>Ga0181531_10002441_pt1 | contig 11610 bp, 8 predicted proteins | sample PEATcosm2014_Bin_38_FD_119743 | JGI IMG/M metagenome (GOLD analysis project Ga0181531, IMG submission 119743) | Peatland microbial communities from MTU Mesocosm Facility, Houghton, MI, USA - PEATcosm2014_Bin11_10_metaG | ecosystem: Environmental > Terrestrial > Soil > Wetlands > Peat | place... | reverse complement strand
TGTGTGCGGACCTGAGCCAACTCAGGTTTGAAGGAGTCGAGATAACTAAGGCGGCCGAGATTGCGGCTGGCACAACCATCCCGCCTGCGTATCCAGGTGCTCAGGAAATCGGCCCATTGCCTGCGCACTGCCGCGTGGATGGCGTGATCAACCGGCGCAAAGGAGCGGACGGCGAAGAATTCGGTATTGGTTTCGCACTGGCGCTCCCCGAAGCGGCAGCATGGAACGGCGACTTCATGATGCAGGGCGGCGGCGGCGGCAACGGCGTAGTGTCTTACCCGCTGGGGGCATCCTATTCCGGCGACAAGCCCGCTCTTGTCCGAGGATTTGCAGTGGCCACCACCGATACGGGACACAAGGCCAAGACGGGGCCGTTCGATTTTTCATTTATGCGCGATCAGCAGGCATATCTCGATTTTGCATATCAGGCCAATGCCGAGGTGGCGGGGGTGGCGAAGGAGATTGTCGCCCAGTACTACAGGAAGCCCGCGGCGTACTCGTACTTTGTTGGCTGTTCGACAGGCGGACGCGAAGGCATGATTCTGTCGCAGCGCTTTCCTACGGTTTTTAGTGGCATCGTCTCGGGCGACCCGGCAATGCGAACCGGCCTATCGAATCTCGCCATCGGCAAGTGGTTTCCGGTGGCGTACAACCAGGCGGCGCCGAAAGACGCGTCGGGAAGGCCGCAACTTGACAAGTTCCTCACCGTCGCCGATCGCAAGCTCTTCATGGACGCTTTGATGAATCGCTGCGACGCGAAGGATGGACTGGCCGACGGGATGATCTCCGACCCGATGGGCTGCGATTTCGACCCCGCCGTGTTAGCCTGCAGGGACGGCCAGAGCAGCACGTGCATTGCGCCGGAGAAGATCGCAGCAATCAAGAAGGCCTTTGCAGGACCCAAGAACTCGTATGGAACCCAAGTGTACCCGGGGTTTCTGTATGACGCTGGCATCGCGGACACCAGCGCGCTTCCGGGACTGCTTGTGCTGGGCTCCGGCGGCATCCTTGGTAGGTATCCGGACGCGACAGAGATCGATGTGGACAAAGAGGCGCTGCATGCCTCCGATCCGCTGGTCGAGCCGGCGTCGACCAATCTATCCACTTTTTCCGCGAATGGCGGCAAGCTGCTCTTCTTCCACGGAGACAGCGATCCCTGGTTCTCGCCGCTCGATACGCTTGGCTACTATCAATCCCTTGCTGCAACGAATGGCGGCGCAGAGAAGGTGTCCGGGTGGAGCGAAATGTTCCTGGTGCCGGGAATGCGCCACTGCGGCGGAGGACCCGCGCTCGACCAGTTCGACATGCTCGGCGCAGTGGTGAATTGGGTGGAAAAGGGAATTGCGCCGACGTCGGTTTTTGCCACGGGAAAGGCATTTCCCGGCCGAAGCCGGCCGTTGTGCGCATATCCCAAACACGCCCAGTATTCGGGGAATGGAGACACGAACGACGCTTATAACTTCAGTTGTCAGTAGGGTTTATCGATTACGCCTGGGGAACCGCGTTTGCTGGTTCTTCTCGAAAGCGTGTCTGGCTTGGTCTGGCGTAACTCGTGTGCCAAGACTATTATCACGATTCCAGGCGGTCCTGTGGAGTGGCCTGTGCACCGCCTATGACCTATGCACCGCTTAAGGGGTTGAACCTTTCCTCCGTGGAGGTCGATAAGACCATTGGAGACCTACACCAATATGGTACTGTCTTCAGAGAGGAAGGCTGGTCATCTTGGCAAGCGAGATTCCAGCTCGTGATGGAGACTGCAACGGTTCGCGTCGCCTGGATTTGAACACAACCTGGTGCAGTGGGACAGAGCGGGCTTCGGTCTGCAAACGGGCAAGGCTGGAGTGTGCGCTTCCTCTTCGTTGGGCTGCATTCAATGCGGCACTGCTTTTCATTTGTCTTTCTGCTGCAAACCAAGCGCAATCAGTTACATCGTCGCCTCAGCAACGCAATCTCCCAACGCTCACCACCGCGCGCGCAGCGCACACCCTGACCGACGAAGAAGCCAGACGCGCGTATCCGGTCCACCTGAAGGGGGTCGTTACCTACTTCGATCCGAACTTCGGCACCGGAAATGCGGCGATCTTCCTTCACGACGCGACCGGCAGCATCTTTGTCAGTCAATCTTCCAAGCAGGCGGCGCATCTCTTTGCCGGAGCCCTGGTGGACGTGCGGGGCGTCAGCGCTCCTGGAGGCCTTGGCCCCATTGTCGGCAACCCGCAAATCCACGTCCTCGGACGCGCATCTCTCCCCCTTAGCGCGCCGCGTCTCAGCCTTGCCCGCCTCAAGACCGGTGTAGACGACGCGCAGTGGGTAGAGGTCGAAGGTTCCGTCCATGGCATCGTCGAATTTGGCCATGGCGTACTTCTGCGCCTAGAGATGTCGGATGGCCCCATCATCGTATTGATGATGAAGACCCCTGGCGCAACCTACTCCCATCTGGTCGATTCCGTGGTCAGGATTCGCGGCAACGCCGCGCCCTCAATGAATTCCGACGGACAAATCATTGACTTCCACCTTCAAGCACCCAATCTCTCTACCCTGCAAGTGATCGAACCGGCTCCGAGTGATCCCTTTGCGCGCCCTATCATTCCGATCGACAAGTTGTTGCATCGGGAGTATTACTCCACTTCGATCCATCGCATCCACTTGCGCGGCCATGTGACGCTGCAATGGCCGGGCTCCTTGGTCTGCGTTCGCGACGCGGCGCGCGGGATTTGTGCAGAGACAAGTGAGACTATCCACGCTGCCGTGGGCGATCTGGTCGATGTGGCCGGATTTGTGGAGACCGACAATCATATTCCCGTCATCGCCAACGCGGTCTTCCGGAGCGTTGGGAACAACCGCTTCGTTGCACCCCAATCTGTGACCCCCGACAATGTTTTGGGTGGGGGATTCGGCTCGGAACTGATCCAAGTCGATGGCCTGTTGATCGGCTACGATCTGGCTTCTGCGGACGCCATCCTTCAGCTCTCCTCCGGTGACACCCTGTTTCCCGCGATTCTGCCCAAGAGCCTCGCGGGATCCCAAGTTCGCTCCTGGAAGGTGGGGAGCAGACTACGAGTGACCGGCATCTGCTCAGTCAGCGTCGATATCCAGAACAACGTGCGCGGAGGGTTGGCTGCGCCCAAGTCCTTTCGTGTCCTCATGCGCTCTCCGGCTGACGTAACCATTCTTGAGCAGCCGTCCTGGTGGACCCCGGCTCATGCTCTTATGCTGCTCGGTCTGGCGCTCGCCTGTACGCTCGGCGTACTGGTCTGGGTCATGATCCTCAGAAAGAGGGTCCAGGTGCAAGCCGCGCTGCTGCGCGAGAGCGAGCAGAAGTTCCGTCATCTTGCGCAGCACGATTCCCTCACAAGCCTCGCGTCCCGCGTGGTACTTGAAGACCGCCTGAAGGATGCGGTGGAAAGCATCGACCGCCATCAAACAGGGTTGGCCATGCTGATAGTGGATTTGGACAAGTTCAAGGAGATCAACGACACTTTTGGCCATCAGGGTGGCGATGAAGTGCTCCGGGTGACCGCACAACGTCTGCTGGAGGCCGTGAGAACCACTGACACTGTCGTTCGGTTGGGAGGAGACGAGTTTGTTATTCTCCTTTCTGAGATTCGCGATTCCAGCGCCGCCGAGTTGGTGGCTTCTACGGTGGTCTCCTCGCTATCCCGCCCCGTCCGATTTGCTGGTATGGAAATGAGGGTTTCGGCGAGCGTTGGAGTTGGGACTGCCTTTGCGGGAGAACTGGATACCGAATTGCTCATGCAGCATGCCGACGCCGCGCTTTACCGAGCCAAGAGCCGCGGCCGCAATTGCTTCGAGGTCTTTGCTGCCGGGTGGGACGAAAGCCCGCAAGGAAAAGAGCAGGAACAAGACGACAAAAAGTCTGTCGCGCCAAGGGCCTGATTCCCCGCGTCAGCCTTCCTTCCTGGGGCCCTGCAACTGCCAGTAGACGGAATAGCGCTGATCGCTGATCTCATACATGGGCATGAGCTGCGATTTTGCGCTTTCGCCAGTTACGGTGAAGCGCAGCTCCGATGGAGAATCGAGCTGAATCCATTGCTTCGTGGTTGCATCCGGTGTTGCGGCCACCTTTGGCAACGGGGATGCGGCGGGCAGATTCTTCGGCACTGTGTCACCGCTATGAATAATGCGGTAAGCTTCGTCGGTTGGAGCTGCTCCGAGATCGGCGGCGAGCACGAGCGGGCCATACAGCGCGGCAGCGACGGTGTCGTCGCCGGGCAGCGGCTCGTGCCGCAGTTCCATGGGCAGACTGACGTTGATGATGTCGCCGTCCTGCCAGATCCTTCGAATGGCAAGATACGATCCGGGATTGGCCATCGCTTCAAGCGGGCGGCCATTGATCTTGACCTGTGCCTCTTCGGTCGACCAGCCGGGAATGCGCGCGTGGATCGTTCGCAGAGCCGGCCGTGAAGATTTGATTTTGAGCATCGTGCCCTGCTCGCGTGGGAATTGCGTGACCTGTTGCACGACAAGGCTTTCGTCCTTCCAATCCAGTGTGGATGCGATGAACTGGTTGACAAAGATGTCGCTGCCGCGCCGGGAGTAAATCGTGTCTGTGAATTTGGCAAATTCCTCGGCGCCCGTGCCCGTGCAGCACCAGAACGACTCTTCGGGTGAGCCGAACGCGCGCCAGTAGCCCGCCGCAAGCGGGAAGAAATATTGCTTGAGTCCCTGCGCGTTTTGCGTGCCGAGCCGGCAATTGAAGAGCGCGCGCTCGTAGGCATCCATCCAGCGCGCGTCGCCAGTCCAACTGAAGACGTGCCGCTGCAGCTTCATCAGGTTGTAGGCTACGCAGCACTCCGCGTTGGTCCAAACGAGTGTTCCCTCAAGATGTCCGGCTGGGGACTTCCAGTGTTCATCCTGGCTTGTGTTGCCGATGACGTAGTTGCGCGCAGTGAGAACTTCGGATAGGAAGTATTCGGCTATTTCGCGGTATCGGCGATCCCCGGTGACCTCGTACATGCGGGCCGCGCCGATGATCTTGGGGACGTGCGTGTTTGCATGCAGGCCCTGCAATTCGTCGCGGCGTCCGGCGAGCGGATCCAGAAAGCCGGGCTGCTCGAACAGGTGGGCAGCGTCGAGGTAGCGATCCTTCTTAGTCACTGCGGCGAGATTTGCCAGCACCTCGTTCATGCCGCCGTACTCAGTGCGCAGCATGCGCTGACGTTGGTCGGCACTGATGCCCCAGAAGAACTCCTGCGCCCACTGGGCCATGCCTTCCGCGATTTGCAATGCGTCGGTGTTGCCGGTGAGAGTATACGTATCGAGCAGCCCGGCCATGATTTTGTGGTAGGTGTAGAAGGGCGCCCAGACCGACTTGCCCTGCGCAAGGTGTTCAAAGAGATCGGTTGGATAAGCGCTGAGGTAGCGGGTTCCGATTTTCTTTTGGCATGCCGCAAGACCTGATACAAGTTCATCGCCGCGCGCCTTGAGAACGGCGTTTCCCGAACCGGCCGAAGCCAGCGCAACGGCAGACAGAAAGTGACCCCCAGCGAAATGGCCTCGCAGTTCACATGCGGGATCTTCCCATCCCTTGTAAGGCGTCACGCTGGAGGAAATGCCCGCCGTAACGCGGAAGGAATGCAGGAGCCGATCGATCGTAAGCGAGTCCAGGTAGCGCGCATTGGTCTCCTCTTGCTCCCGGAAGATGCCGGGGGCAAGACGAACCGAGCCAAGCGGAAAAGGCTCAAGACTGCCCGCCGGATGCTCCTTCTCACTGGGAGTCAAGGCCTGAACTGCTGCCGATGTGTCCATCAAGCACAGACCGGCAGCCCCGGCAGAAGTCTTGAGAAAGGTGCGGCGCGAACGGTCAATCATAGTTTCCCTCCTGCGAAATCTATTTGCAGCCCGCCTCAAAGCAAAGGTTCTTGCTGAAAAAAGGCAACACGTGATTCTGAAACCGGTCGGCCACTGCGCTGGTGTGCGTGCCCGGATAAATCTCAAAGCTGTTCGCAATTCCGTAGTTATCGAAGATGTCGTGCAGCTTGCCGGCGTCGGTGCGCAAGCCGTCCTGATCGCCGACATCCATTGCGATGGCCCGGTACTGCTTGAGGCTCCCGATGTACTGGTGGACGAAGATCAGCGGCGCATTGGCCGCAAATTGTGCCTGTACCTCCGGCACCGGAACCCCGTCCTTCGTGGGCAGGTCGAGATAGAGCGGAGGGTTCTTCGGGTTGGGCGCCCACGCGGCAGCAGCAGCAAGCTGTGCGACGCCGAAGCCCGGCAATGCGGCTGCTGCTTCGGATGGCGATTTCGCTTCGTCAATCTTCTTTTCGTTGGCGATCGCCATCTCCTTCATCCGGTCTGTTAAGCCCGGCCCGCCAAGGCCCATCGGCGACATGCAGCACGGGCTCATAATGTAGAGCGCTCCGAAGACATCGGAGTGCTTCATTCCGATGCGCGAGGCACCGTAGCCGCCCATCGAGTGGCCTACCAGGCCACGACTCGCACGTTCGGGAATTGTCCGGTAATGTGCGTCAATATAGCCGACCACGTCGTGGGCAACGTAGTTTTCAAAATCGCCGGTGGTCACCGAACTGGAATACATCGAGCCGTTGTAGATGGTCTTCGAGTCAGGCAGAACGACGATCACTTCCTTTACGCCCTGGGCGAACGCGCCTTCGATCGTCTGCGGCACGTGGATTTCACCCGTCCACTGCGCGGCTCCAATAAAGAAGCCGTGCAGCGCGTAAACGACCGGATAGTGCCGATGTTTTTCTTTCTCGTAGCTCGGGGGCAGGAAGACGATCGCTTCGCGATCGACGACATCTCCCTCCAGGTTGCCTTCCAGGGCGATGCCGTGGATTTTGACGTGCTCCACGGTGACCGGCTTCGCTCCCGGAACCACCGGTGGAACGATCGTCTGAACCTGCGCAGCAAGCATGGTACCCATTGACGCGGCCATCCCCAGTATCAGTGCCCAATACAACTTAGAATGCTTCATCTCTGCCCTCATTAGGAAATTGTTGGTTTCGCGGTGGTTACGGTCCCGCAGCGGATTCGACTAGATGTCTACACTGAATGCAGAAAGCTCGACCGTATGCGGAATTGGACGGAGCGTAAGGAGTTGGGGCGCCGGTTTTAGACGCGTCGATGGTTGCGTTGACCAGGGAAGTCTGCGCCGCAGACACGAAGGAGAAAGAAAGAATTGCCTGTAGCACTGCCGGTCCCTTCAATTCGGAGGTACTAATTGCCGATTGCATGATGGATGTCTCCGTTTAAGAGCCCGTTTCCGTGACTAGCCTGCGGTGCAGGGTTGGGGTTATGTGGATATAGCGGTCAATCATGGTGGTTTCTGGATTCGAGAGCGTCTGCGCAATCCCCGTCATGGTTCCAGCGATATCACCGTTATCGACTTTGGCTCAACTGTCATGGTCAGGCTGCCGTCTTTCACACGTGCGGAAAACGGCTTTGGTACAACGGTGTTGGGAGTTGCAAAGCTGTTCACGCTGTCGACTTGAGGCGCGGTCAGTGTCTCTCCCTTGGCAGAACTGACCGTCATGCCGGTGATCTGGGCATCGATTTCAACCGGCTTATCCGGATCGAGGTTCGTGATTTCAAGCCAAAGCTTGCCCGATGCGTCCTTGGCAGCGACCGCATCCACGCGCGGCAAAGTGATGCCGTCCCGATGGAGAGTCCCGGGATCGAAATCGACGGGGACCAACGTCGCTTCCTGAAACGGCACATACATCTTGAAGACGTAGTAGGTGGGAGTGAGAACCATCTTCTCCTTGTCCGTCAGGATCATCGACTGGAGCACATTAATCATCTGGGCAATGTTCGCCATGCGCACCCGGTCAGCATGGCGGGCGAAGATGTTCAGATTCAGCGATGCCAGGATCGCATCGCGAATACTGTTCTGCTGGACCAGAAAGCTCGGATTCGAGCCGGGCAGTGGCGCGTGCCATGCGCCCCATTCGTCCACGACCAGCGCTATTTTCTTCTGCGGATCGTATCTGTCCATGACAGTCTCCTGCTTGCGCAGGAACTCATCCATGAACAGCGTGGACTTCAGCACTTTGGCGTAATCCGCAATGCCGAAGTCCAAGGAAGGAGTCTTGTTCTCCCACCCGTTGGCCACTGTATACCAATGCACCGAAAGGCCGTCGATATTCCAGCTCCAGCTGTGATGCTGCCAGGCCTTCATGATGGTCTCGGTCCATTCGGTCTCGGGAAACCCCGGGCCCACGGCGATCTTGAGCATGTGATTTGGGCCCAGCTGAGAAGGGTTGTCGTTTTCGACAAAGCGACTGTAGATCTTGAGCTGGCTAAGATAATAGTCCGGGCTCATGTTGCCGCCGCAGTCCCAGCTTTCGTTGCCGATTCCGAGAAAGCCAACCTTGTAGGCGTCGAGATGGCCATTTGCGGCGCGCTCCTTTGCCAGCGCAGTAGGCTGCTCCGCGGTCATGTACTCCAGCCATTCCGCCGCTTCCTGCGGAGTCCCGGATCCGACATTAACCGAGACGTAAGCGTCGCTGCCGATCTGGTGGATGAAATCCATGAACTCATCGGTGCCAAAGCTGTTCGTGTCGATCACGCCGCCCCACGAGTTGTTGATTGTTGCCGGCCGCTGGGCGGCTTGGCCGACTCCTTTGCGCCAGTGATACTGGTCGGCAAAGCAGCCACCAGGCCAGCGGACGTTGGGCACCTTCAGCGGCCTAAGGGCTGCAACGACGTCATTGCGAATCCCGCGCGTATTCGGGATCGGGGAATCCGGTCCAACCCAGATGCCCTCATAAAGTCCGTGTCCGAGATTCTCCGCAAACTGGCCGAAGAGGTTTCGATCAATCTTCGCTCCGGCCTTGGAGGCGTCGATGGACAGATGAGCGTTTTCTGCCGCCGTGAGTGGCACGGTTGAAACCAGGGCGAGAAGGGAGACGCGAACGACGAATCGAATACAGCCGAAATCCATTGTGACTCCTAGGGAGAATGCCGCGGATGCGCGTCGAGTAACCCGGCGGTCCAAATGACAAGCCGCCCAAGGTCATACGATCTATCGCGAAAACGTTCTCTGGAGGTTGGACTATACAGAAGCGCAGAGAGTGTTAGCAAGTCGGATAAATCGCTTTGTTTAGATCCAATCTGTAGATGCGTAAGCTGAATCGTCCGAGGTATTGGGTCTGAGTTCTGGCCGCGATACAATTTCAAATTGTTTGTACTTCACCATTCATGCCAAGCAGTTCAGCAAGGGCATTCACCTCGCGGCCTCCGAGATTGGAATCCTTGCAGACCAGATTGAGGCGGACCTCCCTGGTGCCGCCGACCGGCATGCGGAGCGTAAGGAACTCTTCATCATCCAGATAGGCTTGCATCCGGTAATCCGGCAGCCAACCGAAGCAGAGGCCGCTTCGAACCGCGTCGATCGCAGCTTCGATCGTGCTTACGGGCAGGAATCGCTGCGCAGGACTGCGCGGTTGGCGCTTGCTGGTGCCAGAACCCGCTCCTTCGATGACTACGAGCATATGCCGCATCATGTCGATTCGGGAGACCTGCCGTTTGAGCAAATGAAGTGGATGGTCGCGGTGAGCAATCGCCGTCATCCTGATATTGAGAATCGGTTTTACAAAATACTCACGCGACATCAGCCCAACCACACAGAGATGCGCATTGTGCGCAGAAAACTCGGAATCTGCCGAAATAAAGGTGGTCTGGCGGAGTTTCTGATGGACATAAGGAAAACGCCGGGCGAATTCCGCAAGCGCGGCGAAGAGGCGCTCGTTTGGGAAAATGCTATCGACCGACAGCCTAATCTCCGATTGTCCGCCCGACGCAAGTGAAAGAGCTCTCTGCTCGAGTTGATGAAATCCTGCCAAATGGGGTTCGGCATCGGCCAGCAATACACGACCAGCCTCCGTCAAATGGGCTTTTCTGCCCTTCTGCTCAAACAGCTTGACCCCAATCTGCTCCTGGAGTCGAGAGATGGCATAGCTGATCGTCGATTGAGAGCGATTGAGCTGTTCCGCAGCCGGTGCAAAGCCACCTAATTGAACGACAGCCTGCAGGATTTCCCATTCATCGAGGGTCGTCTTCATCATTAATAAATATATCTAATAAATCGATATATTGGCCCGAAAAATACTACTTTTCTTTCGATGTCACTGGAGCATAGCATTCGTGTGTTTGGCCACGCGCCGGCGGCAAGAGATCGGAAGTCGGCCAAACAGGAAAACGCTTTCCGACGCGGCCATGTTTTTCGAATCGGGAAGGGAAAGATTCCTTGAGCAGACCCGGAACCGGCGACACTCAAGCAATTTCGTAATCAGGGGGAAGACAAATGAAGTGTGTGGTAATGGCTATGCTCCTGACTGCCAGTATCTGTTGCGCCCAGGAATCGGGCGGCTTTCAGCCTGCCTCAACGAATGTTTCCGGCGCTGCTTATCCGGGTGTCGATAGCAGCTCCAGAGCTCAGTTTAGGGTGAAAGCTCCTGATGCTGCAAAGGTGCGGCTCAACTTTTGGAGCGGACCGAAACTGGATATGGAGAAGCAGGCGGAAGGGTTCTGGACGGTCACCACACCGCCCCTCGCGCCGGGGCTCCACTATTACACGCTGATCGTCGATGGAGCGGAAGTGAGCGATCCCAGCAGCCATGCGTTCTACGGTGGCAGCAAGGATGCAAGCGCGATTGAGATTCCGGAACCCGGGGTTACTTATTACTTGCCGCAGGATGTTCCCCACGGCCAGGTTCGCGAGGTCTGGTACCACTCGGGCGTGACCGGCGACTTCCGCCACGCGCTGGTCTACACGCCGCCTGGTTACGACACGGAGACGAAGGTGCGCTATCCGGTGCTCTACCTGCAGCACGGCGGCGGGGAAGACGAGACCGGGTGGATCAAGCAAGGCCATGCGAACTTTATCCTCGACAATCTGATCGCGGCCGGAAGCTCGAAGCCCATGATTGTCGTGATGGCGAACGGTAACGCCAGGCGGGCCGGTTACACTCCTCCAGACCTAACCGGAAAACCATTCGGCTCGCCTGAAATGATGAAGGTGATGCAGGAGATGGCGCAGGCGTTTGAAGACGATATGACGCAGGTCCTCATTCCCTATATCGATTCGAACTTCAGAACCATTTCCGACCGCGATCACCGGGCCATGGCCGGTCTTTCTATGGGCGGAATGCAAACCTTCCAGGTCACTTTCGACCACCTCGACATGTTCTCGTACATTGGAGGGTTCAGCGGGGCCGCCATGCAAAGGATGGGGGGAAACAAGGGACTCGATCCGAAGACCGACCTTCACGGAGCTCTCGCCGATCCGGAGGCTTTTGCCAAACGGGTTCATCTGCTCTGGATCGGTGTTGGGACCGAAGAACCAGCCATGATGCATGCAGGCATAGAGCGGCTGCACACATCGTTGGACGAGGCCCACATCAAGCACGTCTTCTATGAATCGCCGGGCACTGCGCATGAATGGCAGACGTGGCGCCGAGATCTAAAGGACTTCGCGCCAAGGCTCTTCCAGCAGAGTTCCTCCAAGCCCTAGGATTATTGTCTTTTGATTCCAGAATACGGCCGATTACCTTGACGGTGTAATCGGTTACCAAACTCAAACCTATTTAATCGGTTCCAGCAGGAGAGATGTGCGAAAAGCGAACT
>Ga0181531_10002440_pt1 | contig 11611 bp, 12 predicted proteins | sample PEATcosm2014_Bin_38_FD_119743 | JGI IMG/M metagenome (GOLD analysis project Ga0181531, IMG submission 119743) | Peatland microbial communities from MTU Mesocosm Facility, Houghton, MI, USA - PEATcosm2014_Bin11_10_metaG | ecosystem: Environmental > Terrestrial > Soil > Wetlands > Peat | place... | reverse complement strand
GACCCGGCTTGCTGCCGGTCCAAGCTGGACGGATTCGTAGCGCAGACCATTACAGCCAAGCCGAAGCTGGTACAGATTTCATCGGCCTATGGATCGGCCACATCCGACTCCATCGGGAAGCTGATTGGCACATATATCCGCAAGGAAGAAGAGGGCAACCTCGGACGGCTTCCAATCGAGACCGTCATTCTGCTCTTGCCGCGCAACCTTCCATCGCCGCGCAGGCTGACCTCTGAGAAGCGCGTCATTCCTTTGATATCCAGATGCACGAGGTCGCTTGGCGCAGCATGCTCGTAGCGCGGGATGGGTGGCGGCGGGTTGAGGTCGCGCCAACGGCTCAGCCGCGCGCGGCGCAGGATGCGGCTGACCGTGGCCGGACTCAGGCCCAGTTCGCGGGCGATGTACCAGCCGTTGCGATGAAGCCGACGAAGAGCAAGAACCCTTCCGACTAATAAGGAATCTGTCTGCCGCGGACTGTGGTGCGGCCGCGAGCTGCGATCGGCCATGCCGGCAGCGCCCAGGTGCCGATAACGGCTGACCCACTTACTTGCCGTCTTCGAACTAACGCTGAACCTGGCGGCTGCCGTCGCCAGCCTCACACCGTCATCGATCACCATCCGCGCCAGCCGCCCTCGACTGATCGCCGTCCATAGGGCATTCTTGTGATAGTCCATTCGGTCTCCAGAGTTACGGTTTGCTCGTCACAAACAGCTTCTCCGGTTCAGATCGAATGGACAACCTCCTGAAAGATCACAGGTGCCCCCTGTACCTTTGAAGTCACTTACTGCTTGGCACAAAGTAGGTGAGTTCAAAGGTACAGGGGGCATGCGGCGCTCCGTGGTCCCTCCGCCGCGGCGGACGAGGGACCGGGGGCACCCCGTTGGATTGTGGTGGGCGCCTACCGCAACTGCACTTTGAACGTTGCATGGCACTGCACTTCAGGCTTGAATTCCTCGATATCCTGCTTGTCGTCTTTGGCGATATGGATATACATGGGTTTCTTCAGGGTCTCGGGCAGATTGGTAATCGTGATTCGTCCATCGGCGCCTGAATAAGCTTCGAGGTCAAGCTTCTTCACACCGAATGGACCATACTGGATTCGGGTTTTGATTTTTGCGGCGTAGATTGGTTTCGATTCGGAATCGGTGACGACGATCAACGCGGAACAGGGGCCCAGATCTGCTGATATTTCCGACGGCGCGGCAGGAACAGGTGTGCTTTGGGCGAGGTTCGACTGGGAACAGGCCAGCATCAAACACATCACAAGCGGGATGGTCACACGGGGGTTGCTCATGACTGACATTATCTTCGAATAGGCCTTCGGGACGATTGCCAGAATGGATCGTGACGAAAGCCAAATATTCCGGAGTTCCAACGAATCACCCCCAATTGGGGCAGAACGACTTTCCGCCTAAAAGCTACGACCGAAGGGCAACCGCAGGCTCTATCGCTGGGAGCGCTGTGGCGATTTTATTTGCGGGTGCAGAGCTTCAATCACTGCATTTGGATTCCTGGCGATGACCGTCAGGAAGGCTCTGGCCGAGGACTCAGGTGTCCGCCTTCCGCCCTCCCAGTGTTTGACGACATCCAGGCTGAAGCCGAAAGTCGAAGAAAAGCGAGCCTGCGTCATTTTGAGGCGCTTTCTGATGCTCTTCACATCGACTTCGGCGGGTAGGTTCACTTTGTACCCGGATGTCTCTCCGGCAAGGAAGGCATCAACCTCATCCAGTCCGTTCATCATGTCTTGAAACATGGTCGTCATCGCTTCACCTCCTGTACTTGGCAAGGATTTCATCGGCATGTTTTCAGCGGGAGACCAGTTGGAATTGTTCGTCATCAAGGGGTTGGCAGATTGGATCGCCATGTACCTGCAAGGTGTAAGCAATATCACGATTTGGTCCGCCATCGATAGCCCACCAGACACAGTAGAGAATGAAGACCTCTCCCGAAGAGTAGTTTTTGCATGTCGAGCTCATGAACTCTCGTAGGGACGAGCAAATTTTCTTCGCTTCCTCTTCGGCTTCTGCGACCGATGTAGCTTGCAATCTGCACAGCACAAGCTTTAGTGGCGACCTGACATATAACAGCTTTTCGAAATCATATTCAACATCACCTGGCTCTCTGCTCCACTCAGACTCTGCGGCGATCAGAATTCCGTGGCCTTTTACATACCCGACAAAATCCCAGAGAAACTGCGGGCCATCTTCGCCGGGGAAACACGCGACACCGTGTGGGCGGAAGAACTGCGTTAGCAATTTGAAGTTTCGGCCCGACCACCCTTTCCGGTCCTTTGTATTCTCTATTCTGCCGTGCAGGTGTCTTACCAACTTCTCTGCAAGTTTCTTTACCTCTGGTGCCGAATTAGGAAAATCAAGCATGGCCGCATCTTACTCCTCGGGTTTGTCTCTAGCCTGTTACTTAAATACCATTGCGTTGGAGAGAGGCAACAGCGAGAACAAATGCAAAGGCAACCGCGGATCCTTCGACTGCGGTTGGCGCAAAGAACGCGCCAACCTCTGCTCAGGATGACAGCATCTTTTGGGAAAGGGTTGCGGCGCTTTTACCGAATGCATCTGAGTAAGGCGGTAGTATGGACATTGCGGTTCGCTGGGGCGGCCGCTTGTGGAGAAAGCCGATGACGACAGCGATCAAGTTTGGGACCTCGGGTTGGAGGTCGATTGTGGCGGAGGATTTTACCTTTGCCAATATACGGCTGGCGGTGGCGGGGATTGCCGCGTATGTGAAGGCGCAGCCGGAGCCGCATCGCGTGCTTGTTGGGCGCGATCCGCGGTTTTTGGGGGAGGCGTTTGTAGCCACGGCGGCGCGGGTGCTGGCCGGGGCCGGAGTGACGCCGATTGTGATTCCCGCAGCCGCGCCTACGCCAGCGATTGCGTATGCGGTGCGGGAGTTGAAGACATCGGGGGCGATCAACTTTACGGCTTCACACAATCCGCCGGAGTATAACGGGATCAAATTCTCGTCGCATGACGGCGGGCCCGCGCTGCCTGAAGTGACAAAGCAGATTGAGGTTGAGATTGCGGGATTGCAGGCGAGCGGGGCGGAGATTCCGGAAGCGAATCCGCCGGCCGGTGGGTTTGAGACGGCGGACGTGAAACCGGCGTTTCTGAAGCGGATTGCGGAACTGGTGGACTTGAAGGCGATTGCGAAGTCGGGGATCAAGGTGGTGTATGACCCGTTCTGGGGCGCGGGGCGGGGCTATCCGTGCCATGTGTTGCGCGAAGCGGGCGTGACGGTGGAGACGGTTCACGATTACCGCGATGTACTTTTTGGGGGACATGCGCCGGAGCCTTCAGACGAGCTGCTGGACGACGCGAAGGCCAAGATGAAGGAAATTGGCGCGGCGCTGGGGATTGCGACGGACGGCGACGCGGACCGGTTCGGGATTGTGGACGAGGATGGGACTTTTATCCAGCCGAATTATGTGATTGCGCTGCTGTTCGACTACCTGGTGGAGACGCGGGGATGGAAGAACGGCGTGGCGAAGAGCGTGGCGACGACCAACCTGATCAATGCGCTGGCCGAGTACCATAAGGTTCCGCTTTATGAGACGCCGGTGGGGTTCAAATATATAGGCGAGCTGATCAACGCGGACAAGATTGCGATTGGCGGAGAGGAGTCCGCGGGGCTGACGATTCGCGGGCATGTTCCGGAGAAGGATGGGGTAATTGCCGGACTGCTGGTGGCGGAGATGGTGGCGGTGCGTGGCAAGAGCCTGGGGGTGCAGTTGAAGGAGCTGTTTGGCAAGGTTGGTTCCTTCTATCCGGTTCGAGAGAACTTTCACTTGACCCCGGAGGTGAAGGCCGCTTTCACTGAAAAGATGAAGGCCGATCCGACGGAGCTGGGCGGCCGCAAGGTTGCGCAGATTGTGCGGACGGACGGGCTCAAGTTGATTCTGGAAGACGGGTCGTGGGTTTGCTACCGGTTGAGTGGGACGGAGCCGGTGGTTCGGGCTTATACGGAAGCGCGGAATGAACAGGATATGGAAGCTTTGAAGGCGGCGGCGGAGAAGTTTGTTAACGACAGGGACTAGGGACTTAGGGACTAGGGACTAGGGACTAGGGACTGATCATCTTGGATTGGGGTGGGGCGGTGGACTTGGAGATGCAGGGTGCGGGAAAAACAGGGGGAACGGCTGTCGTTCCGTTGAGCCGGCGGGTTTTGGAGTGGGCGCAGCGGGCTTGGCGTCCGGCGGGAACCGTGGTGGCGGCGGGCCTGGCACTGCTGCTGACCTGGCACGTTATCAACGGAAAGGACGGTCTGCAGGTGTGGCATGAGAAGCGCTCCCAGGACCAGCAACTGCGCAGGGAGATCGACGATCTGCAGCAGGAGAATGCAAGGTTGCGCGACCACATCGAGCGGCTGAAGTCGGACCCGGATGCGATTGAGCATGAGGCGCGGGAGAAGCTGCACTACGCCAAGCCGGGCGAGGTGATTTATACACTTCCGGCACCGGTGCCTCAGAGCAAGTAAGAAGAGCTTGCTGCTTTCGTTGGCCTTCCGCCGCGGCGGACGCTTCGACGAGGCTCAGGGCAGGCTCTCCACTCCACGGACCAGGATCTGTTCTTGGGGACCCCGGATCTGGGCCCCCGGGGATTCCAGTGGGTGTCAAGAGATGGGCCGCTTGAAGTTATTCACAGCGCGTGCGAATGCGTATTGACATTGTCAATTGCTCTCTGTATACGTATTCATACTGGACGATGATATCGTTCCCAGTCCGGTGATGGAAGCAGTTGGCTTCCCTGCACGATGGCATCCCCCATGCCTCCAGGGGAAGTGAAAGTTCCGCGGGCCTGCTGATGGGTGTTGCGGATTCAGGCAGGTTTCAATCTTCGATTTTTATTGTTTATTCCCGCTGATGGATTTCGGATGCGCTGGACGGTGTTGGTCCTTCGGCGGGTTGCCACGAATTCAGCCGGGGCTTAGAGTGCGCCTCTAAGCAGCTTTGTCCGGCCGCTCGGGGAGTCGCGCGTACGACTCCGGGCGCACATGATCCGGGGATTGCGGAAGTATTCTCCGGGTGAACTGTAACTCATGTGACCTTCTTTTGGTGTTGAAGGGGACTTGTCTCCCCCTTCAACACCATTTTTATTGGTGTGAGTTGGCGGCGCTGTCGGGAACGGCTGTACTTGCGGTGTCCAGGCCACCAAGGTCCGGATGCGGGCTGGGAGGCCCACACAACAGCCGACCGGGGGCTGCGCTACCTAAATACAGGTAGGCCCTATGCCGGGGATGAATCCGGCATACCGCCCGCACAGTGTTAGTTCTTGCTCTTCCAGGAATTGACTGCCTGGATTTCTATGTTGACTACTTCGTGAGGAAGGGGGCCGTAGCCTAGCGAAGCGCAGTCTTTCTGCCCGGCGGTCAACACCCAGTTCAGCAGGTCAGCGAGGGCGGACTTCTTCTCCGGGGTCAGCCCGTGCATTGGCACCAGAAGCCAGGTAAAGGTACCGATGGGGTAGGCGTCCCGGTTGGACGCATTGAGGATGGAAAGTTGAGAATCCTGGTTCTCTTTCGGGTTGTTTCTCGCGGAGGCATTCGAGGCGGCGGCGATAATGCTGGGCAGATCCGCCTTGATGAACTCGCCGGAGGGATTGCGGACGGCCGCGTAGTTGAGTTGGTGCTGGATCGCGTAGATCAACTCCACATAGCCGATGGCATTTGGCGTTTTCTGGACGAGGGCGGCCAAGCCGTCGTTGCCCGCAGCCTCCGCGCCGACCGGCCATGCGACGCGGGCACCCGATCCGACAGAGGACTTCCACTCGGGGCTGGCCAGGGAGAGAAAACTGGTCCAGACATAGGTTGTGCCGCTGCCGTCGGAACGGTGGACTACCGCGATTTCAGTATCGGGAAGACGCGCTCCGCGATTCACATCGAGGATGCGCGGGTCATTCCATTTGCGAATTGCGCCGGAGTAAATGCCGGCCAGCACCTGCGGTGTCAATCTCAAGGTGCGGGCAAGGCTGGGGAGGTTGTAGATAGGGACGACTCCTCCGAGGACAGTTGGGATCTGGATGACTTGCAGGTGAGCGGGGATGTTCTGGGGGGTGAGCGGCATATCGGACGCGGCGAAGTCCACCTTGCCTTCGGCTAATTGTTGGATGCCCGTCTCCGAGCCGATGGCGTCGTAAGTTACGGACATGCCGGAGGATTGAATCCACTTTTGATAGAGGGGGGCGGCGAGGGTGCTGCCTGCCGCATGCAAGGCGACGTGGGGGCCGGGAGTTGCGGCGGCAGAGATGGAACTTGCTGCGCCACCGCGGATGGCAACCATTAAACGCGAAACTATTTGATCGGCGAGGTCGTCGGTGATGCTGGCGGCGCGAAAGTGGCTGGGCGTGACCAGGTAGGACCACAGGACCTGGCCTTCGTTGCTGACCAGTTCAACGGAAAGGTAGCCATCATAGATGGTCTGGCTTGCGCTCTTGGTGCGAGGGTTGAGCGAGATTGTGCCGGTTGCCCACATGCTGGAGGTTCCGCGCAGGGCAACATCGGCGTTCGAGGGGCTCTGAACGATTTTCAATTGCCCACTCTTGTTGAGGCGATCGACAATCCTCTGGCGCAGCGCCTGGGCACCGCTGCCATCGCCCATGGAGACCACGTGTATGGTGTGAATGCGGTTCAAGGACGAACTGGTTTGCGCCGGGGCGCGATGAAGCAGGATGAGAAAAACAATCAGGATTCCGCAGCAGAGGGAAGCATCGTTTCCGCAACGAGGGGATCGGTCATTTGCCCGAGGTTGGGCCAATTTTGATTGCATTGTTCGACGTGCCTCCACTGGCAGAATGCAACATCCCCGGTTCAGCTTTGATGAAATCTTATCCCAGAGAGCACCCACGTCATGCGGCGTCCCGTGGGAGTGAACGCGAAATGGGGTGAAGGCGGATTCCAGTGTTGGAGCAATCATATGCGGCTTTCAAAAATCGATGTGTGCACGGACGGTGGGCACATAGACGGGACCGCGGTCGCGGTTGTATCCGGGGTGAGCGATTTGCGATCCGCCCACCATGGCGTAGAGTCCACGCCAAAGATGAGCGTTGTAATACCACTCCACAATGTCCTCACGTGCATAGGTCAGGTTGCCGTCGCCGAGGAGGAAACCCAGGCCGCCATAGTGCAGATAATTCTGGTGGTCGCGTTTAATGGCGTTGGAAACATAGGCGACGCCTATTTTGTCATTGGCTCTATGCCAATTGTGGCCGTTGTAATCGCCGCCAAACAGGATGGTCTGGCCGACCTCGGTATAGGCAAAGGACTCATGCTGGTCTTCGTTCCATCCGAAGCGCCCGAAGAGCCGCAGGCTGTCGGTGACTTCCTGCTCGGTGTTCAGGCCAAAGCCATACTTGACGGCGCCGAATCGTTCGGTCGTAGTGATGTCGGGCGCGGCAATTTTGCCGGCGAGATAATTCTGCACCGATTCGCGGTAGTCGCCCATGTGGGCGTGGTTGACGAAGCCGAGGACGCGGACCGCTCCCTGCCGTTTGGGATTGAGTAATGGAGCAGGGAAGAGTCCCTTGCGCAGTTCGAACTCCCAGTTTTGCCCGCTGGCGCGGCTGATAGCCCAATCAAGATCGATGCCGTTGGCGACGGTGGGCATGGCCGCGATGCCGTACCGAGCCGACCAGACTTTGTCGTCGTATTCGAGGATTCCGGCGACGGTGTAACCGCGGGTATCGGCGGCGTAGTCCCATGCGCCGTTGTTGTCGATGGTCCAGTTAGTGAATTGCAGATGGCTGTCGGTTCCGACGGAGTTGATGTCGAAGGTATCGGGCAGGCTCATTTTGCCGATGCGGATTTCAAACCGGCGTACCGGCACCTTTGTGGCCAATGCGAAAGGGCCGCGCTCCTGGTCGGTCATTTCATCTGTGAGTCCGATAATCTGGTGGATTTCGCCGCGAGAGAGATACGGGGTGGTACCCAGGTTGGGGTTGCGCACGACATCGAGGTTGGTTGCGCCGGCCAATCCCAGCGCTTCGGAGATGCCGCGCCCGCCGGCGTTTTCGATGGCGACGATGAAGTCGGTGTTGTATCGAGAGTTCGGATGCCATTGATAGCCCGTATAGAGCGTTGCGACTTCGGAGGCCTTGTACTCGAAGATGTCGCGCAGGCTGTTTGTGCCTTCATAGGGCGAGTGGAAATGCCCGTGCGCCTGAAAGATGCTGTTCGCCTGGCCGGAAATCCAGTAGGGCGCGGTGTCAGAGTGCGGGAGCATGGTGAGCACTTCCGCTTCCGGGGGAGTCTCCGAGGTGGTGCCTTCTGGGCCGGCAGTGTGAGCGGAGTCTGCCTTTGTGTCCGTAATGTCGAGGTGGATGGGTCCGAGGACGAATGCGGGCAGCGGAGCGTCGGGCAGAGACGCGAGCCCTTGCCCGCGAGCGAAAGGCGCGCAGACGGCGAGGAACAGAATTGAGGTGAGAGCGCGCATCGTGGTTTCCACAACCCCTGGCAACGAAAAAGCCGGTTAAGGTTATCAAATGTTTGTTTCAATGGGTGAAAGAGCGGGGCTCACTTCTAGCCCTGACACGTAACGGTACTGTCATTGGCAGGAGCGGGCTCCGGAGCCGATCCGCGCGGCGTCAGGGCTACAATGGAGGCAGCTATACCCCCACCCAGTATGTACCATACCGGGGGTGGGTATCGTCAAGTAGGAGGAAGCCTGCAATGTCGCAGCATGAACGCGAAAAGTTGAAGCTGTTGCAACGATTGAGGAAGCTCCGTGGACAGTTGGATGCAGTGGAGCGGTCTCTGACTGCCGATGAGGATTGCGGCGGGCAACTGATGCTGCTGGCCGCGGTACGGGGGGGAATCAACGGGCTGATGGGCGAAGTGCTGGAGACGCATATCCGCTTTCACCTGGTGGACGGCGCCAAAGAGCAGATTGCCCCCGAACTGGCCGAGGACCTGATCGACCTGGTGCGCGCGTATTTGAAGTGAAGACAGTGAACAGCGTGCAGTGTGCAGTGGACAGTTGCTTGCGCCGGCCAAGCTGTTGGATTGCCTCATAAGTCATGGCGATTCCTGCTTATGGTAGTGGGCGGATAGGGCGGGGATTGTTAAGGTTTGGTTGATTTGGAAAGGAAGGACCTGATTTAGCAGCGGGGCTGCGTGGTGCGGAGAGCGGTTGGTGAGCGTTACGAGCCCAGGCGCTGACTGTTTCGAGAAGGAGTTTGACGGGCGCATTCGATTACTTGCTGCTCAGTCCGGGAACTTCGAATTGGAAGTGTAAAGCGGGATGCGGATCGATTTTAGTGTGTTGAATTGGTGTGCCAGCCGGGGTTGGTCCACTGGCCGTCGCGGAAGACGAATATTTCGCTGGAGTGGCCGGTCGATACGGAGCGCTTGCCATTGGTTTCGATCTCATATAGATAGTTGCTCCAGACGATGGCCACGTTGCCAAAGTGCTGGACCTCAGTGCGCGGGAATTCCAGGCGGATTAGCTTGCCGCCGTTGGATTGGAATTCGGCTGCACCCTTGAACACGTCGGTCTGGTGTTCCCAGTTCTCTTCGCGACCGCTCATGACGATGGTTTCAGGGGGAACAAGCTTGTGGAGCGCAGCGGTGTCGTTGGCGAACCAGGCACGCCAGACTTGTTCGCGCACCTGAAGCAATTGGCGGTCGTCCTGCTGCTGTGCGGCGAGGTTCGCTGGGCCGATGAAGGATAGGGACAGAATTGCGATGAGGATGACGCTGGCTGTCTTGAACTTCATTGCAGTGATCTCCTTTAGTTGTTCAGACTTCATTTCCTGTTGGGGCTGAAGGCGTGAAGAGCCAGCAAAGCGGCCGCTGCCGATGCGGAAAAAACCGAATAATCCAGCGGCGACTTGATGCCGAAGGAGATTGCCATTGCGGTGCCGAACAACGCAAGCAGGATGGCACTGGCCAGCGCCGTCCATCGTAGCCACAGTCCGAGGATCAAGAGGATTCCGCAGGATGTTTCGGCAATGGTTGCCGCCCATGCAAGTGAAGGGATGAGAACCCTGGGCATGAAAGAGTTGACCTGCCCTGTATAGGTGGTGAAGGTGGCGAAGTTTCCCCAGCCGCCATATTTGCCCAGGAAACCGAAGCGGTCGGCGACAGCGGATAGAAAGGCCGCGCCAAGGGCGATGCGGGCGTAGAGGATAACTACGCGCTGCAAGGTCCGGAGTTGGCCGGGGCTCAAGACGCTCGTGTCCTTCTCTGTGTTTGGTGGCTTGGCTGGCAGTTCGGTGAGAGACGCATTGCTCATGATCAAAGTCTCCTTAGTGGGATGTTTCAGAGATGGCACTGGAAAGAGGCGCCTCCCGATCGCAGACGAAATATGCAAGGAATTTTGCCGGCTCGGTCTGGCTGGCGTTTCCCGAGACAAGATGAACGCCGTTGGGAGATTCATAGAAACTTTCACCGGCTTTGAAAACCTGGAGTGACTCGCCTTGCACCTGGGTGCGAATCGCTCCGGTGACGACGTAGCCGATGACAGCACAGGGATGACTATGCGGCGGGGACGACTCACCCGGTCCGTAGCTGACTTCCACGACGGTTGCCTTGAGCTGATTGCCATCGAGCTTTGGCAGTGCGTGAGTGAACGCGACTCTTGCGCGCTGTTTGTTGGCGGGATTTGCGGTAATGCCCGGCTGCTGGTTCCATGCTGCGGTGCCGACTGCCAGAGCACTGCACATGATCAAGATAATTGTGGTCCGCATTATCGAAGGGCTCATCACTCGCTCCTGATTGAGTTAATCTTAAACATTAATGGACCATTGAGAAGGTCCATTTATCTTATTATGGATGTACCACTTTTATGACTAAGCGAGTTTCGGCCTTCGGAATAGTTTTTCATCAGCGTGAGGCGGGGATGCCCGCGTACCGCTGGTTGTACGCGGCCTTGCGTGCGGATATTGTGGAAGGCCGCCTGAGCCCCGGAACTCGACTTCCATCCACTCGCGATTTGGCCAGCCAATACGGGTTGTCGCGAGGAACGATTGTGAACGGCTTCGATCAGCTCCGCGCAGAGGGCTACATAGAAGGCAGTGTGGGATCGGGTACTTATGTGGCAAAGGTGCTGCCGGACGAATTGCTTGAGGTTGTGCGTCGACCCGGCAGCAGGGCGCCTGCAGCTGAAAAGCAGCCGCGAAGGGTCTCAGAATACGCACGGCGCGTGCATGGATTTTCAGGGGGTGAACTGCATCCCATCCGCGCCTTTCAGAGCAACCTGCCGGCGCTGGATTTGTTTCCGGCCGCGCTTTGGGCGCAGGTTGCGGCGAGGCGTCTGCGGCGCGCCTCGATGAACCTGCTGATTGGGTGTGGTTCGATGGGGTACCGACCGTTGCGCCAGGCGGTGGCGGCGTACCTGAGCACTTCTCGTGGAGTGAAGTGTGTGCCCGAGCAGGTGGCGATTATATCCGGCGTGCAGGAGGCGCTGGACATAACCGCGCGGCTGCTGCTGAATCCGGGAGACCGCGTGTGCATGGAGGAGCCGGGCTATCCGGGAGCAGCAATGGTGTTCAGGGCTGCGGGGGCCAGGGTTACCGCTCTGCCTGTGGATAACGAGGGGATGACGCTGAGGCGAGCGGCGATGCGGGGGGCGCGGTTGGTTTACGTTACGCCGGGGCACCAGTTT
>Ga0181531_10002438_pt1 | contig 11613 bp, 10 predicted proteins | sample PEATcosm2014_Bin_38_FD_119743 | JGI IMG/M metagenome (GOLD analysis project Ga0181531, IMG submission 119743) | Peatland microbial communities from MTU Mesocosm Facility, Houghton, MI, USA - PEATcosm2014_Bin11_10_metaG | ecosystem: Environmental > Terrestrial > Soil > Wetlands > Peat | place... | reverse complement strand
TGGGCGCGGAAGTATTCGGCCTCCAGCTCCTGAAGCGGGTGCATCAAGGTCTCCGGGACATAACGTCCGCCGTAAGGACCAAAATGGCCTTGGGCGTCGGGCAGATTAGAGTTGGCAACTGCGCTCATGCTTGCATTTTCGCGCAAAGGCGCGGGAGGCGCAAAGAGAATTTATTTTGCCCATAAATCGAGCCCTTTCAACAGAATGAAACAGTCATTTTGCCTTTTCACGTTTTGAAAGATATTCTTCCCGGATTTGTTCTGCTTCAGCTATGTTTTTTGGCACTCGATCGTCAATCTTTTTTAGAATGGTCCCCTTTGCTTTTCCGTCTTCTTCGCTTCGCATGATTACCAATATTGATTCCGTTTTATCTATGAGCAACACCATGTGGTCGTTCAAGAGGGCTTTGATTTTCTCCAGCCAGCAGGGAATCTCTTTTTCCAAGTGCCCATAATCTATTTTGGCTCCATAGGGGTTGCTCGCATGAAGCGTTTGGCTGCAAATATCATAAATTGTTGAGAAGTCATCCTTGGTGAGAAATCCCACCGTTCTCATCTTGAACCCCCTTACCTTTTCGTTTGTCCCGCCGGACTCCCCTTGGACAGGAACAGGATAAAAACTCGGGTTCACTTTTTCGACTGCCTCCAAAATCGCTTTTGCTTTCCAGTGCTTAAAAAAGTTTGCGTGTTGTTTGGAGTATTCGTCTTTGTTTGCCGAAAGAGAAGCCAACGCTATCAGTTCGAGGATTTTTCTGATTTGCAAACAAGCAAATTCAACATTGGTCGCTCGAAATGGGGTTGTATGTGTGTTGTTGCCAAATATCGCCCAAGCTGCCGTTAATCGGCTCTTTATCTCCTCCATGCACTGGACATATCTCGATGAATCCTCGTCTCTGATTGAAACGGATGGTGCTGTTTCCATGCCCTATGTTTCGCTCTAAATTGCAGCGAAGCAAAGTTTTTTCGCGCCGAATCTCAACTCGCCTTGACCGCCGCGACAAGCGCGTTGAGCGAGGCTTTCGCGTCGCCGAAGAGCATCCGGGTGTTGTCCTTGTAGAAGAGAAGGTTTTCGATGCCGGCAAATCCCGCGGCCATCGAGCGTTTCATCACAATCACGGTCTTGGCGTGGTCGGCCTCGATGATGGGCATGCCGTAAATCGGGCTGGATTTGTCCTCGCGCGCGGCGGGGTTCACGACGTCGTTGGCGCCGATGACGAGGCACACGTCCACGCGGTCCATCGTGGGATTGATGGCTTCCATTTCGATGAGCTGGTCATAGGGAACGTTCGCCTCGGCGAGCAAAACGTTCATGTGGCCTGGCATGCGGCCGGCGACGGGATGAATGGCGAACTGCACCTCGACGCCGCGTTTGCCGAGCTCGTCGGAAAGCTCGCGCACGGAATGTTGCGCCTGCGCCACGGCCATGCCGTAACCGGGAACGATGACGACCCGTTGCGCGTAGGTGAGCAGCAACGCCACTTCGTCGGCCTGGATCGGCTTGACGGTTCCCGCAACACCGCCGGCGGCAGCAGCCGTTCCGCCGCTGGAACCGAATGCGCCGAACAAAACATTCGTGACCGGGCGGTTCATCGCCTTGCACATGAGCAGCGTCAGCAATGTGCCGGAGGAACCGACGAGCGTTCCCGCGACGACCATCGCGAGATTGTTGATGGCAAAGCCGTCCGCCGCGACCGCGAGGCCGGTAAAGGAATTCAAAAGCGAAATGACGACCGGCATGTCCGCGCCGCCGATGGGCATGACCATCGCCACGCCGAAAAACAAGGCGAGGCAGAACATGACGATGAAGGCGGTGCTGGCATTGCCGCTGGAGGAGTTGAACGTCAGCCAGCCGCACAATCCGAGAATCACCAGCAAGATGAGACCGTTCAGAAAATTCTGGCCGGGGAAGGTGTGCGGCTTTTCAAATTTTCCCTCCAGTTTCAGATACGCGATGATGCTGCCGGAAAACGAAAGCGATCCGATGAGCGTCGCGAAGAGCATTGAGCCAGCAATAAAAGCAGAAGTGCTGGTCACGACGGGAAGCGTGATTCCTGCTATTTCTGTTCCTTGCGCGCCCCGGGTGAATTCCAGGCTCGCGACCAGCGCCGCCGCGCCGCCGCCGAGGCCGTTGAACATCGCCACCATCTGCGGCATCGCCGTCATCTTCACGGAATACGCGCCGATGGCGCCGATGATAAGACCGATGATTGTGCCGATGACGATGAGCGTGTAATTGAAGGTCCAGCCCTGTGACCAGACGTAGTCGCCGTTCGTTTTGTGAAGCGCCAGCAGCGCGATGAGCATGCCTGCGGCCGCAACGAGGTTGCCGTTCCGTGCGGTCTTCGGCGAACTCAAAAACTTGATGCCGAGGATGAATAGAACCGAAACGCCGATGATTATGAGAGCAATGGTGGAACTCATGACTATTTCTTTTTCTTGAACATTTGCAGCATGCGGTCGGTGACCATGAAGCCGCCGAAGACATTGGCCGAGCCGAAAACGACAGCGACAAACCCCATTGTCTGTGCGAGGTGCGTATCCGCATCCGCCAAAACTAAAATGCCGCCGAACAAAATGATGCCGTGGATTGCGTTGGTGCCGGACATCAACGGCGTGTGCAGCATCGAAGGCACCTTCGAGATGACCTCAAAGCCGACAAAGACGGCGAGGATGAAAATAAACAGGATGTTCGTGTCCATAAAATGTTAGCTGGGTTTGGGAAGCAGTTTTTCGTTCACGATCTTGCCGCCGTGCGTGACGAGGCAGCCCTTGATGATTTCGTCGTCGAGCTTGAGGTTGAAAACCTTTTCCTTTTTGTCCCAGAATTCCTCGACGAGCGCGACGAGGTTAGCGGCATAAACCTGGCTGGCGTGCAGCGGCACGCGTCCGGGCAGATTGGCGATGCCGATGATCTTCACGCCGTTGCGGTCGGTCACCTTGTCATAAACGACGCCTTCGACATTGCCGCCGGTCTCAACCGCGAGATCCACGACCACGCTGCCGGGTTTCATCGCGTTGAGCATTTCGGCGGTCACGAGAATCGGCGCCTTGCGGCCAAACACCTGCGCGGCGGAAATCACCACGTCGGAATCGCCGCAGGTTTTCTTCATCGCGTCCCGCTGCTTTTGGATTTGTTCCTCGGTCAGCGCCTTCGCGTAGCCGTCCTTCGTCTGGCCGGTTTCGCCAATGTCAATCTTGAGAAACTGCGCGCCGAGCGATTTCACCTGTTCCTCGACCACCGGCCGCGTGTCGTAGGCGGTGACTTTCGCGCCAAGCCGTTTCGCGGTCGCAATCGCCTGCAACCCGGCCACGCCGACGCCGATGATGAAAACTTTCGACGGCAGAATGGTTCCCGCCGCCGTGGTCATCATGGGGAAAATCTTGTTGGAATACCGCGCGGCGAGAATGACGGCTTCGTAGCCACCAAGATTTGCCTGCGAGGACAGCACGTCCATTTTTTGCGCGCGGGTCGTGCGCGGAATGAATTCCATGCTGATGGCGCTCACGCCGCGTTCGGCAAATTTCTGGACCAGCTCTTTTTCATTGAATGGATCCAGCAGGCTGGCGTGGATTGAGCCTTGCTTGAGCCAGGCGATCTCTTCCTCCGGCGGCTTGCGCAGACGCAACACGATGTCGCCGGAGCTGATGAGCGCCTTGCGATCGGTGGTGATCGTCGCGCCGGCTTTGGTGTAGGCTTCGTCTGGAAAACCGGCGGCGATGCCGAGGCCGGCCTCGACTTCGACCTGCGCGCCGAGCTTGACGAGCTTGCCCGCGCCGTCCGGCGTCATCGGCGCGCGATGCTCGCCCGGTTGCGTTTCTTTTGGAACTGAAATTTTCATTGTTCGGAAACTGTGCCGGGCAGCATATCACAGCCCGGCCGGGGAGAAACTCAAATGTTGGCTTTTTTCAACCATCTATTGGCATGCCTAATTTTGTGGATGAATAAATCTTTACGATTTCAAGCGTTGGCCGCTTTAATGGCCTTAATAAACCGCCGGGAGGCGCGCTTCAGGTTTTGTCCGCCTGGCGGACGGCGGCGATGAACGCCCGGATTTTCGCGTGATCCTTTTTGCCCGGCAAAATTTCCACGCCGCTGGCAACATCCACGCCAAACGGCCGGACGCGGCGAACGGCGTCGGCGACATTCTCCGGCGTCAATCCGCCGGCGAGAAAAACCGGCTTGCCGAACCGTTGCGCTTCAGCCGCCAGATCCCAGTTGAATTTCTCGCCCGTGCCGCCGCGCGCTTCCGGCGAGTAGGCGTCGAGCAAATACGCGTCGGTGGAATATTTCGGCAGCTCCTTCAGCGATTCCGCGTCGCGGATGCGGAAGGCCTTCATGCTCATCAGCCCGAACTGCGTGCTAAATTCCGGCGGCTCTTCGCCGTGAAATTGCAGCAGGCTCAAATTGCATTCGGCGATGGCGCGCGTGACAAGGTCTTCGTCCGCGTTCACAAAAACGCCCGCGCGCATCACGAAGGGCGGGAGTTGTTTTGAAATATCCGCGGCTGTTTTCAGGGTGATGTGGCGCGGGCTTCCGTCGTAAAAATTAAAGCCCAGCGCATCCGCGCCCGCCGCGACGGCGGCCTGCGCGTCGGCGAGGTTCGTGATGCCGCAAATTTTAACCCGTGTGCCCATTTTGATTTACGATTGATGTTTTGCGTTGGAAGCGCAATTTCAAAACGCCGTCAGTTTTTTCGTTTTGCCGGTTTTCAACCCGGCCAGCGGCTGACGACCTGGAACACGATGAACGCGGCGACGTAGGCGAGGCCGGTCATGTAGGCGATCTGGAACAGCGGCCATTTCCAGCTGTTGGTCTCGCGGCGGACGACGGCCTGGGTGGAAAGGCATTGCGCCGCCAGAATGTAAAACACGAGCAGGCTCAAGCAGGTGGCGGTGGTGAAAACCGCCGTGCCGTCTGAGCGCTTCGCGCGGCGCAGCGTGTCGTAGAGCGACGTGCGGTTGTGGTCGGCGGCGTCTTCGCCAACGCCATAAACGATGGCGAGCGTCGACACGATGACTTCGCGCGCGGCAAAGGAGCTGACAATGCCGATGCCGATCTGCCAGTCGTAACCCAGCGGCCGGATGACCGGTTCGATGGCGTGGCCGATGTGGCCGGCGAAGGAATTTTGCAGCGAGTTTTGCGCCGCGAGCCGTCTGGCGTCCGCCCGCATTTCAACGGCCTGCGTGGTCGCGCCGGATTTTTCCAGTTGCGCGGCCTGCGCGTTCATGGTGATGGCGGCGGCGGGCGGCTCGGATTTTGGATAATGCGACAGCGCCCACAAAACCAGCGAGATCGCGAGAATGATGGTGCCGGCCTGCTTCACGAAAATTTTCGCGCGGTCGAACGTGTGGAACAGCGCGGTGCGCAATCCGGGCACCCGGTAGGGCGGCAGTTCAATCATCAGCGGTTTGCTGCCGCCGGGCAGAATGGTGTGCTTGAAAAGCAGCGCGCTTCCCAACGCGGCCAGGATGCCGATGGCATAGGCGGAGGTGAAGATCAGCGCGGCCTTGAGCGGCGAATTTGGAAAAATCAGCGCCGTGACCATCGCATAAACCGGAATTCGCGCGGAGCAGGTCATCAATGGCGTGATGAGAATGGTGACGAGCCGGTCGCGCGGATTTTCGATCACGCGCGTGGACATGATTGCGGGAATCGCGCAGGCGTGCGCGGAAAGCATGGGGACAAACGCCTTGCCCGGCAGCCCGAAACGCCGCATGACCTTGTCCATCACAAATGCGGCGCGCGACAGGTAGCCGGTGTCTTCGAGCAGCGACAGCGCAAAAAATAAAATGCAGATTTGCGGCAGAAAAACCAGGATGCCGCCGACGCCGCCGATGACGCCGTTCACCATCATGCTTTGCAGGTCGCCATCCGGCATTATCGCGCTGACCCACACTCCAATCGTCGCAAAAAGATGGTCAATGAGATGCATGGGAATTTGCGCGGCCCAGAAAATCAGCGCGAAGATGACCAGCATGACGAGCTGGAACACAACCACGCCCGCGACCGGATGCGTGACAATCTCATCAATTTTCTCCGTCCATTCCGAACGCTTCACCGCCGACGCGTCCATGACCCTTGTGGAAATTTTTTCGGTCCAATCATAGCGCGCCTGGAAGGTGCAGCCGGTGCAGTTGCCGCAATTCGGCTTGCTGTGTTCCACGGCTTCGGGCATCGCGCCGCCGGCCAGCCGCGCGAGTTCGCTTTTCAGTTCTTCGAGCCCCGCGCCAGTGCGCCCGGAAATGGGCATGACGACGCAGCCGAGTTCGGCGCGCAGTTTGGCGACGTCAATGCGGATGCCGTCCCGCGTGGCCGTGTCCATCATGTTCAAGGCGACAATGACCGGGCGGTCCAGTTCGAGAAGCTGGCTCACCAAAAAAAGATTTCGTTCGAGGTTCGTCGCGTCCACGACCACCAGCGCGGCGTCCGGCGTGGAATGTCCATCCAGCCGCCCGCGCAACGCGTCGCTCGCGAGCTTTTCCTCGGGCGACGTGCTGTCGAGGCTGTAAAGTCCGGGCAGATCAACGACGACAACCTGCCGTCCACCGAGATGCACGCGCCCGACCCGGCGCTCGACGGTGGTGCCGGGAAAATTCGCGGTCTTGGCGCGCATCCCGGTCAGCGCGTTGAACAGCGTGGTCTTGCCCGCGTTCGGATTGCCGACCAGCGCGAGCGTGAAGGCGTGATGCGGCGGCGGGGGACTTTTTTCCACGCTTCCGCTGACCGTTGTGGACAGGCTTTTCCCGGCGTCGCTCATGCGCAGTCGTTCTCGCGCAGGGCGCAATGGCCGGGCTGGCAGACCTCGACGCGGACGCGCGCGGCGAGCGCGGCGGACAGGCCGAGGCGGGAACCGAACACGCGGAGAATCAGCGGATCGCCGCCTTTGACCAGCTCGACGCGGCGGCCCACGCACACGCCGAGCATTTTGAGGCGCTGCGTTTCTACGTCCTCGGTTTCGATGCTCCGCACGACGGCGCAAACGCGCGGCGGCAGCGCGTCCAGGCAAATCAACTTTTCCCGGGCATGGTCTATTGTTGTCACAGCCAGTGCAAAATAAGCTTTCCCGCCGTCATGTCAAACCCTCCGCGCCCGCGGGTTGACGCGAAGGAAACCAGTTTTTCCTCGTCGGCGGCGCGCGGATTCCTGAAAATGCGCCGGTGCCTCGGACGATTTACTTCGATTACAACGCCACGACGCCGCTGGATCCGGCGGTGCGCGACGCCATGCTGCCGTTTCTTGGCGACGTTTGGGGCAATCCTTCCAGCGTCCACCACGTCGGCAGAAAGGCGCGGGCTAGGCTGGACGGCGCCCGCGACCGCGCGGCGAATTTCCTCGGCGCGAAGCCCAGTGAAATCATTTTCACCAGCGGCGGGACGGAATCCAACAACCTCGCGATTTTGGGAACGGCGCGTCTGCTCAAATCCAAAGGCCGGCATTTAATCACCTCGGCGATTGAGCATCACGCAGTTTTGCATTGCTTTGATTTCCTCGAAAAAAATGAGGGCTTTGTAGTCACGCGGCTGCCGGTGGATTCGGAAGGCCGTGTGTCGCCGGACGATTTGAAAAAGGCGATCCGGCCGGACACGGTTCTGGTTTCGGTGATGGCGGCGAACAATGAAATCGGGACGATCCAGCCGGTGGCGGAACTCGGCGCGATTTGCCGTGAACGCGGGGTCGTTTTTCACACCGATGCGGTTCAATGGTTTGGCAAGGAGCCGTTTGAAAACTTCGCGCAGTTCAATGCGGATTTGGTTTCCGTCTGCGCCCACAAATTTCACGGGCCAAAAGGCGCGGGTTTGCTTTTCGCAAAGTCGCCGCTGCTTCCTGTCCCGGTTTTTTTTGGCGGCGGACACGAAAACGAGCGGCGCGCGGGAACGGAAAATCTGGCGGGAATAATCGGCTTGACGGAAGCTCTGGAACGATTCATCAAGCCGCCGGTTTTCTGCAATAAAAAACTGAAGGAGCTTTGCGCAAGGCTCGCGTATTTTATTGAAAAGATTGACGGCTGTGAAATTGTCAGCCCCCGGAAAAATTGCCTGGCCAACACCCTTTCCTTTGTGGTTCGTGGCGCAGACAGCATTGCGTTGCTGGCAGGATTGGATGTTGAAGGCGTCTGCGCTTCGAGTGGTTCGGCTTGTTCGGCGGGTTCACTGGAGCCGTCTCATGTGGTTGCCGCCACCGACCGGGCGAATTTGGCAAATGCCCTCGTTCGTTTTTCTTTGGGCCGCGATTCCACGGCTACCGAGGTTGATTTCGCTGGCGGCTTGCTGCCGGAAATTGTCCACCGGGCACAACTCGGAAAATAACCGGCGGTTTCTTTGTGAATGGATTGTGATTTGTGTGGAGAACTTTGACTTTATAATTTTTCCAGTTCCGCTAACCTGTTTTCCACAATGGTTCAAATTTTACAAAATGCAGTGGCATCCTTGACACGCGGAGTTGTTTGCCTTATTCACATCCCTTAATACGGTGAGTTTATTAAACTAAAAAAAATATTATTAGACGCGCATGAACCTTACCATCACCAAAGAGCAAATCCTCGCCGGACTGCAAGCCGTCCAGAACGTCGTCAGCACCCGCACCACGCTGCCCATCCTGTCCAACGTGCTGTTGCGCGCCGAAAAAGACCGCGTCGAGTTCACCGCGACGGATCTGGACGTGACGATTGCCTGTTCCGTTGAGGCCAAGGTGAAAAAACCCGGCGCCACCACCGTGCCGGTGAAAAAACTTTTTGGCATCACGCGCGAATTGAACGGCAGCGAAATTGACCTGGAAGTGGACGAGAAAAACATTTGCAGCGTCCGGTGCGGCGCGTCTTTCTACAAAATCCACGGGCTGGGAGCGGATGAATTTCCCCCGCTGCCAAAATTCAAGGACGAAAAAAAAGTTTCACTTTCACAGGAAACCTTGAAGGCAATGATGCGCAAAACGTCGTTTGCCGTGTCCTCGGACGAATCGCGATACGTGCTCAACGGCATCTTCATCAGTCTCAAGGACCACAAAATGACGCTGGTGGCCACCGACGGACGCCGGCTCGCGCTCGTGGACGAAGAGGTGGACATTTCCGAAAAAAGCAGCGGCGAATTCATCGTGCCGGCGAAGGCGGTCACCGAATTGAACCGGTTGATGCAGGACAAGGGCGAAGTGGAAATCAAATTCGGCGAAAACCAGGCTTCCTTTGCGTTGAAGGACGACAAGGGATTTTCCGTCCTGCTCATCACAAAGCTGATCGAGGGCAACTACCCGAATTACCGGCAGGTTATTCCGTCCGAGACCAAGGAGCGCGTGCCGCTGGTGCGCGAGGAATTTTTGCAGGCGCTGCGTCGCGCCGAAATCATGACCAGCGAAAAGGCGAACTCCGTCAAGCTCACCTTTGGAAAAAACAACCTCGCCATCACGGCCAACTCGCCGGAAGTCGGCGAGGCACGCGAAAGCCTGGCGGTCAATTACAAAGGCAAGGAAATCGCCATCGCCTTCAATCCGCGCTACCTCATAGACGCGCTCGCCGCGCTGACCGAGGACGAAGTGTTCTTCGAGCTGGTGGATGAATTAAGCCCCGGCGTGCTGAAAATCAACGGCCCGTTCCTCTACGTCGTCATGCCGATGCGGTTGAGTTGAGTTACATCTGCTCGACGGTTTCAATCCCAAGAACGTCGAGGCCTTGTTTCAAAACGCGCGCCGTCAAATCGCACAGCGCCAGCCGCGAACCGCGAACTGCTTCTTCCGCCTTGAGCACCGGGCAATTTTCGTAGAACGACGTGAACTTGCCGGCCAGTTCAAAAAGATAATTGCACAGGAAATTCGGGCGGTATTCCTCCGCCACCGCCTCCAGCGAAAGCCCGAAATTCAGCATGTGTTTTGCCAGCGCGATTTCTTCCGGCGCCGCCAGGGCAAAAGCGGAGAGCGGAGAGCGGAGAGCGGATTCGGTTTCCGCTTTGCGGAAGATGCTCCGAATTCGCGCGTAGGCGTATTGCAGATACGGAGCGGTGTTGCCTTGCAGCGCGAGCATCTTGTCCCAACAAAAAATGTAATCGCTTTGGCGGTTCGGCAGCAGGTCGGCGTATTTCACCGCGCCAAGACCCACGACGCGCGCGATTTCACGGCGTTGCGCCACCGGCAGATCCGCGCTCTTCTCGGAAACAATCTTGAACGCCCGCTCTTCCGCTTCGTCGAGTAAATCGGCCAGCTTCACCGTCTCGCCGCTGCGCGTCTTGAAGGGCTTGCCATCCTCGCCAAGGATTGAACCGAACCAGACGTGGGCAAGCTTCGTCTTCGATTCGCCGTGCCACTTACGGAACGCGGCGAACAATTGCAGAAAGTGCAATTGTTGCCGTCCATCGGTGACGTAAATGATTTCGTCCGGTTTCCACGTTTCCAGACGATACGCCAGCGCGGCCAGATCTGTCGTTGTGTAATTGAAACCACCGTCGCTTTTGCGGATGAGCGCCGGATGCTCCTTCAATTGCGGATTGTCGTCGAAGAAAATGGCAATTGCGCCTTCGCTTTCGCGCGCGATGCCTTTAGCGAGCAGTTCGGCCACGAGCGGTTTCAGCTTCGGATTGTAAAAGCTCTCACCGAGCGCGTGGTCAAACTTCACGCCGAGCCGCGCGTAAATCGTGTCGAACTGCTTTTGCGACAGCGCAATCATCTCGGCCCAGATTTTCAAATTCTCCGCATCGCCACTTTGCAGCTTCACCAATTCCAACCGAGCCTCCTCCAGAACGGTTTCATCGGTTTCGCTCGCGGCGTTGATGAGCTTGTAAAGCCGCTCCATTTCGGCAATGGGATCGGTATTGAGCGCGTCGCGGTCCAGAAGTTTTTTCCAGCCGACGAGCAGTTTGCCGAATTGCGTCCCCCAGTCGCCGATGTGGTTGTCGGTGACGACGCGGTGGCCGAGCAGGCGCAACGTGCGCGCCAGGCTGTCTCCGAGAAACGTGGAGCGAATGTGGCCCACGTGCATCGGCTTGGCCACGTTCGGCGAACTGAAATCAATAACGGCGGTTTTAGGAGCGGTTGATTTTTCAAAAAACAAAAGTTCGCCGCGCGCGGCGGATTCAAGCGTCTGCGCCAGGACGGAAATTTTCAGGCGGAAATTCAAGAAGCCAGCGCCGGCAATTTCCACTTTCTCGCACACTTCCGAAACGTCGAGTTTGGCCAGCGTGTCTGTGGCGAGCTGGCGCGGATTCAGTTTCCGCACTTTGGCGAGCGACATCAGCGCGTTGCTCTGGTAGTCGCCGAATTTAGGATCACACGGCCGGACAAAAACGGTGGAAACATCCGCGTCCGGCAGGACGGCGCGGACGGCGGCTTGCAGTTTCAGTTCGATTTGTTTGTGCGGAAGCATCGCGCTGAATCGTGAATCGTGAATCGTGAGTCGTCAACGCAGGATTGTTTGCCCCGAAGCAACGAGGCACAATTTAACGATTCAACGAACCGTCACTTTTTCCCCTGGTCGCGGATGACGGCCAGCATGGCGTCGGCGTCGGGCGCCTGCTCGAGCGCCTGGCGGAATTCAGCCTTGTGCAGAAGCTTCGCGATGTTGGCGAGGGTGTGAAGGTGTTTTTGAAATTGTCCCTGCGGGACGAGGAACAGCATGACGAGCTTGACGGGCTG
>Ga0181531_10002437_pt1 | contig 11615 bp, 11 predicted proteins | sample PEATcosm2014_Bin_38_FD_119743 | JGI IMG/M metagenome (GOLD analysis project Ga0181531, IMG submission 119743) | Peatland microbial communities from MTU Mesocosm Facility, Houghton, MI, USA - PEATcosm2014_Bin11_10_metaG | ecosystem: Environmental > Terrestrial > Soil > Wetlands > Peat | place... | reverse complement strand
GTAGGTCTTGATGGTCTTATTCCAGAACTTGAGACCGTATTTGGCGCCCTCGGTGCCGAGGCGCCGGACATAAAAGGTGCCGACGATATTGCCGAGGTGATCGAACTTGACCGGCCCGCGCGGCGTGTCGGTGAGGTTCACCGCGCGCAACGCCGCCACGAATTTCTCTTTATCGCTGGCATCGCCGCCGACCGCTTTGAGCCCGGCATCCACCACCTGGCAACTCACATACATGATGGCGGCATATTGGCCGGGAACGGTGTCGAAGTTCTTCAGCATGCCCTCGATGAACCGGTTGTTGCCGGCGGTGTCGAGATCGACCGTGTAGGGCGTGCAGCTGATAAGTCCGATCGCTTCGTCGCCGAAGCTTTTGAGCAAGGCGTCATCGCCGCCGGTTTCCCCGGTGACCACGGGATATTTAAGCCCGGTGCTGGCATAGGCTTTCATAAAGCGCAGTGGATTCGAGCCGGCAAAGCCCTGACAGACGCCGTCGCAATCGCTGATTTGCGCGACATACGGCGTGTAGTCGGGCGTCACCAGCGGCGGCCACAATTTATTGACGACGCAGCCGCCCTCTTTCTGGAACGCGGATTGAAAGCCGCCCATCTGCTCGTAGCCGAAGGCAAAATCCTCGGAGATGGTGACCACGCGTTTGAGCTTCATTTCGGTCGCGGCGTAGTGCCCCATCGGCTGCATGGCCTGCGACGATGTCGCGGACGCGCGCAAGAAATACGGGTTGGGCAGGCGTTGCGTAAGATTGTCGGCGCCGGCGACACTGAGCGTCGGGGTCTTTTGGTCGCGAATATAATCGTTGATGGCGAGCAGTTCGAAGGCGGCGAGCGGGCCGAGGATGGCGTCGACGTGGTCGCGCTCGATCAGTTCCTGGGCCTTGGTCTTGGTGCCGGCCGGATTGCCGCCGGTATCGGCGGAGATGAACTCGACCTTGCGGCCGCCCATCATGGAGTTGGTCTCCTTAAGATAGGTCAGCACACCCTGTTCCATCTGGATGCCGCCCTGCGCCAGTGGTCCGGTTTTCACGGTCAAAAGACCGAGCCTGAATGGCTCGGCTTGGGCGATGGCGGGTGTCGGAAAGCGGGCGAGAGCGGCTGCGGCGCCGGCCGCCGTGCCGGCCAACAGCGCCCGACGGCTGACCTTGCGGGACATAAGCTTGCGAGACGCGAAGCTGCGAGACATCGTATCCTCCCTGTGGCGCCCCGTTTCTTGCAGGCGTCCGTCTGCCGCAACGTACCTTACGCAGCGACTTTACAAGCCATCATCGGCTAAGCGGTCCAGCCGTGTAAAGTCCGCTATTGTCGCGCCTTACTTGGTTTGGCGGGGCGGGATCAGCGGTAGCAGCAGATAGGGCCGCAGGGCGGTGCCGAAATGAAGCGTGGTGACGCCGCCGAAGATCCGCGGCGGCCGATCGCGCGGGTTATCGTGCAGGAACGGCCCGCAGCCGGTCAGCTCGTTCTTGAAATTCGACAACCGTCCGCCGCTTCCGCCCGGATAAACATAGTCCTTGCCGCGAATAGTCAGCGCGACGCGGTGACCGGCCGGCACGACAATCGAAGTCGGCCAGATTTCAACGTCGAGCGCGACCACTTGGCCTCGCTTCAGTGGTTCCCTCTTGGCGTGGCTGTGATAGGGCCGGTAGGACCTCGACAGTTTCTTGTCGAGGTGGCGATGCGACGCGCGCAGCCAGCCTTGGCCGATCGGCGTATGCGGGTCGATGGCGCCCTGGAATACCACTTCCTTGAAATCCGGCGTGAAAACGCGCAACACCGCGAAAATATCGGCATCGGCGGTCGAAGATGAGACATAAATTTTGAGCGCCGATGGACCGGTGATCTCGGTGTCGCGCGGCAGCGGCGGCGTGACAAAGGTGACGCCGTCACCCATGGCCGCGAATGCAATCGCCGCCTTTTTCTTGATCTGGGCCGGCTTGTTACTCAAGACGCCCGCGGACGGATCGAGATAAAACTTGGTCCATTGCGTGCGTTCGATGGGCCATTCCTTTTCCGCACGCTCGGCGAAACGATCGACGCGGCGGACCTGAAGCTGCACCGGCGGTTGCTTGTTCCAGCCGTTTTTCTTGCCGTGCAAGAAATAATCGAAGAAGCGCAGTTGCAGGGTGCGCCCGTAATCGGTGTAAAAATGCGTCCAATGCTCGATGCCATGGACTTCGAGCCATTTTTGCTTCGAGGCGGCACGGAAAAAGCCTTCGAAATTGCCGCGCGGATGCAGCCCTTGGCCGCCCCAATTGGCGGCCGACAAAAACGGCACCTTGACCTTGGCCCAGTTCGGCGAACGGGCGGCGTGATAGCCGTCGTCGAGCGGATGGGCGACGATGTCGGCGCCGAAATCGCTGCGGTTTTTCGCCAGTTCGGCATCGGAGAGAATTTCCGGCCCGCACACCAGTTCGCCGTGCACGCGGCTGCGCTTGCCGCGCTCGCCGGAGCCGTATTGTACGGTCTTGACTTGCATGTCGTACCAGTTTTCCCAGAACGTGCAGACGATGCCGCCGTGATGCGTCATGTCGCGATACCAGTCGGCGGCGCCCTCCCAGATGCACATCGCGGCAAGGTGCGGCGGCTCACGGCTCGCGACGTGCCACTGGTTGATGCCGTAATAGGAAATGCCGTTGAGCCCCACCTTGCCATTCGACCACGGCTGCACGCCCGCCCATTCGGTGCAGTCGTAAAAATCCTTGGCCTCGCGCGGCGAGAAATGGTCGATGAACCCCGGCGAGCAACCGCAGCCGCGCGAATCGACGCGCACACAGGCGTAATCGTGTGGGACCCATTTCTCCGGATCGACGACCTCCCAATTCTGGTAAAGGTTGCTGGAGCCCGCGGCGACGTCGGGATGTTTCTCCACCATGCGCTGCCAGGCGCTTGGATAACCGTCCTGGAAGGCGAGGCCCTTGGCGTAAGGGCCGTAACTGAGAATCACCGGATAGCGGCCGTCGGCGATCGGGCGAAACACGTCGGCGCGCAGCACCAAGCCGTCATCCATCGCGATCGGCACGTCCCAATCGATCCGCATGCCGTCGCGGATCTCGCTGCGCCGCTGGTGGGTTTTCCCGGCGACACCGGCGCCCATCCGCGCTTCGCCTTCGAGCGATGACATGATTTCTCCGGGCCTTTCCTTGCGGCGTCATGGCCGGACTTGTTCCGGCCATCCACGTCTTTTCGTTCGTTCGGAGATTAAAGACGTGGATGCCCGGGACAAGCCCGGGCATGACGTAAAATTTAGATCAACCTTTTCGCTTAGCGTTGACCCGCTTCACCCCCGCCATCTTTTCCAGTACCGCGCAGACGGCGGCGGTGTCTTCAGCGCCGTGGCCGCTCTTGAGCGCCTTATTGTAGATCGCTTCACTGGCATCGAACATCGGGGTCGGCACGCCGATCTCGCGGGCATAGCCCCCGATGACGTCCATGTCTTTTTGCCAGACCGAAATCTTCATGGTGACGTTGCTGTAATCGTTCTTCACCATCATCGGCGCGCGCAATTCGAACACGCGTGAATTGCCGGCGCCGGTTTTCACCAGATCGAAGATCAGCTGCGGCGGCAAACCGGCCTTCAGGCCCAACACCATCGCCTCCGCGCTCGCCACATTGTGGATGGCAACCAAGAGGTTGGCGACGTATTTCATGCGGCTGCCGTTACCGAATGCGCCGACGTCGTGCACGGCGCGGGTGAAGCCCGCGAACAGCGGCCGCAATTTCTTGATCTCGGCCGCGTCACCCGAGGCATAGACCACGAGGTCTTTCACCTTCGCCTGCGAGCCGGTACCGCTGACCGGGCAGTCGAGAAGAACATGACCGGCCTTGCGCAGCACGGCTTCGGCGCGCGTCTTGTCCTCCAGCGTGAAGGTCGACATTTCGATCACCGTGCGACGCGGCAAGCCGGCTTTGGCGATGGCCGCTGCGGTCGCGGCGAGCGCCTCGGGCTTGGGCAGGCTCGTGATCACGGTCTTCACCTGGCGCGCGACGTCGGCGGCATCCGCTGCGATCTCGGCGCCGAGCCGCGCCAGCGCTCGCCGGCGTTCCGGCGCCACATCATAGCCGATCACGCGCCAGCCGGCGGCCAGAAGATTTTGCGCGAACGATCCACCCATGATGCCGAGGCCGATGACGCCGACCACGCCCGCGGCGGGTTTCTTTCTTGCAGCCATTTTCCTCCCCATCCCCTTTAACGAGCCGCGAGGCTATGGCATCCGCGCCCCGCAGGCGCAAGCGGCTTTCTCGCCGCTCGCGGATCCCTTATCGTTCGGATCGGGACGAAACGTTAGGAGAACGCCGCATGCGCATCGGTGTCGCCGGGATTGGCAAAATGGGCGCGGCCATCGCTGCGCGGCTGATCGAAGTCGGCCACGAGGTCGCGGTGTGGAATCGCACGCCGGAAAAGGCCAAAGCCGTCGCCGGCGCCAACGCGGTCGCGGCGCCGGCCGAATTGGCGCGAACTTCGGAAGCGGTGCTGACGATCGTTACCGATGCTGCGGCGCTCGATGCGGTCTATCACGGACCGTCGGGTCTCCTCAGCGGCGATGTTGCCGGAAAACTATTTGTCGAGATGAGCACCGTCATGCCGGCAACGCAGATCGCGCTCGCCGCGGCGGTCGGCGGCAAATCCGCGATTTTCGTCGAGTGTCCGGTCGGCGGTTCGACCGGACTGGCGCGGCAAGGCAAGCTGCTCGGATTGATGGGCGCGGACGCGGCCGGCGCGCGCCGCGCGCGTCCAATCGTCGAACAATTGTGCCGGCGCATCGAGCAGGCCGGGCCGGTCGGCTCCGGCGCGATGCTGAAATTTGCGATCAACCTGCCGCTGATGGTTTACTGGCAAGCACTCGGCGAGGCCCTGGCCTTCACCCGTTCGCTCGCCATGGATCCGGTCGAACTCCTCGATTTCATGACCGAAACCTCCGGCGCCGCCAATGGGCTCAAAACCCGCGGACCCGGCGTCGCCGCCATGCTCAAGGGCGGCGAGGCGGGCCCCGTGACCTATGACGTCGACACCGGCATCAAGGATATGAAATCGATGCTGGCGGAAGCGAAGACGCGCGGCTTCGAACTGCCGCTCGTCGAACGCACGTTAAGCTGCTACGAGGAGACCAAGCGCCGCCGGTCCGGCGGCGCGGAAATCTCGACCGTTTCAGTCTATTGGGCGAACCGCGGCCAGCGGTGATTTTCAGCAAATCGGAGTGATCATGTCAGTGACGCTTACGCAAGCTTCAACCATCGTCGACGTGGCGCTGAAGACGGCGCGCGACAACAAACTCGCGCCGCTCACCGTCGCCGTGCTGGATGCCGGCGGCCATCTGGTCGCGTTCAAGCGCGAGGATAAATCCGGCCTGTTGCGCTACGACATCGCCTACGGCAAAGCCTGGGGCGCGCTCGGCATGGGATTCGGCTCGCGCACGCTGGCGAGCCGCGCGGCGAAAACACCGCAATTTTTCACCATGCTCGCAGCGGCAAGCGACGGGCGCATGGTCACCAATCCGGGCGGCGTGCTGATCAAGGACACCGCGGGCACGATCGTCGGCGCCTGCGGCATTTCCGGCGACACCTCCGATAAAGACGAAATGTGCGCCATCGCCGGCATCGAGGCGGCGGGACTCAAAGCCGATCCCGGCGCGGATTGAAATCGGAAAGAACCATGAAGCTCTTTTCATTCTGGCGGTCGCTTGCGACCTACCGCGTGCGCATCGCGCTCAATCTCAAGGGCGTGGTGCCGGACGAAATCGTCGACATCAATCTGATCAAGGGCGCGCAGCGCGACGCGTCCTATCGCGCGGTCAACCCGATGATGGCGTTACCGGCGCTGATCGACGGCGACGGGCCGATCCTGTTCGAGTCGCTCGCCATCATCGAATATCTCGACGAGACCCATCCCGATCCGCCGCTGTTGCCGCGCGACCCGCGCGGGCGGGCGCGGGTGCGCGGGCTGGCGCAGCTTATCGCCTGCGACTCGCATCCGTTGATCGTGCCGCGGGTGCGCGAATATCTGGAACACGAATATAAGCTTGACGAAGCGGCGCGGACGAAATGGTGCCAGCACTGGCACACCGCGGCGCTGACCGCGCTGGAGGCGCATTTGCAGGACAAAGCCACCGGCCGCTATTGCCACGGCGATGCGATCACGCTCGCCGACGTCTGTCTCGCCAGCCAAGCCGCCGGTGCGAAATTCTTCGCGGTCGACACCGCGCCGTTTCCGAATTTTTCGCGGATCGCGAATGCGCTCGCCACCATCGACGCCTTCGCCCGCGCGCATCCGCTCCGCCAGCCCGGCGCGCCGGCGGCGGTCCGATAGAGCACTACCACCAACGATAAAAATGGTGCAACGGCCCGCGGCCGGAGCCGATTTTGAGTTGGTCCGCCGCGGCAATGGCGGCGCTGACATAGGCCTTGGCCTCGCGCACCGCCTGAGCCAACGGAAGGCCCTTGGCGAGGCCCGCGGCAATCGCCGATGACAGCGTGCAGCCGGTGCCGTGGGTATTGCCGGTCGCAAGCCGCGGCGCGGCAAATCGTTCGCAGCTGTCGGCCTCGACCAAAAGGTCGACGCTTTCCGGCCCGCTGCCGTGACCGCCTTTGATCAGCACCGCGCCGGGCCCGAGCGCCAGCAGCGTCTGCGCCTGTAGGCGCATGTCGTTTTCACTTTGCGCGACCGGCGCATCGAGCAGCGCCGCCGCTTCGAGCAAGTTGGGCGTGATAATCCGCGCCCGCGACGTCAGCGCCTGCAACCGGCCGATCGCGGAAGGCGCGAGCAGCGTATCGCCGGAACTCGCCGCGAGGACCGGATCGAGCACCACATTGCGCCCGCCGTGGCGGTCGAGACCGGCGGCCACGGCGTCGATCGCCGCCGCGGTGCCAAGCATGCCGATCTTCACCGCGCCGACGTCGAGATCGGAAAACACCGCATCCATTTGCGCGGCGATGAATTCCGCCGGCACCGCGTGAATGGCCAAGACGCCCTTGGTGTTCTGCGCCGTCAGCGCGGTTACGACGGAGCCGCCATAAACACCGAGGGCGTGGAAGGTCTTAAGGTCGGCCTGAATGCCGGCGCCGCCGCCCGAATCCGAGCCGGCGATGGTCACGGCGATGGATACGCTCATTGCCAAGTTCGCAATTGGCTTATTCGATCTTGATAGGCCGCGCGAATGCAGTCGTCGTCGCTCGCACAAGCCAAACGCTGGCTGAGCCAAATACTCTCCGCGGCAACGAGGGCTTTTTGCTGGTCTTTATTGAGCCGGCTTCGCACCGCCGAAAACAGCACGTCGAGCTCGCGATCCAGCAACGAAAGCTCGCCGCTGCGGCAAATCGCCTTTTCGTCGGGATTGCGAGCTTTGACGCAGTCGAAGCTCGGCGTCACGTTGATTTGGCTGTTGAACGCTTGCGGCGGAGACGGCGGCGCGGCTGGTTGCGCGGTCGCGATCGCCTGGCTTTTCTGCAATTCCAGCGCCCGGGCGCGGGCCATGCTGCCGTAAGGCGTATCGCCGAATTGGCGAATGAAGTCGTTTAGCACCGCAACACTCGTCGAATCTTTGGTGACCGACCAAGCCCGCTCCGCTTGGGATTCGGAAGCGGCCGCCGCGCTCACCGCCTTGACCGGAGCGGCACCCGCCGCGGGCGCCGCTACGCCGACGACAGGCTGCGCGGTGTCCGCTATCGGCTTCGTTCCGTTGCGCAACGTGGTGACCGCGACGAACAGCACGACGACGGCGACACCACCAAGCCAAGCATATTTTTGCAATGGCAGTCCTTGTCCAGAAGTCTTTTCGCGATGCGCGGCGACACCGGTTTTGCCGGCAAAAAAACGATCGAGCGCGCCGACCAGGCCGTCGACGTGATGATCAAAGTCTCTGCCGCCATCGACGGTCACGGCATGGCGATAGGCAAAATCCTTGATACTGTCGGGAAGCTGGCCAATCTCCGGCATTGCCGTGCCGCCGACCAAGATCGGAATGATCGGGATGCCGCGCTTAAGCGCTGTCTCGACCTCTATACGAACCGGGTCGGCTTCGTTATCGATCCGGCTCGAAACGCCCTCGCCGCGGCCAAGCCACTTTGCCCCGACCACCACAAGCAAAATGTCGGTCGCGGTCAGCGCGTCGGCGATTTGCGTGCGGAAATCGATGCCGGGCTGAATGCTGTCGATGTCGCGGAAAACCGTATCCTTGCCGTATTGCCGCACCAGACGGTCGAAAATGCGCCCGGTAATGTCTTGAGAATCGGATCGACGATATGAAATGGCGATTTTTGCCATGACCGCACCAATCGGAACAACGACGCTTCAGCTTATCTTATTACGCCCAAAAACGGTCCACGAAAATTGCGGCTTCGCGCCGCCCCGCCGTCAATCACACATCTCGCTTTGCCAGCATCGCGTCGACAATGTCGCACAACCGGCGCGCCGCGGCAGCCGGATCGGGCGCGAGCGACAGCGCCGAGATCACGGCGATGCCATCTGCGCCGGCGGCGATGACGGCCGCGGCGTTGCTGGCATCGATACCGGCAATGCCGCAGACCGGCAACGACGGCGCGCGGCGCCGCAGCGCGGCGACAATCCGCCCGAGGCCTTCGGGACCGATCGGCGCGTTCTTCTGCGCCTTCGATAAAGTGGCATAAACGCCGCCGGAGCCGACATAGTCGATCAACGCGAGCGGCGCGGCTTCGGCCTCGGCCACCGATTTGATCGACAGCCCGACGATCGCGTCCTTGGGAAGAAGCGCGCGGGCGTCCTCGATCGCCATGTCGTCCGGGCCGAGATGCACGCCGTTGGCCTTGGCCGCAAGCGCCACGTCGATTCGGTCGTTAACGACAAACGGCACGCCGAATGGCGCGAGCACAGCTTTGATCGCCCGCGCTGTCTCGACCATCGCGCGGGTTTCGCTCAGCTTGTCGCGCAATTGCACGAGCGTCGCGCCGCCCTTGGCGCAAAGCCGCGCCAGCTCAGCCAGATCGCGGCCGCCGGAGCGCTCGGGATCGACAATGGCATTCAGGCGGAGATCGACCGGGATGGGCATTTTTTGACTTTCGGCGGGTTCAAAAGGCTACTACGTCCGTCCTGAATTCGTCATTCCGTCGCGGCATGACGGCTGTGGTATAGAGTGCCGCGACGTATCGGAGCCCCGCCCCATGGTCCCCTTTTTCGTGCAGATCAAGTGCCAGCTCGGCAAGTCCTATGAGGTCGCCAATAAACTGGCGGACGCCGAAATCGCCTCGGAAATCTATTCGACCGCCGGCGATTTCGATCTTCTGGTAAAATTTTACGTCGAGCCGACGACCGATATCGGCCATTTCATCGCCGAGAAGGTGCACACCGTCGCCGGCATCGCCGATACCCGGACCATCATCACCTTCAAGGCGTTTGGAGGGTCGTAGCGGCGGCGGCAAGCACCGCTGCTTCGCCGCTGCGGAGCGCCACGGCAAGCTGGTGCTCGCGCCAGATTACAAATAATCCAGCGGCGGCGATGATGGCGGAACCGAGCACGATCATCGGCGTCGGTGTCTCGCCGAACATCGCGTAGCCGAGCAAGAGCGCCCAGATCATCGAGGTATAATCGAACGGCGCGACCACCGAGGCCGAGGCGTAACGATAGCTCTCGGTCATGAATAGGTGCGCCAGGCCGCCGAGAAAGCCGATGGCGGCCAGCACGGCGAATTCGGACCCTGTCGGGGTAAGCCATCCGAACGGCCACGTCACCAGGCCCGCCAGCGCGCAGATCAGCGAAAAGTAGAACACGATCGAACTCGTGGTCTCGCTCTTGGTCAAATGACGGGTCTGGATCACGGTGCCGGCATTGGTGATCGAACCGGCGATGGCATAGCCGAGGCCGGCGACGCTGGCCGCGCTCGCCATGGCGATAGTCAATTCGTCGCCGGAAAAATGCGGCGCCAGCACCACCAATACGCCGACAAATCCGATCGTCACCGCGGACCAGCGGTAGATGCGCACGCGCTCCTTGAGCAGCAGCGCGGCGAGCGCCACGCTGATCAGCGGCGAGGTGAACGAGATGGCGTTGGCCTCGATCAAAGGTAGTCGCGCCAGCGCGCCGAAATTACAAAACATGCCGACGATGCTGAGCGCACCGCGGCTAGCCTGACCGAGCGGGCGCTCGGTGCGCACGGTGGCCCAAAGCTCGCCGCGCCAGGCATAAACGGCAACCACCGGCACGATGGCGAAGGCCGAACGATAGAACACCACTTCGCCAATCGGATAACGGGCGCCGAGATAACGGATCAACGCCGACATCACGGCGAAAAAGACAGCCGAGATCAGCTTCAGCGCAATGCCTTTGCCGGTGTTCACGAAATTTATCCTCTCCCTGAAAGGGGGAGGATCGAGCCGAGCGCAGTTCGGATCGTGGTGGGGGTTCTGCGGCTCGGCGAACGGACCCCCACCCGGTTCGCTGCGCTCACCTTCCTCCCCCTTTCAGGGGGAGCGGGAGATGACATCGTCGCCGGCTTCTTCTTCATGCGCTCAGTTTTTCTTCTTCGGCGGCGGCGTCGGCCCCTGCACCGGCGGCAGCGCGGCGATGTAGGTGGCGATCGCGGCGCGATCGTCGCGACTTAACAGCGACGTGTTGCGAACGACATCGGCCATGCCGCCGCCTGTGAAATCGCCGCCGGGGGTCATGCCGTCGCCGAGAAAGCTAGCGATGTCGGCTTCCGACCAGGAGACATCGCCGAGCGGCGAATGGCCGAGCCCGGCCGGCGTGATGTTCGGCACCCAGCTTTCGCCGTCCGCGGTCGGCCCGCCGGCAAACCGTTTGCTTTCAATAATAGCCCCGAGCCGATTGCGCGGGCTGTGACATTCGGCGCAATGCGCGGGGCCGTTGACCAGATAAGCGCCGCGGTTCCATTGCGCCGATTTGGACGGATCCGGCACGTAGGGTCCGCCGTGAAGGAATAAAAATTTCCAGCCTCCGACAAGGCGGCGGATGTTGAACGGAAACCTCAAATCGTGCCGGCGCACCTTGCCCGCGACCGGCGGCAAAGTCTTCAAATAGGCAAACAGATCGCGCACGTCGTGGAGTTCCATGTGCTGATAGGAAGTATAGGGAAACGCCGGGAATAGATTGGTGTCGTGCTCCGAGGTGCCCTTCCAGAGCGCGGTGACAAAATTCGCCTCGCTCCAATTGCCGATACCGTCCTTCGCATCGGGCGAAATGTTCGGCACATAGAAAGTGCCGAATGGCGATTTGAGCGCCAGACCGCCGCCAAGCCGGGTGCGGTCGACTTTGTCCGGATCCTTATCTGGCACGGCGTGGCAGGAGGCGCAGCCGCCGGCATCGAACATGGTCCGGCCGTTGGCGAGGTTGGCGCTGTAGGGCGGCAGGGCCGAGGCCGGCACCACGGTCGGCAGCGTCAAAATCCAGAATACGCCAAGGCCGACGATACATACCGCTGCCGCCGCAGCGATCGCTCGCGCGCGGCCGCTCATGCGACTTGCGGCTCGGCTTCGTGCGGCGCGGGGCGTGGATCGAGCCGACGCTGGTAGAGCGCCCACAAGCCGAGCGAAGCATGCGTCGCTGCGGCGGCATAAAGGACGCGTACCTGGCGCACGCCGATGCCGCGCAGCCATGTCGTCATCCCGACTGCATTCGCCGGGCC
>Ga0181531_10002436_pt1 | contig 11622 bp, 4 predicted proteins | sample PEATcosm2014_Bin_38_FD_119743 | JGI IMG/M metagenome (GOLD analysis project Ga0181531, IMG submission 119743) | Peatland microbial communities from MTU Mesocosm Facility, Houghton, MI, USA - PEATcosm2014_Bin11_10_metaG | ecosystem: Environmental > Terrestrial > Soil > Wetlands > Peat | place... | reverse complement strand
TACGAAATACGGGTCTGCAGCGCTCCGCTCCAGAGTGATGCGGCCGTGGCAAAATTGTGAGCCGGAACTGGTATTTTCCTGACGCGAGACGATTTCTATAACTAGCGGACGCGGGTGGCAACCAGTTCGCTTCCGACCGGAACTCCGCGCGCGATCTTGACTCGAACCAGCGCCTCGAAAGGCTTGGGTCCGGCGTTCGATTCCGGAATCGCGCGCATCAGCTTCTCAACCGAGTCTGGTCGGCAAACGAACTCCACAACACCCTGCGTCCCAAATGTGGTCGTGCCAGCGAGGATCATCACGTAATGGCCCGGCCCGGTCCCCGGCACCAATCCAACAACGGCATAGTCCTCGGTCATGGGTACGCCGGATGGGCTCGCCAAATAGGTGCTGGCTTCTCCTGGCTTGGGGTGACGATTAACGATCGAGAGATCGCCATGTCGCAGGCCGGAGCTCACTCTCTGGAAAACGAATTCCTGTGTGCCCGGAATATCAAGTAAAGAGAGATTCTCGGAAGGAGAGCCAACGAAAATCAGATCGTTATTCTTTACGTCGTCGAGTGTGAACAAGCTGCCGCGTTTTACGCGAAGTCTCTTTCCGAGAGTGCCAAAGGCATCATCGAGAGCGTGAATCGCCAATACTTCTCCAACGCCGGTGTAGTGGTCATACATCGGAACCTTTGAGTCGTTTCGCGAGTTGTAATATCGCATCCCGGTTTCTGGGCGTCCGACGAATGCGGCATTGCTGAAGATGACCCAAGGGTCTTCGATGTCCGAGGCAAAAGGACGCCAAAATGCAGCTAGCGAACCGGCAGAGAGCGCGGGACTGACTGCAGCGCTGGCGGTTTCGGAGGGTCTTCGGTTCCAAAGAAGGGTTCCCAAAACGATGAGCGACGAAATGAGCCCGCCAAGCAGGAGGATCAGAGCGATCCGCCAGCGTGGAGGAATCGTTTCGATCACAATGCTGCGAGGAAGCGCCTCGCGGGGCGGGAATGGCTGAAGTTGGGCTTTAGGGTCCGCGATCCGCGGCTCGAAAGTGAGGTGATAGCTCCCTTTCGGGATTTTGACGATGATCGGATCTGTGACCCCCTCTCCGGCATAATACTCGGCCAGTTTCAGACGAAGTCGCCCCGCCTGCACGCGGATCGTTGAGTCCGATTGCGGATCAAAATCGGCAGGCCGACCGTAAACCTCGGTGGCGATTTGGTATTCCTTCAACGGTGCGTCTGGATGAGAGAGGGACTGCTTTGCGAGATATTGCAGCAGTTTGCAAAGAGACTCGGAGCCACGAAGGCTATGGCTTTTAATAATGTTATCTATTTGATGGAAGAATTGTTCGGGACCGGCGGCAAAAGTGCGTGTCACAGCCATTTAACACCGACGTAACAGTGTATCGTATCCTGATGCAACAGCGGTATTTTACTCCTGTAACCGTTTAAAGACGTAGTGAAACCTCCCGCTTCGCCCTCTTTGTACTAAGAGTTGCAGAAAAGTGAATACGGAGCACCGGGCGAGGGCTCGGTGTTTCCCGATTTGGTCTGACTGGAGGGAACATGAAGGTCAAGTTCTTACTCATTCTTTTTTTGATGATTTGTGTGGTCGGGTTGGCGTTCGGCCAGTCGAGCAGCGGAACTATCCAAGGGTCCGTGGCCGACGCACAGGGAGCTGTGATCCCAGGCGCTTCCGTAGCGATTACGAATGAAGGCACCGGACGGACAGTGAATGTCCAGAGCAACTCGGAAGGTCTTTTCAGCGCGACAACGCTTGATCCGGGCGCCTACAAGGTCGAGATCGATCAGCCCAACTTTCAAAAGATGGCGAAAGGTGTCGTCCTGCAAACCGCGCAAGTGATCAATCTGGATTTCGTGCTGCAGCCCGGCTCGACCAGTCAGACGGTGGAAGTCACTGCTGCAACACCGATCGTGGATACCTCCACGTCGGGCGTGAGCGACACGATCGTTGGCCGACAGATTACGGATCTTCCCTTGAACGGGCGGAATTTCACGCAACTGGCGGCCCTGGTTCCAGGCGTCACACGTGGACAGCCGGGTAACCAGCAATCAGGACAGGGCAACCAGGCTGAAACCTTTCGATATGCAGCCAGCGGCGGCGGCGCGATTTCGGCCAACGGCGTGCGGTTGCAGGCTAACAATTTCCTGTTCGACGGTATCGACAACAACGAGTCGCTGGTTAATACCATCGTCTTCTTCGTCGACACCGATGCGATTCAAGAGTTCCGCGTCGACACTAGTGTCGCTCCTGCCGAATATGGCCGCGCTGGCGGAGCAGTAATCAATGCGACATACAAATCCGGCACCAACGACTGGCACGGAACTGCTTTCTGGCAGATCAGGAACAGTGCGGCTGACGCCGACCCAAATTATTTCTCGGGCGCCGCAAAATTGCTATTTCAGCGCAATCAGTTCGGCTTCGCTGGTGGTGGTCCGATATTCAAGAACAAACTGTTTATCTTCGGCGACTATCAGGCGTTGCGTCAGAAGCTGCCTTTGAACGATGGTCCTATCACAGTGCCTACGGCTCTCGAACGGACGGGAGACTTTTCACAGATACCGTTTCAACTCTACTACCCTGGCGCCACCACTACCGCCGCCCGGGTGCCTGTACCGGGCAACAACTACCTCACCACTACTTTAGGGATCATACCGGCGGGCCAGAATTATCTGAACGCGTTCCCACTACCGAATATCCTCTCAGGCAGCAATCCGAGTTGCGGTTTGACCGGAACGGATGGTTCGTGTCTCGAGAACAACTTCCAGCCATATCGGGTGCAGCTTGAGAAATACAACGACTTCAATGTGCGGCTTGACTATATCCTTGGCTCGAAGGACCAGGTGTTTGGACGCTACAGTTATGGTCAAGACACCGACACTACAACTTCGCAGCTGTCGACACTGCCCGCCGGCTATGGATCGGGCTTCCAGTTTCAGCATCCGCGCAGCGCCGTGCTGGGCGAAACCCACACGTTTGGAACCACGGTCGTGAACGAGTTCCGCCTCGGCTATGTTCGCTCGTTCCTAGGTTATGAACCACCCTTCGGTTCCGTTCCGCTTTCCCAAAATCTTGGTATCCCCAACGCGAATACCAGCCCGTTGCTCGGTGGAGGCGCGCTGATTGGCAACAGCGGCAGCCAAATCTCATACACCGGAGATTATGGTGACTATTACGTACCAGAGGACACTTACCAGCTAGCCGATAACGTTTCGTGGGTGAAAGGACGCCACACATTCAAGTTTGGCGCCAACATCATTTGGCGACAGGTGAACTTCTTCAACCCCATCGCTGGGAAAGGCTTCTTTCAAGCCGCTTCGAGCGCACCGTGGTCGACGGGATTCGAGCAGTCCGACTACATGTTTGGATGGGTGAATAACTATCAGGTCGGACCGGCTAGCGGAACGTTTCATACCCGGAGCTGGGAGAACGGGTTTTACGGACAGGACGACTATCGAGTGAACAAGAGGCTGACCCTGAATCTTGGACTACGCTACGATTTGTACACGTGGCCGACTGAAGTCAACAATCGGATGGCCAACTTTGACGTGGCGACGGACACGATCATCCTTGCGGGTCAAAATGGGGTGTCCGACAGCACCCTGACGAATCCGAAACACAACTTCGCTCCTCGCATCGGGTTCGCGTATGACGTCTTTGGAGATCAGAAGACGTCACTTCGCGGCGGCTACGGAATCTTTTATTTCATCGACCGCGAAGGAATCGACAAGCAGATGTCACAAAATGCGCCTTTTGGCGGTAGCGCCGCCTACTCCTACCAGAACGCCCTTGCGAATGACGGCTATTTCGTGGGCGGTAGCGGGCTTTTCCTGACACTGGGAGGTTTGGCGCAGCAGGGAGCGAGCGGCGCTCCGATCGTTAGCACGATTACACCAACTGGATTTCCCAGCAAGGCTAGTCTGCCGGTTAGCCTCACGAATCCACAGAACGTAAGCCTGACAGGGTGGTTGCCGCACGACACCACGTCCAACGTGCAGCAATGGAACCTTCAGATTCAGCGACAAATCAACAACAACACCGCCCTCACGCTCGCGTACGTTGGCACCAAAGGGACGCACTTATCCACGTTCTACGACGTGAATCGTCCCGCATACAATACAGGCGTCCAACCCTTTCCGGGCTTGGGTACCGTACCTGTGAATGACACCAGCGGCGATTCGATCTACCACGGACTGCATGCCCAACTGGAACGCCATCTCACCCGTGGCATTCAATTCACCGCGGCCTATACGTGGTCACACGCAATCGACAATACTCAGGCCGGTTTTGACAGCGATTTCCGTTACGGTGGCAACGTTGTTGATCCGTTCCAATGGCAAACGAAGGAGCGTGGCAACTCGAACCTAGATGTTCGCAACCGTTTCGTATTCAATGCCATTTACGAATTGCCGTTCGGCCGCGGCCGGACATTCGGCCACGACTGGGGTACGGCTACGAATGCCATCCTGGGCGGCTGGCAATTCAGTCCGATTTTGACTTTGGCCAGTGGCTTTCCCTTTGACGTGACTTGTATTTACTGCTACAGCCCGAGCACGCGACCCAATGTCGCCAAGCCTCTTCGACAAATCAACAGTCCCCGACAGTGGTTTGACTACACTGCCTTCACTGAGGTCCCCACCAATAACGGCACCCCAGTTGAAGCGGGCGATTCGCCGCGCAATCCATTCACTGGCGCAGGCACGAAGGAAATGGATTTGAATCTCAGTAAGACCTTCGCCGTGACCGAGCGTGTCCGCGTCCAGTTCAGCGGCGATTTCTTCAATCTGTTCAATACGCCCCAGTTCAACCAACCCAACGGGGATCTCACGGGAGCGACGGTGTGTCCAGCGAGTGGTTTAATCGGGACAACTCCCTGTACGCCGTGGACAATTGTCTCGCAAGGGAGTTTCGGGACGGTCACTAGCTTGCGCGTGGACAGCCAGCGCGAAATCCAAGCCGGACTTCGTGTGACCTTCTAGAGTCAGCTGCACTTCGGGGAGAGCAGTTGTAGTCTGCTCTCCCGGTTTTCCCCCCGTATGAGATCCGCACTAGTGAATCGCCCACTTCGAGCAATTGGTGTCTTCTGCCTCGCCCTTTCTGTCCTGGTGGAGGCACAGTCGCCCGTCGTGCGGAAGATTGAGCCGCCGAACTGGTGGGTGCACTACACTCCCGAACTTACGCTGCTGCTGACGGGCGAGCATCTAGTCGGAACTCGAGTGGAAAGCTCGACGAGCGGCGTCTCTGTCTTGAGTTCGCAAGCTTCGTCCAACGGGCATTACTTGTTCGTTGATCTCCAGCTAAGTTCCGGAGTGCTGCCTGGAAAAGCAAGCCTGCAACTGTCTTCGTCGGCTGGCTCAACCTCGATTGAGTTGCCATTGCTGGCTCGAGCGGACGCGCGTGGACGGTTTGAAGGCATCTCTCGCGATGATGTCATTTACCTGATCATGCCCGATCGCTTTGCGGATGGCGATACTTCGAACGATAAGCCGCTCGGATCCACCGGCCTCTATGATCGGTCGCAGCCCAAGGCATATCACGGAGGCGATCTGCGTGGGGTGCGAGATCATCTGGCGTATCTTCACGATCTCGGAGTGACTGCTGTGTGGCTCACTCCCGTGTGGAAGAACACGGACTCGGACTATCACGGTTACCACGTCGTCGATTTCTACGCGACCGACGAACACATGGGAACCCTGCACGAGTATCAGGAACTCGTTGCCGCCGCTCACGAACTCGGCATGAAAGTTCTGATCGACTATGTGGTCAATCACATCGGACCCAACAACGCTTGGGCGAACGACCCGCCGACACCAACGTGGCTGAACGGGACTCCTCAGCATCATCTCGAGCCTTCCTATTCATTCAATGGCCTCGTCGATCCACACGCCTCGCCGCGGGAATATGTCAACACGCTCGACGGATGGTTCGCGGGCAAGCTGCCGGATCTGAATCCGGATGACCCGGCGCTTGCTATTTATCTTGCCCAAAACGCCATGTGGTGGACCGAAACCGCGCAGCTCGACGGGTTCCGCCTCGACACATTCCCCTATTCTTCGCGCCGCTTTTGGAGCGGATGGCATGAGCGTCTGCACAAGGTTTATCCCCACATCAATGACGTGGGTGAAGTGGCGGATGCCGATCCGACAATTACCGCGTTCTTTGAAGGCGGACGAAAACAATTCGACGGTATCGATTCCGGCCTTACGACGGTCTTCGATTTTCCGCTTGAGCATGTGCTCCGCGACGTGATCCTCACGGGCGCGCCGATGACGAAGCTAGTTGATCTTCTTCGGCTCGACGAACTGTATCCGCAGCCGGATTTGCTCGTTACCTTTATTGGGAATCATGATCATGTGCGGTTCATGAGTGAGCCGAAAGCTTCTCCGGCCAAGCTGAAGGCCGCCTTTGGATTATTACTGACCCTGCGCGGGATACCGCAGATTTATGCCGGCGATGAAATCGCCATGCCCGGCGGCGAAGACCCGGACAACCGACGAGATTTTCCGGGAGGATTTCCAGGCGATCCGCGCAGCGCTTTCACTGCCGACGGTCGAACTCCGGTGGAGCAGGACGTGTTCGAGTATGTGCGATCGTTGCTCGCGCTGCGCAAGAGCCACGCTGCGCTGCGCACGGGTAAGCAATGGCACATTGGATGGGACGACAATTATTACGCATTCCTGCGTGAATCATCTGATGAGAAGCTGCTCGTCGTGTACAACAATTCGGCAACGACCCTCGATCTCAGGATTCCCATCGAAGAGACGCCTCTTGAAACCGTGCACGAACTCCAGCCGCTGCTGGGGAAAAGTGCCGCGGAGATCACAGCTGGCCAAATCCACGTGACGCTACCTGCTCAGACCCTCGTCGTCTTCAGCGCTCGCTAGCAGAGCGCTTCGAGATCTATCCGCGCTGATCTGCCGGCCAAACCCTGACTTGCAGGCTCCTAGCGAAACCGGCGCACCAGCAGTGTGTGTCGATCGGAGCGATACAAACCCAGCACATAGAGAGCGGCCTTCCCCTTCGTCGAATAAATAACCTGGCGGATGCGCAGAAGGGGTTCGTCGCGCGCAACTTTCAAGAGATTCGCCGTCGCGGGGGCAGCCGCGGTGGCGTCCATTTCCTCATCAGCGTATGCGATTTGAATCCCGTAGCTTCCCTCGAGAATAGAAAACAACGATCCGCGTGCAACCTGACTGCGGGTGAGACCGTCGAATTCATCGGCCGGCAGATAGCAAGTCTCGACGGCGAAGGGCTCGTCAGCGGCCAGCCGAAGCCTTTCCAGCTTCAGCAGGCGAGTATTGGCCGCCAAAGCGAGCCGCGCCGCGACTTCCTGTTCGTTATCGACCACACCAAATGAAAGGACTTTGGAACAGGCGGCGAGGCTGCGACTGGCCATCTGTTCGGTAAAACTCGTCAGCTTGTTGAAATGAATTTTCGGGGGCGCGACAAATGTCCCGGCACCGCGACGGCGATGTACCATGCCCTCCCGTTCGAGCGCGGTCAGGGCATGACGAGCCGTCATCAGGCTCACCGCGTGAATTTTGGCCAACTCCCGTTCGGAATCAACCGCGTCCCCGGGCTTCAGTTGCCCACTCTCGATACGCTTAACGATCGTGGCTTGGATCTGCCGGTATGCAGGCACTCCATTGGCACGGCTCTTTGGCATGGATTCACCGATCCCTCGAATGATAGCTGGGGTTCCTGTTAATAATGTTATCGAACGAAAAACTAAGCTTCGACCGCGCCGTATTTTAACTTCCCCCAGTGTGCTATAGAGCAAATAGCAAGAGATTATCTCGCCCGGAGCAAGCTGCCCACGACGAAGCCGCCGGTTCTATGCTATAGAGCTTTCCTCCACCACTTTAGCCGCTATTTGACCGCAAGAAGACTCACTTTACCTTTGGTCTCGCGACTTGTAAAGCCTAGAGATGCACGATTCCCGAGAAAATACCGCATTTCATATGCGGAATTCCAATCCTCGTAGCCACAGGTGCCGGACCGGTTTTCCACAGGGGATACGCATAGAAATTTCGCATAGGACGCGCCGATCGATTCAGTGCTATAGCTTAATTTTCTGGGCGCATCGAAACATCGCGTCCTGATTTGCGATTTTTTTCTTGACGACGCGCTTCAAGGTACTATATAGCATTACTCTAATATTTTTTCAGTAGTGGCAAGTGGGGTTCTGTTTCACCAGAGCGTCTCCCGGAGGATCTGTGATGCGAAAGTCAATGTTGGTTGGGATTGTGTTACTCGTCGGACTGCTCTCTGCCCTGCAGTCGGCGCGGAGCCAGGAAGTGACAGCCGCAATCGTCGGCACCGTCTCCGATCCCAGCGGAGCCCCGATCAAGGGCGCGACCATCGTCGCGCGGGACACGGAACGTGGCACGGTGTGGAACGCAGTGAGCGACGATAGCGGCTCGTTCACCATCTTGCGTGTTCCGGTTGGCACTTACAGTGCCGAAGCCAGCGCTCCTGGTTTTGAAAAATCTTCATACCCGCCATTCACCTTGGTTCTAAACCAGACGGCGCGACTCAACTTCCAAATGAAGGTGGGAAAGATTTCGGAAACGATCGAAGTGACAGGTGCCGCGCCTATCTTGCAGACGCAAGATGCGCAGGTCAGCACCCTCATCACCGCGAAGAGCGCGACCGATCTGCCATTACTTTCGCGCAACTATCTCCAACTCGCCCTGCTTGTTCCTGGAGCCACAAACCCGAACCCCCAGACTCTGATCCAGGCACAAGTCATGCCGAGTTCTGGCCGACCCTTGATCAACGGGAACCGTGAGCAGGGCAACGCTTACTACCTCGACGGCGTCGTCAACCAAGAGAAGAACAATAACGAGGTTGCCTACCAGCCGCCTCCCGATGCCATAGAAGAGTTCAATGTCATTACGCAGAACCCATCCGCTGAATTTGGCGACTTTCAGGGTGGGGTCATCAGCGCGACCACGAAGTCGGGAACTAACCGTTTTCACGGTACGGCTTATGAATTTTTGCGCAATGACGTCTTTAACGCCAATACATGGTCGGCCGGACTGGCTGAAGGCGGTCCATACACTCCCGGCATTTCTCAACCCAGCGGGGTGCTCGACAAACCGCGGATACGGTGGAACGAGTTTGGTGCGGCGATCGGCGGCCCGATTATCAGGAATAAGCTCTTCTTTTTCGCCGATTACCAAGGACTTCGCTCAGTCAAATCGTCGGAACAGGGTTACAATCTGTTCACTCCGAACGAAGTGGCAGGTGATTTTGGCCAGCTTTGCACGGATAAGGGCGGGGCTTTTAACGCGGGTCTGTGCAGTGGTGGAACCGGGATCCAGCTTTTCTTCCCTAATGGTCCGAACGTCGGGCAACCCATACCGAATAACAATCTCGCCGCTGCGGGTCTGACGATCAGCACGGTTGTACAAAATTTAACCAGTTTGCCTTCCTATCAAGCGGCATTGGCCAATTTGATTAATACGGTCAATGGCTCTAACTACTACAACTCACTCAGCAACATTTTCAATAGCGATCAGGGTGATCTCAAGATCGACTACATCGCCAGCCAGAAGGATCACCTCTTCTTCCGCTGGTCGCAGGGGTACGTGAATAACCCGACCAGCGCAGGATTCCTCCTCGCTGATCCTGGGGCGTCGAGTACAGAACCGGTAAAGAGCGGGGTCGTGAATTGGACGCGCTCGTTCGGGTCCAACATACTCAATGAGGCGCGGTTCGGCATCGTCGATACCCGTTACGGTCAGACCGATTACAACCCTGCAGCCGGCGATTTAGGCCAGCAGATCGGTATCGCTAACGCAAATCAGTTCTTGCCGGGGCTGCCTTCTCTGGGATTCGGGAGTGTAGCGCTCGGAGAGAACGGATTAGAGCAGACCTTCCACTCCGGCAGCGGCGAGATCGAGGACGTGGTGCTAATCAATCACGGTAGACACACATTCCACACCGGATTTCAGTATTGGCGTGACCGGCTAAACTACATTTATCCCGGAAACAACGGCTCTCTCGGTTCGATCAGCTCATCGGCGCTAACTGGAAATGGCGCTGCTGATGGTTGGTTAGGCTTACTGGGTGGCGGCGGCCGTGATGCGGGGTTCGCTGAGTTTGGCCTGCGAGGCAATATTTACGGAGCGTTCTTCCAGGACGACTGGCGAGTCACGAATACTCTTACGCTAAATCTTGGATTGCGCTTCGAAGATCACACCCCACGCTACGAAATTCAGAACCGCGAAGTAAATTTCGGGTTATATACCGGAATCCTTCAGCAGGAACAGGGCAACAAGGCTCTCTACAACAACTACCTGGGAATTGGCGATTGGGAACCGCGCATTGGGTTCGCGTGGTCGCCTGCCTCTCTGAACAATAGATTCGTCATCCGCGGCGCAGTGGGAACCACTTCGTACGTGGAGGGCGGCGGAGCCAACCAAAATCTGACAACCAACTGGCCGTTGACGAAGATCAGTTCCACGGTCGACGCGAGTAGCGTGCTCACGAATCCGTTCCCGCAGACTACGCCAGCATGCACCGCGGTCACACAATCTTGCTTCTCGGGTCCCACCCGCGGGCTAAGCACTGTGAAGGTATGGCCCACTAATCTCCGACCTGCCAATGAAACACAATGGAATCTGTCATTCCAATACCAGTTGAACAACGCGACGAGTCTCCAGGTGGGTTATGTCGGCTCGTTCGCCACCCACCTTCTGAACCTCATGGATTATGCCCAAGGTATTCTGGTGAACGCGGATGGCAGCATCACTAAACCGGGCATTATAGGAGCGCAGGTACTGCCGACGCCGTTTGTTGGCGGTATCGTCTCGAATGCGAGCCCCATTCCAGCGGGAGCTTTTCCTCTGTACACAGCAGGGCCGGCATCGAACGCAAATCAAAGCTACAACGCGCTCCAGACGGTGCTCAAGAAGAACCTGACGAATGGATTAGACGGTCAGGTTTCCTATGTGTATTCGAAGTGTCTTAGCAATTCTCCAGGGTACTATGGCACTTCCAGCTGGGGAGGAAACGGAACACAAACCTCGATGGGACTGCCGGGCTGGCAGAACATCTACGATCCGCGATCTGACTGGGGACCGTGCTATTACGACACGACGCACGCTCTGACCGCGTTTGCCAGCTACGCCTTGCCTGTCGGAAGAGGCAAACAGTTCGGTCATGACATTAATCCAATCGCCGATGCTGTCGTCGGTGGTTGGGAAATATCCCCGATCGTCTCGTGGCACTCGGGTTTTGCCATAACGCCGATTCTGGGCGGATTCGGTGATCCCTCGGGTGCGAATGGCGCCGGCATCCTCTTCGACGTGTCGCGGCCAGATTGCAGCGGACCCGTCACCTATCCTAAAACAAAGGTCAATACTCCAGGATCCGGATACATCCAATGGTTTAGCACAACAACTTTCAGTCAACCCGCGGCCGGTTCTTATGGAGATTGCGGTGTCGGCTCTGTACGAGGTCCGCGGTATTCGGACGTTGACCTGAGCCTGCATAAGGATTTCCGGATCAGTGAGAGCAAAGGACTAGAATTTCGAACGGAGTTTGTGAACCTCTTCAACCATCCGGTTCTCGATTTTGCCGGTGGGCCTTCACCCTTTGCGCTGAC
>Ga0181531_10002435_pt1 | contig 11624 bp, 4 predicted proteins | sample PEATcosm2014_Bin_38_FD_119743 | JGI IMG/M metagenome (GOLD analysis project Ga0181531, IMG submission 119743) | Peatland microbial communities from MTU Mesocosm Facility, Houghton, MI, USA - PEATcosm2014_Bin11_10_metaG | ecosystem: Environmental > Terrestrial > Soil > Wetlands > Peat | place... | reverse complement strand
GCCATCGACTTTTGCCTGGTCGATGATGTTCGCGCCAAGCTGGATGATGGCATAGTCGAGATTGGTATCCATTTTCCCCTGCCAGTAGTATGGATGGGATAGCCCATAACCCGAACTCGAATCGCCACCGACAGTGGTCAGGTTCATCGAGGACTTGGCAATCGAGCCGGCGCTGATGGAAGCCTTGAGCAACTCGAAGAAATCCGGATCGCGTGCTTGCGAGCCGAGACTTGCAATGGCCCCGAGCCGGCTGATCGCGCCATTGGAATTGGTGACGGTTACAGTGCCGGGTGTGCCTCCCGAAGGGGTGTTATGTCCCGCGTAAAACCATTTCCAGGTGCCGTCGTGGTAGCTGGCTGCCGAACTTTGCCCGACCGAGCCTCTCCCACCGGAGGGGGTGGGAACGGGGTCGAACGCCCAAACGAGACCGAAGTTCTTGTAGATATTCGCGGCGGTACCCTGGGCGAGATAGGTGGGAGAAACACCGTATTTGTTGACCAATTGCCACAGATCGTAATTGATATTATTGGGACCAGGATTGCCTTGGGGGATTGAGCTTGCCCTGGGGCCGCTGGGACCGAGATAAGTGATCCAGGCGAGTCTGGAGAGCGGGAACCGGGTTTTGACGAGCGGATCGCCTACGTTGGCGGTGGTGCCATCGTTTCGGGTAAATTGCCCTTGAACACGGACGGTCAGGAAGGAGGGATTGATCGGGTCGATGGCGCCGGATCCGTCCTTGATCTCGTAAGAGGGACCGTTGGCTATGGGGATGACATTGTTTCCACCATTCAAATACGAACCGACTACCAGCGGCCTGCCCGGATCGGGCGTGTAGGAGGGCTGATCGAGGCCCCGGGTGAAGGTGGCGAGGTAGTTGAGGATATTGAGGGCGGTGCCGGAAAGGCCGAGGCCGTTCTTTACAAAGGCTATGAGCTCCTGCCGGCTGCTGAACATGCGATCCGTCGAGCCCGTGCCGCTCGAGCCGATGGAGGCGCCCTGGAGGGACGTGCTGCTTACCTGCAGGAAGCCGGAGGGATTGGAGATCGTGAAGTTATAATAATTGCTGCCGCCGCTGGAGGCCGGCGCGAATCCAAAAGGACTCGGATTGTTATACGAGTAAGTGGGATTGGCGGAGGCGGCGTTGCGCCAGGCTATGAGTTGATCCACAATCTGCTGCGCCTCTTTTTGATTCGAGGGCATGCCTGGGAGTACCGTAAGGTCCGCATAGGAGAGGCCGGTTTTGTAGGAGGTCTGGCTGTTGGAATTTGAGGTGGATGGGAAGCCGGCGACGTTTGCATCCAGGAGTCCGCCTTCGTGGTAAATGGCGTAGGCATACCGGCCAATGACCGTGCTGGTATTGGTGCCGGACCACGTGGCGCCGGAGACGGCGGGATTATTGGTTGGTTGGAGCGTTGGGTTTGAGCCGTCCCGCGCGACGAGCACCCAATCGGGCGCGAGAAACGCACCGGTGCCGGAGGAGATGGGGGTGGAATCGGAGCCGGTAAGCAGCGGGAGGAGATAATGGGAATTCCAGCGGGCGAGGGATATGGAGCGGCCGTTGAGAGAAGGGAAGGTGGAGGAGACCTGGACGGCGTTGCTGGGGATACTGAAGCTGTTGCCGTTTGCGCCGGAGTAGAAAGGCTGGCCATAGGCGCTGCGGATCAGGAAATTGGGCGCCCACGATTGCACTCCGGAGATGAGATTGGTGCCGGACATTTGCGGCAGCATCAGGGGCGTAGAGTTCGCTGTGGTTGACGAAACGTAGAACGTGCCGCTCGTGGGGGGGGGCTGGATATTCGCGGAGTTTTGCGACGGCGAGACGGGTGTGGAACCGATCTGAATTTCCGCCTGGATATCTGCGATGATTGCATCCGAGGCGCCCTGGGCGAAGAGCGCCACTTTTGTCTGGCTGGCGCTGCTGTTCGAAATTTGGCGATTGTTGAGCGCGCGCGAGAAATAGGCGACGACAACGCCCGTAAGGATGACAACGAAGGCGAGGACGATGATAAGAGCCACGCCTTCGCGGCGGCCAGACTTGCGGCGGGGTTTGAGACCGGGATTGGGTTTCATACTCAGATTCCTTTATTGATATTGATTGAGGTAGAAGAAGCGCTGGTAGATGCGGATCTGGCCGGCGGAGGCCTCCGGAATGCCGGCCTGCTCGGCGAATCTTGTCTGGGTGCTGTCGAGGGCATTCTGCCATAGAGTTGCCATCAATTCCGGCGACGCGGAGGGAGTGCTGGGCGGGAGTTTGCCGTTGTCAAACTTGGGTAGATAGGAGGCGGCGCTGGCGAGTTGATCCTTGGTCAGAATCTTGCGGCTGTTCATGTCCACGACGGCGATGGCGACGACGATGGCGGTGACATCGGAGAGACCGATGGGAGACCACGTGGTGGTAATCGGATTAACACCCGGCTGCGAGAAGCCGGTCAACTCGAACGACCGGTTGTCTGTATAGTTATACCACCTGTCTCCGACATGATAAGCGGCTGAACTTCCGGTAAGCTGCGGGTCGCCTGATTCGATCCAGGTTTGGTTGATCCCTGCCGTCTTGTTATTGCTATCGGTGTATTCGGCCACCGGGAAATTTGAGAAAACGGTGCCGCCATTGGAGTTCGGGGCGAGGTCCCTGACCTGAAAACAGAATTCCATGCGGAAGACCTGGGTGCCGAGGGTGTCGAAATCCGAATCAGTGCCGCTGTAGTCCGGGGTATCGCCGACGGCCGCGCCGGTAAAGGGATTGCCTGAGAGTGTGGACTGGGGAAAGGGCTGCCATGTAGCCGAGCCGGAGGTAACGGAGGGGAAGGTGAGGAATGTGAGACCGCCCGGGTCACTCTGGGCGGGGTAACTCTGATCCCATGTGAGCCCCTTGCTAAGGCGCTGGAGGAAGTACGGCTGGGGAGCCGTATCGCCGCCGATGTTATTGCTCCCGGTATTGATGCAATAACCGATGAGGGCGATGTTGCTCTTGGGGTCAGCGGCCGTGCTGTTGGGGAAGAGTTCGCTGTTGCTGGAGCTGAAGTAGGCCGGGGCGTCGCTATAGAAGAACATCTTATCGCTAAGATCATTGGCGCCGCCCGCGGATACGCCGGACCCGGTGTTCATGTTCTCCTTTACGAATAGGTAATCGAGATCATTGCGCAGCGGCATGCCGGCGATATCCATGGCCATGCGGTCGAAGACGAGCCGGGCCTCGTTATCGGTATCGATATGCTTGTCGCTGAGGGTGGTGCTCAGAGTGACACTGTTCATCATTTGGGCGATGAAGGTCATGATCAGGATCAGCACCGCAATCGAGACAAGCATCTCGACGAGGGTGAAGGCCAATTTGGATTTCCCAGGGGATGGCGCCATGGATCAGTTATTGTAAAAGTTCAAAGCGGTCACTATCTCGTACGAGCCGGTGAAATTCTGCGGGAAGTTCTGTGCCACCGAATCGCCAAGGGCGGGCCACGTGATGAAGATCCAGACTTTGTAAAGGGTGGGCGGGTTGCTCGTGGTGGCCAGGGGTAAAAGGGTCTTATCGGCCTTCATGGTGATCGTGGCCCGGTAGCGCGGCGGAGGATTTGCTCCGGTGGGAGCATTCGAATTGACCAGGCCCTCACCCGCGAGGCTGCCGTCCTGGGTGAAGAAGAGGGTCTGGGCCTGCATCTGCGTTGTGATTTGATTGGTCGGCGGGATGAAAAGGCCGAAACGGGAGGTGGTCGCGCCGGTGCCGCTGAGGTTAGGGGTGCTGTGCAGATCCGCAGAGATGGCGGTCGCAATGCCGGAGACCGTGGTTTGCTCGGCGGCGTTCTGGCTGCTATCGAGCCCGATGGGTAGCAGGCCGAATACGGTGATGAGGCAGAAGGCGGCGATGCCGAGGGCGATGGTGACCTCGATGAGGGAGAAGCCGGCTTGGGGTTTACGCGAAGGGTTCATGGCCTGTAAATGCTGACCGCGCCGCTTATTCCATCGATCTGAATGGCCGCCATCTGGCCGGCTTTCTCGCTGGTGAGCGTTGGCACAGTGTTGCCCCGGCACGGTTCGATGCCGATTTCGATCTGCTGGGGAATGGCGTCAAGCAGCGGCCCGTTTGACCCCTGGGCGGTGATGATGCGGGCCGAGCCCTCGGGATCGAATTCGATCACCACTCCCTGGCCGGCCGCGGCGGCAAATGCATACTGGGGGATGGGACTTCCATTGATTGCGGTGCCAAGGGGCCAGCCGAACGGTATGGCGGAGACGCACTGGGTGGTATTGCCGATATCGTAATATTGGGAGACGGACGGCCGGACCATATTGCCCTCGCTGGGGAGTTGCGGGCTGTCTCCCTGGAGGTCGACAATGTGTACGTTGGAGAACGTGTACAATTTCGTGACCGGAGCGAAGGCGGCGCCTGAGCCGGTAACGTTGGCGCCCGGGGCGAGCAGATTGGGGCTGTTGCCGTTATGGGAGTTATCCAGCAGAGACTGGTAGGGCCTGGTGCCGTCCTTCGAGGCGATGACGACCATGGCAATGCGTCCGGTGCCGCTCACCTGCGGATTGGCGTTGGTGCCCTTGGAGCTGTTGACCTCCATGATGCCGGCGAGCGCGAACGTGTTATTGGCCATCGCGTAGGCGCGGGCTTGATCCAGTACGCCGGAGATATCGTACACCGCGCTGGTGAAATCTGTCCCCCCTCGGATCGAGTTGAAAGCCGGGATGGCGAGGCTCATCATCAGGACGATGACTCCAACGACGACCAGCAATTCGACAAGGGTAAACCCGCGGCGCGGGTGCGAAACGCGGGATGTGGGGAGAGACGGGGATGTCATAGATTGACTGCAGAAGCCCATACGGACAGCACGTATGGCCTGCGCTTGGGGAGAGATTTCATGGGGATGAGTCGCTGCGGATTTCCGACTCTTTATGGACGAAGCATCGGACTGCCTGTTTACATTGTCAACACATAACCGGAGCGACCTTGGAAGTTTTCCAAAACGGGCACCGCAACATCCTAAAAATGAGGATCTTACACCTTAAAAATGACAATTGTATCGAGATTGGAAATTCCTTGCGGCACTGGCAATGACGGCCTAATAGTTGATTTCTGGACCACGAAAAATCCCTTGTCAGTTTGGCCGGGAATGAGTCCCAGTTTCGCCCCTTCCCCTATCCCGCCCCAATTATGAACAAACTGCGTTGGCTCTTTCTCCTGATAATCATCGCTCCGGCGCTCCCTGCTGTGACTCTGCCGAAGCCGGACCGGGGCTCGGCGCCGCAATCGCGAGTTTACGATTACGGCGTGATGGGGCCGCCGGCGACGCCGGAGATCGTGGCCGCGGCGGATGCGGCGGTGGCCAAGCCGATGCCGGCGGGGCCGTTCGCGGCCACGTGGGAATCGATCCAGCAGAATTACGCGACCCCGGATTGGTTCAAGGGGGCGAAGTTCGGGCTCTTCATGCATTGGGGGCTCTACTCGGTGCCGGCATACCATAATGAATGGTACGAGAAGTTTATGTACGACGGCGGCCTGGCCTGGCACACGCAGCACTTCGGGCCGCCGGAGACGTTCGGGTACAAGGATTTCATCCCGCTCTTTACTCAGGCGAAATTTAATGCGGATGAATGGGCGGCGTTATTTAAGAAATCCGGCGCGAAGTTCGTGGTTCCGACGGCGGAGCATCACGATAACTTCGCGATGTGGGACAGTGATGTAACTCCCTATAACGCGATGAAGATGGGGCCGAAACAGGACCTGATCGGGGAGCTGGCGGCGGCGGTGCGGCGGCAGGGGCTTAAGTTCGGGGTATCGAATCACGGGATGGAGAATTTCACGTTCGTGAATCCCGACCCGGCGCTCGATGCGCGGCTGCAGGCTGCCAAGGCGGACCTTTATGATCCCAAGTGGGAGGCATTTTATAATGTCGCGGACCGCAGCCCGGCCGCGATGACGCGATTCCTGACGGACTGGGAGAATCGCAACTTCGAACTTATCGACAAGATTCAGCCCGATCTACTCTGGTTTGATAATGGGGTGAACCTCCGCGCGCTGGATCCGCTTAAGGAACACGTGGCCGCCTATTATTATAACCGGGCAAAAAGCTGGGGCAAGCAGGTATCGATCGTGACCAAGTACATTGCCTACGCGCCCAGCAATGACGATACAAAGCAGATCGGCTCGATCATTGATTTTGAGAAAGTTGGGAGCCGCTCGCCCGCCGGGATACGCCCCGCGCCCTGGATGGTGGATGACCCAATCGGGAGCACATGGGGATACACCGAGGGGATGCGAGTAACCCCCGCGCCGCCGATCATCAATAAGATCATCGACACGGCCAGCAAGGATGGCACTTACATGCTGAATCTTTCGCCGAGGGCGGACGGGACTATCGCGGACGAGCAACAAAAGACGCTCCTGGCCATCGGAGCATGGCTGGCGGTGAATGGCGACGCGATCTACGGCACCCACGCATGGACGCAATTTTCGCAGGGCCCGTGGCACTTTACCGTGAAGGATGGGGCGCTCTATGCGATTGGCTCCGCAGGCGGTGAGCAGGTCATCCAGGCGGTATCGACGGCCGCCGGGACGGTGCGCAATGTGGAAATGCTCGGCAGCCAGGACCCGGTCACCTTTTCGCAGGATGAAACCGGGCTGAAGGTGGAGCTGCCCGGCCAGCCGGCGGGAGGCCTGCCGTTCGCGCTGAAGATAACGGGACTGAACCTTAAATAGAAGACGGAGATCAGTGGCGCTCAGTTGCGGATTTTGGCAAGACCCGCGCGCCATCTCTTTGGCGTCGTGCCGGTCACGCGTTGGAATGACCGGATGAAATGGAACCGGTTTGAGAATCCACTCTCGTTCGCGATGACTTCCAGCTTCAGGTTTCGGTCCGGCAGCAGCTTCTTTGCATGCTCTACTCGCAACCGCGTGAACTCCTGGATCAGCGTCCCGCCCACGTGAACACGAAAGTGATTTTGCACACGGCGCAATGAGAGCCCGAGGTGATCAGCGCTTTGCTCGAAACTTAGCGGCTCGCGGAAATGGTCGCGAAGATGGCGAAGGAATCGCGTGCTATCCAGGTCCGGAATGGAAATAGCGTCGGTCAATCTCCTTACCGTTGCGCGCACATTATTCGTATAGCTATTTCGCCGGGGATCTGAAAGCCTAATGGAACGTCCCGCGTCATCGGCGCCGATTGGCGTTTTGTACCCCATTCATCTCGTACTTGTGACACACAGCCTCCGATCATCCACTGGCTCCTGGCTGCGTCCGGTACTCCGGAAGGCGTGGGAAGCGGGAAGAGCTCTGTCCATTGCCGCAATTGCCTTGATCCTGGTGATTGCTTTCCCGGGACACGCAACCGCGACTGTGACCATTACGGACAACGGCAATGGCACGGTGACCATGGCCAATCAATTGATCTCGATTATCGTTTCGAAGACCAACGGCGAGGTCGAATCCGTCGTCTCGAGCGCCTATCCCGGCGTGAACCTCATCGCATCAGGCGGTATTGGCATCGAGTTGACCCATATCGGAGCTGGCCCCGAGACCTCGGCCAGCAATGACTACTGGACTGACATTAGCGCGGGAGGCACTGAGGTATACAGTGTTGTCGAGAATTCCGGAACAATGGCGGATATCCAGATACGCAATCCTACGGCATGCCCCGATTTGACTACTTATCCCAATGGATTGTGGGATTGGAGCATCCATCATGTCATGTTCGATAACGATTCGGGTTACTACACTTATCACGTCTGGAGGCACAATGCGAGCCAGCCCGAGTCGTATTGGACTGCGGATTCCTGGCAGGGTTACACCAACGGTTCAATATTTGCCGCCAGCCCGGTGAATACTGCGTGGGATTTTTGTGGACTCCAGAAAATAGGATTGTCAATCGGATATGCCGGACCCAATGCGACGAATGAAGGTGTGCCCGCGGAGGTGAATATCCTGCCGCTATCGAGTTACTTCACACAGCCGACGGGCCAAAATTACGAGCCGAACTGGCCAATTTACACGCAACCGACGGGGCTGACGTACTTACTGTATCCGGCATGGACGAAGTATGACTGGCCGACTTATCTGGGCGCCTGCACCTCCTACCGGAATACCTGGGGCGTGGCCAACGATCTGATTGGCATCTGGCATTGCAACGGCAGCAGCGAGTGGCGCAATGGCGGCCCCACGAAGCTATCCGGCGCAATGTCGGGCGATTATATCTATTGCGATGATGTCGAAGGCCATGCCTTGGGTGCGACCAATACCACGGTGGCGGCCGGACAGGTTTACGAGAAATTATGCGGGCCATTTTTCACTTACGTAAACACTGGGTCCAATCATAACGCACTCTGGGCGGACGCGCAGGCGCGGGGCGCCCAGGAAGTTGCAAAGTGGCCCTACTCCTGGGTTAACGAAACGGAGTCCGATTATAATCGGAATCGCGGCACGGTGACGGGGCAGATCACGGCGGCCACCGGGCAATCGACGGCCAATGCAGTGGTCATCCTCGGTCAGCCCCTAAGCGCAATTACCCCGGACTGGATTTGGCAGGGCTGTCTGAATTACCTTTATTGGACGACCGCGGATGCCTACGGCAATTTCACAATCCCCAAGGTGGATCCCGGCACTTATACCCTCTTTTCCTATGTGCCAGGAATCTTTGTATCCGGCAGCACGGCAGGGCCGAACAATACGACAAGCATCAACGGCGAATATGTGCAGAACAATATAACGGTTACGGCGAATCAGACGACCAACCTTGGCACGATCAGTTGGAATCCCCCGCGCGCGCAAAGTCTCCTCTTTCAAATCGGAATTCCCGATCGATCCACCGAAGAATACCGGTTCGGAAACCTGATGAAACAGTTCGGGCTCTGGTGGCGTTACGACAGTGAGATGGGGACGAACAATCTGAATTTCAACGTCGGTCAAAGCAACGTGGCCAACGACTGGTATTACGCGCAGCCGATATTCGCCGTGGCCGGAGGCGGCTATGCGGAGCCGAAGTGGAACATCAATTTCAACCTGGCGTCAGTGCCGGCGAGTCCTGTCGTTCTGACGGTGGATATCGCTGGAGGTTACGGCACGGCGTTCTACACTTATATAAATGGCGTGAACGAAACGCCGTCGCCCTACGCCTCGACGGGGATATATACGGCCAGCGGCGCGGACATTTACCGCGATGTCGTGCAGATAGGTCAATGGCAGCAATATACCGTAACCCTGCCGTCCAGCGCCTTCAAAACAGGATCGAACACGCTTCAGTTGCAGGTGAGGCAGGGCGGCTTTAGCGGGACTTGGAACACTTCGGGAGGCTGGCCCGACCTCGTGGCGGGAGGCTTGATGTATGACGCGATCAAGCTCGAGGCAGGGCCACAGAGCGCGCAGTTGATCCAAAACAGCACTTACAAGATGGCCTCGGGCACTAACGGATTCGTAGCGGCCGTGGAGAACAGCGGCACGACTGCGAATACGCCGGTGGTCGAATGGCCGTTCCTGTTCGAGGGCAGTCAAGAGTGGACAATCACGGATCTCGGAAACGATGTCTATTCCATCATAGCGGTCAACAGTGGCATGGCGCTCTCGGTGCAGGGTGGATCGACGGTCGCGGGCGCGGGGATTGTTCAAAGCCCCTACACTGGTGCAACGAGCCAGCAATGGCATGCCGTCCTTAATACGAGCGGCGGAATCTCCTTCATCAATGAGAACAATGGCCTGGCGCTGGATATCACCGGGCAGCGGAGCGATTACCAGAACAATGTCCAACTAATCCAGAATACTCCTAACAATGGGCCAAGCCAGGGTTGGTATGTTTCGCCGCAAACCTACGGCCCGCCCGATGTCGCAACTGCCTTGACGGCCACGGCGGGCAACGGTCAGGTTAACCTCTCCTGGACCGCATCGGAGCGCGGCACCAGTTACACGATCATGCGGGGAACCGGCAGCGGCAACGAGACGACGATGGTGGCGAATAATGTGACTGGCACAACTTACACCGATATGGGGGTAACGAACGGAGTCACTTATTATTACGTTGTTGTCGCGGTTACGAGCACCGGAGGTTCGAGTCCGAATTCCAACGAAGCGAGCGCCGCGCCGGTTCCGCCCGTCCCATCGGCGCCCGCCGGCTTGTTTGCCGGGCCGGCAAATGGCGAAGCGCTCCTGACCTGGCAGCCTTCGCCGAATGCCACCAGCTATATTGTACTGCGCGGCACAGCGAGCGGCGGGGAAACCACTGTGGCGGCCAGCAACGTAACGACTGACAGCTATAACAATAACGGTCTGGCGAACGGCACGACCTACTATTATGTGGTGGAGGCGGCAAACCTGAGCGGCGCGAGCGGCGCATCGAACGAGGCGAGCGTTATACCGACGACCAGCGGACCTGCGACGCCGACGAATCTGGCGGCCCTTCCCGGCGATGGCGCGGTGGAGCTAAACTGGACCGTTTCGGCCGAAGCCGGATCATACATTATCCTGCGCGGCACGGCGAGCGGCGTCTACACGAGCAGCATCACCATCAGTGCGGCGAGCACAAGCTACCTGGACACGACCGTGACCAACGGGACAATTTACTATTACGTCGTGGAAGCGAGCAACGCCAATGGAACAACGGGCAATTCCAACCAGGTAACCGTGCTTCCAGCTTCGAATCCTCCCTTGGCGCCGACCGGGCTGACGGCAACGGGAAGCAACCAGCAAATCTCACTCGCGTGGAACGCCTCCACCGGGGCGACGGGATATACGCTGGTGCGGGGGACGACGAGCGGCGTCTATCCGGTAACGCTGGCGGCAGATGGCGCCGGCCGGACCTATATCGATACAGGATTATTGAATGGAACGACATATTATTACGCCGTGGCGGCGGTGGACTTGGGTGGCACGAGCGGATACTCGACGCAAGCAAGTGCGGCGCCGTCACGCCCTTCCAGCACGGTCCTCTGGACGGGAAACACTAATGAGTTCTGGGATTCGAAGACTGCCAATTGGCAATACGGAAGTGGTGCGACCACTTTCCAAAATGGCGATTCGCTGGTGTTCGGAAACAGCGCCGCGGATGCGAATGTATACGTGACAAAATCGGTGAGCCCGGGAAGCATGACGTTCAATTCCACTAGCGTAAGCTATGCAATTGGCGGCATCGGCTCGATTACAGGTACGACCGGCCTGACCTTCGATGGCGATAATAATACCCTCACGATTGGCGTTTCCAACGGTTTTTCGGGCCAGACGCTTATCCAGAATGGAACCCTGCTCTTGGCAAGTCCGGGTTCGCTTGGTAGCAGCAATATCGTTTTCAACAATGCGACCTTGAGCCCCACGGGGTACGGTAGTGACAGCACCTTGACTACGGCTGGAACCACGCTGGGGATGTCTGGCAATACATTCACGGTGGCAGAAGGGGAGACGGGCACGATTATTATGGCGCCCTCCATGTCGATGGGCCCGGTCAAGGGCGCGGGAATGATGAACATGGTCGCCACGGACACCGGTACCACCAGTAGAGCGGAAAACCTATGCGGGACGTGGGGAGGAAATTTTACCGGTACGCTGAACATAACCGGTACCACCGGTTCGCTTCTAACGGCGTATTATAATGGCGGGAACCCGAATTTTGACGGCAATCTTGGAAACGCCACCGTGAACTTAAATAGCGTCG
>Ga0181531_10002434_pt1 | contig 11624 bp, 11 predicted proteins | sample PEATcosm2014_Bin_38_FD_119743 | JGI IMG/M metagenome (GOLD analysis project Ga0181531, IMG submission 119743) | Peatland microbial communities from MTU Mesocosm Facility, Houghton, MI, USA - PEATcosm2014_Bin11_10_metaG | ecosystem: Environmental > Terrestrial > Soil > Wetlands > Peat | place... | reverse complement strand
TGCGTCTCACCCCGTCGCGTACGCGCGGCGGGGTGTTTTTGCATTCGCCTCCCGCAAAAGCCAAAGTATCCGGTCAGCTCTTTGCTGTCAGGACCACATCGTCCATGAACAACGCGTCGATTCCTGATTTGCGAAACGTGACCATCGCGTCGGTCGGCGTGCAAACGATCGGCTCGCTGTCGTTGAATGACGTGTTGACGACGAGCGGCACGCCGGTTTGCGCGTGGAAGCAGGAAATCAGCTCGTGAAAGCGCGGATTTAATTTACGGCTCACCAGTTGTACCCGCGCGGTGCCATCCTGGTGCACGACCGCCGGAATGCGATCGCGCTGCTCAGGCTTGACCGCGGGCGCAAACAGCATGAACTCGTGGCTGGCCGAATGCGCGCCAATCTCGAACCATTCGTCGGCATGCTCGGCCAGCACGCTCGGCGCAAACGGGCGGAAATCCTCCCGGTGCTTGACCTTTTGATTGAGGATATCGCGCATCTCCGGCCGGCGCGGATCGGCCAATAGCGAACGGTTGCCCAGCGCGCGCGGCCCAAACTCCATGCGGCCCTGAAACCACGCGACGATCTTGCCGTCGGCAATCATCCTGGCGGCGTCGCGCGCGGGCGACTTGCTTTGCCGGGCTTTCAGGCCCGCCGACTTGACCGCTTCGAGAATGTCGCGCCGCTTGAACGACGGCCCGAGATACGGCGTCGAATGGCCGCGCTGCGGCAGCTTTTTCTGCTTGGCGCAATGCACGGCAAAGGCGGCGCCGATCGCCGTGCCGGCATCGTGCGGCGCGGAGGGGATGAACAGGTTGGAAAATTCGCCGGATCGCCGGATCACTTCATTGGTCACGCAATTGAGCGCCACGCCGCCGACAAGGCACAAATTGTCGAACGGCACTTTGCGTTTGAGGCGCCTGACCAGCGCCGTGACCGCGGCATCGGTCGCGGCCTGCAAGGCGGCCGCAATATCGGCGTGGCGCGGCAGCATCTCGGCGTCTTCGCCGCGGGGCGCGCCGAACATCGCCTCCATGCGCGCCTCCTTGCCGGGCTGAGCGCCGAGGAAATCCTGAGCCACCCCGTAGTTCTCGCCATCCGCGCGCAGGATCGATTCAAATTGCGGGCGGTAGACTTCCGGATTGCCGTACGCCGCCAGCCCCATGGCCTTCGACGCATCGTAATGCGAGAAGCCGAGAAATTCGCTGAACACCTCCCACACGAATCCGATCGAATGCGGGTATTCGAATGTTTCGACGAGCTGGACGCGCGTGCCGTCACCTTTCGCCAGCGCGGTGCCGGCCGACTCGCCGATGCCGTCGATCGAAAGGATGGCCGCGCGGTCGAAGCCCGACGGGAAGAAGGCGGACGCGGCGTGCGCCAGATGGTGCGCGACGAAATGAAATCGCTGCGCCAGCGCACGCCCGAGAAGTTCTTCGACCGCTCCCTGCACCTGTCCGAGCCGCAGCCGAAAGGTTTCCTCAGTCTTGGGATCCCACCACTCGGGATTATATCGCTTCTCGCGCAACCGGGGATCGAACGAGTAGGCGACATGATCGACATCGCGGGCGGTGAGCCCGGCACGTTTCAGGCAGAAGCGGATCGCACGCTCCGGCAGTTGATGCGGGTTATCCCAGTCGGCCTGCTTGCCGTGCTTGATGCGGTTGAACCGTTCCTCCTCGACGGCGGCGACGAGTTCGCCGTCGACGAGCAGGGCAGCCGCGGATTCGTGATACACCGAGTTGATTCCAAGGACGTTTACCACCCTGCTCCACCCCTCTCGCTGTTTGGCTTCTCGGCGCATCGCTGCCCCGATGAAAGGTTAAACGATGTTAACCAAATCCGCGGCATTTTAACGAATTTTGATCGACAATACTTCGCAGCCATTTTTACCGAAAACTTGCGTGTCGCCTGTATCATCAGGACAGATGCCGAAGGATTTGGCTGCCCAAATGAGCTTACAGTTCAAGACGGTGAAAAAGATCGAGCCGAAATCGTTTCTCGACGATCTCGAGGAGGCGGTGGCGCGCGGAACGCCCGCGAGCCGCGCTCGCGCCCTGTGGCATACCACCGACCTGATGATCGCGGGCAGCTTCAGCGACGACGAAATCTGGACATTCGGCGAGGTCGTTACCCGGCTTGCCGACGAGATCGAGGTCGCGGCCCGCGCGCAATTGTCCGAACGGCTGGCGCGCTTCGACCAGGCGCCGGTCAACATCATCCACAAGCTGGCCTTCGACGATGCGATCGAGGTCGCCGGCCCTGTCTTGAGAGAATCCAAAAAGCTTGAGACCTATGCGCTCGTAGCCAACGCCTGCACCAAGAGCCAGGCGCACATGCTCTCGATCTCGAAACGCGACACGCTCGAAGAACGGGTCACCGACGAACTCGTCCAGCGCGGCGACCACGAAGTCGTGAAATCCGTCGCCGGCAACAACGGCGCCAAATTCTCCGACTTCGGCTTCCTGAACATGGTCAAGCGCGCGGAGGGCGATTCCATCCTCGCCGAGCAGCTGGGCCTGCGCCAGGACATCCCGCGGCATGTCTTCCAGCAACTGATTGCGAAGGCGACCTCCGACGTGAAGAAGCGACTGGAGCTCGAGCGTCCGGATATGGCGCGGCAGATCCAGTCGTCGGTGATGGAGCTTGGCGGCGAGTTGCAGTCGAAATTCGGCCCATCCTCGCGCGGCCATTTTGTCGCCAAGCGCGTGGTGACCACGCAGCACCGGCTCGGTAATCTGAACGAGTCCAGCATATCGAGCTACGCCCGCTCGCACCGGATTGAGGAAGTCACGATCGGGATGTCGCTTCTGTGCTCGCTTCCGGGCGACATGATCGAGCGCACCCTGCTCGACAAGAACCGCGAGATGATGCTGATCCTGTGCAAGGCGCTGGATTTCTCCTGGGACACCACGATGGCGCTCCTGTTCCTAGGCGCGAAGGATCACCGCATCACCGCCAACGACCTGAGAACGCTCGAAAACGATTACGGCCGGCTTAATATCGAAACGTCGCGCAGCGTTCTGGCCTTCTGCCAGTCGCGCAAGAGCGGCACGGCAGTCGATGCGACGCTGAAGGCCGCGCTATATGCCTGACGAGGGGGGACGACGAGCATGAACGCGATTCCGTTTGGTAAAGGCGTGCCGGCTTTCGGCAAGGCTGCCGGGCAAGGTTTCGGCCGCAAGGGCGGGCCGGCGCCGGAGCATTCCGAGACATCGAAGCAGGACGGCGGCGCGCTCGATACGGCTCGGACCGTCCTCGAGGCGGCGACTGATTTCAAGGACGAAACCACGGCCGCCGTGTGCCGCCGGGTGATCGAAGCGACCATGAACGGCCGAGAGCCCGCCCTCTCCGACCTGCGCATCATCAATAACTATTTTCAGTAGGGCGACTATCGCCGCGACGGCAGTGTGCTCCCTCTCCGGTTGGGAGAGGGTTGGGGTGAGGGGTTACGGTCTTTCCGTATTGCTTACCCCCTCACCGGCGCTCCGCGCCGACCTCTCCCAATGGGAGAGGTAAAAACCAGCCAAGCCTACTTCTCTCCCAAAACATCCCCGAACAGTACCCAGGACTTGCCGTCGAAACGCGCCATCTGGATCTGGCGGATCGGCGTGACGTTGTGTGGATCGACATAGACCTTGATGCCCGGCAACAGCATCGGCATCTCGACGGCGTCGAGCTGCTTGGCCTGCTTGATGATGTTGTCGCGGGAAAGATCGTCGCCGCAATTCTTCAGCACCAGCGCCATGATCTGCGCCACCGTGTAACCCTGCACGTTGAAGAGGTCGCCGGTCGACGCATTCGGCTGGTACTTCTTCATACACGCGAACCAGTCCTTCAGCGCGGGATCGTCCGCCCAGTGCGCATCGTTGGGGTCCTTGAGATAAAGCCCGGTCACGACGCCGACCGAATTCTCAAGACCGGCCGGCTCCAGCACCGCGGAAAACGAGTTCGACACCGACGGCAGGATGATCAGCGGCTTCCAGCCCATGCTGGCGGCTTTCTTGATCGCTTGCGCCGCGAATTTCGGCGTCGCTTCCGCAAAGAAGACGTCCGCGCCGGATTCGCGCATCGTGACCATTTGCGAGTCGATGGTGGGATCGGCGGTGAGATAGGTGGTCTCGGAAACAATCTGATCGATATGTTCGCCGAGACCCGCCTTGAAGCCACGCACGTAATCCTTGCCGGCGTCCTCGTTCGGCGCGATCACCGCGATCTTCGCGTTCGGCCTGGTCTTGAGAATGTACTCCGCGTAGAGACGTCCCTCGAGTTCGTAGGTCGGGTTGAAGCCGACCGTCCAGGGGAAATGCTCGGGATCGTTCCAGCGCGTCGCGCCGGAGGAAACGAAGATCTGCGGCACGTTCCTGCCGTTGAGATATTTCTGCACCGAGATGTTCGGCGCGGTACCGACCGAAGAGAACATCGCCAGCACCTCGTCCTGCTCGACCAGCTTGCGGGTCTGCTCGACGGTTTTCGCCGGCGAATAGCCGTCATCGAGGGTGAGGAATTCGATTTGGCGGCCGTTGATGCCGCCCTGGTCGTTGAGCATCTGGAAGTAGGCGGCTTCCGCGCGCGCAATCGTGCCGTAGGCGGAAGCCGGCCCGCTATAGGGCGCGGTGTTGCCGAGCTTGATCGTGGCCTCGGCCGCATAGGCTGCTTGCGGCGATGCCGCAAACGCAATCGCCAACAGAGAAGCGGCGCAAAAATTCTTTGATGCTGACATCATGCCGACAAAGCCCCGACGTTTCCTGAAGTCCCCGGTTATTTCCCGGTTGTTTGACCTACCTTTGATGGCAGGATATTTCGATTGGCGCCTCATGAACAACCGCTAAAAGTGCCTCGCGGGATTGCACAAAAGTTCCCACTTCCTATCTGAGGGGCGTATATCCCGCCTCGTTTTTTTCATTTCCCGCATCAAAACATTCCCTCACGAGACCACCCTCACCCACATGCCTTCCATCATCTCCGTTTCCAATCTCTCCAAGACCTATGGCTCCGGCTTCACGGCGCTGAAGGACATCAATCTGGAGATCGAGAAAGGCGAAATCTTCGCGCTGCTCGGGCCGAACGGCGCCGGCAAGACCACGCTCATCAGCATCATTTGCGGCATCAATAATCTGAGCGCCGGCCACGTCACGGTCGGCGGCCACGACATCATCACCGACGCGCGGCCTGCGCGCACGATGATCGGGCTCGTGCCGCAGGAACTGCACACCGACGCGTTTGAATCGGTGTGGGGCACGGTGAGCTTCAGCCGCGGCCTGTTCGGCAAGCCGAAAAATCCGGCGCACATCGAAAAGGTGCTGAAGGACCTGTCGCTGTGGGACAAGAAGGATTCCAAGATCGTCACCTTGTCGGGCGGCATGAAGCGCCGCGTGATGATCGCGAAAGCGCTGTCGCATGAGCCGCAAATCCTGTTCCTCGACGAGCCGACGGCGGGCGTCGACGTCGAACTGCGCAAGGGCATGTGGGAGGTGGTGCGGACCTTGAAAGCCGCCGGCGTCACCATCATCCTCACCACGCATTATATCGGCGAAGCCGAGGAAATGGCGGACCGGGTCGGCGTCATCAACAAGGGCGAGATCATTCTGGTCGAGGACAAGGCCAACCTGATGCAGAAGCTCGGCAAGAAGCAGCTCAAGCTGCATCTGCAATCGAGCATCGACGCGATCCCGCCGGCGCTTTCCTCCTACAATCTCGAACTGTCGAACGGGGGCGGCGACCTGACCTATAATTACGATACCAGAGGTGACCGCACCGGCATCACCAGCCTGCTCGGCGACCTTCGCGCCGCCGGCATCCGCTTCTCGGACCTGGAGACCAATCAGAGTTCGCTCGAAGATATTTTCGTCAGCTTGGTACAGAAGCAGCCATGAATTTCCGGGCCGTCCGCGCGATCTACAAGTTCGAAATGGCGCGCACCGGGCGCACGATCCTGCAAAGCATCGTGTCGCCGGTGGTGTCGACCTCGCTTTATTTCGTGGTGTTTGGAGCTGCGATCGGCTCGCGCATCACGCAAGTAGAGGGCGTGAGCTACGGCACCTTCATCGTGCCGGGGCTGGTGATGCTGTCGGTGCTGACCCAGAGCATCGCCAATGCCTCGTTCGGGATTTATTTTCCGAAATTCGTCGGCACCATCTATGAATTGCTGTCGGCGCCGGTGTCTTATCTGGAAATCGTACTCGGCTATGTCGGGGCGGCCGCGACCAAATCGATCGTCCTCGGCCTGATCATCCTCGCCACCGCCGGCCTGTTCGTGCCATTGCACATCCAACATCCCCTGTGGATGCTGACCTTCCTGGTGCTGACGGCGGTGACGTTCAGCCTGTTCGGCTTCATCATCGGCATCTGGGCCGACGGCTTTGAAAAACTTCAGATGATCCCGATGCTGATCGTGACGCCGCTGACCTTCCTCGGCGGCAGCTTTTATTCGGTGAACATGCTGCCGTCGGGCTGGCGTACCATCACCATGCTCAACCCGGTCGTTTATCTCATCAGCGGTTTCCGCTGGAGCTTTTACGAGATCGCCGATGTCAGCGTCGGCCTGAGCATCGGCATGACGCTGTCGTTCCTCGTCGTTTGCTTGATCGTGGTGTGGTGGATCTTCAAGACCGGATACCGGCTGAAGAATTGACCTGCGAAAGCAGGTCATTCCGGGATGGTGCGTTAGCACCAGACCCGGAATCTCGAGATTCTCCGATGTGCAATTGCACATCGTAGTTCGATGCTTACGCATCGCCCCGGAATGACAGAGTCTTGGTTACCGATAGCAGCGCCAGTGGCCGTAGCGGTTGTAGTAGCCGTTGCAGCGGCGGCCATAGGGAATACCGAGGATACCGTCGACCGCGCCGACTGCGCCACCGACACCGGCACCCACAGCGCCACCGACCGCTGAACCCACCGGGCCCGCGACGCGGCCGCCGTCATAGGAGCCCTGAGCAGCGCCTTGCTGCATTCCGCCGACAACGCCTTGGGCATGCGCGAAATGAGGGACGGCGAGCAGCGCGAGCGCAACTGCCAGTGTCGCAAGCCAACGCGCGCTTGGCATTTCAGCACCTGGCATTTCGAAAGGGTACGCCGCAGTCCTGATCGTCTTTACCTTGTTCATCTTCGTCAAAACCTCATCCAATGAATAGGTTGACAACGCCGCCGTGACGCGCGGGTTCCATGTTCATCAACGCGCCATCCTGTCGCGGCCACGAAGATGAACGGAACGCCACCGAACTCGCGCCACGCCGGCGTCGGAGCCCGTCATTAACGATCCCGATTGGACGGGTGCTTCAAGGCGCCGCTGGAACCGCGGCCCTGTTTCGGGCATAATGTGAGGCGGGATGGGGTGCGGTGCGACAATTAAAGGCCTGGAGGCCAGAGGTAAATGCGTTCCCTTCTCGTTGCTGCAACGACCCTGATGCTGTTTGCCGCGGGCGCCGCACAGGCCAAAGTCTCCATCACCATCGACAAGGACGCGCAAGTGATGACCGTCGCCGTCGACGGCGTTCAGCGCTACCAGTGGCCGGTCTCCACCGGCATCCCCTCGCGCGAGACACCGAACGGGACCTTCCACGCCTTCCGCATGGAGGAGGAGCACTACTCCAAGGAATTCGACGACGCGCCGATGCCGCACTCGATCTTCTTCACCAAGATCGGACATGCGATCCACGGCACCGATTCCGAAGGCCGGCTCGGCACCCCCGCCTCCCATGGCTGCGTGCGACTGTCGAAAGCCAATGCCACGACGCTATATGCGCTCGTCGAAGAGCAAGGCGTGCTCAACACCACGGTCACGCTGACCGGCTCGTCCACGGTGGCGCTGGCGCGTAACCCGCGCCGCAACACGGCCGTCGCGCGCACCGAACCCGTGCAGCCCCAGCAGCAATACCAGCCGCAATATTCCGATTCAGGCGCGCCGGTGGTGCTGACGCCGCAGCCGCAATATTTCCCCGGCCGCCGTCCGGTGCAGCAGCCACAGCCGGTGCAGCGGGCCGACGACGGCTACATCTATCCGGCCGATGGCAGCTCGACCGACCAGCGTTACCCTGCACCGCGCGGCAGCCGGCGCGGCTATGACGGGCAGGCCTATGACTACCAGCAGCAGCCGGTCTATGACGGCTACGGCAATCCGGTCCCGCAGCAGCGCTCCACCTATCAACAGCAGCAACGCTATTACTATCCGAACTGACGCTGCTAAAGCTGCGAGGCGTCCTTCAAGTCCCGCTTGATCGACGCCAACAGCGCCTGCAGCGTATCCGAGCGATCGGCGGGCAGCGATGATGACGCCGCAGATGCGGACACCGAACGTGTCTCCGCGGGAGCGGGCTTCATTGCTGCAGGCTTGAACCCGGAAGGTCTGGCGGCGGGCCGCTTGACAGGAAACGGCGGATTGAGCGGAAAGCGCTGATCGGGAAGCACAGGTGACGTATCAGCCCCCTGCTCGGCATGAATGAAATCGCCGTGCAATACGTCCTCATGGCGGCCCATCAGCCACAGGGTGACCCAGTAGCCGACCGCCAGCACAACGACGCAAATAATACCAATCTCAAACATTTTGGCGCGAGCCCGAAAGCGCCAATGATTTAATGCCTTCGCAAGCCGGTCAAGCCCCATCCTGCTGCGAAGCGCGCGGCTTTGCCAGCATTTAGCTACCGCTGCGACCGTCGGGCCTGCGAAGGGGCGCGCTTTCGCAGGCCCCGCCCTGGTGGCATACGGTGCTTATCGACGATGGCGCGATAGGTGTCGCGGATCAATTCGTCGATGAGAGGCGGCGGCGCCTCGCGGCGACGCAGATGCGGGCGCACCGCCGCCATGGGTGCGTCGGCGAGAACGAATTGAGCGATACGAATGTTTTGCGGCTCGGTCGAGCCGAGCACCTCGCGCGCGAACCGTTCGAGACAGGTTTCGAACCGCCGCGCCTGATCCTCCACGGCCTTTTGCAAGGGCGCAGGCCATTCGCCCTGAACGAAGTCGTGCCTGCTGTAGAGCAGCAGCAGCCGCGCATCGTCCAGATTGAGCCTCACCCAGGCCGGCATATGCAGCGCTGCCTCAAGACCGTCGCCGGCCTCGATCGCCGCCACGAACCCCTGTTGATACGCCAGCGCGGCGGTCAGCCACAGCTCGCCCAGCAACAGATCGCGAGAAGCAAACCGGTAATAGAACGAGCCCTTCGGCGCCTTCAGGCGCTCGTTGACCAAATCCACCGTCACGCCGGCCGGACCGAGTTCAGCCGCCAGTTTGCGGGCGGCGTCGAGAAAGTCCGCATGCTTGAAAAGCGCAAGTCCCATGGATGTAGACTTATAGGTCTAGACTAATAAGTCAAGACCGGATAATGTTGTCCCCGATGGAGATTTGCAGAGGAGATACGGCGATGTCCCACCCGACGGACCTGGACCGGCTGCTCGCAGCCGCGCGCGAGACGATGGCAAAAGTGCACGATTGCTGGTTGACGACGCCTGCCGCGGACGGCGGCATCAACGCCCGGGTCGTCGCGCCCATTCCCGGCCTATCTGGCGACGATGAATGGACGATCTGGCTCGCCACCAATGGCAGCTCGCGCAAGGCTCACGAGATCCGGCGCGCCGGTCAGGTGACGCTCGGCTATCAGCATCATCCGGACCGCGCCTATGTTTCGCTTCAGGGTCGAGCCGCCCTCATCGAGGAGAGAGCGGCGGTGCGTGATCGCTGGAGCGAGGAATTCCGCCCCTATTTCCCCAGCGGCCCCGAGCACCCCGACACCGCCTTCGTCAGGATCGATGTCAATCGGATCGAACTCTGCGTCAATGGAGTGACGCCGGAACCCTTCGGTTCACGCTATTCGGCCCTCGAGCGCGACGGTGATCTTCATTGGAAAATTATTTCCAACTAGCTCGTTGCCTGTGATTCCTCGATCTAACTAGCTGGCGCCGCGCAGCCGGCACGAGGTGTTGCAGGTCACCGTATTGCCCTTCATGCACGCCCTGCACACGTCAACACACTGGCTGAGCTGCCGCGCGTCGTAGGATGCGTAGCGCTGGGCGATGCACGTGCGCTGCTCGGGCGTGTAGTCCACCTCCTGAGAACAGGCCGACAGACCAACCGCAACAGCTATCAGGCAAACCAGACGTCGCAATCGCACGGCACGCTCTCCCGGAGCTCCGATTCCGAAGTTCGCATGGTATCGCAGCAACCTCCGGGGCGAACTGCCTGTTTCACAACAATCGGCGGGCATGACGGTTTCCGGAAAATCGTGTTCAAAATGAGCGCGGAGCGATAGGCCGAATGTCATTCGCGAGCCAAACAAGCGAGCTTTTCCCCAACCGGAAGCGTTACGTGATTTCGCATGGGTTGGCGATGGCCGCCGGCCGCCGCCAACACAAATCCCGGTGCCCGCTTTCCGAAGTTCGTGCTACACCTCAGCGCCCACCATCCACCAACTTCGGAAAGTCATGGGCACGAGCAAACTCATTGATTCTAGTGCCGCTTTTCTATTTGAAGTTCCTGAACCGAATTCGCCGCTTGTGGCGCAGGAACTTCAAATAGGCGGCACTAGCCCTTAAGACTCCGGAGCGTGCTATATAATGCTGCAGCGCATGCCTTGGGCTTACGGTAGCCTTTGGCAATCACACTCAACTGGCGGGCGACATGTCTGTGTCGGACGGTTTGAACGCGAACCTGGCTTCCGGAGGACGGAAGAAGAGTTCGCCGTTTCTGCTCATTGCCGCAGCACTACTGATCTTCGCGGCCATTGCCGGCGCGGCCTTCCTGCTGTCGCGGCCGACGACCTTGCGAATTGCCGTGGGACCCGCCGGAAGCGACGACCAGAAACTGATCGTGAATCTGGCGCAGACGTTCATCAATGAGGGAAGCCCGGTCCGGTTGACGGTGATCTCGACCGCCGGCTCCATCGAAAGCCTCGGACTTCTCGCGGCCGGTGACGCCGACCTGGCAGTCGGGCGCGCCGACGAGGAAATACCCAAGGGGGCCGGGTCGGTTGCCATTTTGCGCAAGAACGTCGTGGTGCTGTGGACGCCCTCCGGCGCGCCGAAGAAGGGCGCCAAGAAAGACAGCAAATCGAAGATCAAGGAGATTGGCGATCTCGACGGACACCGTATCGGCGTCCTCGGCCGCACCGCGGTCAACGTCGCGCTGCTCAAGGTGATCCTGAGCGAATCCGGCCTCAACCCCGACAAGGTTACGATCTCGCGATTCTCCATCTCGCAGATCACCGATATGGTGAAGGATCCCTCGATCGACGCGTTCATGACGGTCGGACCGCTCGACAGCAAGATCACGACCGACGCCATCACCACGACGGCGCGTTTGCGCGGCGAACCGACTTTCATCCCGATCGACGTCTCGGAGGCGCTCGCCCACAAGCACCCGCTCTATGAGTCGGAAGAAATCCCCGGCAGCTCTTTCACCACTTCTCCCGCCCGCCCCGACGACACGGTCGATACCGTGAGCGTCAACCACCTGATCGTGGCGCCGAAGTCGCTGTCCGAATCGGCGGTTGGCGCCTTCACCCGGGCGTTGTTCAACGTGCGCCCGGCACTCGTCAGGGAAGACCCGGCGGCGTCGAAGATCCAGAAGCCGGACACCGACAAGGACGCGGCGATTCCTGCGCATGCGGGCGCGGCGGCCTATATCGACGGTACCGAACGGAC
>Ga0181531_10002433_pt1 | contig 11629 bp, 10 predicted proteins | sample PEATcosm2014_Bin_38_FD_119743 | JGI IMG/M metagenome (GOLD analysis project Ga0181531, IMG submission 119743) | Peatland microbial communities from MTU Mesocosm Facility, Houghton, MI, USA - PEATcosm2014_Bin11_10_metaG | ecosystem: Environmental > Terrestrial > Soil > Wetlands > Peat | place... | reverse complement strand
CGCCGGCAAGACCGAAGAATACCTGACGCCGTTGTAGATAAGTCATCTTTGCCTCCACTGGGTTGACGCCCCGGCGCAATGGAGCGATTGAAGCGCAAATTCCGGCCTTTCCGCAATAGGCTCTGTCGGGCCGAAGCTGTCCTTGAAACGGACAGCCGCGAGATTGAAGCCAATTGCCGAGCCGGCAGACGGCCTAGGAAGCCCCGCGCGTCGATAGCGGCTTGTGCCGCTTCGACCTCACCGCATGAGTGTGTTTCAGCCCCGCCTCCCGCGCCGCCTCCTGCAAAGCGTGGCGAATTTCGTCGCGCTTGTCGTGGATCGAGGCGATCGCCGGCCCGGCGGGAACGCCAAGCCCGACGAGCGCTGCTTCGGACAGTTGCAGGCTCGCCTCGATCGTCTCGGGCACCGCGTCGGTGGCGCCAAGTTCGTAGAGATGGCGCGCATGATCCGCATCACGCGCGCGGGCGACGATGAGAATATCGGGGCGCATGGCGCGCACATGTTCGACGACATCGTCGATCAAGGCATGGGTGTGGATGGTGACGATGACGCCGGCCGCATTGGCAAGACCGCAAACATCGAGAAATTTCGAATCGGCCGCGTCGCCGTAATAGACGTCGTGGCCGTCGCGGCGGTCATGGGTCACCGTCAAGGCATCCGAATCGACGACGATGAAAGGGATGCCGTGCTGCTTCAACAGCGCGCATACCACTTTGCCGACGCGGCCGTGGCCGACGACGATCGCATGTTTGTTTCCGGCGCTCGGCCGCGCGGTCAGTTCGGCAGCGACCGGCCCCCCGGCCCGCAGCCACGCCGCAAAACGCCGCGCCGCAAGCGAAAGACCCGGCGTCAGCGCCATCGAAACCGCGGTGACGGCGAGCGCAAAGCTCGCCAGCCTGATGTCGACCAGGCCCAGTTCCACGGCCATGCCAATGCCGACAAAGGCGAATTCACCGCCGGGACCGAGCAGCATGCCGGTCTCGACCGCCACCGGCCACGACAGCCGGAACAGTTTTGCGAGGCCGATCACAATGATCGCCTTGACGAGGATCAGTCCGGCGACAGCGCCGGCCAAGAGAAGCGGCTCGCGGATGAGTTCGCGTATGTCGATGTCCATGCCGACGGTGAAGAAGAAAATGCCGAGCAACAGTCCCTTGAAGGGCTCGATGGTGGCTTCGATCGCCTTGCGGTATTCGGTCTCGGCAAGCAGGAGGCCGGCGACGAAGGCGCCAAGCGCCATCGACAGGCCGGCCTGATTGGCGATGACGCCGGCGGCAATGATGACGAACAGGATGGCGGCGATGAAAAGCTCCCGCGAGCGCGTCATCGCCGCCAGCCGGAACACCGGGCGCAATAACACGCGGCCAAACACGACGATGATCGCGAGCGCGATTGCGGCTTGCGCAAATGCGATGCCGAGGCTGGTGATAACCGAGCCGCCCGGCCCGGCGGCGAGAATGGAGATGAACATCAGGATCGGAATGACGGCCAGGTCTTGCGCCAGCAGCACGGCAAAGCTTGAGCGCCCGACATTGGTGGTGAGGCGTTCCTGGCGCGAAAGCAGTTCAAGCACGATCGCGGTCGAGGATAGCGACAGGCTCGCGGCGAAAATGATCGCCTGCGACGGTTTTTGCCCGGCCGCGGACGCCGCGCCGGCGAGCAATGCGGTGGTGATGAGCACTTGCAGGCCGCCAAACCCAAACACCAGCCGCCGCATCGTCAACAGCCGGTGCAGCGAGAGTTCGAGGCCGATCAGGAACAACAGGAATACGATGCCGAGTTCGGCGATGCCGGCAACATTCTTGGCGTCGGTGACCGTGATCCAGTAGAGCGGGTGGAACGACTGGACCAGCGAGCCCAGGCCGAGCGGCCCCAACAGCGCGCCGGCGCCGAGATAGCCGAGCACCGGCGAAAACCCGAGCCGGCTGACGATCGGCACCACGACACCCGCCGTGCCGAGCACGACAAGCGCGTCGCTATAGGCGCCAATGTTGATGGTCGAAGACAAGATTCTCTCCGGGACCGCAGCCTTCTCTACACGCAGACTACGCCCGGTTCGACCGATTCGGTATGCGCAGCGTTCAACTCGGCAATCGCGGGGATTGCCTGTAAAATCGCCAGCCAATAAGACACCAGTGCCTTCGAGCCGGAGCGAATGCTGCCATGACCGACCTCACCATCACTGCCATCCGCACCACCATGCTGCACGTGCCGTGGCCCGACACGCCGTGGCTCAAAGGTCACGCTTTCGGCGATAGCCGCAAATTCCTGGTGCTCGAGGTCGAGACCAAGGGCGGCATCACCGGCATGGGATATCTGTTCCTGTTCCGCGGCGGCATGCGGACGATTGTGACGTGCCTGGAAGAAATGATCATTCCGCGCGTTATCGGCAAGGACGCCAGCGCGGTCGAGGCGATCTGGCAGGATCTTTGGCTCTCGACGGTCACCTACGGCCGCGGCGGCATCACCACCATGGCGATGTCGGCGCTCGACATTGCGCTGTGGGACGCGCTCGGCAAGGCCGCCAACCTGCCGCTGCATCGGCTGTGGGGCCATTATCGCGCGCAACTGCCGGCCTATGGCTCGGGCTGCTTCCGCGGCTCCGGCGGCGACGGCATGATCGCCAAAGCGCTGCATTACAAGGACCGCGGCTACAAAGCGATCAAGATGCAGGTCGCGCACACCGCCGACCTCTTAACCGATCTGGACAACGTCAAACGCATGCGCGAGGCGGTCGGGCCGGACATCGCCATTATGATCGACGTCAATATGGGCTGGACCGCCGACGTCGCCATTCTGATGGGCCGCAAGTTCGAAGCCTACGACGTGTATTGGCTCGAGGAGCCGGTCGTGCCGGACGACTTCGCCGGCTATTTGCGCATCGCGCAAGCGCTCGATTTGCGAATCGTCGGCGGCGAGACGCACTTCACGCGCTTCGACCTCAAACCGTTCTTTGAAAATCCGCTGCTGCCGATCTTGCAGCCCGATCCGATGCGCGGCGGCATGACCGATCTGCGCAAGATCGCAACGCTCGCCGACACCTGGGGCATGACGATCGCGCCGCATCTGTTTCCTGAACTGAACGTGCAGCTGCTCGCCTCGATCCCGAACGGATTGTGGATCGAGGACATGGGACTGGCCGACGATCTGTGGGTCGATCCGGTGCCGGTCGTCAACGGCATGATCACCGCGCCGGAACGGCCGGGCCACGGGCTCGCCTTCAAGCCGGAAATTTTGCGCGATTGCGCGGTGAAAAAGTGAATGCGCCGGAGCTTGCCGGGTACAGGCAAAGACCCCTGTTGCGCGAGCCCGAAATCGCTATTCCCAATTGATGTCTTTTACGGGAATGCCCTCGTATAGGGCGGACGAACCGGTGAGCGACGCGGCATGCACACTCAGCAATGCGCGCAGGCCGGGTATGATGTTGCCCCTGTATTCGATACTCGCGAACACGACGACGAGAAACGCGGCCACGATGCCGGTCAATTTCTGCAGTTTCGACATGGCTGGCTCCGTTGCTGGCAGAAACCCCGAAGGATGCATCATGCTCCGACTGCGCCGGCCAGGACTGTGACCGCCGGCACATTATCAGCTTTTGTCATAACTCTTTGAGATTGCTTCATTGTCAGACACAACTACCGGTCACGAGGGGCCGCCGGCAGAGGCGGCGACGGGCATGATCCTGGTCACTGGCGCGAGCGGTTTCGTCGGTTCGGCGGTGGCAAAATGCCTGATCAATGCCGGCCATGACGTGCGCGTGCTCGTTCGCCCGACCAGTTCGCGCGTCAATCTCGCCGGACGGAATTTTGAAATCGCGGAAGGCGATCTGCTCGATGCGGATTCAATCGGCCGGGCCGTGAAAGGTGTTCGCTATGTCTTCCACGTCGCTGCCGATTACCGGCTATGGGCGCGCAATCCCCACGATATCGTGCGCACCAATGTCGAGGGCACCCGGCTGCTCATGACCGCGGCACAACGCGCGGGCGTCGAGCGCATCGTCTATACGTCGAGTGTCGCCACGCTTGCGGCGCGGCCGGACGGCACGCCGAGCGACGAGCGGTTTCCGCTCGATGCGAAGGCCGCAGTCGGCGCCTATAAATACAGCAAGGTCGCCGCCGAGCGTGTCGTCGAGACCATGATCGCCGAGCAAAACCTGCCGGCCGTCATCGTCAATCCGTCGACGCCGATCGGGCCGGGCGACGTCCGCCCGACGCCCACCGGACGCATCATCGTCGAGGCGGCGGCCGGCCGCATGCCGGCCTTCGTCGATACCGGTCTCAACCTCGTCCATGTCGATGACGTCGCCGCCGGGCACCTGGCGGCCTTGCACCAGGGCAAAACCGGCGAGCGCTACATTCTGGGCGGGCAGAATGTACTGCTCGGCGACATGCTCGCCGCCATCGCCAGCTTCGCCGGCCGCTCGCCGCCCAAACTGCGGTTGCCGCGTTCGCTGATCTTTCCGATCGCCTACGGCGCCGAAGCGATCGCGCATTTCACCGGCCGCGAGCCGTTCGTGACCACGACCGGACTGAAGCTCGCCAAGGACCGTATGTTCTTCACTTCGGCCAAGGCTGAGCGCGAGCTCGGCTACCGCGCGCGCCCTTATGGCGAAGCCATCGCCGAAGCCATCATCTGGTTCGGGCAAAACGGCTATCTGAAAAGCTGAAAATGACAGCATGATCCCGAAAGTGGAACCCGGTTTTCGGAAAAGATCATGCTCAAACGAAGAATCTAGACCGTGATCCGATTCAATAGAATTGGATCTTGGTCTAGTGCGCCGCGCTGCGCCGCTCGCGCAGGAAGCTGAAAAATTCGACGCCTTCACGCAGCCGGCGCATCATCATTTGCGGACTGCGGACCATCTCGTTCACGATCGCGGCAATCTTGCTGGAGCGGAAATAGAACCGGCGGTAGAAATGCTCGACCGACTGGAATATCTCGGTGTGGGTCAGGTGCGGGTAATGCAACGGCGCGATCTGAACGCCGTCGTCGTTGACAAGCTCGGCATGGGTTTGGTCAAACCAGTCGTTTTTCAACGCCTGATCGTGCAGGAATGTCCCTGGATAAGGCGCCGCCAGCGAGACTTGGATCGTGTGCGGGTTGATCTCGGTGGCGTAGCGGATCGTCTGCTCGATGGTTTCCTTGGTTTCTCCCGGCAGCCCCATGATGAACGTGCCGTGAATCTTGATGCCGAGATCGTGGCAATCCTTGGTGAACCGGCGCGCGACGTCGACGAGGATACCCTTCTTGATGTTGTGCAGGATTTTCTGATTGCCGGACTCGTAGCCGACCAGCAGAAGACGCAGGCCGTTGTCGCGTAGAACCTTCAACGTCTTGTACGGTACGTTCGGCTTGGCGTTGCACGACCAGGTCACGCCGAGCCGGTAAAGCCCCTTGGCGATTTCTTCGGCGCGCGCGCAATCGTCCGTGAACGTGTCATCGTCGAAAAAGAATTCCTTGACCTCGGGGAACGCCTTCTGCGCCCAGGCAATCTCCTCGACGACATGGCCGACGGAGCGCTTGCGGTAGCGGTGCCCTCCGACCGTCTGCGGCCACAGGCAGAATGTACAGCGCGACTTGCAGCCGCGGCCGGTATAGAGCGACAGATACGGATGCCTCAGATAGCCGTTGAAGTAGTTGGCGATATCGAGATCACGCCGGTACACCGGCGTCACGAACGGCAAGAGGTCCATATTCTCCAGAATCGGGCGCTCGTCGTTGTGAATAATCACCCCACCCGCGTTGCGATACGACAGGCCGACGATGCCGCCGAACGGCCGTCCTTCCGCGACCTCCTTGATGGTGAAGTCGAACTCGTTACGGCCGACGAAATCGATCAAGGGTGACGCCCTGAGGCTGCCTTCCGGATCGACAGCGACCTTGGCGCCGACCAGGCCGATTTTCAGCGAGGGCTTGACTGCTTTCAGCGCCTTGATGGTCTCGACATCGGACGAAAACGACGGCGCCGAGGTGTGCAGCACGACAAGGTCATAGTCCCGCACGCTCTGCGCGACTTCCGGAAGTTTTATACGATGGGACGGCGCGTCGATCAGCTTCGAGCCCTCGACCAGCGCCGCGGGCTGCGCCAGCCAGGTCGGATACCAGAACGAGCGCACTTCGCGCCGCGCCTGGTAACGCGATCCGGCACCGCCGTCGAAACCGTCGAACGAGGGCGCCTGCAAGAACAGCGTCCGCATCACTATTCGACCTCGCCGTAATAGGCGAGCGTGCTGTCAGCCAGTACGCCGTAACGATGGCCGCGCCATTCGATGTCGCGGCCGAAGAAGCTCATCACGAAAACGACGAATGACATGATGTCTCGGAGCGGTCCCATCCAGTAAAAGCGGTCGCTCAGACGGAAAGCACGGTCGAGTTCCGCTTGCAAGGCAAAGCGGCAGACGAGCGCGGCGACAACGATCAAGGCGTCCCACGTCAGGCCCCCGAACAGCATTCCCAGCAAGGAGAGCGGCACGGCATGCGTGACCGCCAACCCGACGAAACCGAACGGATCCACGGACCGGATCGTGCGCGCACAACGCAATTCATGACGGAACAGGTCAAACGCCGATTTTTGCGTGCAATTGTGCGCAACCACGGTGCGCGAGATTTCAACCTTCAAACCGGCGCCGCGGACCCGCGCGCCGATCGCATAGTCGTCGGCGAGTTGCTCGGCAATCGATTCAAATCCACCGACCGCGGCAAGCGTTGTTTTCCGTATGGCGATGGTCGAGCCGAAGCAAGGTTCGGCCAAGCCGAGCTTTAGACCGACAAGCACGTTCGGCAGGAAGTGGTAATTGATCGCGGCGGCACCGAGCCGGGCCCACACTCCCTGCAAGGCGGCGCCGCTGTAGAGACAGGTCGCAAGGCCGACGCCGGGCCGGTCAAGGCTCCCGATCATGCTTTTCAGATAATCGGCTTCAACGATGATGTCGCTGTCGGACACGATCAACACCTCATGCCGGGCTTCGCCCACCATGTTGATCAGATTCGAGACTTTGCGATTGACACCGTGACGGCGCGAATTGATCACGAGTTGAAGATCGCGGCCGGGAAAGGCGGCGATCAGACGGCGCACGATTGCAATCGCCGGATCGGCGGGATCGACCACGCCGAACACGACCTGTACCGGGCCTGGATAATCCTGGGCGCAGAAGCGGGCGAGATTGGCGTAAAGGCCAGGCTCGGTTCCATGCAACGGCTTGAGCACCGTGACGGCTGGATAGCTCTTGGCCGGGACCGTCGCTCCGCGCGCGAAACGATGCGCAACCCACGCCGCGCACAACGCATAAAGGCAGCCAACGATGGCTGCCGCATAACTAATTGCCGACGCCCAGTCGGCACTTTGACCGAAAAACTCGTCCACTCTTAGCCCCCTGCGGCGCACTATATCGGCATATCCCCGTCAGTCCACGCAAAAAGCGGCAGCGTGCACAAGTCCTATTTGTCGCACCGGCCCGTCGGTCCTATTGCTTTCGCTCGGCAGCATTTTTCCGCGACAGCAGCAGCCGATGTCCTTCCAGGGCTTGCCAGGCCAATAGACCCGGTATGCCGAGGACGAGATCGGGAACGCGCTTGATCAAGGCCATTGCCAGTGCAACTTCCGCTGGAATGCCAAAGATCGCGGATACCGCGATCAAGGTTCCATCCTGTACGCCCAATCCGGCGGGCAGGATGAAAACAGCCGCGCGGCTGCCTTGGCCAAGACTTTCGATGGCGATCGCTTCGGCCGCGCTCACCGGATAACCCATGCAGCCAAGCGCGACCCAGACCTCGACAGCGCCGAAGAAAACTCCCGCCAGATGCACCGCAAACGATGCCAATAGACCGCGATGATTGCGCCAAATCTGCTGCAACTGGTCGCCGAGATCGACCACGTGATCGAACAAGGCCCATTTGCGCCGCTCGCCGATTTTAACGAGCCAGCTGACGAGGGGTTCAAAGGCGCCGAAATTCAGCGTGAGGAAAAATCCAATCACCGCCGGCAGTGAGATCGCCAGTGTCACGAACGTCAGGGTGCTCAGACGTCCGGTCCCGACAAGGTCCACAACGATGCCGAGACCGGTCAGCACGAATATCAACAGGCATACGACCTGAACGAAAATGTCGACGAGAACGCTGGCGATGGCGAGATTGATGGCTACCCCGAATTGCCCCAAAAGCCGGGCACTGATCAAATCGCCGCCGACCACGGCAAACGGGAACAGCGCATTGATCGCTTCGCGCACAAACCGCAGGCCGACAAACGCATAAGGCCCGCATCGCGACGGCACGAGCAGAACCCACCAGCCGAGACCGGCTGCGCCGACCGCCACCGCCCTGGCGATCACGACAAGCACGGTTCCCCATTGCGAGCTGACGACGGCCTGAAGGACGGAGCCTACGCCATAATAGGCGGTCAGGCCGGTGAGCAGCGCCAGACCAAGAATTCCGCCGATAGGGGTCAACATCTTCATTTGACGCCCATATAGGGAATTTTTGGCGATCGTAACCCGGACTAAAATTTGCGATTCCAAATCGGACGCGCACTGTGTCTTTTCTGCACTAGTGGACCCCCTGCGTCCTTTTTATTCTCCGATTTGCCGGGATTGGATTCGGAGCGCTCGTAAGACGCCACATGATTGTCGTCGTCGGATTGGCCTTTGAAGCGCGCATCGCCGCTGGCCCCGGGGTGCGTGTCATTTGCAGCGGTGACGGCCGCAATCTGGCCGCCAAGCTCACGGCGGCGATAGCGGAAGCGCGCACGCTGGTGCGCGGTTGCCCGGGAATCATCAGCTTCGGCGTCGCCGGCGGTCTCGCGCCACACCTTCGCCCCGGCACCTGCGTTGTCGGCTCCGCAGTGATTTCCGGATCGAACCGGATGCCGATCAGTCGGGAATGGTCGCAGAAATTGCTGCGTACGATCCCGGATGCCGTTTCCGGCATGCTGCTTGGTGTGCCGGCTCCGATCGCAAATCCGGACGAGAAACGCGAACTCTATTTGAAGACCGGCGCGATCGCCGTCGACATGGAATCTCACATCGTCGCCACCGTCGGCTTTGAGCATGAACTGCCGGTGGCAGCGATCCGCGTCATCACCGATCCCGCCAAGCGCGCCTTGCCGGTGTCCGCAGTCGCGGCGATGCGCCCGAACGGGACCACCAATATCGGCGCCATGCTGCGCACCGTCATGACCCGACCGCGCGAACTGCCGGCCCTGTTTCAGACCGCGCTTGACGCCCGCGCCGCGCGCGCGACGCTGGTGCGCGGCCGCAATTTGCTTGGACCCGCGTTCACTTTACCCGCGGCAACGTGAGAGGCGTGAGAGGCGTGAGAGGCGTAAGTGGTTATGTTCAAGTCCGCAGCAGAAGAAATCAGCCAGTGGGCGGACCAATGCCGACGCTGGGCCCGTAGCGCGCGCAGCAGGGAGCAACGTCTGACACTGCAGCGCTGGGAGCGGCTTTTCAGTAAAGCCGCCAGCGAGGCCGGAGAGGATTTCGAGATTGACTATCGGCCCGGTTCGCGCGGCCCGACCAAGTCCTGATCCAAGCCTGAATTCAAGTCCCGATTGATATTTTCGACCGATTGCATCGAGCGGCTGCGGCCGTGGTGCTGGCGATTGCGCGGCTGTTCTTTCAGTCAGGTTACTTTCAAAGGCGCGGCTTGGGATAGCGATTCCACCTGTATCGATTGATCGAGTTTGCCAATGAGCCCGCGAACGCAATCGGCCCAGCTCCGAGGGCGATACTCGGCCCGCAGCCGGGCTTCTCGCGCCGTCAGATAATCGGGATCAAGCAGCAGCCGCTCGACCTTCGCCAGCGCATCGTCATCGTCCGCCGGATCAAAATAATCGATAAGGTCGCCCCCGACTTCCGGGATCGACGTGCGATTGGACGCCACGCAGAATTTGCCGTGGGCCAGGCTTTCAGCGACCGGCAATCCCCAGCCCTCGCACAGACTCGGAAACACCGTGAACAGGCTTGTGCGATAGGCCTCACGCAACTGCGCGTCCGACATCCCCGGTGACAGCACGATCTTGCCTCCGAGATGATCGCTCGCGGTGAGCTCCGCCAAGAGATCGTCGACCTGCCAACCGATCTGCCCGGCAAAGACCAAGGCCGGCACGGCATCCGCGCCGTGCCGTTGCAACAGGCGTTGCCATACCCGCACCAGCAGGCGGTGGTTCTTCCGAATTTCAATCGTGGACACAAACAGCACGTAACGCGGCGGCAGGTTCGGCATTCTCTGGCCTCCGGCCATGAGCCGATCGTTCAAGCCCGCGCCCGGCTGGATGACCTCGACGCGCGGCAGCGGCCACGATGCCTCCGCTGCCAATTTGATCAAAGCATCGCGCGAATGCCGCGATACGGTGAATACCACATCGGCGGCCGGCAAGGCTTTCCGCAGCCAGTCACGAAATTGAACGATATGCCGTTGCTCGACGAATGATTCATATTCAAGCGGGATGAGATCGTGAATCAGAATCGCGAACCTTATTCCATAACGCCGTTTCGCCTCGGCGATATGCTCCATGTAGTTCGGAACTCCCCAGGCCGCGCCCAGCGAGACGACGATATCGCCCGGCTCCACGAACCTCCCGAAGCGGTATTGCGGAATCAGCGCGCCGATAACATCGAGGATCGCGGTCCTGAATATCGAAAGGAAGAATCGCGGATGCCGCATGACCATCGGCAGCATCCCGGACAATTCGTTCCAGAATTTCGCCGGCGCCCAAATCGTTCGCCACGGCGCGCGGGCGCCCGGCGGATTCAAGTAGGCCGACTTGATCGCATCGAACCCGACCGTGCGGAATTGCTTGCTGTAGAAACTGAGCCGGCAAAATCTCACACGTCCGCTGCCGCCATAGAGCCTGTCGGCCTCGACGAAGATCTCAAAGGGCAGGCGTTGCAGGCCGGTCGGGTTACGGAAATGATCAAAATAGCGGAGAAAATCCTCGACTTCGAACCAGATCACCGGCTCACGGCTCCGCGAAACGCGCCCTACCTCCGCACCGGCCCCATCCCCGCTGACCGACGACGGCAACAGCCCTGAAAGAACACTCACCCCGAAGCCCCCGTCACCCCTAAGCGCCCATCCGCGTCGCATCGACGAACTGCTCGGTGGCATCGTCGATACTGCGGCCAGCCCGACCCCGGTGGCGATGAATGTAAAGCTCGCGGCCCTTTACAGGCAGCGCATTCGTCTCCGGCCGGGGCGATACCGGTATCTGATAGTGAACTGGCCGGGCATGGTCCGCCAGCATTTTCTCGACATTATAAACCTTATTATAATTCATGATGCCGCGTATGAAATTGGTCTGGCCGCGGACCAGATTCTGCGCAAGTTCGCGCGCCAGCGCCGGCACGGTCCACCAGTTCATGTGCTTGCTGAAAAGCACGCGCTGCGTGTGCAGGAGTTCGCGATAGAAGTCCGCAATCGGCAACTTCGTCGGCAGCACGGTGTGCTGGATATCGAACAGCCGATAATCGCGCGTTGCCAGTTGGTATTGCCCGGCAAGCCAGGTCTCGGTGCCCGGATAGGGCGTATTGATGCTGATATTGACGACCTCCGGCACGGCCATGCACCAATCGCGCACGATACGAAACCGCTCCTCATCCCAATCCGGATCGGCGATGATGTTGATGGCCACGCT
>Ga0181531_10002432_pt1 | contig 11631 bp, 10 predicted proteins | sample PEATcosm2014_Bin_38_FD_119743 | JGI IMG/M metagenome (GOLD analysis project Ga0181531, IMG submission 119743) | Peatland microbial communities from MTU Mesocosm Facility, Houghton, MI, USA - PEATcosm2014_Bin11_10_metaG | ecosystem: Environmental > Terrestrial > Soil > Wetlands > Peat | place... | reverse complement strand
CTCTGGAGGCCCGCCAGCGGGTAGCCGATGGGTATCGAAATGAAGTCATGTTCTACTCTCGAATCGCTCACACCGTGGACGTATCGACACCACGCTGCTGGTTTTCGGCGATCACCGATGACGGCACTGATTTCACCCTGCTTCTGGAAGATCTGCATCCCGCTCGCCCCGGAGTACAGATCGAGAGTTGTTCGCTCAGTCAGGCGGGCGACGCCGTGGCAAACCTCGCGGCCCTGCATGCACCGCGCTGGAATGACAGCACACTTCCCGAAATGAAGGGCCTGGGATTGACGGACGCGGCCAGTGCGCAGTTCGTCGGAGAGATCTTCGCGAAGGCGGTTGACGAATTCGTCATGCGATTCGATGTCCTCGGTGACGAGGACGTCGAAACCCTCCAAGGTTGTGCCGAGGCAATCTGCCCATGGCTGTTGACCCGACCGGTTCCGTTTGCAGTCGTTCATGGCGATTACCGCCTCGACAATCTGATGTTTCCCCCAACGGGTCGAGGCGTATCCGCACTCGATTGGCAAACGGTGGGAGTCGCACCTCCAGGCCGCGATCTCGGGTACTTCCTCGGAACAGCACTACGACCTGAGGAACGGCGAAAATGGGAGAGCGAATTGGTGTCGCTCTATTTTGATGAGCTCAGGCGGCGGGGCGTGCAGGAGTATTCCAGGAAGGATTGCTTTGATGATTACCGGCTCGGCCAGTTGCAGGGCCCATTCATTACTGTTCTGGGGTGCGTCTATGGAGCGACGGCGGAACGCTCGCAGGACGCGGATGTGATGTTCACGTCGATGGCGATACGATCATGCGCCGCCATCCGAGAACTCGAGTCGCTTTCGCTGGTTGAGTACACCAAGTAACTCGACTGTCTTTCGTTTGCAAGAGTTATGATGGAGGCGCGGCGGAGTCCGTCGCAGTCTCCTGTTTCGATTCATCGGCGATCAACGCTTCTGTTGCGACGAAGATCGGCGAAGCCTTGGCGAACCCGACGTAAGGCAGAGCCATGAGCACGACCGCTCTCGCTTCATCCGCGCTCATCTCGCCATTGCGAAGAGCTGATTTGGTGTGAATCGTGAAGAGCGCGGGATCTGCACCCAGTCCGGCGAGTATGCCCAGAACGACGAGTCGCTTCTCCCGAAAGCTGAGCCGGCCGTCCCCCCAGAAGTCATTGAACATCTTCATGGTCATGCCCGAGAACTCTCGGGCATTGACCGCGGGCATGGGGACGACCCCGCGATAGCACTCTTCGAAAACCTCCATTCCACGGGAGATCATCTCGTTCTCATCCATGTCCACTACCTCCTGGTCCCGCTGCAATGCAGCGCCTGATGCTACCGTCAGCATGTGGCCTGGACGGGAGAATGGCAATGAACGAGTTGGATCGGGCGCGGTACATATCGCTCACCACGTTCAAAAGGGACGGTGCGCCGGTCTCGAGCCCTGTGTGGATCACCGGTGCGGACGGAACCTACGTGTTCACGACCGGCGCCAACGCGTGGAAGACGAAGCGGCTGTTGCGCAACCCCTCCGTTGAAGTGAAGGCCTGCACCATGCGGGGACGTGTCGAGCCCTCGGCGACCAGATTCGTGGGAACCGGCAGGGTGGCGAGCTCGCCGGACGCCGTCGTGGCGGCTCAGCGGGCCTTGGCGGCGAAGTACGGCTGGCAGTTCAAAGCCACCCGACTTGTCGATGGCCTCAAAAGGCGTTTTGGCCGGGAGGATGGTCAAGAGACGGTCGCCATCCAACTGTCTCTCGAAGCGGGCTAACAAGGCCCGGCGACGCCGCGAGGCCATTGGTCGCATTCTGAGAAGAAACTTACGAACTTCTCATAGCGCACACAGGTCCGCCGGTAAAATATTGGGTGTAAGCGAATCGAATTCCGGTCCTTGAGAACCGGCCGCGATTTGCTGGAAAGAGGATCCATGGGCAACGGACTGTTGTTCTTCATAAATATTGCGTCGCTGGCTGTGGTCATTTGGGCCGTCGTCGACGTGGCCAGGCGACCTGTTGTGTCCCTAGATCGGAAATGGAAGGCGCTTTGGATCGCCGGGATGGTCGGCGGGTGGTTCCTGTTTGGAATCATCGGAGCAGCCGTGGCGGTGTTCTACTTGGCCGGGCCTCGGAAGCGCCTGAACGCGGGCGAGTACTCCGGTCGCTACTAGATCCCGTCCGTAACCGGTCCGCTCGTGGTCGTTCCATCGATCGCCGGACCCACCGGACGACTCGACCCGGCGGACCCATCTGGACTTCACCGTCGTCTCGGATCTGCGCGCGGATTCTGACTGTGTGAGGAGCGCGGGCACTAAGGAGGATTAGCCGACGAACGGTCGATGCGCCGGCCGCGATTCTCGTCCCCTACGATCTGCGCACCGTGGTCCCACTTCGCATTCGGCTCGGGCGGCTGGGCGCTTGCGCGCACAGTGTTCCCCTGACCGTCATCGGCCTGACGATCCTGGCCGTGAACATGCCGACGCTGCTGCATATCGTCACCACGAATCCGGTCCAGCTCTATGCCGGCCTTCAGAGCGGAGCCGTCCATCACGCCCTTCCCGGCGCTCCCATCATCGACCCCAATGCCGGCTACATCACCTTGTCCATGGGTCATCTGGCCGCGACCGATTGGCTCCATGGGCATATCCCATGGTGGAACCCCTACGAAGGTCTGGGCTCGCCTCTGGCCGGCGAGATGCAGGCAGCTGCCTTCTTCCCACCCGTCCTTCTCCTCCAAGACGCCGTGGGGTTCGTGGTATTCCACATCCTGCTCGAGCTGGTGGCGGGCTATGCCACGTACTTCTTCCTCCGGCGGTTAGACCTCGGTCGAGCAGCTTCGACTGCGGGTGGCATGGCCTTTGGGCTCTGTGGCACTTTGGCCTGGTTCGAGCATGCGACGGCCAATCCCGTCGCGTTCCTCCCGCTCGCGCTTCTGGGGGTCGAGCGAGCCCGGGAGGCCACGTTGGCGTCCCGCCGGCACGGCTGGCGCCTGCTGGCGGTGGCACTGGGGCTGTCCATCGTGGCCGGTTTTCCAGAGGTCGCGTACCTCGACGGGCTTCTCGTGGCGCTGTGGGCCGTAGTTCGCCTCTTCTCCCTCCCGGCACGCCGACGAGCCATGGTGGCGAAGCTGGCGCAGGGAGGAATCGTTGGCGCCCTCCTCGGTGCGCCCGCGCTGGTGGCCTTCGCCGACTACCTCCCCCACGCCAACGTCGGGGCCCACTCGGGTGCCTTCGCCAACGGCTCGCTCCCGATTCAGAGCCTGGCCCAGACCATCCTCCCCTACGGGTTCGGGCCCATTTTCGGATTGCACTCTGGCGGAACCTCGTCGCTTCTGACGATCATGTGGAGCAGCATCGGCGGCTATCTCGACGCCACTCTTGTGGTGTGCGCGCTCATGGGCCTCCTGGGCGCCCGATGTCGTGGTCTGAGGATCACCCTCGGGCTCTGGGTGCTCGCCGCCATGAGCAAGACGTTCGGTGTCACCGCCGTGAGCCACCTCCTCAATTACCTTCCCGCCTTCCATTCCATCGCCTTCTACCGGTACTCCCAGGCCTCGTGGGAACTTGCCGTCATTGTGCTGGCCGCCTTTGGCATTGACGACTTAGCCCGTCGGAGCCTCCGTCCTGTGATCATTGTGGGAGCAGGAGTTGTCTCTCTTGGCGTTGTCGCCTGGTCGGCCGCGCAGGCGTGGCCGGTCGTCGCCTCCGCCACGGGGTACTCCCATCGGCTGGACTTCACCGTGGCCAGCATTGTCCTGGCCGCCACCGGCGTCGCCGCCGTGGTGACCGGTGGCCTCGTGTCGTACGCCGCCGGAATGCCCAAGGGGAGGCGGATCGGGCGACTCGTGATCGCAGGCGCCGTGGCTCTCGAGGCCGCGGTGCTCTTCGCCGCACCTTTGCTCTCCGCGCCGCGTCCCGCGCCGAGTGACATGGCCCTGGTCCACTTCCTCCAGCGTCATCTCGGCCTCTCCCGCTTCGCCACACTGGGCCCGCTACAACCCAACTTCGGCTCGTTGTTCGGGTTGGCCGAAATCGATGTGAACGACCTGCCCGTGCCGAAGGACTTCACGAACTACCTACAGAAATCACTCGACGAGAACGCGAACCCATTGATTTTTACGGGAACCACCAGATCCGATCCCAACGGACCGGGACCCGCTCAAGAGCTCACGGACCACCTCGCCGCCTACGAAGCAGCCGGGGTCAGGTTCGTGGTGACCCCGGCGTCGGGTGTGGATGTCTACGGATCCCCCTGGCCACCAGTCGGGCTGACCCCCGCCCCGAGCCGCGTCTACGCCGACTCCGTCGCCGACGTCTGGCGGCTTCCCTCGTCCACTCCCTTCTTCAGCACAACCGGCGCCACATGTGCTGTTCGACCCGCGGGATTTGCCGTCGTTACCGTCACGTGCTCGGGCCCTGCGGTGTTGCACCGACTGGAGCTCCCTATGCCAGGTTGGCAGGCACAAGTCGGCGCGTCGAACGCCACCGTTCGATCCAAGGGCCCATTTCAGTCGGTTGCCGTTGGGTCCGGGACAACGCGAGTCGAGTTCTCCTTCACTCCCCCTTACGGGAATGCCGCGCTGCTAGCCGCCTTGCTCGGGATGGTGTACGTGCTGAGTTCCTCCGCAGTTGCGTGGAGACGTCGACGAGGGCTCAGCCGGAGCAGGTGACTCCTTATGGAGCCCGGTCAGGACCGGATGAATTCCAGCAGATCCGCGTTGATGGTCTGGGCTTGGGTGGTCGGCATACCGTGCGGGAATCCGTGGTAGGTCTTGAGCGTCCCGTTCTGCACGAGCTGCGCCGACAGCGGGCCCGAGTCGGCGTACGGGACGATCTGGTCGTCGTCGCCGTGCTGCACCAGCACCGGCACCGTGATCCCCTTGAGGTCCTCGGTGAAATCGGTCTGGGAGAAGGCGACTATGCCGTCGTAATGGGCCTTCGCTCCGCCCATCATTCCCTGGCGCCACCAGTTCTCAATGATCGCTTCGTTGGGCTCGACACCCGGTCGGTTGAAGCCATAGAAGGGTCCCGACGGCAGGGCCCGGTAGAAAACGGACCGGTTGGCCGCCAGCTGGGCCTGGAGATCGTCGAACACGCTCTTCGGCAGGCCAGCGGGGTTGGCCTCGGTCTGCACCATGAGCGGCGGGACCGAACTGATGAGCACCGCCTTGGCCACACGGCTCTCGCCGTGGCGGGCGATGTAGCGGACCACCTCTCCTCCACCGGTGGAGTGGCCGACGTGCACCGCGTCGTGGAGGTCGAGATGTGCGGTCAGCGCCGCCAGGTCATCGGCGTAATGGTCCATGTCGTGCCCGTCGCTGGTCTGCGAAGAACGCCCGTGCCCCCGCCGGTCGTGGGCGACGACCCGGTAGCCGTGTTGCAAGAAGAACAGCAGCTGGGTGTCCCAATCGTCGGCGGACAGCGGCCAGCCGTGGCTGAACACGATCGGTTGCCCCGACCCCCAGTCCTTGTAGAAGATCTGGGTGCCGTCAGAAGTGGTGATCGTTCCCATTTCAAGGTCCTCCTGTCTGGACGGGATGCCCGACGACCAGCCCCGAGGAGCCGGGGACTCTGCAGCGCGCTCGTGTGATCCAACGTTAGCGCCCGCTCTCTGAGCGAAATTCTGGGTGGCGACTGCCACCGGTCCGCGACGTATCCCCCTACGCGAGACTGGCGGTGTGTCGTACGCGCCCAAGGACCCGCGTGTCGCCGCCCCCGGCCCACTCATTGGGGTGGTCGACCCCGACGACCCACGCCTCGACCTCTACCGGGACCTCAACGACCCGGCCAGCAGGATCCGGATGGAGACCGACGGGTCAGTCTTCGTGGTTGAAGGGAGGCTCGCCGTCGACCGACTCCTCACATCCGATTACACCGTGCAATCGCTGCTGGTGGACGACCACCAGGTGACGGCGGCCGCTGACCTGGTGGCGGCTACGAGGGCCCAGGGGGCGCCGGTCTACGTCGGGTCTCGTGCCGTGGTGGCCGGCACGGTGGGCTTCGCCCTTCATCGCGGCGTGGTCGCGGTGGCGAACCGTCCGGCCCTCTTCACTACGGGAAAGTTGCTGTCCGACGCGTCAGAAACGTCGACCTCGGAGGGAACGCCGCTGGTGGCCGTTCTCGAGGGTCTCAACGACCATGAGAACATCGGGGCCCTGTTCCGCAACGCCGCCGCATTCGGGGTACGCGGCGTCCTCTTGGATCCAACGTCCGCCGATCCGCTCTACCGCCGGTCGGTCCGGGTCTCCGTCGGGCACGTCCTCCACATCCCGTTCGCCCGGTTGGTGCCGTGGCCGAACGGGCTCCACCAGGTGCGGGTGGCCGGCTTCCTCGTTGCCGCGTTCGCACCACGCCCGACGGCCACCACCGGGGTCCCTGCCGTCAGCCTGGGCGAGCTCACGGCGTGGATGGCCGGCTCGGGGCGCCCGGTCGGTGTGGCTGTCCTCCTGGGCGCCGAGGGACCGGGCCTGACGGAATCGGCCCGGGCGAGCGCCGACGTGGTGGTCCACATCCCGATGGCGAACGGGGTGGATTCGCTGAACGTCGCCACTGCCGCCGCGGTGGCCTTCCAGGCGCTCGCCGGGCTCTGACGCGCCTCGAGGTCAGCCGCGCTCGCTGGCGGTGACGGGGAGAACCGTCGGCCACTTGACGTCGGGGAGCGGTTGGTTGAATGGCTGGTACTTGGGCACAGCCGTGGCTCGATAACGATCGGTGGAGTGGGTACGGTCGGGATCGTGTTCAGGGATGACCTGGTCGCCGAATACCTCCAGGAGTTCGAGGATCTCGTCCGGGTGCAGATCCTGAGGCATTCCGAATACCAACTGGTCGCAGCCCACCGACTTATAGGACTCGAGCTGCTCGGAGACCTCCTCTGGGTTGCCGACTAGCATGATCCCGGCCTCAATCAGCTGATCGAGGAACTCGTCAGGGTCGCCCCCTCCGATCAGGTCCTTCAACATGAGAGGGGCATCGGGCCACGTGATGGCATCCATCGACTTGGGCATCGTGTCGTGATAGAGGTTGACCATGGTGACGAGATAGCCGCTGACCCGCTCGAGCGCCAGCTTCCTCGCCTTGGTGCGGTCCTCGAAGCAGAGCACTGCGTTGGTCATCATCATGTTGTCATTCATGAACTGCCCGAGCGGTTCCTTGCAGTTCGCAATCCCCTCCTTGTAGGCCTCGATACGGCCCCGCAGGTTGTAGATCGGCTCGAAGTTGAAGGCGATGGCCCCGATCCCGAGCTCTCCGGCCTTTTGAAACGTCGGCGGATTGCCACACGCCACCCAGATCGGCGGGTGACCCGGCCCGTAGGGCTTGGGCAGCACGTTGTGCGGCGTCGGCACTGTGAAAAACTCGCCGGCGTAGGAGTAGTCCTTCTGCTCCCACATCCTCGGGATCTCCCGGACGACCTCGTCCCACTCCGCCTTCGTCGAATTGGGGTCGAGGATGTTGAAACTGGCCAGCTCATGGCTGCCGGCGCCTCGGCCCGTCCCCCACTCATAGCGGCGCCCGGTGACATGGTCGAGCATGGCCGCCCGCTCGGCCAGGCGTACCGGGTGCTCCTTGCGCGGTGACAGGCTGTTGATGCCCGAGGCCAGGTGGATATAGTCGGTCTGACCTGCGACAAGACCCATGACAACTTCCGGAGCCGACATGTGGCTGTACTCCGTCAGGCTGTGGTGCTCGCCGAACCAGGCGTACTTCCAGTTGTGCTTGTCGGCGAATATCGCGTAGTCCGCCTCGAGCATGAGTCGTCGGTGTTCCCATTCGGTGTCGTGGGCACCGGGACCTGGGATGTAACCGTTCAGGAAAATGCCGAATTCCATTGAGCCTCCACTATCGGACCGTACGCCTGGGATATACCGTACCGTTCCCCGCGCTGCCCTTGATCTCGGCCTTGCCAACCAAGGCGGTATCGGGAGCGGCGGCGAGGAGCTAGGCCGAGCCCACTCTTTGGGCCTGCTGAGCGGGGGCGATCACGGGGCCTACGGCGGCGTGAGGCGCTCGCCTAGCCTGGCCAAGACGTTCAGGGTGATCCGTTCGATCTGCCGGTCACGTCCTGCCAGCCCGTGGGCCCAGTCGGTCGATCCCGACGTGATCACCGTTGCGCCCGACCTGTTGGTGTACGCCCCCAACACGGCGTGGCCGTGACGGATGCGTTCCATCGCGGCAGGGTCACGCGTCCCGAATATCCGCGAGGCGATGTACTCCAGTTCGCTGGGCTCCCCCGGCCTGGGCGGGCGGGGCGCGGTCTCGCGCGTGAAGTGCTGGGTCGGACAGGTGCCGAGGATCTCGAAGGTCGACGGCGTGCCGTCCTCGCCGGTCGGGAAGGGCAGCCCATCGAGGTACGTGAAGACGCACCCGTCGCACTCGTAACCGACGACGGTCGCGCCAGCCCCGAGCACGTCGCCGTAGCCAAGCCCGGTTCCCTCGAACATCCAGTGGGCGGGGCGATGCACGGTGTAGCCACCGAGGCCGGCCATCACATTGCGGCCTATGCGGTGATAGCCCCCCCGGGTGAACGTGACGCCCGTCATGTAATTTTCGGGACGACCGACGACAACGTCGGACCAGAACGTCGTCACCTCCGCTTCGTTATCGGTCCCCATCAGCGGGTCGTCCTTGAAGAACCCCTTGTAGCCGACCATCACGTCATGGTCGTCACCCTCGATCCGCACCTGCCACAACGACGTATTTCCTGAAAAGAACGCCGCGTTGCCGCCCCTCGCGATGAACGCTTCGACCGTGTCACGCATCCCGCGGGACCAGTACTCGTCGTGGCCGACGGACAGGTAGAGGCTCGCTCCGTCCAACACTTCAGGGTGTTCTTCGAGATCGGCATTCGTACACACCCCGATCTCAAAACCCTCGCGTTCGGCCCACTGGATGAACGGGAGCTCCCAGTCCGGCCAACCCGCAGATCCGGCATAGCTCGACAGATGGTTGATCTGGATGTAGCCGACGTGCGCCGCGTTCTGCGGATCGGGCTCGCCCGTCCCCGTCACGCGACGACCCTTGCCCGGCGGCTTGTACAGATAGCCGGCCGACATCGGACGCTGCATGGAGACGTGGGTGCCGCCGGTGTACAGGTTCGGTCCGCCAAAATCGTTGTAGGCATGCCACGTGTTGGTCGACAACGCGAGAACGATGCGCGTGTCGGAAGAGGGACGCACCACGAAGAACGCGTAGTCGCGCCGCACCTTCGCGCCGACGTCGATCTCCATGACGACCTCGTAGTAGCCCGACCGCCACGCCGGGTCGACGTCCAGCGTGAGAGCCACAGGCCAACCGCAACCCTTCGAGGCTGCCTCTTTCGGCGTCTCCTGTTCGCCGGCTTCAATTGCGCCGGAACGAAACACCACGTCGCGGCGCGCGCCGACCCGTGCCACCTCAATGCGCACAGTCCGCCCGGCGGACGACGAAACGTGCAGACGGACCTGGTCCCCGGGGCGCACTGATTGCGGCCAGCAGTACCCCGCAACCACTTCGCGCCCCATCTCTCGACCTTATCGGGGCGAGGTCATACGCCGCATCCGGAGCGACGCGTGCAGACTCGATCTCGAGAACGGCTGACCACTCTGTGGATGCCTACCTACTCGCATTGGCCTGGGCCGTATCCACCACTTCCCACACCTCGACAATGAGATCGTCCCTGAATCGAAACAGTATGTTGTACTCAGCGTCATAGACGTCGTTGCCGTTGGCCCTTACCGCTCTTCTGTTGTAGTGAGCTGACACGAATTCGTCTTCGGCGACCAAGTGGTGAATGGTCACCTGACTGGTACCGGGCTTAAATCCTTTCCAACCAGCACCACCGAACCAAGGCACCTGTTCCCATCCTTCGAGAGGTCGAACAAGCCCGAAAGCCAAGACAGCCGACTGCGGGACCCACCACTTCACGTCATCGGCTACCAACGACCGCATGGCGATGCTGTCGTCGTTAACCAGCGCGATGAGAAACTCGGTAACGGCTTGCTTTCGTTCTTGAATCGACACGTCTTTCCCCTTGCGGCGCAGGCTGCGAGGGCCTAGCCGCTCCCCTTCGGTGCCCGGACCACGGTGCGACCGGTCGTCTCACGCTGCTCGAGCGCTTCCAGTTCGGCGGGGACATCGGCGAACTCGATCTGCCGGCCGATCACGGGGCGGATCGTTCCGTCCCGGGCGAGATGGAGCACGCGGTTCCAGATGTCGACACCCTGCGCGGTGGAGAGGAAGTTCAGGCCGAACATACGAGGCGCCCGGGGCGAGTCGACGAACGCAAAGCAGATCCCCACAAGGTCAAAATTCCCGTAAATGCTCGGCTGGATCGACAGCGGGCGCTCTTCCTCCTCAATGCCGGAAGCGAACCCTATGATCAGGTGGCGGCCGTTGAACGCCATGACCCGAAACGTCTCCGTCGTCACCGCGCCACCCACGGTGTCGAATGCCACGTCGACCCCCCGCCCGTTGGTGACGTCGTCGACGAAGGCGACGAAGTCATCGGTGCGGTAGTTCACGCCGTAGTCGGCACCCAGAGATCGGCAAAAGTCGACCTTCTCGTCGGTTCCCGCCGTCGCGATCACCGTCGCGCCGAACGCCTTGGCCAGTTGGACGGCGGCCGATCCGGCGCCTCCGGCCGCCGCGTGAACGAGGACGACATCACCGGGTCCGACCCGTCCCCGGACGCGTAGCGCCAGGTAGCTGAGCAGATACGGGAAGTACATCGCGATTCCCTCGGCCGCGCTGAGCCACTTCGGGAGTAGTTGGAGGCTCGGCCCATCGCACAGGGCAACCGACGCGTAGGCGCCCTGCGCCCCCGAGGCGACGCCGACGACCCGTCGGCCGAGAAAAGCCTCGCACCCGGGTCCGGCCGCCTCGACCGTGCCGGCGACGGCCATGCCGACGACGAAGGGGGGTTCGAACTTCAACAACCCGTACCGACCGCGGATGGTGTCGATGTCGTTGAAATCGAGGCAGAACGACTCCACGTCGATACGTACCTGGTTGGCACCGGGTTCGCCAACCTCCACGGTCCGGATCTCGAGGGCCTCGGTCGGCGCACTCAGCCGGGCGACCACCCAGGCCGTCGCTGCGACGGCCGTCATCGGGAGCCTCCGTAGTGAACCGGCAGATGTTTGATGCCGTTGAGCCACGACGAGCGGAGGCGACTGGGCGGGCCCATCAATTGCGCGTCGCTCATCTCCTGGGCCAGGACTTCGAACATCACCTTCAGCTCCAGGCGGGAGAGGTTGGCCCCGATGCAGTAATGGGAGCCACCGGCACCGAAGGTGACATGGGGATTGTGGGAGCGGCCGATGTCGAACCGCCGGGGGTCGTCGAAGACCTCCTCGTCGAAGTTGGCGGAGGGGAAGTACAGACCCACCCGCTCGCCCTTACGTATCGGGTGGCCGGCGACCTCGGTGTCCTCGGTGGCCGTGCGCTGGAGCACCACCGCGGGCGACGCCCAGCGCAGGATCTCGTCGACGGTTGTCGCGGGCCGCTCCGACCGCCATCGTTCCCACTGGTCCGGATGTTCCAAAAAGGCCAACATGCCGTGGGTGATCGCCTGCCGGGTGGTCTCGTTCCCGGCCACGGCCAGGATCATGAAGAAGAACCCGAACTCCTCGCTGGTCAGGCGTTCGCCGTTGGCGTCGGG
>Ga0181531_10002430_pt1 | contig 11648 bp, 12 predicted proteins | sample PEATcosm2014_Bin_38_FD_119743 | JGI IMG/M metagenome (GOLD analysis project Ga0181531, IMG submission 119743) | Peatland microbial communities from MTU Mesocosm Facility, Houghton, MI, USA - PEATcosm2014_Bin11_10_metaG | ecosystem: Environmental > Terrestrial > Soil > Wetlands > Peat | place... | reverse complement strand
TGTTGCCCTCGTGCCAGGCTCCTGGAGAATAGGTCCAGGTCTTGGACCAGCCGACTGAAACCGCCATCAACTCCTCCCGCCTGACTTATTCGGCATTGTGCAGTCTGAATTTCATTTCGGATTCAGGCTGCGCCGTTGTTTCATTTCGAACGACTCTCGTAACCAAAAATCGCCTTCAACTCGAGGAACTCTTCGAGACCAGCTTCGCCCCATTCTCGACCGTTGCCCGATTGTTTGTAGCCGCCAAAACAACCGCCGAAGTCGATTCTCGCTCCGTTAATGTGAACGTTGCCTGATCGAAGGCGCCTCGCGACTCGTACGGCCCGCTCCCTGTTCCCCGATGTTACAAAACCCGACAACCCATAGGGAGTGTCGTTCGCTATTCGGATTGCGTCATCTTCGTCTTCATAAGGAATAATGCAAAGAACAGGCCCGAAGATCTCCTCGCGAGCGATGGTCATGTCGTTGCTGACGTCCGCAAAGACCGTAGGCTTCACGAAGTAGCCCTTGCTTATCCCCTCAGGACGGCCGGGACCACCGGCAATCAACTTTGCGCCTTCCTCGACACCCTTGTTAATCAGACGCTGCACTTTATCGAACTGAGCCTTACTGGCGAGCGGACCAACACCTGTGTCTTCTGACAGCGGATCCCCGACCTTGGTGGTCTCACTGGCCTGCCTCGCTGCTACGATCACCTCTGCCATCCGGGTGCGCGGAACCAGCATCCGCGTCGGTGCATTACAGGACTGTCCGGTATTGCGGAAGCATTCCTGCACGCCCTGCTTGACTGCCTTCTCGAAGTCGGCGTCATCGAGAAGGATGTTCGCCGATTTGCCGCCGAGTTCCTGTGTCACGCGCTTCACCGTGGGAGCTGCAGCCACAGCCACAGCGACTCCGGCTCGCGTGGACCCGGTGAATGAAACCATGGCTATATCAGGATGCGACGAAATAGCGGCACCGACCGTCGGGCCATCGCCGTTCACCAGATTAAAAGCTCCTGGAGGGACACCAGCTTCATGCAGAATCTGCGCGAATAAATAACCGGAGAGCGGAGCAAATTCACTCGGCTTGAGAACCATGGTGCACCCCGCCGCGAGGGCAGGCGCCACCTTGCATACGATCTGGTTCATGGGCCAATTCCACGGAGTAATGAGCCCACACACCCCGATGGGTTCTTTCCGCATGAGGGTTGAACCTTTGAGCTCTTCAAACTTGAAGTGTTCCAGCACTTTCACGGTTTCCAGCAGATGGGCGAGTCCGGCGGGAGCCTGCGCTTTCCTTGACAGCGAACTGGGCGCGCCCATCTCCTGTGAAATCGCGGCGGCCATCTCCTCTATCTTCGACTGGTACACTTCAACAATCCGGCGCAAAAGGTCCAGGCGCTCCTGCAGGCTGGTTTCCGAATACGACTCGAAAGCACGCTTGGCTGCGGCCACGGCCCGGTCAACATCCACGGCACTTCCGAGCGAGATGGTCGCGACGGGCTGCTCGTTGGCTGGGTTTATGACCGCGAAGTCATGTGCCTTGGCCGGATCGACCCACTTGCCATCAATGTAGAATTTTCTGCAGTCTTTCATGGGCTCCTGTGTAGTTTGCGAAGGGACCTTCCTCAGTGCTTGGATGCCGACGCTACCTGGCTCGCTGTTTGTTGGTTGTCAATGAGGGCCATCACGGCAAAGGCGGTGGCTGCGTCGCTCATAAAGAGTCCAGTCTCGGAAGATTTATGCCGCCGTTTGTTCACCGAGGAAGCCGGCCAGGAACCGTCGGTCGCGCTCTGGTTGCTCATCAGCCAGGAGATTCCATGCTTGAGTTGGGCATTGTCGCGCGGTACTCCAGCATCTTGCAGGGCAAGGATCATAAGGCTGGTGGCCACGCCGTCGCTTTTCCCTTCCATGGGAGTTCCATCCTCTCGGAGCCACATGTTCTCGAGTGACCTAAGAGTCCAACCGTTCCATTTCCAGGCGATGGAAGCCAGTCTCCAGCCGCCGTCTGCCTGTTGCTTGCTCAAGATTTCGTGAACGATCACTTTTTGTTCTGCCGGAGAAAGAATCCCAGACAATTTGGTCGAAGCCCAGAGAAGGAAAACACGATTGATCGTGGATTGCCCCGCTCGTTCCCGCTTCAGGTATTCGCGCAAGCTCGCGAGATTATCCTGAATTTCAGGCGCGGCCGCGTAATTTCCAGGGGTTGCCCCAACCGCCAGCGCCGCCAGCGCCGCGCCGTAGTAATTGGAATCGTTCGCTTCCCAAGGTTCCTGGTCGAACTGAAGCCAGGGCCATGAGCCCTTATTTTCTCCCGTGGGCCGTTGCAACGCCCACATGTTGTCGAAAGCGGCGCGGGTATCGTCAGTGAGTTGTTCGTTCTGAGCATCGTGGCTGGCAAGAATTAGAGCGTTCAAAACCGATTCCGTTCCTCGAGACTCGGCGGTTTTGTGGTCGTATCCCTGATCGCTGTAGTAGGGCCCAATTTCCTTCCAAAGACGAACGCGTTTGGTGACATTCTCGATCAGTTTGCGCTCATTGATGGAGGGGGCTTGTTCCGCGAGTGCGGCGCGCAGCGCCGGCCGTGCGAGAGCATAGGGCAAAGCCGTATGACACGAAACGCAGAACGTTCCGTGATCACGGGCGGATCCCGTCCATCCCATCCACCAGCCTTCGCGATAATCCAGGTAGGCGGCAGCAGCCTTGGGATTCCATGAGTTGGAGACTTTCGCGGCGGGGTGCGAGCAGGCCACCATGGCCGCGACCGCCAGGCACGTCAATAGGGCGCCAATTCCTCGCATGCCGGCTTTCATTGAGATCGCGCCTCCATACCATTCGAGCGATGATCTGACCACTGTCCGAAGAAAATGGAGGGAGGCGAGAGGCGGTCAGGTAACGTACCGACCCTCGAAGACTAACACCATTATACAAGAATCCGTACACTCTCCGGAACGGCGACTCCCCGGTTGCGGCCCTGAAATTCGCAGGAGTTTCGAGATTGTGCTCCGACAGAAACAAATAGTCGCGCCTGAGCAAAAGCCGCCGCTACGTCGGAGAGACAGACCCAACGCGCAGACCGTGGAAACAAAAGGAAACGACCCGCTGAAGCGTCTGCCTGGCCACAAGCACAAACCAGGCTGATCTTCCGATCGACGGCTGGCCGGCAGTTTTCCACATGGCTGAAAGCAGTCGCAGTCGTTCCCGATGGGTCACTCGAATTCTTACTCCCTTGGAAGCGATTATGTTGTACGCCTTTCCTTCCAGATAAACCGACCGAACATCTTTCCAGAAGCACTTCATCAGAGACAGCGGGATGGCATGTTCGACGATTGCTTCCGGGACGAATAGAGGGAGCTTCCCGTTCTGTATCAGATTAGCCAACAAAAGAGTGTCCTCAGCTCTCAGCGCGGCTGGATCAAACACTCCTGTGTCGACCTGTGCCCGGGTGCGTCGCATGGCGAATCCAGCCGTATTCAAGTATTGAATGCGACCGTCAGGCTGAAGCCTGTGCTCTTGAAAGGTAACGAGCCGTAACTCCTCCGCCCGGCCGACCAGGTTGGAGGAATTCCCGGCTATGCGCAGTTGAAAGCAATCGTGTAGGGGCGAGCGTCCGATCGCTGAACTCAAGGAGGCCAGGCAGTTTGTCTGAAGTTTGCAGTCGGCATCTATGAACAGCAACGCTGTGCCCCTGGAAGCCCGAATTCCTTGATTTCTAGCAGAGGGAATCCCTGAGTGAGATTGTTGGATCACGGTTAGCGGGTAACTATAGGACGAGTTGCGAATGAATTCTGGAGCAGCATCTATGCTGCCGTCGTCTACAAGGATAACTTCGAAGGGCGGCGCGTTCGTTTGCTGCGCCAGGGATTGCAGACATTGCTCCAGCGGTATCCAATCGTTGTACACCGGAATGACAATGCTGAATAGCGGTGACGCGGTAGAGTCCTGTTCACTTTGAGTCATGGCCCGTTCGGTTGCTCAGAAGACGCACCTTGAGCAATTCAGGATTTCACACTCAACCCTGAAATCAAAGTTCGCTAGTGGGTACTCTGGTGACGACGACTGACCTCGTTTACTTATCGGTACCCGGAGTATCGGGCATTCCGCTGGGTATGGCCCGCATCGAGTCTGCCATCACAATGGCAGTGATCGCGGTCTCGCGCGGGTTGTATAACTAGGGATGCAATCTTATGCTCGATAGGCTCGGCCTAAGGCCAACTCATCAAGTCCTTGCAATAGTCCTTGGCATCGCCAGTACACTGCAGGTCGCGTGCACGAGCTGCCTGAGTGCTCCCAGACCAACGCCAAGCGAGCGTCTGGAAGAAGCGCTCCGGCAGGACGCGCTCCGAAAATCCCAGACACCCAATATCCCCAGTCCCCCTCTGGCCTGCCCTACCCTCGGTTCCTTCGGAGCGCCAGCCGCGCCCCCGGGAGGGCATAGGGTGATTCTCTCGTGGAGAGCCAGTGCCCCTGCCGACCCCAGACACGCCGCGGCGGTCGGTTATTGCATTTATCGCGGCATAGAGCCAAACGACCCGTCACCCGTCCTGATCAACAATGTCCCACTTCCAGGCACCAGCTGCGTGGATGACTTAGTGGTCAACGATAAGAAGTACTATTACGTGGTGCGGGCGATCAGTGCCCAAGGGGTCACAAGCATCGTCTCCAACGAAGCACCTGCCAAAATTCCGAAGCAGGGCAAGCCCTCCGCCTCGGCAGTGTCGGCGCCTCTGTGCCGCGCACCCGCCAGCTTGAAATAGCACCCAGTCGGTGGCGCATCGGTTCTAAAACCGGGCACAGAGGGGATCGCGGCATTTAGCGGCCTTTGGACGAATAGACCGGATGGCACGACGGCTTGGCCCGGTATTCGACCTCCAGGCTTGACAGGCTGGTGTACAATTTCGGCTGCCTCTCAGATGCACCTGTTTTGGTGCATTTGTGACGGTCAAGTCGGGAAACCAGGAGGGTAAAACCATGGATCGATCTGCGCGGCTGCATTTAGTGGGGAAGATTACGTATTACATCGGCTGGATATCGTTGGTATGCGGAGGGCTGGTGCAACTGAACATTGCCAAATCCCTATTCGTGGCGATGAGTCTGTCTAAGCGGAATCTCTTCGAAATCAGCGTGGCCGCATTCATCATCTGCGTGGCGTCGGAGGTTCGCGCCCTCGTGCCGAGTGAAAAAGAGCTCCCCGGCGTGGTGAAGAGGCCGGTGGCGGCATAGCTCGCTCCGCCTGCGGGCTAAGCGGTCGTCGGCGCTATGAGCGGTCGGGGGTGACACTTGCGCGACCGGCTTGCCTAGGATGTCCTTCCGGCATCTAGGCGTACCTGCCCAAAGCTTGCCAAGCTGTCTGGTTTATGCGACCCCGCTGGTCGAAGGCTCGATTCTTGTCTGCCACTGCCATTCCGGCAGTGGCGTTGGCGATCCTCGTGATGGTGCCTTCGCCGGCGCGGGCAGCTGCGCCAGAAATGAGTTTTTCGCCAACCTTCTTGCGTTTCGGCGGCGTCATCGTCGGTCAGACCGAAACCCTTGTCGTGGTTGCAACCAACAGCGGACAGTCGAACGTAACGGTCTCAGCAGTCAGGACGACCAACAGCGAATTTAAAGTCTCGACTTTGAGTCTGCCGCAGGTTCTGGCCCCAGGAGACAGTCTCGCAGTCAGCGTAACTTTTACACCGACTGCGAAAGGTGAGGTCGGAGGGTCGGTCATTTTGTCCAGTAACGCATCCAACCGGGTCATCTACCTAGCGATGGCAGGTAGCGGCGCGCCCAGCCAGCCGGTGACCGTGAGCCCCCGGAATCTGTCGTTCGGCAATGTCGAGATGGGAGCGAGTTCAACGTTGACGACCGTGCTAACCAACACCGGCCCAAAGAAGGTGATAGTCACCGGCTTGCAGACTGTCGGTACGGGATTTTCGGTGAGTGGGGCTACATTCCCCTTGGCCCTGCCCGCGGGGAAGGCGCTGAAACTAGACGTCACTTTCGAACCGCAAGCGGTGGGCCCGGTCGGCGGCAGTTCCCTCGTCTTCGGTCCAAACCTGGACATAACGTTTACCGGCACCGGCATCGGCGCGAGCAAGCCGGAACTTGCTATTACCCCCGCCACACTGAACTTTGGCGATGTGGCGGTAGGAACCACAGCGAAACGGACGGTAGAACTGAGCGCCAGCGGTGGAGACGTAACCATTTCGTCGGTCTCCAGCAGTAGTTCGCAGTTTGCGGTTCTCGACACACCTTTACCGTTGACGGTCCCGGTCGGCAAGGACGTACCCCTCAACATTGCCTTTACGCCGCAGACAAGCGGGAGCCCATCCGCCACGCTCTCGTTTGCCAGCGATGCTGCAGATTCCCCAGCGCGCTCGGCTCTGATCGGTACGGGTACCCTCGCCTTCGTGAGTCTCTCCTGGGTCGCGAGCACGTCGCCGGAGATCACGGGGTACAACATTTATCGCAAAACCGCGTCGACCGGCTCTTATGCCAGAATCAATTCGAAACTCGATCCCAACACCACCTATACGGACGCAACTGTGATTCATGGAACCACCTATTACTACGCCACAACCGCGGTGAACTCACAGGGGAAGGAGAGTGAGTTCTCGAGCGGCGTCGAGGTGGTGGTACCGTAAGCTGCCGGACAGCGAGCTTTCTTTACAAGCCCGCCGAAGGTGCACGACCAACCGGTTAGAATTACATCGTGCCCAATGCTCCTGACCGAGAGTCGATCTTCGAATCGTTGTCGCTGCCGGTTTTCTCCATTCTCGTCGCAATTTCCCTGGCGATCTGGTGGTCCCCCCTCACGTCTTCGTTAGCTCTCGCTCTCCGCGACGACCAATACACGCATATTCTGCTGATCCTCCCCATTAGCGCCGCCCTTATCTTCATCGATTGGGAACGGCCCGAGCCTCACGGCGGACTCAGCGTGGTCCTTGGTCCATTCCTCCTGGTCGTGGCCGCTTCCGTGACTTTCTTCATGAGATGGAGAGCACCGTTCTCCCCCGATGAGCGCCTTGCTGCGAACATGCTGGCACTTGTCGTATGGTGGATTGCTGCTTTTATTCTTTGCTTCGGCTTGCGTGCTTCCCGGCGGGCGCTGTTTCCTCTTTGTTTCTTGTTCTGGTTGGTTCCTTTCCCCGATTTCGTGTTGAACCCGGTCGTGAACCTGCTGCAGCAAGGCTCCGCCGCAGCCGCTCATCTGCTTTTCACTGCGGCAGGTGTTCCAGTGGAGCAGCGTGGCGTGTTGGTGTACATCCCGGGGTTGACCCTTGAGGTCGCCCGGGAATGCAGCAGCATCCGTTCCAGTTCCATGTTGATCGTCACCACCATGGTTCTTGCGCAACTCCTCTTGCGCTCACCCTGGCGAAAGGCCTTGATTATTTTGGTGGCAATCCCTCTCTCTGTTGCCAAGAACGGGCTACGCATATTTACCATCGCAATGCTCGTAACCCGGGTGGATCCCAGCTTCCTGACGGGGAGGCTGCACCGCCAGGGCGGAATCATCTTCTTTCTGATCGCTTTGGCGGCGATATTTGTGCTTATTTGGATTCTGCGCAGGGGTGAAGAGGCGAACCACGGCGTCGAGACAACAAGAGCTGTTTCAACGGAGATCTAGCCTATCGATGAGCGAGGTCGTAGGCTACGGCGCCCCCTGAGGCGCTGATGTTCAACATCGCGACCGCGCGCTCCAGTTTGTGATGTCCCGTCTTGTGGAAGATGTAGCTGAGCCCGACCACGCCAACCGTTTCACCGGCGAAATTCACTGCAAGCCCCGCCGTACTGCCCGTGAACACGCGGGTCACAGGGTTCAGTTCCTGTCCGCCACCGTGCAGGTTGTCCTTAGTGACCACGAAGTCGGCAGTGCTGAAGGCGGCGTTTGCGGTGAACAGAACGCAATTCTCCCGGTCCCAAAATCGATGGCTGGTAGCTTCGGGATACGTCATAGGCTGGAACGTCGTCACCATTGGGGATGCCGCCATCGGAGCGGGTTGTAGCGCATCCGGGCGAAGCAGCGCGGCTGAGACTTCTTGGGGCAGGGCGGGCCGGCACAGACCCACCGCTGCCAGCAGAATGACCACCCTGTATTTGAGAATTGCGCGAGTCCAGTTTGTCCGCATGACTTTAGTAGGGGCCCAGTATTGGCCACCGGTACTTGTACTATCGCAAATGCCGGGCCGAGGCGGTATGGCCCCTACGTGCCACTAAAGCCTTTAAAATGATTACTTTGTGTATGACGGTGGTTACTGAAGTGACTGCCTGATGTGCAAACCATTGCATGTTCTAGCGTTTTTTGACTCTTCGGGGTGGCAGCGGATGTTCTCAGGCAAGCGCCCTTCTCTCACAAGGCAAAGCTTGCATCTGCAAGGACGCTCCCCATTCCGCCCGGGCTTACCGATGTCGCGACGTAATCGAAAGCGTTGGAGCGCGTTATTGGAGCATCTGATCGGCGCTATAAGAAATATGAATTGGACTCATAGATGCGTACCTTTTATCGTCTGCGGGTTAGGGAGAAGACTGTCGATTAAACGCACTGGCGCTCGGCTCACTTTCCCGGGTCAGCCCTTGCTTCCAGGTATATGCGGTATATGAAAGTTCGGGCGTATCGGCAGTTGCAGACGCCGTTCCAGCAGGTACGATCGCCAGAGAATTGCCCACCCTTCAGAAACAGGAGCAACCGGACATGAGAAAGCGAGCGGGCAGGGACTCCCTGCGCCTGTCGTTACTATGGGCGAGATTGCGGGCGAGGGCGTCGGCCACAGCCGTCGTTCTTTTAGCCGCCGGATTATTTGCCGCGCCGGCCGTGCCCTGCTTCGCAGACGACGGCACCAAGCCGGACCCTTCCGGCATAGCCACCGGAGATAAGACTTCTGCCGTTGACGCCGCCGGGAATCCTTTCGTAGTTGCGGAGCCGACCGACAAGTCTGCCCCCGACTACGCCGCCAATAAGAAGGCGTTCGACGACTATCAGGCTCAGTCGGCAAAAGAACCTCTCGCCCTAAAGCTCGCCGACAGCGTTGGCCACGTCCGCGTGGCAACGAACTTTGCCTGGACCTTGAATACCGGTTACCTCGTTCTTTTCATGCAGGCAGGTTTTGCATTGCTGACCTGCGGGCTGGTTCGAAAAAAGAATGCCGCCCACTTGATGATGCTGAATTTCGCGGCCTATGTGTTCGCCTTCCTGGCTTATTATGCGGTCGGATACGCATTCCAGTTTGGCGCCGTGGCCATCAATGCCGCTCCCACCAATCTTGGCGGCATCCCCACGCTCAATCATTTTCTGGTAGGAAGCGGTCAGTGGGGATTCATCGGCGGCAAGGGATTTTTTCTCACCGGTCCGGCCTATGATGCGGGCAGCAACTGCCTGACACTTTTCGAAGTCGTATTCATGGAAACTGCCGGCTACATAATCGTAGGAGCCGTGTGCGAACGGATCACTTTCTGGGCATTCCTGCTTTGTGAACTTTTCATCGGCGCGATCCTTTACCCGATTTCCGGCTGTTGGACCTGGGGCGGAGGGTGGTTGTCACAAGTCGGATCCTCTTTGAATCTGGGCCACGGCTACGTCGACTTCGCCGGCTCGACCGTAGTGCATGCCGTCGGTGGCTTCTGCGCCATGGCTCTCGCGATAATCTTGGGTCCGCGTCTCGGTAAGTACGGTCCCGGCGGAAAGATTCGCGTCTTTCCCGCGCACAACATCGTCTACGTGGTGACCGGCACGTTCCTCCTGCTCTTTGGATGGATGGGATTCAACCCTGGCTCTACCCTGGGAGCAACCGACCTTCGCATCTCCGTAGTGGCAGTGAACACGAATCTGGCTGCCGTCGCAGGCTCGGCCGCTGCAATGCTCCTGTGGTATCTCTGGTTCGGCAAGCCCGACATCACCATGGCCTGCAACGGAATGCTCGCCGGCTTGGTCGCGATCACGGCACCGTGCGCCTTTGTGTCTCCAACCTCGTCAGTAGTAATCGGCGTGCTGGCAGGATGCCTGGTGTGTGCCGGCGTTCTCTTCAACGATCGGGTTCTGAAGATCGACGATCCCTGCGGTGCGATTTCGGTACACGGCTACTGCGGCTGGCTCGGCGCGGTCAGCGTGGGCATTTTTGCCGACGGCGCTTACGGCGCGGGATGGAATGGCGTAGGAGCAGCATCCTATCTGGGACATGCCGGCCAAGGCGTGACCGGACTGCTGCACGGCGATACGCGCCAGTTCCTCTGCCAGCTGATGGGAGCAACTCTCTATGCCGTCTGGGCGTTCGGGGCGACCTACGCTATCTTCTGGGTCGTCAATAAGGCGAAAAGCATGCGGGTAACACCGGAAGCGGAAGAGGAAGGTCTCGACGTTCCCGAGTTCGGCATGCCGGGCTATCCGGAAGATGCAGTCGTGACTCCGTACTGACCGCCGCGCCGCCGCGCGGTTCAAGTTACAAATGAACTGGCAGGGATATTTTGAACACCGACCTTTGGGTGGTGAAGGAAATCTGGCGCCCACACCAGTTTAAGACGATCTCTAAACCCCTCGAACACTGCGACGAAGCAAGCTAATCAAGGACGCAACATTGTTTTGTGGCCAGGAACAATACACTGCCGGAGGGCCGTTTCACTAGGACCTCGCTGCAGTCCGCCGTTTCGGCCGGAAACATGGCGCCGGCTGTACAGGAGGAGAAGAATCCCTCCGAATATGCCGATTGCCGGGATGGAGAGAATCAGGATTCCGTGTTGCAGCGCAGATCTTCCTGCAGTTCCCGAAGCCGCAGCGTTCTGGTAGCACATGGCGCAACTTTGCGCCGAGGCATAAGGGAGTGTGGCAAAGAGACTGGCGATTGACGCCACCACGTATTTCGCCACCGACATGACACTGTTCACTTTCATCTCAATACTGAGGGAGGTGTGTGAGCCGGACGCTATCCGGGAAGAAGACGAGCAGCATCATGCAAATGCAAAAAACCGTGGCAGGAATGATAGTCAAAACCAGCCCCAGCCGCTCGAATTTGAGATGCATAAAATATGCCACGATGAGTGCCGACTTGATCAGCGACAATCCTACCAGAATCGTAATCATCAAATGAACTTCCACCCGCTCGTAGGCCAGGAAGATTTCCAGCGCCGTCAGCAGCAAAAGCCATGCCCACACCTTTAGAAATAGCGACGTGCTGCCTACGGAATGATTCCCTTCGGGTTGAGAACTTGCGTGCATTACGGTCTCCTGAAATCACTTGGGATTTACGCTCAACAGATACAGCATCGGGAAAATGAACATCCAGACCAGGTCAACAAAATGCCAGTACAGGCCGCTCACTTCGACATGATCCGCCGTCCACTTTCCCTTGTTGAAGCCCCAGCAGATCACTCCAAGGTAAAGCACGCCGATGGTGACGTGAAGCATGTGCAGACCGGTGAGCCCGAAGAAAGCTCCTCCGAACAGCGGGACGCTTGGGTTCCAAGGATTGGTCCACGGGGTCGCGCCTTCACGGATCAGCGTAACCCACTCCGTGGCGTGGATTGCGACGAATGCGATACCGCAGAATATAGTCGCGATAAGGTACCGAACCGTTTTCTTCACGTCCCCGCGATGGGCCGCGGCGACCCCCAGAACCATCGTGAGACTGCTGGAAAGCAGAACCAGAGTCATCAGCGAGGATTTCGCGATGGCCGGCCAAATCTCGAAGGGCCGCG
>Ga0181531_10002428_pt1 | contig 11655 bp, 8 predicted proteins | sample PEATcosm2014_Bin_38_FD_119743 | JGI IMG/M metagenome (GOLD analysis project Ga0181531, IMG submission 119743) | Peatland microbial communities from MTU Mesocosm Facility, Houghton, MI, USA - PEATcosm2014_Bin11_10_metaG | ecosystem: Environmental > Terrestrial > Soil > Wetlands > Peat | place... | reverse complement strand
ATCGGCCGTAAAGCTCAAGTCCATCTTGGAGACGCCTGCGCCGCCGTTGCCATGCGCGTCGTAGTATTTGACGAGGATGCTGTCGTCCTCGTGCACGCGCGTGACCCTCGACCAGTCCACGGGCGGCCCTGCGCCCACATAAGACCCCGCGGCAGCATTGGGGTTGCCGCCGTTTTGCGGTTGACAAAGCGTGTCGGTCGTTCCCAGCGTGCCGTTGCCACCGGTCTGGCAATTCAAGTTGTCCTGCCCGATCGAATAACTGTTGAACACCAACTTGAGCGAGTCATTCGGGATCCAGAGAACCTGCCCGCCGAAACCCGGCTTGCTGTTGAACTTGGCATACGACTGCCAACCGTTGATGAGCCAGGGTTCGATCTTGAGCGTCTGCGTCGGATACCACTGGACGCGCAGGCCATTGAAAAACCACGGCGTGTTCGACGAGACGAATGACGGTTGATAGGTCCAGTTATCAAAATTGTAATAGCTGAACAGACCGATATAAGAGACGAAAATGCCGAGGTCGACATTGAGGCCGTGGCTCACGTCGAAGTGATACCCGGCATTGGCTTCCGAGAAATATCGGTAGGCATTCTCGAGATCCCACTGGCCGACCGCGTCACTGGCGTCGTTGCGCGGTGTGGTCGTCGAGAACATGCCGAACATCGAGAGAAAGCGGGCTTTGACACCTTCCCAATGGAAGTCGCCGCCGAAACTGACCTGCTCGATCTGGAATTCCCCGGAACGGAATTCCTCTGTCGAGCCGACGATCGTGTGGTCGATCGGGTGGTTGCCGCTTTGCAGATAATTCATGTCGAAGCGGATTTCGGGCGTGAAGAATTTCGTATCGAATATCGGCGATTTCTCGCGCGAATTGCCGTTCATCCAGCCGATATCGCCGACTGCAAACGGCGTCTGCAGATCGACATCCGGACCGGGCGGCGGTGCTTGCAACGCTTCCGGCACCATCGCCGCCTGGCCGAGCGGCGCGGCGGGCGTTGCTGCGGCCGCCGCGGCGCCGGGCATCACGACGTCATATCGGGTCGCCTTATTCGTCGTCACATGCAGCGAAGCAACGACAAGGTCGGAGAAGCCATCGGCCTGCAAAGTCAGCGACCAATCGCCGGGCGGCAGGTCGGCGAACGTGTAAATGCCGTCGCTGCCCGACAAGGTCGCGCGGATCGCATTACCGTCGATTCGAACCGCCGTCACCGTCGCTCCCGCGACGGGAAGCTTCGCAGAATTCGTGACCAGCCCGACGATCGCGCCAAAGGCCGGCTTGCTCGCCGACATTGGATCAGCCGCGGCAGCAGGCAGTGCGAGCCCGGCCGTGATCGCAAAAGCCAATAAGGCCGTTCGGCAACCTGAATTTCTCATCATTGTCTCCCCAACTCGCCGACGATCCGGCGAGGCCAGCAAACCTGATTGTTGTTGCAGCCACGCTAGCGCCGTTCGTACGGGGCGCAATCCGGAATTACCCATAAAGGGCTTCGATGATCGCTTCAAAAGGACTATGCGCACCGAAAGCACTCAGGGTGCGGGTGCGAATCCTAGAACCGGCAATATAAATTTATTATAGAAATTGTCGCGGGCGCCTCATTGCGTCGAGATGCCGGGTCTGCGTCCGCGCAGCACAAATTTTTGGATTTTACCGGTCGCTGTCTTCGGCAGTTCCGTAACGAAGTGAAACGCACTCGGCACCTTGAAATGCGCGAGCACGCCGCGCGCATGGCTGTGCAGTTCCGCCTCGGTCGCCGCCGCTTCGGCACGCAGGACGACGAACGCGTGGGGCGTCTCGCCCCACTTCTCGTGGGGCATGCCGACGACCGCGGCCTCGAGCACGGCTGGATGGCGCAGCAGCACACCTTCGACTTCGATCGACGAAATGTTCTCGCCGCCGCTGATGATCACGTCCTTGAACCGGTCGCGGATTTCGACGTACCCATCGGGATGCACGACCGCAGCATCACCCGTGTGGAACCAGCCCCGGTCGAACGCCGCTGCGGTCGCTTGCGGGTCGTTGTAGTAGCCGCGCATCACGACGTTGCCGCGCGCGACGATCTCGCCGAGCGTCTTGCCGTCGTGCGGGACTTCCCGCATGTCCGGATCCACGACCGATAATTCGCCGGAGGTGATCAACTCGACGCCTTGGCGCGCCTTGACGGTTGCTCGGTCGGCGCCCGACAGCGCGGCGTGTTCCGGCAGCGGCTCGCAAATCGATATAAACGGCGCGGTCTCGGTGAGCCCATAGACCTGCGTCACTTCCCAACCGAGCGAGGACTCCATGCGCTCGATGGTCGCCGCCGCGGGAGCAGCGCCCGCAGTGAACACACGTACCCCGCGCCGCAATTCGCGCCGCAGTGCTTCGGGCCCGTTGGCAATTCCGATCAGAACGGTCGGCGCCGCACTCAAATGCGTGACCCGCTCGCGATTGACCAGATCATAGATGCTCGCTGCATCCACCTTACGCAAGCAGATGTGCGCCGCGCCGGCCGCGGTCACGGTCCAGGTGAACGTCCAGCCGTTCGCATGGAACATCGGCAGCGTCCACAAATAGCGGTCGGCCGGTGTCATCGGCCAATGAGCCAGCGTACCCACCGAATTCATCCACGCGTTGCGGTGGGTGATCATGACGCCTTTGGGCCGCGAGGTCGTACCGCTCGTGTAATTGATCGAAAGCAAATCCGTCTCGACGATGGCGTCGGTATCGATCGCATCGGCAGTGCGTTCCAACAGCGACTCGTATGCCAGCCAACCCGGCTTGCCGCCCTCGAGCGCGACGAAATGCCGCACGCCGGGCATGCGCGCGCGCACGCCGTCGATCGTATCGAGATAATCGGAGTGTGCGCAAACAACGGTCGCGCCGCTGTGCGCCGTCATATAGACGAAATCCTCGGCCGTCAGCCGGTAGTTCATCGGTACGATGATCGCGCCTGCCTGCGGAATCGCATAAAACTGCTCGAGGTGCTGATGCGTATTGGGCGCGATCGTGGCCACGCGATCGCCCTTGGTGACGCCGAGCCGCGCAAGTCCGGCAGCCCATCGATCGCAGCGCTCGCCAAACTCGGCATAGGTAAGCCGAAGATTTCCGTCGATGACCGCTTCGCGCGCTCCATATAGTTTTCGGGCGCGACGCGCAAAGTCCAATGGCGTGAGCGGCGTTTCCATGGGCAAGCCTCCCTTATTGCTGGATAGGAGTTCGAGTTATGCCCCGAGTGTGCCTCCACTTCGGCTTGTTTGTCGACTGCTGCAGCTTCGCCTAAGAATCGTTCGCGTTACCGGCGCCATAGGTCGCTGTAAACGCTGATTTTTTCCGTGCCGCAGCGTGTTGCGCGACTTCGCAAGCAAGCCTACTTCTGCGGTTCCAAATCGAGCTTCGGCACCCCGAATTGCCCTTCGAGCTTGTGCAGTTTCTCCAAATCGATCGACCCGACGATATTTACGATCGTCAATGCGCGCGGCTCGCTCGAAATGAGCGCGAGCCCGACTGCCTGTTTGTCGACGATCATCACGTAGATGTCGACGTCGGCATGTGTCTTTTTACTTCGCGTTTGGACCAGACGCGACCAAGCGGGCGCGGTCAGTTGTCGCCTCACGGCCTCGAAGTCGGATTGAGAATAGGCCGAGTCCGTGTCGAACGTGAAGCTTCGCACGTAAATTCCCTTGATTCCCTTGATGACATCCTTCGCAGCGGCGTCTTGCGGATCGTCGCCGTCGAGAAAGCGACCGGCCAACGAGAGCAGCGTGGAATCCAGTGTGATCGTGGTTGATTGTGCGGCTTTTTGCGATAACGCCGTGAAATCCGGAAGCACCAACTGCGGACTTGCCGCGGCGAATGCGAGCGCCGGCATCAGCAACGCGCCGAGTATCGAAGAGCGGAAAATTCTCATGAAACAATCCTCGAGTGCAATTTAGACACCGGAATCTCGATCGCCGCCTACCGATTGGGTGCGGACGGCTTGATAGGCGAGGTCCAGCTTCTGACTCGTGACACGCAGCGCTTCGATAACCTGCCGCCGCGCCTGCAAGCCGAGCGTGCGTTCGCGCTCCGTTTGAAGCTGATGCTGGATGCCGACGGCCGCGAGCACGGACGCGGCGAGCGCAGCGGAGGTCCACCAAGCCGCGCGCCGCGTGATCCGCGAGGCCGTCGGCCGCGCTTGCGGCCGCGAATCGCGGCTCGCGGCCACGCGCGCAAGCAGCCGCTGTGTAAACGCGTCGCTCGGCGCGACCGGGCGCAGCGCATGCTTCAACTTGGATTCCAGATCGTTGTTCATCGGTGCTTGTCCTCCCGCTTCTCCCGCCCCGCGCCGGCAAGTCCGTGCCGCATTGCGTCCAACGATCGCGTCAGGTGGCTCTTAACCGTGTTGACCGGAATCTCGAGCGTGCGCGCGATCTCGGTCGGGTCGAGATCCTCCTGATAGCGCAGCAGCAGCACCGCGCGCGCCGCTGGACTCAATTGCGCAAGATGCATTTCGAGATGACGCTGAAACAGCGGGTCGCCGTGATCCACGGGGCCGAACATCGGCTCGTGGTCATCGATCGGCGTCATCTCGAAGCGCGATCGCCGGCGAAGCTGATCGATCGCACGATTCGTGGCGACCTTGCGCAGCCAAAACTCCAGATGCTCATTCGACTCGATGCCATGAAGACTCTCGCTCATTTGCATGAATACCTCCTGAGTCAAGTCCTCAGCCAGATCTCGGGCGCCCAGCATCCGCAGCGCCAGGCTGTAGACGGACCGTTGGTGCGCGAGAATCAACGCACCGATCGCCGCCGGCTGGCCGGCTCGAGCCGCCGCGAGATCCATATTGATGTCGATCGGCCGCGGCTCGCTCAACGTGGCTCCAAGATTCAAATCGACTGAAGCGCGGCGACGGCGTTCACAAAATCGCAGCGGGCTTGTCGTCCAGGGATAACTCGCCGATCGCGGCGACGGGCAGTTTCGGCAGATTGAACTGCTTCTCGAGTTTGGGCAGATCCTTGAGATCGATCGAGCCGACAATATTGATGATCGTAAATTGCCGTGGCTCACTCGCGATCAAGGCGAATCCCTTGGTACGATCGTGATCGATCAGCACGTAAATATCCACGTCCTCGTTCTTCTTCTTGTCGTGGACCTGCACCAATCGGCTCCAGCCCGGTCCGCTCAATTGCCGCCGCACGCCATCGATGTCTGCGCTCGCATAGGCGAAATCGCTCGCGAATTGGAAGCTGCGCACCTGGATCGATTCGATGCCTGCGAGCAGCTCCTTGGCCTCCGCGGTCTGCAAATCCTTGTCGTCGACCATCGACGCGACGGTGCGCAACAACCACGGGTTCAAGCTGATGTTCACCGAATCGGTCGCCTTCGCGGAAAGCGAGCTGAAATCCGGCAGGTTCAATCTTGCGCCCTGGGCCGTGGCCCAAGCGGGCAGCAACAGGCAGAGAAGCGACAGGGTTGCAAGGGGTTTGTTCATGACCGGGTCTCCTATTTCGTGATCGAACGGCTCGAAAAATCAATCCTCAATAAGTCATACGAACGGGACCCCGGTATCGGGTGCACAATCTGCGGGCGCCGCGACATTAACGCGTTTTAACAATTCAACCACGGGTGTTTAACCGCTTCGGGCTCAGGGTGGCTGGCATGAAATGGCAGTTGTGCGCCCCGTGGCTGTTTGGATTGTCCTGCGCCGCACTCGCCGGTTGCGGCGTCGGCACCCCCTATCGACGGCCGGACATCGCGCTGCCCCAGCAATGGCATGAGGCGGCCCCGGATTCGACCTCCAGCTCGGTCTGGCCGGCGGCCGACTGGTGGCATGGTTTTGGATCCAGCCGGCTCGACGAGTTGATCGCGGAGGCCGAGCGCAGTAATGACGATCTTGCGGGCGCAATCGCGCGCATCCAAGAAGCGGATGCGCAATTGCGCATCGCGGGGGCGCCACTGCTGCCCTCGCTCGATTTCACGGGCACCGCGACGCGCGAACGCGCCAATACGACTGGGGCAGGACTGACGCTTTCGAATGGCTTCAATCCCGAGCTCAGCGCTTCTTATGAGCTCGACTTCTGGGGCAAGAATCGCGCGCTGCGCGATGCGGCGCGCGCCGCCGCCGTCGCCAGCCGCTACGACAAGGAGACCGTCGCACTGACCGTCGTCAGCAGCGTTGCCAGCACCTATTTTCAGGCGCTCGAGATGCGCGATCGGATTCAGGTCGCGCAGAACAACCTCGACAACGGAGAAAAGATTCTGCGCGGCTTCAGGTCCGAGCAATCCGCGGGCACGGCGACCGGCCTCGATGTGGCGCAGCAGGAAACCGCGGTCGCGCTGTTGAATGCCGCGATTCCTCCGCTGCTGGAGCAATTCCGCCAAGCGGTCTACGCGCTCGCGGTGTTGATCGGCAAGACGCCCGAGTCGGTCGACGTCGACAACGGCAGTTTGGCGGACCTGACGAGGCCGGCGCTGCGCGCCGGTTTGCCGTCGATGTTATTGTCGCGCCGCCCCGACGTCGCCGAAGCCGAACAACAGCTCGTGGCCGCCAACGCCGATATTACGGTCGCGCGCGCCGCGTTATTTCCGAGCATCGAGTTGACCGCGAACGGCGGCTACGCGAGCGGCAAGCTGGCGTCGCTCGTGATTCCGGCCAATCGCGTCTACGCGGTCTCGGCCGGACTGACTCAGCCTATCTTCCATGGCGGAGCGCTGCGCGGCCAACTGGCCTACAGCAAGGCACGCTACACGGAATTGCTGACGACCTATCACAAATCAGTGCTCACGGCATTCGGCAACGTCGAGAGCGCACTGGTCGCCCTGCGTCAAACCGACGATCAGCAACAGCGGCAGCGGGAAGCCGTCGCCAAGGCGCAGCGCGCCTTTGAATTCGCGCAAGCGCAGATGTCGGCGGGCACCGTGAATATTCTGACCGTGCTCAATACCGAGAACTCGCTGTTCAGCGCGCAAGATGCGCTCGTGCAAGTGGAATATTCCCATCTGCAGGCGCTCGTGGATTTGTTTACGGCGCTCGGCGGCGGCTGGCAAGAGGACAGATGACGATGAAACAATTCTTTATGAGCCGAAAACGCAGCGTGCTGAGCGGGATCGCCTTGCTCGTGTTGCTGTTGATCGCCTGGCGCGGACTGCTGTACAAGCCGGCCGGCGCCGCGACGCACGATGCGCAGCCGGCGATCGCGGTCGATACCGCCTCGGTCGCGCACGCGGATGTGCCTATTTACATGCAGGGTCTCGGCACGGTGCAGGCGTTTTACACGGTGACGGTGACCGCCCGCGTGGACGGAGAACTGCAGAAGGTGGGATTCACCGAGGGCCAGACGGTCCACAAGGGCGATCTGCTGGCGCAAATCGATCCGCGCCCGAACCAAGCGGCATTCGATCAGGCGCTGGCGACCAAGGCGAAAGACGCCGCGCAGCTCGCCAATGCGCTGCGCGACCTCGAGCGCTACACCATATTGCAGCCTCAGGATTTGGCGAGCAAGCAAACCGTCGACACGCAGCGCGCGACGGTCGACCAGCTGACCGCACAGCTGCAAGTCGATCAGGCAGTCATCGACAATGCGCGCACGCAGCTCGATTACACGCGAATCACCTCCCCGATCAACGGGCGCACGGGCATTCGATTGGTCGACCCGGGAAACATCGTGCATGCCTCCGACACCACCGGCATCGTCGTCGTGACGCAGGTTCAGCCGATCTCGGTGATCTTCACGCTGCCCGAGGAAGAACTGGCCGCGGTCGCTCAGGCGCTTGCGGCGGGCCCGGTCAAGGTCGTGACGGTTGCGCGCGACGGCGGCGCGGAACTCGACGAGGGCATTCTGGCGCTCATCGACAACCAAATCGACCAAGCCACCGGCACCGTGAAGCTCAAGGCGACTTTCGAGAACGCACACAATACGCTCTGGCCTGGGCAATACGTGAATGCGCGCGTGCTGATTCGCACTGATCGCGATGCGCTGACGATCCCCGACGCAGCCGTGCAGTTGGGCCCCGACGGACCCTTCACCTATGTCGTCAAAAACGACTCGACCGTCGAGGTTCGACCGCTGCATATCGGCGAAGCGAGCGGTGGCGCGACGATCGTCACGGGCGGCTTGGCGCTCGACGAACACGTGGTCACGAGCAACCAGTATCGATTGCAGTCGGGCGTCCATGTACGCAACCTCGCCGAGGTCGCAACGAACGGGCGCGCCGGATCGGGCGCGGGCGAGGCGAGCAGCAAGGCGCCATGAACATCTCCGAGCCCTTCGTCCGCCGGCCGATTGCGACCTCGCTGCTGATGGGCGGCATTTTCCTGATCGGGCTCGTGGTCTATCCGCTGTTGCCGGTGGCGCCGCTGCCGCAAGTCGATTTTCCGACGATTCAGGTGAGTGCGCAATTGCCGGGCGCGAGCCCGGAGACCATGGCCTCGTCGGTGGCGCAGCCCTTGGAATACCAGTTCGCACAGATCTCCGGGTTGACGCAGATGACGTCGATCAACTTGCTGGGTGCGACGCTGGTCACGCTTCAATTCGACTTGAACCGCAACATCGATGCGGCGGCGCAAGACGTACAATCCGGAATCGATGCCGCCGGCGGCCAGCTGCCGAAGAATCTGCCGACGCCGCCCACCTACCGCAAAGTCAATCCTGCCGACTCGGCGATTTTGATTCTCGCGGTGCACTCCGACGTACTGCCGGTCACCACGGTCGACGATTACGCCGAAAACATCCTCGCGCAGCAGATATCGCAGATCCCCGGCATCGCGCAAGTCTCGATCGGCGGCCAACAGAAGCCGGCCGTGCGCGTGCAAATCGACCCGATCAAGCTCGCAGCCTTGGGCCTGCAGATGGAGGACGTCGCCAACGTGATCGGCGCCGCCACGGTCGATGCGCCCAAGGGTTCGATCAACGGCCCGAAACGCAGCCTGACGATCTACGACAATGATCAATTGCTGAAAGCCGCGCCCTGGAACGACGTCGTGGTCGCCTACAAGAATGGGGCGCCGGTACGAATCCGCGATATCGGCGTCGCGGTCGATGGTCCCGAGAACACCATGCTGACCGCATGGCAGAACGGCCGTCGCGGGATCCTGCTGCTGATCTACAAGCAGCCGGGCGCGAATGTCATCGACGCCGAACAGCGCGTCGAAGCGCTGTTGCCGCATGCGCTCGCCTCCGTGCCGCCGTCGATCAAGGTGGACACCGTCGCGAATCGCACGACCACGATCAAGGCGGCCGTCGAAGACGTCGAGTTCACGCTGGCGCTGACGATCGCACTGGTCGTCATGGTGATATTCCTATTTTTACGCAACGCATGGGCGACCATCATCCCGGGCGTGACCGTCCCGCTCGCGCTGCTCGGAACTGCGGCGATGATGTACATGCTCAATTACAGCCTCGACAACTTGTCGCTGATGGCGCTCACGATCGCCGTGGGTTTCGTCGTCGATGATGCGATCGTCATGCTGGAAAACGTCTACCGCCACATCGAATCGGGCTTATCGCCGCTGCAGGCCACGCTCAAGGGCTCGGGCGAGATCGCCTTCACGATCATGTCGATCAGCGTCTCACTGGTCGCGGTGTTCATTCCGCTGCTGTTGATGGGCGGCATCGTTGGGCGGCTGTTCCGCGAGTTTGCGATCACGATGACGATGACGATCGCGGTGTCGGCGTTCGTGGCGCTGACGCTCTCGCCGACGATGTGCGCGCTGTTCCTGCGCGACGAGAAACACGTGAGGCACGGCAAGGCCTATATGGTCGTCGAGCGCGCCTTCGACCGAATGCTCGCCGCGTATACCCGCGGTCTCGATTTTGTGCTGACCCATCAGCGCGCGACATTGACCGTGTTTCTACTCACGGTCGCGGCCAGCGTTTGGCTGTACGTCGTGATCCCGAAGGGCTTCTTTCCGCAGCAGGACACCGGAATCATTTCCGGCCTGTCGGACGCGCCGCAGGATATCTCGTTCACCGAGATGGTGCGCCGGCAACACCTGTTGCTCGACGTCGTGGCGAAGGATCCCGACGTTGCCAGCTACGGCACCGGACTCGGCGGGAGCCGGCCGATCAACAACGGATTCGTCGTCATCGGGCTGAAGCCGCGTGATCAGCGCAGCGCCTCGGCGGATCAGATCATCAACCGCCTGCGGCCGCAGCTCGCGAAAGTACCGGGGGCGACGCTATTCTTGCAGGCGGCGCAGGATCTGAACATCGGCGGACGCACCTCGCGCACACAGTACCAATACACGCTGCAGGATTCGGATATCAACGAGCTCAATGATTGGTCGCCGAAACTGCTCGCGGAGCTGCAAAAACTGCCGATGCTGCGCGACGTGGCTTCTGACCAGCAGACGACGAGCGGCATGGTATCGCTGACGATCGATCGCGATCAGGCCGCGCGCTTCGGCATTCAACCGGCAGCCGTCGACCAGGCGCTCTATGACGCCTTCGGCCAGCGCCAGGCCGCGCAGTTCTATACGCAGGCCAACAGCTATCATGTCGTTCTCGAGATCACCCCGTCACTGCAGAGCGACCCGGCCTCGCTGCGCGATTTGTACCTAAAATCACCGTTGACCGGCCAAATGGTGCCGCTGTCGGCTATGACCCGATACGACACCCATCAGGTGACCTACCTGTCGATCAGCCATCAGGGCCAGTTTCCGGCGGTCACGCTGTCGTTCAATCTGGCCCCGGGAGCGGCGCTCGGCGATGCGGTCGACGCGATCAACCGCGTATCGCTCGGCATGCACCTGCCGGCCACGATCACCGGAACCTTCCAAGGCACCGCGCAAGCGTTTCAGACATCGCTAAAGACCCAGCCCTATTTGATACTTGCCGCGCTCGTGGCGGTCTACATCATTCTCGGCATGCTCTACGAAAGCTACATTCACCCGCTGACGATTCTCTCGACGCTGCCGTCGGCGGGCGTCGGTGCGCTGCTGGTGCTGCTGCTATTCCATTTCGACTTGTCGGTGATGGCGCTGATCGGCATCATTCTGCTGATCGGCATCGTCAAAAAGAACGGCATCATGATGGTCGACTTCGCGCTCCAGGCGGAGCGCGAACAGCATCTGTCGCCGCATGACGCGATTCGCCAGGCTTGCCTGCTGCGATTTCGGCCGATCATGATGACGACGATGGCGGCCTTGCTCGGCGCACTGCCGCTCGCGTTGGGAACCGGAACCGGTTCCGAGCTGCGCCAACCCCTGGGTTACACCATGGTGGGCGGCCTCGTCGTGAGCCAGGCCCTGACCCTGTTCACGACACCGGTGGTGTATCTGTATCTCGAGCGGTTCAGCGTGTGGCTGACCGGGCGCCGCGGCGCGAAGCATGGCACACCCGCGTCCGCGACTCCGGTGGGAGAGTCGCCGTGAAGATCCTGCTGGTCGAAGACAATGAACGCGTGAGCCAATTCGTGATCAAGGGGCTGCTCGAGGCCGGACATACGGCCGATCATGCGGCCAACGGGCGGGACGGCATGTTCCTCGCGGCAAGCGAGCGCTACGAGGTCATCATCATGGACCGAATGCTGCCCGGCGACATCGACGGGCTCGCGATCATCGAGGTGCTGCGCAAGACCGGCAACCGCACGCCGATCCTGATCTTGAGTGCGCTCTCGGAGGTCGACGACCGCATACGCGGCTTGCGCAGCGGCGGCGATGACTATCTGACCAAGCCGTTCGCGTTCGGTGAATT
>Ga0181531_10002427_pt1 | contig 11655 bp, 10 predicted proteins | sample PEATcosm2014_Bin_38_FD_119743 | JGI IMG/M metagenome (GOLD analysis project Ga0181531, IMG submission 119743) | Peatland microbial communities from MTU Mesocosm Facility, Houghton, MI, USA - PEATcosm2014_Bin11_10_metaG | ecosystem: Environmental > Terrestrial > Soil > Wetlands > Peat | place... | reverse complement strand
GACATCGATCTGGCGGAGCTCAACGAAGCGTTCGCGGCGCAGAGCGTTGCCTGCGTGCGCGAGATCGGGTTGGACCCCGACAAGGTCAACGTCAACGGGGGTGCGATTGCGCTGGGCCACCCGCTCGGGTGCAGCGGCGCGCGCATCACGACGACGCTGCTGCACGAGCTGCGCCGGCGCGGCGGTCGCTACGGCTTGGCGACGATGTGCATCGGCATGGGCCAAGGCATCGCCACGATTTTCGAACGCGTGTAGGGGCCTTGCGCCCCACCCTGAGGATATGGTAGCGTAGGCAGCGTCGCCTGGGGCGACCGTAAGCGTTCACGGCAGCCAACGCGCAATCTCTGGAGCCCGCCGATCGGTCGGGCTCGCGATGCGCAGGTGAACGTTGATTCTCAGATGGCTGCTCTCGTCTTGGTCCTCCGCGCGCCGACCGGCGCTGCTCGGCTTAGTCTTGTTTTTCTGCGCCGGGTTCGCCGACGGCGCGCTCGTGCCGTTCTTTCCGCTGTGGGCACACGGTGAGGCGGGTATTCCCATCGCCGCGATCGGCCTGCTGTTTGGCTGCTATGCCGGCGGCGAGCTGCTCGCGACGCCGCTGATGGGCGGCATCGCCGACCGCGTCGGACGGCGGCCGGTTCTGATCTGCTCGTCGCTGGGCGTCGGGTTCGGCTTCGTCGGGCTCTATTTCACGCACGGCGTCTTTGCCGCCGCGATCGTGCTGGTGCTGACCGGCATGTGCGAGTCGGTGCTGCATCCGACGATCGCGACGGTGATGGCGGAGACGACGCCGCAGGCCGATCATCGGCGCTGGTTCAGTATGGTACGGGTCGCATCGAGCGTCGGGCGCGTCCTCGGCCCGGCGGTCGGCGCAGGGCTCGCGCTGATCTCGCTCCGCACCGTGTTCTTGGCGTCGGGCGGCATGCTCATCCTCGGCGGAGTCGTCACGCTCGCGTTCCTCGCAGAGACGCTGCGCAGCGGACGCACGAACGACGACGACGATGACGACGAAGAGGAGAGCCTCGGCGCGCTGCTGCCGGCGCTGCGCGACGGTCGTCTCGCGATGCTGCTGCTCTGGCTCCTGATGTTCGACGTGGCGGGGAATTGGATCGAGTCCGTGATGCCGCTCTATGCGCACGACGCCGGCTTGTTGACTCCGTCCGGTGTCGGCGCGCTGTTCTCGTACGCGGCGGCGTTGACGGTCGGTCTGCAGATGCTGGTGAGCCGGCTGGTCGACGCGCGGCCCGCGCTCGTCCTGACGGTCGCCGGCGGCGGCCTCTCGATCGTCGGCTTCGCGGTGCTCATCGCGTGGCCGTCGACGCTTGCGCTCCTCGTGGCGGTCAGTTTGTGCGCCTGCGCGCAGATGCTGATCGGTCCGCTCGTGCCGACAGCCGTGAACGCACTCGCTCCGCCGGCACGGCGCGCAACCTACATGGCGGCGACGTCGGTGGTTGCCGACCTGCAGGACTCGCTGGGTCCCTCGCTCGGGACCGCGCTCTACGCACTCGGGTCCCGACTGCCGTGGATCGTCGGCATCCCCCTCGTCGCGGTCGCCGCGCTCGGCCTGGGTGCCTCGCTCAGCCGCGCCCAGGGGAGGTCTCAGTTCGGGCGGTAGCCGTTCGTTTCGGCAGCGACCAGCTTGGTCGGCGGGTAGACCTGTTCGCGGACCTCGTTGGCGTAGGTCCGCAGGGCGTTGGTCGCCAGTTCGCCGAGCTGCGCGTATTGCTTGGCGAACGGCGGCGAGGTCGGGTAGAGGCCGAGGACGTCGTGCAGGACGAGGACCTGGCCGTCGCACTGCGGGCCGCTGCCGATGCCGATGGTCGGGATGGGGGTGCGCTGGGTGATCGCTTCCGCCACCGCTTCGTCGACCATCTCGAGGACGACGGCGAACGCGCCGGCCTCGGCGATGGCCTCGGCGTCGCGCAGCAGCTGCTCGCGATCGCGCTTGCGTTTGAAGCCGCTGCCGAGCGCCGCCGTTTGGGGCAGGACGCCGATGTGCGCGCAGACCGGGATACCGGCTTCGACGATCGCCCGGATGCGCGGCGCGGCAGCGGCGCCGCCCTCGAGTTTCACCGACGAAGCACCCGAGCGTTTGATGAGCTCCGAGGCGCTGGTGACGGCGAGGTCGTCGGAGGCGGCGTAGGTGCCGAACGGCAGGTCGACGATGACGTGCGCCCGCTCGGTGCCGCGCACGACCGCGCCGCCGTGGCGGATCATGTCGATCAGCTCGACCGGGATCGTCGACGAGTAGCCGAGGACCACTTGGCCGAGCGAGTCGCCGCACAGGATGACGTCGATGCCGGCCGCTTCGACGCACTGCGCGAAGGGCGTGTCGTAGGCCGTCACCACGGGGAACGCCGCGCCTTTGCGGGCGGCGATCTGGGCGGCACCGATACGGGACATAACCCCCGACGCTTCGCCGCGGCCGGGAGCGCCCCCGCCGCTGCCCGCTAACCGGGAAGGGGTATGGGCCGTCCGGCGTCGTCGACCGCGACCATGTTGAAGCGGCCGACGCTGCACAGCTGCCGCGCCCCGGTCAGCAGGTTCTCCGAGTAGAGTCGCGTCTCGACGACCAGCGACGAACGGCCGCGCGCGACGACTTGCCCCTCGACCTCGGCGAGATCGCCTTGCCGGACCGGGTGGCGGAAGTCGGTGTGGTCGAGTGAGGCGGTTACCACGCTCGCCCGCGCCGCGCGGCTGGCGGCGATGAAGGCCACTTTGTCCATCAGCTTGAGCGCTTCGCCGCCGAACAGCGTCCCATAGTGGTTGGTCTGGTTGGGGAACACCATCTCGGCCACGACGACCACGTCACCGTCAGAAGGCCTCATCGAACCGCACCGCCCCTTCGACGCCGACCCGATACGCCGACGCGCGGCGCTCGAAGAAGTTGGTCAGCTCCTGGACGTCTTGCAGCGCCATGAAGTCGAAGGGATTCTTCGCCCCATAGCTCGCCGCGTATCCGAGGCTGGCCAATCGGCAGTCTGCGACGTAGCGCAGATACTGCTCCATGTCGGCCAGCGAGAGGCCCGCGATGCCCTCGGCGAGCACGTCGGCCGCGAACGCCAGCTCGACCCGCACTGCCTCATCGAGCATGGCGCGCGTCTGCGCCTGCAGCTCGGCGTCGAACAGCTCGGGCTCTTCGCGGCGCACCGTCTCGATGACGGCGAGCGCGAAGCGCATGTGCATGCTCTCGTCGCGGAAGACCCAGTTCGTCCCCGCCGCCAGGCCGTTGAGCAGACCGCGCGAGCGCAGGAAATAGACGTACGCGAAGGCCGCGAAGAAGAACAGCCCTTCGATCGCGGTTGCGAACGCGATGGTGTTGAGCAGGAACGCGCGCCGTTCGCCGGCCGTCGTGATGCGGTCGAGTCGTTCGATCGAGCCGATCCACCTGAAGCAGAACTCGCCCTTGGCGCGGATCGAGGGGATGTGCTCGATCGCTGCGAACGCCTCGGCCCGCTCGCCCTCGTCGGGCAGATACGCGTCGAGCAGGGTCAGGTAGAACTGGATGTGCTGCGCCTCTTCGAACAGCTGGCGCGAGAGGTAGAGCCGCGCCTCGGGCGCGTTGATGTGTTTGTAGAGGTTGAGCACGAGGTTGTTGGCGACGATCGTGTCGCCGGTCGCGAAGAACGCGACCAGGCGACGGATCAGGTGCCGTTCCGCGGGCCCGATGCGCTCGCGCAGGTCCTGCAGATCGGTCGAGAAGTCGATCTCCTCGACGCTCCACGTGTTCGCGATCGAGGCGCGGTACATATCGTAGAAGTGCGGATAGCGCATCGGACGCAGGGTGAGCGCAAAGCCCGGATCGAGCAGCGCTGCTGCCGTGGCGGCGCTCCTCACTGGCAGGCCTCGCAGCTCTCCGGGTTCTCCAACGAGCACGCGATCGCGTCGAGGGGTTCGATCGCGGCCACCGGGGCGGCGATCGCCACGGTCGACTTCGTGATCCCGCTCGCCGGGCGCGAGCGCAGGTAGTAGGTCGTCTTGAGCCCTTGCTTCCACGCGTACAGGTACATCGAGGAGAGCTTGCCGATCGTCGGGCTCTCCACGAACAGGTTGAGCGATTGGCTCTGATCGATGAACGCGCCGCGTGCTGCCGCCAGATCGATCAGCGCTTTCTGCGGCAGCTCCCACGCGGTGCGGTAGCGGTGGCGCAGGCCGGCGGGGATCTCGTCGATGCCGGCGACCGAGCCGTCGGCTTGCGTGATCCGTTCGCGAATCGCTTCGGTCCACAGGCCCAGCGCCTTGAGGTCCTCGACCAGATATCGATTGATCTGCAAGAACTCGCCCGAGAGCGTCTCGCGCTTGAAGAGGTTGGAGACCTGCGGTTCGATGCACTCGTAGCAGCCGACGATCGAGGCGATGGTCGCGGTCGGCGCGATCGCGATCAGCAGCGAGTTGCGCAGTCCCGAGGTCTGCACACGCGTCCGTAGCGCATCCCAACGCTCGGGCTCCGCCGGCGTGACCCCCCAGATGTCGAACTGCAGCTGGCCGCGCGCCGTTCGCGTTTGCGCGAAGGCCGGGTGCGCGCCGTGCACTTCGGCGAGCTCGCAGCTCACGGTCAGCGCGTGAAAGTAGATCTCCTCCGAGATCCGGGTCGAGAGCGCGAGCGCCTCGGGACCGTCGAACGCCAGACCCAGCTGGAAGAAGACGTCCTGCAAGCCCATGATGCCCAAGCCCACCGGGCGCCAGTCGAGGTTGGAACTGCGCGCCGCGCCGGTCGGGTAGAACGTGGCGTCGACGACGCGATCGAGCTGCCGCACCGCCAGGCGCACCGTCTGTGCGAGTTTGGCGAAGTCGAACGTCCCGTTCGTCACGTGGCGGCCCAGGTTGATCGAGCCCAGGTTGCAGACGGCGGTGCGGCCGGCCGCGGTGACCTCGATGATCTCGGTGCAGAGGTTGGAGAGGTGGACGACGTGCTGCGGCTCGGCGGTCTGGTTGCACGTGCGGTTGGCGGCGTCTTTGAAGTTCATCCAGCCGTTGCCGGTCTGCGCGAGCGTGCGCATCATCTTCGCGTAGAGGTCGCGTGCCGGCAGCTCGCGCGTCGCCAGGCCTGCAGCTTCAGCGGCGCAATAGGCGCAGGAGAATGCCTCTCCCCAGCGGTCGACCAGCTCCGGCGTGTCCTTGGGGTCGAACAGCGACCACATCAGGCCTTGCTCGACGCGCTCCATGAACAGGTCGGGCAGCCAGTTCGCGAGCGAGAGGTTGTGCGTGCGGCGCGCGTCGTCGCCCGTGCTCTCGCGCAGGTCGAGGAACTCTTCGACGTCGGCGTGCCACGGCTCGAGGTAGACGCAGCACGCGCCCTTGCGCTTGCCGCCCTGGTTCACCGCCGCGACCGACGCGTCGAGCGTCTTGAGGAACGGCACGATCCCCATCGATTTGCCGTTGGTCCCGCGGATCAGCGAACCGCGGCTGCGCACGCGGGAGTACGCCAGCCCAATGCCGCCGGAAAACTTCGAGAGCAGCGCGACGTCGCGGTAGATGTCGTAGATCGCCTCGAGGTCGTCGGCCGGTGAGTCGAGCAGGAAACACGAGGAGAGCTGCGGGTGCGCCGTGCCGGCGTTGAAGAGCGTCGGCGAGCTTGGCAGGTACGCGAGCGTCGAGAACGCCTCGTAGAGCGTGAGTGCGTCGGAGGCCGTCTCGGAGACACCGCACGCGACCCGCAGGAAGAAGTGCTGCGGCGTCTCGGTCACCGCGCGCGTCTGGGGATGGCGCAGCAAGTAGCGCTCGTAGAGCGTGCGCAGGCCGAAATACTCGAACGCTTCGCTGCGGCTCGGATCGATCGCGTCGTTGAGCTTGCGAGCGTTGGCGAGGACGAAGCCGGCCAAGTCCTCGGAGACTAGGCCGTTGCGGTAACCGGCGGCGACCGACTGCGAGAACGAGTGGATCTCCTGGCCGGTCACTTCCTTGTCGATGAACGTCGAGAGCAAGCGCGCCGCGAGCTGCGAATAGGCAGGCTCTTCGGCGGTCAGCATCGCGGCGGTCTGGATCGAAAGCCGGTCCAGCTCTTGGGTCGTGGCGCCGTCGTAGAGGCCGCTGATGGTCTTGGTCGCCACCCGCAAGGGGTCGACGGCCGGCAGGCCGTTGCAGCAGCGCGCAACCGCGCGCACGATCTTGTTGACGTCGGCGGCCTCGTAGCTGCCGTTGCGCTTGCGCACCCGCATCGCGGCGGGCGCGGACGTTGCGGTGGTGGCGGCGGTGGTGTCCATCTGCGTCCCTCGTCGGCGAGCCCCGGGGCGGAGGACGGCGAGCGGACCTCGCGGCGAACCGCAGGCCGAGCGCACCGTCCGCCTCCCTCGGGCGAACTGTGAAATCTCGGGCCGGCAGGTCTTCGGACTCGAGGGCTCGGCTTGCGCCGCCTACTGGTCACCCCTTCCCAGCCCGGACCGGGCCAGTGGTTGATGACGGTCGCTCCCTCTCACCGCTGCGGGGCAGTCCCGGAATTGCACCGGGTTCCCTTTTGAGACGCTCACGCGTCACCGGACGAGAAGCACGAGATATCGTGCTGGCCGCCCCTTACGACCACAAGATATGGTGGTCCTCCGGGTCGTCGACACAATACTTGTAAGTTCAGGCTTAGTAGTTTAGACTTACGATATGAAGGAAGACCCGGGCGTCGAGCGCCTTGCCGGCGCGCTCAAGGTCGGCGTGGGGATGCTGGTCCGGCGGCTGCGTTCCGTGCAGGCCGAGGGCGAACTGACCCTCCCCGAGACGACGACGCTGGCGCGGCTGGACCGCGGCGGTCCGACCACGGCTGCGGCGCTGGCGAAGGTCGAGCAGATCAGCCCACAGTCGATGGGCGCCACGCTGCGCGCACTCGAGGACCGCGGCTTCATCGAACGGCGGCCCGATCCCGACGACGGGCGCCAAGCGGTGATCTCGATCAGCGAGGCCGGCCTGCGGGCGCTGCTCGATGTGCGCGCGGTTCGCACGCAACTGATCGCGCACGCGCTGGCGAGTGCCCTCACGGCCGAGGAACGTGCCGTCGTGGCTGCCGCACTTCCGCTGCTCGAAAAGGTGGCGCAGACGATCTGATGCCGCGCACCACCACCGCGACCGACCCGGGTTATCGTTGGGTCGCGCTCTCCAACACGACGCTGGCGATCTTCATGTCGGCGCTCGACGGTTCGATCGTCATCATCTCGCTGCCGGCGATCTTTCGCGGCATCCGGCTCGACCCGCTCGCGCCCGCCAACATCGGCTACCTGCTGTGGATGATCATGGGCTATCTGCTCGTCCAGTCGGTGGCGGTCGTCACGCTCGGGCGCTTGGGAGACATGTACGGCCGCGTGCGCATGTACAACGCCGGCTTCGCGGTCTTCACGGCCGCCTCGGTACTGCTCTCGTTCGATCCGTTCATGGCCGCGGGCGGCGCGATGTGGCTGATCGGTTGGCGCCTCCTGCAGGCGCTGGGCGGATCGATGCTGACGGCCAACTCGGCGGCAATTCTCACCGACGCCTTTCCACCGCAACGGCGTGGCTTTGCGCTCGGCATCAATCAGGTCGCGGCGCTGGCGGGAATGTTCATCGGCCTGGTCGCCGGCGGACTGCTGGCGGTGATCGACTGGCGCGCGGTGTTTTGGATCAACGTCCCGGTCGGACTGTTCGGCACGGTGTGGGCGTACCTCAAGCTGCGCGATACCGGCGTACGGCACCCGGGCCGCATCGACTGGTGGGGTAACCTCACCTTCGCGGTCGGGCTGAGCGCAGTACTGGTCGGCATTACCGCCGGCATTCGGCCGTATCGCCAGCACGCGATGGGCTGGACGAGCCCGACGACGCTCGGCCTCTTGATCGGCGGTCTCGCGCTGCTGGCGGCATTCGTCGTGATCGAGCGCGTCGTCGATGAGCCGATGTTCGAGCTCGATCTGTTCCGCCTGTGGGCATTCACCGCCGGCAACGTCGCCAGCCTCGCCGCATCGCTCGCGCGCGGCGGCGTGCAGTTCGTGCTGGTCATCTGGCTGCAGGGGATCTGGCTTCCGCTGCACGGGTACGCCTACGAAGATACGCCGCTGTGGGCGGGCATCTATCTCTTGCCGCTGACGGTGGGCTTTCTCGTCGCCGGACCGATCTCGGGCGCGATGTCCGACCGGTTCGGCGCGCGCGGCCTCTCGACCGGCGGGATGCTGGTCACCGCCGGCAGTTTCGTCGGGATGCTGTTGCTGCCGACCGACTTCGTGTACTGGCAGTTCGCGGCGCTGATGTTCGCCAACGGGATCGGCACCGGGATGTTCGCCGCGCCGAACACGACCGCGATCATGAACAGCTTGCCGCCCGCGCAGCGCGGAGCAGGCTCGGGGATGCGCTCGACCTTCATGAACTCCGGCCGCCTGCTCTCGATCGGCGTATTCTTCTCGCTGATGATCGCCGGGCTCGCGCTCCGCCTGCCCCGCGCGCTGACGAGCGGACTCGAAGCGCAGGGCATCCCGCACGCGGTCGCAGCCCAGGTCGGCGCACTGCCGCCGGTGTCGTCGCTGTTCGCCGCGTTGCTCGGCGACAACCCGATCCGGCAACTGCTCGCGCCGTCCGGCGCGCTCGCCGGCATCTCGGCCGCGCAACGCGCGGTGCTCACCGGCACGACGTTCTTCCCGCACCTGCTCGGCACGCCGTTCCACGACGGCGTCGTGGTCGCGTTCGGCGTCGCCGCCGGGCTCTCACTGCTCGCCGCGCTCTTCTCCGGGCTGCGCGGAAAACGCTATCTCCACACCGCTACGAAAGAGGACTCCGATGGCGCTCACCGCGCTCGACCCGACGCCGGCACTGATCGTGATCGACCTGCAGAAGGGGATCGTCGGGCTGCCGACCGTACCGCCCGCCGCTGACGTCATTCGCAACGCTGCTGCGCTGACCGCTGCTTTTCGCCGCGCGAACCACCCGGTCGTGCTGGTCAACGTCAACGGCCGCGCGCCAGGGCGCACCGAATCCTCGCGCGTCTCGGGCAGCTTTCCGCCCGACTTCGCCGAACTGATTCCCGAGCTGGACGCGCAGCCGAAGGACCTCTACGTCACCAAGCAGCGCATCGGCGCCTTTACCGGCACCGATCTCGACGCGCGGCTGCGCGCGCTCGGCGTGACGCAACTCGTCATCCTCGGCGTCGCGACCAGCAGCGGCGTCGAGGCGACGGCGCGCACGGCCTACGAGCTGGGTTATCACGTCGTCACCGTCACCGACGCGATGGCCGATCTCGACCGAGCGATGCACGAACACAGCGTCGAGCGGGTCTTTCCGAAGATCGGCGAGCGGACGACCACGGCCGACTTGCTCGCGCGCCTCGCAGATGCCGCGGCTTAGCTCGCGCGCTCGCGCGCGCGGACGAGCCGCAGCATCGTCTCGGTGAGCGGCACCGCGATCCCGTGGAGGGCCGCACGACGCGCGATCGCACCGCTGATCGCCTCGATCTCCGTCCGCCGACCGGCCTCGAGGTCTTGCAGCATCGAGTTGCGGTTGGCGGCGGTGGCCCGCGCCGCGTCCTCCACCGTCGCCCACGGCTTCCCGACGGCGTAGCCTGCGCACGCCGCGACGGCGGCGGCTTCGTCGGCGAGCTGTCGCCCGAGCGCGCGCAGATCGTCATCGTCGATTATCGCGCCGTTGGGTCGGCCACTGAGCGCGCCCAGCGGGTTGATGACCGCGTTCACCATCAGCTTGCGCCACAAGCGCGCGTCGATGTCGCCGACGACCTCCACCCGCAGGCCGGCGGCAGCGAACGCTGCCGCGAGATCTGCACTGGACGTGCCGGGCGAGTCGACCTGCGCAAACACCGTCCCGCCGCGACCGATCGTGCGCACGCGCGTCGGACCGAGCAGGGTTGCCCCTTGCATGGTCGTGCCGGGCGCGAGTCGCGCCGCCGCGCCGAGCGCCGCCCGCGCGTCGTCCGCGAAGTCGATCCCGTTCTGGATCGAGGCAACCAGGACGTTCGGTGACAACGCGCGCGCCAGTGGCGCGAGCGCGTCGCGCGTCGCGTAGGCTTTCACCGCGACCAGCAACGCGTCGCGATCGCGCAGCTCGTCCGACACGATCGTCGCACGCACGGGCACGATCGCCGCGCGCTCGTCGTTCTCGACGGTGATGCCGTCGCGCTCGAGCGCGTCGGCGACCTCGGCCCGGCGGGCCAGCACGACGACGTCATGGACGGGAGCGAGCGCGGCGGCGAAGGTCAGGCCGAGGGCGCCGGCGCCGACGACCGCGATCTTCACTGCCCGAGCGCGGCCGTCAGCGTCGCGTCGCCGCCGATTTTGTCGAGGTACCAGGAGGGATAGGGCAGCGCCGGCGCCGTCAGCGCGTCGAGCTGGGCGATCTCGTCGGCACTGAGCACGACGTCGAGCGCGCCGAGGTTCTGATCGAGCTGCTCGATTCGGCTCGCCCCGAGCAGCACGGCCGGTTGTTCCGGCCGCGCCAGCAGCCACGCCAGCGCCAGTTGCGCGATCGTGCAGCGCTTCGTCGTTGCGATGGCGGCGAGCCCGTCGACGAGATCGTAGGCGCGGTCTTTGTCCATCGGGATGAAGTCGAAGTCGGCCAGGCGTCCGCCGCCGCCGGTCGGGTTCTGGCGCGTATAGCGGCCGGTGAGGAAACCGCCCGCAAGCGGTCCCCACACGACGATCCCGACGCCGGCCTCGCGTGCGAAGGGCAGGTGCTCGAACTCGAGGTCGCGGCCCGCCAGCGACCAGTACATTTGCGCCGCACACATCGTCGCGTAGCCTCGCGCTCGCTGGCGCTCGACCATCGTCGCCGCCATCCACGCCGGGAAGTTGCTGTAGCCGACGTAGCGCACCCAGCCGCGGCGCACGACTTCTTCGAGCGCGCGCAGCGTCTCGTCGAGCGGCGTGAAGGGGTCGACGGTGTGGAGCGAGAGCAGGTCGATCCAATCGGTGTTGAGGCGGCGCAGCGAGGCGGCCACCGCGTCGACGATGCGGCGGTACGAGAGCCCGGCGTCGAGCATCGCCTCCCCGAGGCGAAAGCCGATCTTCGTCGAGAGGACGACGCGACGGCGGTGCGAGCCCAGCGCGCGGCCCAGCATCTCTTCGGACTGGCCGCCTGCGTACGCGTCGGCGGTGTCGAACAGGGTGACGCCGCGCTCGATGGCGTGGCCGACGATCGCGTCGGCGGCGCCCTGATCCGTCTTCCACACCGACCCCATCGGCCCGTCGCCGCTGCCGAAGGTCATGGCGCCGAAGCCCAAGCGCGAGACGATCAGGCCGGTCGTGCCGAGTCGCGTGTACTGCATCTAGTCCTCCACCAGTTGGAGCTTCATCTCGTCGAGGGCAACGAAGCCCATCGATGCGTAGAGCGGTCGCGCCTCCTCCGAGGGGTGCAGCACGAGCCGGATGAGCGGATACCCGCGCGCGTGCGCCAGCATCGCATCCATCAGCGCGCGCGCGAGGCCGCGGCGGCGCCAGCTCGGCTCGACCCACACGCCGTGGACGCGGCCGTCGTGTTCGGCCGCGGAGCCCGGACGCGGTACGGCGGGGGCGATCAGCAGCGCCGCGCTGGCAACCGGCACGCCGTCTTCCTCGGCGATCCACGCCAACAGCCGGCCGTCGGCCAGCGCGCCGCGCATCCAGGCTTCCCATACCGCGACGTGCGGATGATCGGCGGTCGCGAATTCGCCGACCTCTTCCCACACGCGCCCGCGGTGACGCGCGAGCAGCCCCGCGTCGACCGGTGTCG
>Ga0181531_10002424_pt1 | contig 11657 bp, 9 predicted proteins | sample PEATcosm2014_Bin_38_FD_119743 | JGI IMG/M metagenome (GOLD analysis project Ga0181531, IMG submission 119743) | Peatland microbial communities from MTU Mesocosm Facility, Houghton, MI, USA - PEATcosm2014_Bin11_10_metaG | ecosystem: Environmental > Terrestrial > Soil > Wetlands > Peat | place... | reverse complement strand
GTTTAATACGTATGCGGTGCTGCAAGGAGTCGATCGCATCGTACCCGTGGATGTGTATGTGATCGGATGCCCGCCGCGTCCGGAGAATCTTTTTTATGCGCTGCTCAAGCTGCAGGACAAGATCGACACGATGACGATTGCGAAGAAGCCTACCGAAGTGCGGTTGGACGAGAGCATGATGGAGCATTTTAAACGGCAGGTGATGGTGGCGCAGACGATGCAACCGAAGTGAACGTCGGCGGAGATTCGCGGCGTAGGAACCAAGGATATTTGAGGATGGCGAAAGCGCATTTTAAGTCTGTCGACGAATACATTGCCTCGCAACCCGAGTCTGTACGAACGAGACTGAAGCGTGTCCGAAGAATCATTCGCACGGCCGTGCCGATGGCCGACGAAGTGATCTCCTATAACATTCCGACATACAAACTCCGTGGCGACCGGCTGCTCTATTTTGCGGGGTGGAAACAGCACTATTCGCTCTATCCCGCCTCGCCGCGCATGGTCGCGGCGTTCAAGAACGACCCGCAAATCTATAAATTGAGCAAGGGTACAATCCGTTTCCCGTTGTTCGCTCCGGTGCCAGAGAAATTGATTGAGCAAATTGCAAAATTCCGTGCTAAGGAAATTGCCGAGCGCGCGAAAGTGGCGGCAACGAAAAAACACTGAGCTTACTAGGAAGTCGAAGCCCTACTGGACGCCATTTTCATCATGCCACTCGTAAAGATCGCCACTCAATCCGAGCTTCCCGACGTCAACGCAGCCAAAGAATTTCCCTGCGGCGACAAGACCGTTTGTGTGGCCAATGTGAATGGCGAGATCAGCGCGATGGAGAACATCTGCCTCCATCGCGGAGGCCCGCTCGGACAGGGAGTCGTCGAGGACGGCAAGGTGATCTGCCCATGGCACGGCTGGGCGTGGGATCCGAAAACGGGACAGGCCGGACCACCCGATGCAAAGATTGCGGTGTATCCAGTGAAGATCGAGGGCGGGGATGTGCTGCTCGAGATGTAGACGGAGTAAAAGGCTGCCGGGCTTTGCCCCGGCTTGGACGGGCGGGCGCCCATCCCACATGCTGCGGCCCACACTCCCGTCCTACACTTTTTTCTAGACCAACAGTCTCAGGAACTGAGGCGGCTCTTCAAATCCTGGGAAGACCGTCTTCAAATCTTTGTTGCCCAGATAGCGCGACACCACTTCACTCAGCACAGCCCGGAAGTCGGTGGTGACCGCTAGGTCGCGGCCTTCATAGAGCTGCGATTGATCGAGTCCTGGCCAACGTCCGTAGACTTTTCCGCCTTTTACTGGTCCGCCGAGAACGAACATCACGTTAGCGTGGCCATGGTCGGTGCCGCGGTTTCCGTTTTCGCGGGCAGTACGGCCGAACTCGGACATGGTTACTACTACAGTGTCTTCGCCGAGATCGCCGAGGTCGTTCCAGAACGCGGCGATCGATTGCGAAAAGTCGCCGAGGACGTTCGCGATCTGGCCCTGGGTGCTGCCTTCGTTCACGTGATGGTCCCAGCCTCCGATATCGGCGAAGGCAACTTGCACGCCGACATTCGCTTTGATCAGCTGGGCCAGTTGCTTCAGACTGTCGCCGAAGCGTGCCTTAGGATAGTTGGCATTCGGTGCGGGCGTGTAGTGCGCGGGATCGGCGGCCTTCAAGGTTTTTACCGCATCGAAGGTTTCCTGTCCGGTGCCATGCAACACGCTGTCGACGGAGTGATCGTACATCGCTTCAAACGTGTTCGACATGGGCGCGGCATTCGGATTTTTTCCGCCAACGGAAAAGTCGTTGAGGTTGTTGATGGCGACCGCAGGCTCCTTACCGGAAAGAATGCGCGGTAACGAGGGGCCGAGCGCGATGGCGCGGAATGCGGAGTTGTCGGGCGGAAACTCGCGCAACGCTCGATTCAGCCAACCATCGTCGGTGACCTTCACGCCGGGCGTGCCGGATTCCATAAAGTCCTGTGCATCGAAGTGGGATCGGGTCGGATCGGGGGACCCGGCGGCGTGCACGATGGCGAGATGCTTCTGTTTCCAAAGCGGCTCAAACGACGCCATGGAGGGATGCAATCCGAAGAAGCCGTCGAGATCGAGAACCGATTTTTGCGGAATATTGATGGTCGGCCGCATGGAGTAGTAACTCGGCTCGCCATGGGGCACGACAATGTTAAGTCCGTCGGCAGCGCCACGCTGGAAAATCACAACCAGGCGCTTGTTGCGAATGCCGGGGTCGGCCGCGCCGAAGGCAGCGCGGGTCAGAAAGCTGGGCAAGGCGGTGGTGCCGACGACGGCCAGCGCTCCGTTGCGAAGAAAAATGCGTCGAGTGATCATAGAAATGCTCCTAACTTTGGCCGAGTGGAGGAGTAGGGGCCCTCGATTCCGCTCGGGATGACAATATCAAGACAGCTTTACAAACTATCTCCTTTGAAACTCCGGCGAGCCTAAGATCAGCCCGGCGATGGCGGCGACATTCGGCGGACGCTTGGGATCGTCCAAGCGCCGCTGGCTGATATTCGGATCTTCCAACTGTTTGCTGATCGTGTCGTGCGTCTGTTTCGAGATGTCTCCGTTGAGGAGCGAATTCTCAAGTCTTGCCAGAATCTGGTCGGGATCGGCGGGCGAATCGGCCGATGGTGCGGCGACTCCGCTTGAGTCGACGGTCACCCCGTGGATCTTCCCGGAAACCAAGCGCAAAGCGAAATTCATTCGTCCGAGCAGCGCGGAGGAATTGACCCAGGTATCGGCTTTCATGGAATAGCCGGTCGGCGGCATCATGCCGTAGGGGAGCATTCCCATATTGTTGAGCGTTCCGACCAGTGCACGAGCGTCTTCGACCTGCGCTCCACTGGCGCGAACTGCCGAAACCACGAACTCGAGGGGCGTTTTCACCTTGGCGCGATAAGCGTCGGGCGACCAGAACTCAGGCGACCTGAATATGGTTCGCAGGACCTCGCGAATGTCGCCATCTTTTTTCAAGAAGGTTTGCGTCATGCGATCGACGAGAGCGGGGGGAGGATTGTCGGACACAAATCGCATCGCCAGCTTCTGCGAGATGAAATGCGCTGTCCTGGGATTGTGCGCCAGCAAGTGCAGCACTTCCAACCCTTCTTTCTCGCCGTTCTCCTTGATGCGATGGCCGAGCACGAACTTGTCTCCGGGCTCGTGCATGCGCGGTTCGTAACGGAAGTCCCCGCCTTTTTTCGGAGCTTCAAGAGTCCAGCCGGTGAAGACCCTGGCGACTTCGGTGACATCTTTTTGCGAATAGCCGCCGTTAACGCTGAGAGTATGAAGCTCCATCAGTTCGCGGCCGTAATTTTCGTTGAGTCCGCTGGCCTGCTTGCTTTTCTTGCGGGGCTGGGGCCCGGGACGGTAGCCGCGGTGCGGGGCGATTCCCAGTGCAACTTCGGAGTCCGGTCCCACGCTCAGCCAGTTGTCGAGGTAGAACATCATGGCGGGACTCTTCGCGGTGGCGACGAGCAGGTCTTCGAATTTTCCCAGAACATGCGGACGAATGGCATCGCGTTCGTAGCTGGTCAGCAAGTATCGGTCGGCGCCCTTGTTGATAAAGACGTTGAAGTGGTTGATCCAGAAATCAGTCATCACTTCATCGAGTTGACGTTCACTGTAGGAGGCGCGGAGCAACTTGGCCTGCATGAGTTCATCGACAACGACCTGCTGCGGATTCTTGAGCGCCATGACCGTTTCTTTCTGCTGCGCGCTCATGCCATCCATTAACGCGTCGGCCCTGGCGCCTTTCGCCCCGGTCGCGAGGGCACGCCGTTCCTCCGGCGACATTTTCAGAATCGCCTTCATGCGCTCGTCGGCGGAAAGATCTAGGAGCTCTTGCGTCTTCTGGTTAGCCAGACGGCGCTCTTCACGGCGGCGCATCTGGTCAGGTGAGGCGTCGTCGTCGCCGCCGTCGTTCGCGCCAGATGCGGCTCCGTTCGTATTGTTCACCGGAACGGCGGCTTCTTCCTTGCGTTCTTTCTTGTCTTCGTAGCGTTGCAGTTGCGCTTCGTAGACGGCACGCTTGGTGGGATCGCGCGGCATGACGGCTTTGCCATCGGCAATCTGTCGGATCAGTTGCTCGGGAGGAAAATTCTCCACGATTTCCCTGGTATCCATGCGCAAGGTGCGAAAGGGCGCGAGCCGGGCATCGAGCGCTGAATCGTCGATTCTGTCGGGATGAAGTTGCAGGTCGATCCACCGATCGATACCCATTTGCACAACGCGGTCGACGTCGCCCGGGCGGGGGCCGAAGGTCAGGCGGTTCAGGGCGTGGACAGCCCGCTTTTGCTCGTCCATGCCCGTCGACGACGGCTTGTCTTTCTTGCGCCCCATGGCAAATGGAGCGGCAAGAGCGGCGGCCAAGAGGAAGACAGCTGTCACCGTGTGGTGTCGCGAAAGAATCGGCATCCTGATCGGCCCTTTGAAGAACTAACCCCAGACACTAGAAAAGTTGCTGAAAAAGCCGGTTACGCAAGGGAAGAATTAATGCTTTAATTGCGCCACGTAAGCTTTTCCGCTCTGGGACTTGCGGGCGGTATGCTCGACGAACTTGAGGAATTCGCGGAGATGTTCTTTTTCCGACAGCTCGGCTTCCGAGAACTTGACGCGCACACCAAATGAAGGGGCGCTCCGGGTGGCGACGCCACTGATGATGACACCTTTCACCCAGATCTTGCCGCTTGCGACCCAGAGACCGATTTCGAGGGCCTTGCCGGCGGGAACGGCGCTGGCGGTTTCAACCAGGCATCCTCCCCGGCCGACATTGGCCAGGTTGCCCCAGATGGGCTCATCAATGCCTTCCACTCGAATCTCGACCGCGACGTAGCACTTGATACGCTGAAAGCGTCGGCGATCCGAGGCGAGCGATCCAAACAGATCGGGTTCAAACGGGGGCGCTTGTTCGATGGGTTCAGGATGAGGCAGTGCAGCCGGAGGAGCCGCCGGCGAAGCGACGGGCAGGTTCTCCCGCGCTCCGCGAGCTTTCACGGCAGCATCTTTAATCTCGCGCATCGCTGCGAGCAGCGCTGTTTCACGCCGATCGGCAGGCACCTCGCGATAGGTTTGCAGTAACTTCCCGAGATGGCTAACCAAATCGGGATCGGTGAGCAGGCGCGTCCAGTCTGATCCCTTAGGCGGCAGTTTGGTGGCTTCGCTCATACGCACGCTTCCCTCAAGCAGTTTCGGTTGAAGGGAAGTATTTGTCTCACAACCTAGAGTGAACGCGCGGGTAAGGTTACACAAGATGACCAAGGTCATGGGCTGATCGGGGCAGCACCTGGCGAGAGTGTACGCAGTGACCTATGACGAAGTTATTCAACAATTTGCATCGCCTGGAAGGAAAATGGCGTCCAAGACACTTTATGATTTTTGTTGGGTCAAGGAGAGCCCCTGTCTGCATGGTTCTGAAGAGCGTTAAAGGGTGGCGAGAGCCGCGCTTACGATCCGCGATTCTCAGCTGTTTAGCGATGATTGCGATTCCTGCGGCTTCGCTAACCGCTCAGACTGCCGGAACGAGCGCCCCCGTGGCACCGTCCCAGGTACAAACCTCGGCCCAAAATCCAGTATTTGGCAGCGTGCCGGACGCGAAACCTACTCCGGGAGTGATCCAGCTTACCTACAAAGAGGCGATTGAGCGGGCGCTGAAAAACAATCTCGCCGGGTTGCTGTCGGAGTACAACACCATCGAAGCGCGCGGGGAGAAGTGGCAGCAACTCGCGGATCTGCTGCCGAACGTCAATGGCGATGTGCAGGAAGTTGCGCAAAAGCAAAGTCTGGTAGCGTTGGGTTTCGGGAAACTCGGCGGCAGCGGCTCGTTTGCCAATGTTCCTGCGGTGATTGGACCGTTTTCCTATTTCGACGCGCGGGCTTCGGCCACGCAGCGGCTCTTTGACTGGAAATCGATTCAGAAATATCGCGCCTCGGTGGTCGGAGAAGGTGTGGCGAAGTACAACTTGCAGGACGCGCGCGATCTGGTCGTGCTGGCCACCGGAAATGCATATCTGCAGGCGATTGCGAGCGCAGCCCGGGTTGAGACCGCGCAAGCGCAAGTGGATACCGCGCAGGCGCTGTATAAAAAAGCAGTCGCGCAGCAGCAGGCGGGTGTGGCTCCGGCGATCGACACGCTGCGGGCGCAGGTGGAGTACCAAACTCGCCAGCAGCAACTGATTGTCGCGACCAACGATTTGGCCAAGCAGAGGATCTCTCTAGCGCGCGTCGTAGGATTTACTCCGGAGCAGAAGTTTGAGCTGGCGGAAAAAACTCCGTATGAGGCGTTCCCAATCCCCGATCTGGAAACGAGTCTGCAGCGGGCGTACTCGATGCGTTCGGACTACAAGGCGGCGCGCGACCGCGTGATTGCGGCGCAACTTGAACATGGCGCCGCAGTCGCGGGATATTATCCGACGCTTGATATGGAAGCCGATTACGGTGAGATCGGCGCCGCGCCGGGAAGCGTGTTGCCGACTTATCATGTGGCCGGCACGCTGAATATCCCGATCTTTCAAGGCGGCAAAGTGCATGGCGATGTTCTGAAGGCAGACGCGGATCTGAAGCAAGCCGAAGCGCAACTGGCGAATGTGCGCGCCCAGGTGGACCAGGACATCCGGAACGCGCTGCTCGACCTGAAATCGGCGAGCGATCAAGTGGAAGTGGCGCAGAGCTCGGTAAATCTGGCCGAGCAGGCGCTACAGCAGTCGCAAGACCGTTTTTCGGCGGGCGTCACTGACAATCTGGAAGTGATTCAGGCGCAGGAAGCGGTGGCCACAGCGCACGAAAATCTGATTTCGAGTCTTTACTATCACAACCTGGCCAAGGTTTCCTATGCCCGGGCCCTGGGGCGAGCCGAACAGGGCGTTCTCGAATACTTGCAGAGGAAGTAATCAATGGAACAATCGAGCAGCGTGGTCGCTGAACAAAACCCGCAGAGCCAAACGCCAGCGGCGCCGTCGCAGCCGACGGCGGGGCAAGCTGCGGCGGCAGGGGGCGAGAGTCGATATCAGCGCCGTAAAGCCCTACTGGCGAATCCGCGGACCAAATGGATCTTGATTATTGTGGGTCTCGTCCTTCTCGTTGGAATTTTTCTTTTATTTCAGTATCTCTCGAGCTATGAAGCGACCGACGACGCGCAAATTGACGGGCACGTGAACTCGGTGAGTGCGCGAGTGAGTGGCCATGTGGTGAAGCTGAATGTCGAGGACAACCAATATGTAGAGAAGGGAACCGTGCTGGTGGAAATTGACCCAGCGGATTATGAAGTGGCCGTGGCGCAGGCGCGCGCGGAATATGCGGACGCGGAGGCACAGGCATCGGCGGCGGGAATTAATGTTCCGATCACCAACGTGAATACGTCGAGCCAGGTGACGACGGCGCAGGCAGGAGTTTCGAGCGCGAAAGCTGGAATTTCGGCGGCGAAGCAGCAGTTCGATGCCGCCAAGGCGCAGGTTGCCGAAGCCAGTGCCAACAATGTCAAAGCGCAAAGCGACCTGGTGCGCTACAAGCAACTGATCGACAAACAGGAGATTTCGGAGCAGCAATACGACCAGGCGGTGGCCAGCGCGCAAGCCGCGGCCGCGACTCTGCAATCGGCCCGCGCCACCGCCGACGCGTATGCGGCGCAGGTGCAACAGGCGCAGAGCAAATTGGACCAGGCGAACGCCGATTTACGCAATGCGTCCACCGCGCCGCAGACCATGCGCGTGATCCGGGCGCGAGCGCTCTCGGCGCAGGCGAATGCCGAGCGCAAAAAGGCCGAACTCGACCAGGCCGAACTGAATCTGCAATACACGAAAGTTGTGGCGCCGGTCAGCGGAGCCGTGAGCAATCGCACGGTCGAGGTGGGACAGAATGTGCAACCGGGGCAGGAGATGATGAAGATCATTCCCCTGAACGAAAATGACCTCTGGGTAACGGCGAACTTCAAGGAGACACAGCTGCGGAATATGAAACCCGGCTTGCCTGTCGATATTTCGGTGGACGCAACCGGCAAGACTTACAAAGGGAAAGTGGATTCGGTGGCTGGCGCGAGCGGGTCGCGCTTTAGTTTGCTGCCTCCAGAGAACGCCACCGGCAATTACGTTAAGGTCGTGCAGCGCATCCCCGTCAAGATAGTATTTGATCCGGGAGTAATCAAGAATCACGAACTCCGCCCGGGCATGTCGGTCGAGCCGAAGGTGTGGATTAAGTAATGGGTGCCGGCACGATCACGATGAACGAGGCCGCCGAGTGGCGTCCGGCAATCAATCCCTGGATCATCGCGCTAACGGTGACCCTGGCGACATTCATGGAGGTGCTCGATACGAGCATCGCCAACGTGTCGCTCCCACATATCGCCGGGAGCCTGTCAACCGGTACAGACGAAAGCACATGGGTATTGACGTCTTACCTGGTTTCAAATGCGATCGTGCTGCCCCTGAGCGGCTGGTTGTCTTCCATCGTGGGGCGCAAGCATTTTTACATGGGCTGCGTCGCGCTGTTCACGATCAGTTCGTTCTTGTGCGGGCTGGCGCCGAATCTCGGCATGCTGATCTTTTTCCGCGTTCTGCAGGGCGCGGGCGGAGGCGGCTTGCAGCCGAGCGAGCAGGCGATCCTGGCCGATACGTTTCCGCCTGCCAAACGGGGAATGGCTTTCGCCGTGTACGGCATCGCGGTGGTCATGGCCCCTGCCATTGGTCCGACGCTGGGCGGTTGGATTACAGACAATTTCACTTGGCGCTGGATTTTCTTTATCAATATTCCGGTGGGCATTATTTCTCTATTGCTGACGTCGCGGCTCATCCAGGATCCGCCGTACTTCAAACGCCGCAAACTGAGCGAAACACGGATTGACTATACGGGTCTTGGCTTTGTGGCGCTCGGTCTGGGAACGCTGCAAGTCATCCTGGATAAAGGGCAACGTGACGACTGGTTCAGTTCGCATTTCATCGTGGCTCTGACCGTGGTGTCGGCCGCTTCGCTGATCTTCGTCATCTTCTGGGAGTGGCATCATAAAGACCCGATCATCGATCTGCATTTGTTTAAAGTGCACTCCTTCGCGACTTCGAATTTTCTAATGTTCATGCTGGGATTCGCCCTGCTCGGCAGCACGCTGCTTCTGCCGCTGTTCATGCAGACCATCCTCGGTTACACGGCGCAACGCTCAGGCTTGGCGCTAATGCCGGGAGGCTTCTCGATCATGATGGCGATGCCCATCGTCGGATTCTTGCTGTCGCGCTACAGCCCGCGCTGGTTGATGCTGTTTGGCCTCTCGATGCTTTCGTTCTCGCTGTTCCATATGACGAGCTTCGACCTGGGGGTGGATTTTCGGACGGTGATGATGGCGCGTGTTTACCAGGCGGTCGGGCTTGCTTTCCTGTTTGTGCCCATCAATACAGCGGCGTACTCCTTTTTGCCGCGCGACAAAAACAATGCAGCATCGGGCCTCATGAATCTCGCCAGAAATATCGGCGGCAGCGTTGGCATTTCATTTGTTACTACCATGCTGGCCCGCCGCGCCCAGGTTCACCAGGTGCGGCTCACGGAAAACCTGAGCGCCAGCAACCCGCAGTTTCAGTCCACGCTCCGGGGAATGACGGGCATCTTCTCCGGCGGCGGCGCAGGCACGGGCACGGGGGGGACTTCCGCTCAACAGCATGCTTATGCGATGATTCAGGCGAATGTGATCCAGCAGTCAACCATGCTGGCGTATATCGACAATTTCTGGATCCTCGGAATCGTAATCGCCTGTTTGATTCCGTGCGTGTTTCTGATCAAGAAAGCAAAGGCACACGGCATGGTGGTTCACTGATCTCGAGAAGCACGCAAGACGAATACCCTTCCTGAGCCCCGGGGGTCGCTATGCTTCGCATTGTTACCATCGAACGCGAGTTCGGCAGTGGAGGCGGCGCGATCGCCGCGAAACTGGCCCAGCACCTGGGCTGGACCCTCTGGGATCATCAGCTCACATGTGAGATCGCAAAGCGCGCCCAAGTAGCGGAAGAGGCCGTAGTTCTCTGTGATGAGCGCGTGGATAGCCGTTTGTATCGACTGGCGAAGACCTTCTGGCGAGGCAGCTATGAGCGTGGACTCTCGCTCGCTGATGCGCGCGCGTTTGATACGGATCGCATGGTGGCTATGATGGAAGAGATCATGAGCACGATCGCCGCAGAAGGGCACGCGGTCATCGTTGGACGTGGCGCGCCCTTTTTCCTACGCGAACGCGAAGACACGTTTCGCGTCTTTACCTACGCCCCATTTGAGGAAAAGATTCGGCGTCTGGTGGCGAGCGGCAAGAATCCCCAGGAAGCCGAAGACCTGGTCGAGAACATCGACAAGGAAAGGATCGCGTACGTCAAACACTACTTCAATGCTGATTGGCCCACTCGCGGCCTCTATCATCTGATGATTAATACCGTGGTTGGAGACGAGAACGTAATCTCCACCATTCTGCACGGCATGGACACAATCACGACACGCATGGTCGACAGCGCGCTGCACAGCATTCGCTAGGACCAGCCGGCTTAATCGTGCCTCAAACGCCGACGAACGTTAGAGCCCTGACGTTCGCACAAAGAGATCCCGCGTCAGGGTTTTTTCTTGCCAAACAGCCCGCCCAATGCGCTAGCAGGATTTGTTTTACCCCCGCCGGGAATGAGGCCTTTGAGTTTGTCTCCCGCCATCGCCTTCATATCGGGGGTGAAGGTTGGATTGGAGGTGGTGCCTCCAATGTCGATGGGAACGCCGCCCGAGCCGAGTCCGGCAACCTTGGTGAGGCCCGCTCCTACTCCGGCGAGATTGGCGATCACCTTGAAGTCGAGGGCATTGTTAGGGCTGATTGTCCCTGAGCCGGTGACCGTCCCGATCGACGGCACAACGACGTTCAACTTGTCGAGGCGCGTGCCTTCCGGGGAATAACGTACATCGGAACTGAGATTCTGAATGACGGTGTCGTTCCCGGTTTGTTTTCCGGTGAGAGCGGAAACCGCTGAGAGTTTGGATCCGAGGTTAAAGCCAGCCAGGGCTGAGTTGCTCATCTTTACCCATCCGGTCGAAACGAGCTTGTCGAGAGGACCGTTGGAGGTGATCTCGAGAGAAAGGGTTCCACCCTTCAGCTTGGAGCCCGTGGGCAAAACCACGCCCAGCGCGGGCAGCATCGCTTCGAGGTCGTCGACGGGCATCGATTGACCGTTGAGCGTTGTGTGCACCGACGTCATATCGCCCTTCATGTCGTAGGTGCCTGTAACCTTCGCGAGTGCCTTGCCTATCGAGACATCTCCCTGGGAGAGAGTGCCGGTTTCATTTTTCAAATCGTGCTGCAGTGTGAACACGACCTGCACAGGAACAGATGCCGGCGATCCCTTGGGGACGAGTTTGAGCTGGGTGGCCTTCAGGGTTCCGTTGGCCTTGGCGATCTGGCCATCCGAACTCAGGGTGCCATCGAAGTCGGCCGAGCCTCCCACACCGAGTTCAGGATCGACAAGAGCCGACTGAGAAAGATCCAATTTGGTTAGGCTAAGCTTTGCCTGCACAGGGGTCAGAGTCGTATCGGTCGGATTGATGGGGCCGGCGGTGCCATCGATTTTCAAACTTCCACCTCCCGGCAGGCTAGCGGATGCCACCACGGGAAAAGAACTGGTGAACGAGAAATTACGCACCGAGACGTTGACCTT
>Ga0181531_10002423_pt1 | contig 11659 bp, 11 predicted proteins | sample PEATcosm2014_Bin_38_FD_119743 | JGI IMG/M metagenome (GOLD analysis project Ga0181531, IMG submission 119743) | Peatland microbial communities from MTU Mesocosm Facility, Houghton, MI, USA - PEATcosm2014_Bin11_10_metaG | ecosystem: Environmental > Terrestrial > Soil > Wetlands > Peat | place... | reverse complement strand
GACACGAACGACGCCGTTTTCATCTGCCCGGCGGATGATTTCGACTGCGATGCGCAGATCATCAAGGACATCTTTGCGTTCGACCAGATCAGCGGCCGGGGTTTGTTTCGGCAGGCCGCGACGCATTTCAACAGCTATTTTTTCAACGGAATGGTTCAGAGCGACCGCCCCGGCGACACGCGCATGGCGCAACAGGCGTTCACCGCCGTGAGCGAACCTTCCCGCACCGTGCTCGCGGCGGAAATTTCGGGCGGCGTCGGCTTGAGCGCGCACGACCGGCGCGAGCCCGGGCAGTTCAACAACGCACTGAACGTGATGAGTTTTGTGGACGGCCACGTCAGCTACATCCGCATTTATTGGAACGGCACGCGCGGACTGGCCGGCATTTCTTTTCTGTATGAGCCGCCCGCCGGCTACGATTACAAATGGTCGGCGGAATGACCGCCCGCAATCGCATTGACACGCCGCGCCGGGGAATTCATTTTTTGCATATGGATTTTACCTCATCCCGCTGGCTGCCCATAGTGCTGCTGACCTGTTCGAACATCTTCATGACGTTCGCGTGGTATGGCCATTTGAAATTCAAAAGCAAGCCGCTGCTGCTCGTCATCCTCGTGAGCTGGGGCATCGCGTTTTTTGAATACTGCTTCCAGGTGCCGGCCAACCGCTGGGGCAACTCGGTTTATTCCGCGTCGCAATTGAAAATCATCCAGGAGGTCATCACGCTGTCGGTGTTCGTGGTGTTCGCCATTTTTTATCTGGGCGAAAAAATCCGGTGGAACTACGTCGTGGCGTTCGGGTGCATCCTGGCCGCCGTCGCCTTCGCGTTTCTGCCGAAGAACTGAACGGCAAAAACGCCATCAGAAACCAACGCTGCCACGTCCGCCCTGCTTGGTGATTTCCTTTTCGCCTTCCCAAACGGCCAGGCCGCTCCTGGGGTCTGTGAGCGAAAGCTGGAAGCTGAAGGTGGACTGGCTGGTGCTGCCGTCCCGCGCGACGGTCTGGATGATTTTGCCGGAAAGGGTGAAGTCCGGCGTGCGCGCGGTGCCCAGGCCGGTGTTTAATTCACCGTTCTGCTGGATTTCCTTGGCCATCGGGTCTTCGGACGAACCGCCCATTCCAAACGTGGTGGTGGTGAGGGCCTTGCCGCTCTGGAGCACGGCCACGCGGATTTTCTTGGTGAGCAGGTCGGTGTCAATCTGCTCGCCGGTGTTGTTGATGATGCGGCTGATGGCGAGCACGGCGGGCGGGGTCGGCACCTTGTCGAGCGCGCCGGACGCGAGCAGTTCGCTCGTCATGGTGCTGGCGGCCTGGATGTAATCCTGAATGTTGATGGAGCCGACGGTGACGAGGCTTTCATGCCCGCCGGTCTGGACGTAATGCGCCTTGGTGGCGCAACCGCCGACAATCAGCGGCAGGGCTGCAGCCGCGAGGGACAGAAGAAGAATTTTTTTCATAAAATTATTTCGGTTGGGATGATCAATTGGTGTTTTCAAGGAACTTGACGCGAAAATCCTTGCAGGCCGGCGTGGGCGACTGGCCGGTGATGAATTTGTCCTCGCCGCCATCAATCTGGTCGGGAAAAGCCGGCGCGGCGGGGCTGCTGATCAACATGCCGCTGGCATCGAACCATTCAAAGCGATAGCTGAAACGCTGGGGCGAACGGGTGGTGTTGAGCAGCTCGATTTGCACCTTCAGAAATCCGCCGGGCGTCGTAACCTGGTTGACGCCGACGATGGAAACTTTCCTGGCGAGGCCGCGGTCGGTGATGACGCGCTGGTCGGAAATCATCTGCCGCTGGCCGGTTTTCTGCGCGTTCTCGACGGAGTTCACGGACGACTTGCAGCCGGACACGGCGAGCAGGCCGGCAGCGAAACCGATCACGGCGAACAAGAGAAAAATTCGCGATTTCATTTCAATTTCATTTGCGACACCAGCAGCGGGCCGATGGCGTCAATGGATTTAACGTAGACCAGATTAACCGTGCCAGCGGCGATTGTCACCGTGATTTTTAGACCGCCGCCGGGCGTTTCCAGTTCAATTTTGCGATCCGGCGGCGTGGGCAGGTGGCAGACTTGAAATTGTTTGGGAAGCGTCGTCCAGGTGCGTTCGTCCGCGATGTTGACGGAGGCCTGATAAATGGCGGTGCCGATTTGCGCCAACAGTCCCGCCCAATCGTTTTGCTGCCCGGCGGCCTGATTCACGGCGTAGGCGGCCACCCCTTTGACCACGGTGGCCGCAATGGTTTTGGTGATGACCACCGGCATTTCATTTTTGAAATCGAGGCCGATGACGCTGTCCATGTCGGAAACCAAAGCCGTGGTCGCGCTCGCGCCGTTCGCCTTCACCGTCAGGTAGGGAACATAACCGCCCTGCGGCTTGAGCGTGGGAAAGGCCGCGCCGATGTAGGAAACTTTGGTGACGATGATCGGAATATCAATGCGGATCTGGTCGCGCACGGGCGCGCAGCCGGTTTCAAAAATGACGAACGTCGTCGGCGCGAGCGGCTGGCCGTTCAACAAGCCGTCGGCCATCGCCAAATCCTCCTTGACGTAGGGATTGTCCGGGGCAAAGGCCACGACGCGCTCAAATGATTTTCGGGCGCGTTCCAAATCCGAGCCGTCGGCGGCATCGGCCATGAAAAACAGGCCGTCGAGATAGACGGTGAACGGATTGACGTAGGCGGAGTAGGCTTGGAGGTGGTCGAGATTTGCGTAAACCCCTTGGATTTTGGATTGGAGGCCCGGGTCCTGTTGCGCCCGGTTGATGGCCGCGCTGTCCTTGTTTTGGGCCGCCTCGTCCTGGACTTTTTGGATGCGCTTTTTGTTGTCCTCGACCGCCTCCTGCTGGCGCTGGTAGGCGCGGATGAGTTCGGGCCGGGCCTTGTCCGGCTCGCCCAGCGCGAGATAATTCAGCGCCTTGTAAGTATTCAGCATGATGCCGTCGTAGGCGCGGCCTTCGTAACCCAGCTCGGCCTGGTTGGACAACAGAGCGCCGGTTTCCCGGCCGAGCCGGACCTTGGCCTTCTGTGCGTAATCGTTCATTTTTGCCTGCGCCGCGTCGAACGCCTGGTTGCTGTCTTTGAACTGGCCGTTGGCGCGCAGCACCGCGCCTTGTTCCAGATGCCAGATGACGGCGTCTTTGTTGCCGGCATTTTTGCCGGCCATTTTATTGGCCTCGGCCACGGCCCCCGGCAGGTTGCCTTGATGCCAGTATTGGATGACTTGATTTTTTTGGGAGTAAGTCTTGCAGCCGGTCGCCAGCAAACCGATCACCGCGGCCAGAAGCAGCGATTGGACACGAGGTTTGCGGGCAATTTCAAAAATTGTCTTCAAGGAAAAACCCAAAGTTATTGAAGTTCGGAAAATAAAATCACTGGGCCGCGCCATTCGTGCCGGTCATCGGGGCGACGGGAACAATTGGCGCGACCGGCGGCGGGGCGGGATTTCGGGTCGGCGCGGGCATTTTGGCCGGGCGGCCGTATTGATCCACCAGAATGTCGTAAGGCACCTGGACCGTCCTGCCATCGGAAGTGGTTTCCGTGCGCCAGTAGCGCACCAGATGATAATTCGGATTGAAGGATTGCGCCACGCCATGCGCGGTTCCCTGCACCGCGCCGACGCCAAAACCCGCGACGTTCCCCGCCACGTCGCCGACGCCGTAGCCCACGGCCTGACCCGCGACCGGGCCGGGTTGATAGGGGCTGGTGTGACTTTGTGCGCAACCGGCCACCAGCCAGCCGCCGGACAGCGCAGCCAGGCCGCTGAAGATGATGCCGCGAAAATTCATGACGGTTTTTATTTTTGAGACGGTTTCAACCGGATGCGTTCAACCTAATTCCTTGCCAACGCCCGTCAAGGAAATTCCCGCCCCCGGCAACACCCAAAATCCGGACGTCCGCTCATTTTGTGATGACAACCGATTTCCAGGTGTGCCGCGCATCGTTCAATTCGGGATGAACCCAATCATCACGCGGTCGGGATCCGTCGTCTTCACCATTTTTAATCCCGGCGAAAAAATAGAATTGCATCCGCGTTTGGCCGTGTTGATCCGTGGTTGAAATTCGTTTCCTTCGTCCCGTCCCGGCTTCGTGGTTAAAACCCGCTTGGCAGTGGCGGTTCGTTCTGTTTAATTGGCCGGGCCAAATGAGCAAATTGCCCGCCATCGCCGCGCTGATTTTTGTTGCGGCGATTTTTACCCTCTCGTCATTGGCGCAGGAGCCGCCGGGATGGGAGGCGTGGACGCTCAATCAAATCCTTCCCGACGCGCCAACCAACGGCAGCCTGGAGTGGGTGGGCGACATGGTGACCGGCACCAACGGCATTTGCGTGAAATACGGCGAGACGGTGCTGATGGCGGACAGCGCGTCGGTGAACCGGGAGACGGGCGAGGCGTCGGCCGACGGCCATGTGCGGATTGAAATGGGCGGCCAGCTCTGGCTGGGCGAACACATCAGCTACAATTTCAAGACGCAGGAGATGCGGAGCGAACAGTTCCGCACCGGCAAGCCGCCGGTGTTCGCCGCCGGGGAAAATTTGCAGGGCGACCTCAGCAACAAGGTCTATACCGCGTCGCACGCCTTTGTCACGTCGGACGACGTGAGCAACCCGGTCGTGCGCATCCGGGCGAGCCGCATCCGGATGGTTCCCGGCCAATACATCGAGGCGTGGAACGCGGTGCTGTTCGCGGACGGCGTGCCGGCGTTTTATTATCCGTATTACAAGCGCAACCTGGGCGCGCACGCGAACAACTGGAATTTTCTGCCCGGCTACAGCAGCGCTTACGGGCCGTTTCTGTTGTCCACCTACACCTGGTGGCTGAACGACTCGGTGGACGGCGCGCTGCACCTGGATTACCGCGAGCAGCGCGGCTTCGGCGTCGGGCCGGATTTGAACCTGCACCTCGGCCGCTGGGGCGACGCCGGGTTAAGGTATTATTACCTGCACGACCAGGATTCCGGCTACAGCCTGAACACCAACAATTTCCCGAGCCTGTCCGGCCCCATTCCCGAAAACCGCCAGCGCGTTTATTTCGGCTGGCAGGCGACGCCGGCCACGAACCTGAACATGAAGGCGCTGGTGAATTACCAGACCGACCCGCTGGTGCTGCACGATTTTTACGAGGGCGATTACACGGCGAATCCGCAGCCGAACACTTTCGTCGAGGCCAACAAATACTCGGACAACTGGAGTCTAGACGCGCTGACGACGCCGCAGGTCAACAACTTCTTCAACCAGGTCGAGCGGCTGCCGGAGGTGAAGCTCACCGGCTGGCGGCAGCAGGTGTTCGACACGCCGGTTTATTACGAGAGCGAAAGCTCCGCCGGCTATTACCGCCAGAGCTACGCCGAGACCAACAATTCGCTGTTCTTCAGCACGAACGGCCCCGACTCCAACTATGCCGCCGCGCGCGCCGACACGTTCCAGCAACTGCTGGCGCCGACGACATTTTTCGGCTGGCTGAACGTCACGCCGCGCGCCGGCGGGCGGTTGACTTATTACAGCGGGGAGACCGGGCCGGCCGGAACCAACAGCGCGACCTGGCGCCGGGTTTTCAACACGGGCGTGGACGTTTCCTTCAAGTCCTCGCGCCTCTGGACCGGCGCGACGAATTCGCTGCTGGACATGAACGGGCTGCGGCACATCGTGGAGCCGTCGGCAAGCTACGCGTTTGTGCCGCGGCCCAGCACCCTGCCGCAGCAACTGCCGCAGTTCGACACGCAGTCGCCCAGCCTGCTGCTCCTGCCCGTTCAACTGCCCGATTACAACGACATTGATTCGATTGACAGCGAGAACGTCATCCGCTTCGGCTTGCGCAACACGCTCCAGACCATGCGCGCCGCCGGACTCCAAAATCTGCTCGACTGGAATGTGCTGCTCGACTGGCGGCTGCACCCGGACTCCAGCCAGAACACGTTCAACGATCTTTATTCCGGCCTCACCTTCCGTCCGCGCTCGTGGCTCACGCTGGAGTCGCAGACGCGCTACGACATCAACAACGGCTATTTCAACCTGTCCTACAATCAAGTCACCTTCACGCCCAACGAACGCTGGAGCTGGAGCCTCGGCCACATGTATACGCGCGACGGATTCGTGGACAACGGCGACAACATCATCAGCAGCATTATGTTTTTGCGCGTGAACGACAACTGGGGCTTCCGCACGCAGCACGATTTCAACGCCATGGACGGGCTGTTGCAGGACCAGTTTTACACGATCTATCGCGATCTGCGGAGCTGGACGGGCGCGCTGACCTTCCGCGTGACGGACAACGGCAGCGGCCCGGAGAATTTCACCGTCGCGTTCAGTTTTTCCATCAAGGCGCATCCCCGCCAAAAAGTCGGCAGCGACACCGTCGAGCCGTATCACCTCGTCGGGGAATGATTTTCAGGCGCGTCCGACACCGGCAGCGACAGCGTGAACGTGGAGCCTTTGCCGATTTCGCTCCGCACCTCCAGCACGCCGCGATGCTCCTGCGCGATGCGCTGGCAAATCGCCAGCCCCAGTCCCGTGCCGCTTTTCTTGGTCGTGAAAAACGGCTCGAACAGCCGCGCCAGGTTTTCCCGCGCGATGCCCGCGCCGGTGTCCTGAATTTGGATTTGCAATCGTCCGCCGGCCGTGATTTCCGTGCCGACCGTCAACACGCCGTTCTCGCCCATCGCCTCAATTGCGTTGAGCAGCAGGTTCATGAGCACCTGCTGCAATTGCGCGTCGTCGCCATGCACCGTGTCCGGCGCGGCCCGGTAATTTTTCCGGAGTGAAATCATCTTGGCGCCGAGCGGGTGCTGCAACAGCCGCAGCGAGCGGTCCAGCAAATCATGCACGCGCACGGTGGCGAACGCCGCGGCTTTCGGCGCGGCGAGCTGCAACATCTGCGTCACGATGGCGTTGATGCGCTGCAACTCGCGTCCGACCACTTCGGTCAGCTCGGCCTCCTGGTTTTTTTGCGCCAGCAATTCCACGAATGTCTTGATGGCCACCATGCCGTTTTTGATTTCGTGCGCCAGGCTGGCCGAGAGCGCGCCGAGGCTGGCCAGCCGGTCCAGCCGCCGCAAATTCTCCGCGAACACCGGCGCGCAGGCCAGGGTGTTCAACACGACAACCACCTGCGACTGCGCGCGCGTTTTCACCGGCAGGATGCTCGCGCACAATATGGTCGCGCCGCCGCGCGGGGTTTTGATTTCAATCTCCCGGTTCGTGATGGCTTTGCCGTTTTTGGCCGCGGCCCGGATCAATTCCGGCAGCGGCGCGGGCAATGAATTGATGGAGGCATTTTTCAACCGCGCCGCCTTGGCGCGCAAGTGCGCGGCGGCCCCGGCGGTGCAGGCGACAATGCGTTCGCGCGCGCCGACGACCAGGACGCCGCCGGCGAGACATTCCTGCTGCCCACCGGCCCGGCTGCCGGGGGGCAGCCCGTCTTGGTGACTTGATTCGTGCAATGACATTAATTTGCTCCGGTGTCCCTGACGGAACAATTCTCGAAAAATCTATTCAGAAAATGGCCCACTTTTTCCGGCCTGACAACAAAAAAGGCGGCCTTCGCGATTTTTTGCGGCTGGCATTTGCGCTTCCAGCGATTACGCTATCCCTGCCGAATGAAAAATATTTTTGACAGCACCGAATCCATCATCGCCGACATCCGCCGCGGGAAAATGGTCATTGTGGTGGACGACGAAGACCGCGAGAACGAGGGCGACCTCATCATGGCCGGGCAGCACGCGACGCCGGCGGCCATCAATTTCATGGCGCGGTTCGGGCGCGGTTTGATTTGCGCGCCGACGACGAGCGAGCGTCTGGAACAGCTCGGCGTCGGGCGCATGGTCCGCGAAAACCGCGAGAGCTTTCGCACTGATTTTCAGGTGAGCGTGGACGCCGCGCGCAGCATCACCACCGGCATCAGCGCCGCCGACCGCGCCAAAACCATCCAGATCATGGCGTCGCCAACCGCCGTGCCGGAGGATTTGGTCCAGCCCGGCCACGTCTTTCCGCTTCGCGCCCGTCCGGGCGGCGTGCTTCAGCGCGCCGGCCACACCGAGGCCGCGGTGGATCTGGCGACGCTGGCCCAATGCCGCCCCATCGGCGTGCTCTGCGAAATATTGAATGACGACGGCACGATGGCCCGGCTGCCGCAATTGAAAAAGTTCGCGAAGAAGCATCGGCTGAAAATCTGTTCCATCGCCGACTTGATTCAATTTCGCCGGACGAGCGAAAAACTGGTGGAGCACGTCGAGGTTGTCAAAATGCCGACGGACTACGGTGATTTTGATTTGCATCTTTACCGTTCCAAGGTTGACGGCAAGCATCACGTCGCGCTGGTTCGCGGCGACGTGGCGGGGCGGCAAAAGGTCCTCGTGCGCGTCCACAGCGAATGCCTGACCGGCGACGTGTTCGGCTCGCGCCGCTGCGATTGCGGCTCGCAACTGCACCAGGCCATGCGGCAGATTTCTGCGGCGGGACACGGCGTGATTGTTTATATGCGGCAGGAGGGACGCGGCATCGGTTTCGCGCCGAAAATCAAGGCCTACAAATTGCAGGAGCAGGGCTACGACACCGTCGAGGCGAACCAGAAGCTCGGCTTCGACATGGATTTGCGCGAATACGGACTCGGCGCGCAAATCCTCGTGGACCTCGGCCTGAAAACCATCCGGCTGCTGACGAACAATCCGAAAAAAATCGTCGGGCTGGAAGGCTACGGCCTGAAAATTGTCGAGCAGGTGCCGATTCGCGTGAAGCCGAATCCGCACAACGAACGGTATTTGAAGGCGAAGCGGGAGAAGATGGGGCATCTTTTGTGAAACCGAATTTGGAGTTTCTTGCGGGTGGCGGCGGACGCCTTCTATCGTGGTGCGCGTGGCGGGGGTCGAACCCACAACCTTCAGCTTCGGAGGCTGACGCTCTATCCAATTGAGCTACACGCGCAGGATGTTAGAATCAATGACTTGAAAGGCAACAAACGATGCGATGTCATTCCGGCTCGAATCATCCGGAACATACTATGCCCTGTGCAAACACACGGGCAAGCAAATCCAGCGGCTGTCAACCCGCCCAACGTCGTGCCCCTCATCCGTGCCGACGCGGGAAATGTTCCGCCAGCAGGTCGCCGGCCTTTTGCACGCCGTGGATGATGCCCGGCGTGAATTCGGATTTACGAAAGTAACCGCTCATGGCATCCGCCAGTTGCCGCCAGAATTCATCCCCGCACTTCGCATGAACCGCTTCGTCGCCGATGACGGCAAACTTGTGCGCGCGGGGGGCCACAAAAATCAGCACGCCGTTCCGTTCGGGGGATTGGTTCATGCCCAGGCGCAGGAATTCCGCCTGCGCGGCGGGGACGGGGTCGTCAACGTGTTTGGGGCTGATGCTGACGCGGATCTGGCCGGAGGTCTTGTGTTCGGCATCGCGAATCGCCGCGACAACGGCGTCGTGCTGCAAATGTTTGGAAAAGGCGCGCGGGTGCATAATTTACCAGCTCCCCCCCGCGCCACCGCCACCAAAACTGCCGCCGCCGCCGGAAAAACCTCCGCCTCCACTAAAGCCACCGCCTCCGCCAGAAAAGCCGCCACCCCCGCGCCCACCCCCAAAACCGCCGCCGATCCAGCCGCCAATAAATGCCTGCGTCATTCCGCGCCCGGTGTATTGGGTGCTTCTCATATTTTGAATGATTGAGCGGACAAAAATGATCAGAAAAACGATGCAGAAGGCCAACACGAACAAACCATCAAACCCGCCGTTGGAAACACGATCCGCCACCGTCGTTCCGGTTCCCTTGTATTCGCCCTTCGTCGCCGCAAGAATCGCCTGCACGCCCGCCGTCAGGCCGCCGTCAAAATCGCCGGCCTTGAAGCGCGGGGAAATCTGCTCGTCAATGATCCGCTTGCAAAGTGCGTCCGGCAGGACGCCTTCCAGTCCGTAGCCGGTCTGCAAAAACATTTTGTGGTCCTGCACGAAAACGAAAAGCACCGCCCCGTTGTTTTTGTCCTTCAGCCCCACCTGCCACGAACGCGCCACGCGCACGGTGTAGTCCTCGATGGAAGAGTCCGACTGCATCGTCGGATAAATCGCGACAAGAATCTGCTCGGAACTTTGGCGCTCGAAATCTTCGAGCGTCTGGTTCAACTGCGCCGCCGTGCCGGAGGAGACGGCGTGGGCGTAATCGTTGAAATAGGCCGCCGGCGCGGGCGGGATGACTTCCTGGGCGAACAGCCGGAAGCCCAGCAATAAAACCGATATGGCGCAGAGGCGTCGCACGGCTTAATGGTTGGTGGCCGGCGCCGGTGAATTGAAATCGAACTGCACCTTCGGCGGCGTCTCGGCCCCGGCGGTCGCGGCAAAATAAGGTTTTGCGCTGAAGCCGAACGCGCCGGCATAAAACACCGCCGGAAACGATTTGATGGCCGTGTTGTAATTCTGCACCGCCGTGTTGAAATCCCGGCGCTCCACGCTGATGCGGTTTTCCGTCCCCTCCAGTTGCGCCTGCAAATCGCGGAAGTTCTCCGTCGCCTTCAAATCCGGATACCGCTCCACCACCACCAGCAGGCGGGACAAGGCCGACGATAGCTGGCCCTGCGCCTGTTCAAACGCCGCCAGCTTGGCGGGGTCGGTCGGCGCGGCGTTGGGATCCAGCTTCACCTGGCCCACCGACGCCCGCGCGGCGGTGATTTCCGTCAGCGTGGATTTCTCAAAATTGGCCGCGCCGGAAACCGTGGCGACCAGATTGGGGACGAGGTCGGCCCGGCGCTGATAGACATTTTGCACCTGCGCCCATTGGCTGTCCACCCCCTGCGACAGCTTGACGAGGCGGTTGTAACTCCCGCCCGCCACCGCAATCAGGATTAAAGCCAGGATGCCGAGCACCACCAAAACGCCGATGACAATTGCAAGTTTCTTCATAATGACGCTGGCAGTCTAACCTTCCCCCGCCGGTCAACAATTACAAAATGTGTCGCTGATTATAATCTTTTTGTTTCCGCCGCGATTTCCTTCTCCGCATCGGATTGGATCGGGGTGGCGTGGCCGCATGGGGTGTCGCTTTTTAACCGCGGATTGTAATCGAACAGCCCCTCGCGCTTCCATCGCCGGCCTGAGTCGGAAATTGTCCCTTTCTGATTTGCGGAACTCCTACCGCCTCACCCACAACAAAATCATCAGGTCCACGGCAAAGAAAATCACGATGATGACTTCCAGCCACAACATCCGCTGCTCGTTCACCTCCGCGTGGACCACGCTGTAAAGCTTGTCCAGCTGGGCCAGCCGCTGCTCCACGCTCGCGCGCCATTGATCCAGGTAAAACCGGTCGCGCGCGCCCAGATAAACGCGGGCCAGATACCAGTCGCCGAAGAATTTCGTGATGTGCGTCACCTCGTCCGTGAGCTTCGCCACGTCCACCCGGAACCGGCGCAGGTGCCGCAACATCTTGCTGGCCGCGCCGAACAGCGGCATCCGCCGGCGGTCCAGATCGTCGTAGGCGCGGTCCAGATACTTGTCCAGCCGCTGGTCCATGACGCGGAACTCCTCCAATTGCAGGTTCGCCAGCTCCAGCGCGTATAACACGTCGTCCACATAACCCGTCAGATCCACCACCAGCGCCGCGTCCCAGTCAATCACCACCAGGTCCGTGTTCTCAAACGAACGCTGGATGCGCAACACCTCGTTCACCTGCG
>Ga0181531_10002422_pt1 | contig 11659 bp, 12 predicted proteins | sample PEATcosm2014_Bin_38_FD_119743 | JGI IMG/M metagenome (GOLD analysis project Ga0181531, IMG submission 119743) | Peatland microbial communities from MTU Mesocosm Facility, Houghton, MI, USA - PEATcosm2014_Bin11_10_metaG | ecosystem: Environmental > Terrestrial > Soil > Wetlands > Peat | place... | reverse complement strand
GCAGCCTTCGGACGCTCGGGTGTGGTAGGGAACCCCATGCGAGGCGCGCGATGATCGGCCCGGCCGCGTTCACCGTCTTCGCCCTGGGCCTGCGCCACGGTGCCGATCCGGATCACCTGGCCGCGATCGACAACGTCACCCGCAACGCCTACGTGCGCACGCCGCGCCTGAGCCGGTTCGTCGGTACCTTCTTCGCCGGCGGCCACAGCGTCATGGTGTTGGTGATCTCGATGCTGGTCGGTGCCCTCGGTGCACGCTTCGCGGCGCACGGAGCACTGATCGAGACGATCGGAACGGGGATCTCGGTCGTCGTCCTGCTGCTGGTCGCCGCGCTCAACGTGCGCGTGCTGTATGCCGGCGAAGGTCGGCCGACCGGATTTCGCGCGAAGCTCGTCCCGCGCGCCTGGCGGGAGAGCTCGAACGCACTGCTGGCGATCCCGATCGGCGTCCTGTTCGGCTTCGGCTTCGAAACCTCGAGTCAGATCGCAGCTTACGCGGTGGTGTTCGGCGCCGACGCGGGCCTGCTGGGCGCGCTCGTGGTCGGGGCGACCTTCTCGGTGGGGATGATCGCGACCGACACGCTCGACTCTCTGCTGGTGCACCGTCTCGTGTCTGCGCGCGGCGCGCGGGTGCCCGCGGTGATGCGCCTGTGGGTCCTGGCGGTGACGGCGCTGGCCGTGCTGGTCGCCGGCTACGAGACGGCCCAACTGTGCGGGTGGCAGCCCCCGTTCGGTGACCTGGTCGTCAGCCTGACGCTGGTCGTCGCGCTGCTGGGCGTCTTCGCCGTCGTCTTCGTGCGTACGCGGCGCGAGCATTTAACGTCGCCTTAAGGGCGAGCGCCCAGAATCGAGCGGACGCCACGCGCTCTTGCCTCGAGGTCTTGCGGTCTTGCGCTTTCGCCTTGCTCTCGTCGTCCTGTTCATCGCGCTCACGCCGGGGATCGTTCGGGCGGCCCTAGCGATCCGCGAGAGCGGCTCGACGCTGCTGTTCCCGGTCGTCACCGCGTGGGCGGCGGCCTATGCCAAGATCGCGCCCGGCGTCGACGTGACGACCGACGCCACCGGCTCGGGGGCCGGCGTCGAAGCGGTCGTCACCGGCAACGCCGAGCTGGGTGCGTCCGACGTTGCGCTCGGAGCCGCCGAGCGCGCGCGCGGTGACTTGGCCGAGATCCCGCTGGCGATCTCGGGCCAATTCATCGGCTACAACCTGCCCGGCGTGCCTACCCTGCGCCTCTCGCCCGACGTGCTGGCGGCGATCTACGAAGGCACGCTCACGCGCTGGAACGATCCCCGGATCGTGGCCCTCAACCCGGGCGCCGCCCTGCCGAACGCGACCGTGGTCCCGCTCCGTCGCAGCGACCGCTCGGGCGACACCTTCCTGTTCGCCGCCTATCTCGCCGCCGGGGCGCCGCACCGCTGGACGCTCGCGCCCGCCACCTCACTCGCGTGGCCGTCGGTGGCGGATGAACAGACCGCGAAGGGAAACCGCGAGCTCCTCGATCTGCTGACCCAGACGCGCTACGGGATCGCGTACCTGGGGATCAGCTTCTACGCGCAGGCGACCTCGAGCGAGATCGGAATCGCCGCGTTGCGCAATCGCGCCGGTGCCTTCGTGATGCCGGAGAACGGCGCGATCGAAGCTGCGGCGCGTCAGATCGCCCAGCACCCGGCCGATCCGGAGCCCTCGCTGATCGACTTGCCCGGGGCGGGCACCTATCCGATCGTCAACGTCGAGTACGCCGTCGTGCGCAAGACGCAGGAGCAGGCCGGCGTTGCCGCCGCGCTGCGCGCGTTCCTCACATGGATCCTCGATCCGACCGGCGGCAGCGCACCGGCGATGCTCGATCCGGTCCACTTCACCGCGCTCCCCGAAGCGCTGCGCGCACGCAGCCGCGCGGCGATCGACGCGCTGCGCTAACGGCCCTGCCAGCGCGGCGCGCGTTTGGCGAGGAAGGCGTCGACGCCTTCGCGGAAGTCGTCGCTCCCGTAACACGCGCGCACCAGGTCGTCGCCGGGCGGCAGCGTGCGTGATGCGCGCAGCCGGCGAATCCCCTCCTTCGTCGCACGAAGCGTCAGCGGCGCGAGTGCGAGCAGCTCGCGCGCTTGCGCGAGCGCACGCGGCATGAGTTCCTCGTACGAAGCGACGACCTCGGTGAGGAAGCCCGCGCGTAGCGCGTCCGGGGCGGAGAGCATGCGGCCGGTCAGGATCAGGGCCTTGGTGGCGTCGGCCCCGATGATGTCGGCGACGCGGGCCACGTTCCCCATCGCCAGACAATTGCCCAGCGTGCGCGCGATCGGAACGCCGATGCGCGCGCCGTCCGCGCCGATGCGCAGATCGCAGGTCGACGCGATCGCGACGCCCCCGCCCGTGCACGCGCCGGCGATGGCCGCGATGGTGGGAACGCGAATTGCTTCGAGCGCGTCCATGACCGCGTCCATCCGCTGCTCGTACGCGATCCCGTCCTCGGCGCCGAAGCCGCGAAACTCGCTGATCGCGGTCCCGCTGACGAACGCCGCCGGGCCCGCGCCGGTGAAGACGACGACGCCGACCGCCGGGTCGGCGTCGAGCACGCGCGCGTGCTCGCGCAGCGCATCCCACATCGCGAACGTCATCGCATTGCGCGCGTCCGGGTTGTCGATGATGACGACGGCGACACCGTCCTCGGCGCGCTCGACCCGGATCATGCCTGCGCCGTCACGCCGGCGTCGGCCAGCCGGACCAGCTCGTGCTCGGCGAAGCCGAGCTCGCGCAGGACCGCGAACGAGTCGCCGCCGAGCAGCGGCCCGGCGTGCGCGATCCGCGGCGGTGTTTCGGACAAGCGCAGCGGCGAACCGATTTGGCGCACCGGGCCGAGCGTCGGGTGCGGCGCGTCGACGAAGAAGCCGCGCGCAGCCAGGTGCGGATCGGTGAAGACCTGCGCGAAGTCCCAGATCGGTCCGCACGGGATGCCGGCGGCGGTCAGCGCGTCGATCCACGACTGAGCCGACCGCGCCGCCGTCGCTACCTCGATCCGCGCGATCAGCTCGTCGCGGTGGGCGAGCCGATCGTCGTTGGTCGCGAAGCGCGCGTCGTCCACCAACGCTTCCAGGCCCAACACCGCGCAGCTGGCACGCCAGTGCGCTTGCGTGTTGGCACCGAAGGTGAAGTAGCCGTCGGCCGCGCGCACCGCCTGATACGGTGCGATCGACTGGTGCGCGGAACCGGTCGCACCCGGCACCTCGCCGGTCGCGAACCACCGCCCGGCCTCCCACACGGCGAAGGACACCGCCGACTCCAGCAGCGAGACGTCGATCGACTGGCCACGACCGTCGCGTTCGCGCGCACGCAGGGCCGCCAGGACCGCGATCGTCGCGTACAGCCCGCAGCTTAGATCGGCGATCGGGACGCCGACTTTGGCCGGCGCCCGGCCGGGTTCACCGGTGATGCTCATCAAGCCGGACATTCCTTGCGCGATGATGTCGAGTCCCGGGCGATCGGCATACGGACCGTCGGCCCCGAATCCCGACGCGGAACAGTAGATGAGGCCGGGTGCGAGCGGCCGGAGCGCCGGCTCGTCGAGCCCGAGGTCGCGCATCGTCCCGGGCCGCAAGTTTTCGATCAACACGTCGGCGCGCGCGATCAAGCGCCGGAAGACGGCCTTGCCGTCCTCGCGCTTGAGGTCCAGCGCCAGGCTGCGCTTGTTGCGGTTGAGCCGCACGAAGTTCGAACTCTCGCCCTGCAGGAACGGGCCGGTGGCGCGGGTCAGGTCGCCGCCGCGCGGGTTCTCGACCTTCACGACGTCTGCACCCAGATCGGCCAACTGCATCCCGCAGAACGGAACGGCCATGAAGTTACCGACCTCGACGACCCGCACGCCGTCGAGCGGGGGAGCATGCGCGGGCATGCCGGAGGAGATTTCTTCGACGGGGCGCTACTCCTGGTATACCCAATCACCGTTGCCTTCAGGAGGCTGTGGATGCAGAGAACTTCGACGCGCGGCGCGTTCATCACGGCGTCGGCCGCGACACTCGCCTCCATCGCCATCGTCCGATCGCCGGCCCGTGCGGCACAGTGGAGCTACAAAGCCGGCACGAACCAGGCCGTCGACCATCCCCTGAGCGTCGCGATGAAGAACCTCTGGGACCAGGTGCGCGTCGAGACGAACGGCCGGCTCGACGTCCAGACGTTCCCCAACAACCAGCTCGGCGGCGACACCGCGATGCTCCAGCAGATGCGCGCGGGCGCCCTGCAGTTCATGACCCTCGACGGCGCTATCCTCGCCGGGGTCGTGCCGGTCGCGGCGATCCAAGGCGTCGGCTTTGCGTTCAAGGACTCGGCGCAAGCGTTCACCGCGTTCGACGGCAAGCTGGGTGCCTACATCCGCAACGACATCGCGAGCAAAGGCCTCTACGCGTTCGATTTGATTTGGGAGAACGGGATGCGTAACATCACGTCCTCGACCAAGCCGATCAAAGTCGCCGCCGACCTGGCCGGCTTCAAGATCCGCACCCCCGAGGGCAAGCTGTACCTCGATCTCTTCAAGTCACTCGGTGCGGCACCGACGCCGATCAACTTCAGCGAACTCTATCCTGCGCTGCAGACACACGTCGTCGACGGCCAGGAGAATCCGCTGCTCAATATCGAGTTCGCGCGCTTCTTCGAGGTACAGAAGTACCTGAGCATGTCGGCGCACATGTGGAGCGGCTATTGGCTCATGGCCAACGGCGATGTGTGGAAGGGCTTGCCGAGCGACGTGCAGGCGATCGTCGCGAAGAACGCGCGCCTGACCGCGCAGAAGCAGCGGGCGGCCGTGATCGCCAACAATAACAGCCTGGCCGGGAAGCTCCGCTCGCAGGGCATGCTCATCAACGAGGTCGACCGCGACGGCTTGCGCGCGAAGCTGGGCGATTTCTACGGGCGCTGGAAGAACGAGTTCGGCACCCAGGCGTGGGGCCTGCTCGAAGAGTACAGCGGAAAGCTCGGCTAACGCGGGCTCGCGGAGCCGGCGGCGACTATGCCGTCGGCTTCGAGCCAGCGGTCGAGGTGCGCGAGATACGCGCTGCCGAACGTGTCGAGCAGAGCGGCCCGGTAGGCCGCGAAGCGCGCCGGATCGCCGGGGGCGAGATCTTCGAGCACGCGGCGATGGACGGCCATGTAGCCTTCGCGCAAGCGTAAGCCGCCGTGGATCAGTTCGAGCAAGATCTCGCTGACCGAGCGGTCGCGGTGGACCTGCAGGCGCGTCTCGAGGCACCCGTCGAGTTCGATCGGCAACCGGGTCGAACGCGTCGGCCCCATTTTGCCGCGCCGCGGGCGATGATCGGGATCGTGCCCGTCGTGTGCGTGCCGATGCGTCGTGCCGTCGGCATGGGTGTGGAGGCCGTCCTGCCCGTACGCCATCACCCTCGTTTGCGGTCCGCTGCCGGCCCGCCCTGCAAAGAAAAGAGCACCGCCCTCGGACGCTCAGGGAGGGCGTACGAGGGCGGAACGAGGGCTGCGTTCCCCGGCCCGGGCGCGGGGTCCTCCGTTATGTTCGCGCGGATACAGCGGCGGGCCGGCGCGCGCGCCGCACCGCCCGCTCGAGCGCTGCCAAGTGGTCGCCGCCGCCCTCGCGCGCAGCCGCCTCGAGTGCGCGGTACTCGCGTACCACCGATTTCCCGAGCGCGGTGACCTGCGCCCCACCGCCCTGCGCGCCGCCGGGGTGTGCGCGCACCAGCGGCGTGCGGAAGATGGTGTTGAGTTCCTCGACCAGCGTCCACGCGCGCCGATACGACATCTTGAGCGTGCGACCGGCGGCCGAGATCGATCCCGACTCGGCGATCGCTTCGAGCAGCGCGATCTTGCCGGGGCCCAGCGCGGCGCCCTCGCCGAAGACGACGCGCATCGTCAGTCGTGCCATCCGCCGCGACTACGGCGCGGCGAATCCTCGGTCATGCAAGAAACGCTGCCCCTGGGCCGAGAGCACGAAGTCGACGAAAGCGCGCGCACCGGCCGGGTTGGGCGCCGCTTTGAGCACCGCGATCGGATAGATCGCGTCCGGCGAGGCACCCGGCGGGTACGGGATCAGCGTGACGTTGTCGGCGATCGCGGGGGTGACGTCGGTGAGGTAGACGATCCCGACGTCGCCTTCGCCGAGCGAGATCTTGGTGGCGACGGCTTTGACGTCGAGCTCGTTCGAGACGACGTTGCGCTCGACGGCGGCGGCGAAATCGGTGGGGAAGCCCGGCTTCCCGGCGACGGCGGCGAACGAGCTGCGGGCATACCCGCCGACCGGAACGGTCGGAGCGGCCAGCACGACCTTGAGCCCGGGTTTGACGAGATCGGCCAAACCGGTGACGTGGGCCGGGTTGGCCTTCGGCACGATCAGGACGAGCCGATTGCGGGCGAAGGTCCGAGCCGGGGCGCCCAGCAGCCCGGCGTCGGCGACGACCCCCATCTGCTTCTCGTTGGCCGAGGCGAACACGTCGACCGGCGCGCCTTGGCGGATCTGCGTCGCGAGCGTATCCGACCCGCCGTACGAGAAGGTGACGGTGATGCCGGTCGCCCGGGTGAAGGCCGGCCCGCTCGCATCGAAGGCCTCTTTGAGTGAGGCGGCCGCGAAGACGGTGATCGCGCTGGGCGCGGCAGCGGCAGGCGCCGAGGGCGCGGCCAGCCCCAGCGCGCACGCGAAGGCCAGCAGAAGTGCGGATGATCTCGTCATGGCGCGCCCTTCGACGGACCACCGTCATATCCGGCCGCGCCGAACGCCGGCCCAGCGCGCCGGCGCGAGCGGGAGCACCCCCACCGGGCGCCAAACGCCAGGGCCGATGCAGGACCGACCCGACGAGCCCGCCCGAGCCTATGTGCTAGGCGGCAACGCCAGCACGCTGGCGTTCACCGCGAGCTTGGTCCCCGACGGCCGTCAGGTGACGGCATATCTGGTGCCGTTGGCCTGGACGCCGATCGGCGTCGTGCTCGGTGAGGCCTGGCAAAAGGTCGGCATCGCCGCCGACAACCTGGCCGGCTGGACCGATCAGACCTTCGACCCCTCCGACGAGCGCTCGTTCGTCTCGTCGCTGCGGGAGCTCGAGCTGCTGGCTCGGGTCGGTTGGAGTGCGGCCGTCCCCGAGACTCTGACCGACGAGACCGTCGTCAACGCCGACGACGTTCCGGAAGACATTCTCGACGCGCTCACCCGCCCGCCCGAAGCGCTCACGCAGTGCGCGATCTGCCGGCGGACGTGCGTGCGCGACGACTTCGTCTGGAACGAGCGGCGGCTGTGCGCGTGGGACTATCACGCCAGCGTCTTCGGCAAGCGCGGGCCGTGGCGCGAAGAACCGTACGAGGACCGGCTGTTCGAGACGCTGCCGCGGGCCGCGTACGTGGCCGGCCCGTTGCTCGAGGAAGTGGCCGTCGACGCGGTGCTGGCGGTCGACGGCGTTCCCGACGAGCTGGCGCACCAACTGATCAACGAGACGATCGCGAACGGTGGCCCCGGGGCCTACCTGGCCGTGCGGACCGGCGCCGGCGGGTACACGCTGTTGCGCGAACGGCCGAGCGCGGCACCGCCGGACGACGAGGCTTGACCGATCGGGCGATCGCGCGGCTGGGCGCGCTGTTCGTCGCCCTGTTCGCCGTGCTCGCGCTACGCCAGGTGTGGCTCCAGGTCGTCGCCGGCCCGCGGCTCGCTCAGAGTCAGTACAACCCGCGCGCGAGCGCGATCGCGGTCGGACGCGGCTCGATCTTGGCCTCCGACGGGACGGTGCTGGCGATCTCGCGCGGTGACCGCCGCGTCTACCCGCTCGGCGCGCTGGTTGCGCAGGCGGTCGGCTACGCCTCGCCCCGCTACGGGACGACCGGCATCGAGAGCGCGTACGACGCCGATCTGACCGCGCACGCGGAAGCCGTCGGTCCGCTCGAACAGCTGCGCGACATCCTGACCGGACGCGGCGCGCGCCCGCGCGGCGCCGACATCGTGACGACGCTCGACCTGCCGACGCAGAAGGTGCTGGTGGCCGACCTCGGGCGCTTTTCGCGAGCGGCCGGGATCGTGCTCGACCCGCGCACCGGCGCGGTGCTCGCGCTCGCGTCGTCTCCGTCGTTCGATCCCAACACGCTCGACGCGCACTGGCGCCGGTTGATCGCAGATCCGGCGGCGCCGCTGCTCGACCGCTCGACGAACGGCTTGTATCCGCCCGGCTCGACCTTCAAGATCTTCACCGCCGCGAGCGCGCTGCAGGACGGCGTCGTCACCCCGCAGTCGACGTTCGAGGACCCCGGCACGTTCACGATCGGAAACGCCACCATCCACGACGACGAAGAAGAAGAAACCGGGACGCAGGACCTGGCCGGCGCGTTCGCGCTCTCCTCGAACGTCGACTTCGCGCAGATCGCGCTGCGCATCGGCCCGCAACGCTGGCTGGCCGACGCCGCCGCCTGGGACCTGGGGAAGAGCGTCGATTTCGACCTGCCGGTCGCTCGCGATCGGGTGCCCACCCGCGCGGAGCTGCAGCCGGGGGTGCTCGCGCAGCTCGGGTTCGGCCAAGCCTCGCTGCTGGTCACCCCGATGCGGATGGCGCTGATCGGCGCCACCATCGCGAACGGCGGCCACACGCCGCGCCCCTATATCGTGCGGCGCATCGCGGGGACGCAGACCTCGCTCGCCGTACAGCCCGAGACGCTCGTGACGCCGATCGACACGAGCACGGCGAACGAGGTGCGCAACCTCATGATCCAGGTCGTCGCGCGCGGCACCGGCACCGCCGCGCGGCTCCCGAACGTGACCGTCGCCGGGAAAACGGGGACGGCCACGAACCCGCACGGCGCCTCACACGCCTGGTTCGTCGCGTTCGCGCCGGCGGACCATCCGCGCGTCGCGGTCGCGGTCGTCGTCGAGAACGTAGGGTACGGAGGGACGTACGCGGCACCGATCGCGCGCGACGTCCTGCGGGTCGCGCTCGCCCGGTCGCGAAGCTAAGCCTCACCTCCCCGTGCAACAAGAACAGCTGCTCAACAATCGCTATCGCGTCGACGGGCTCCTCGGCAACGGGGGGATGGCCATCGTGTACGTCGGGACGGATACGCTGCTGCGGCGACGGGTCGCGATCAAAGTACTGCGCGATCAGTACGCCTCCGACGACGACTTCGTCAAGCGCTTCTCGTACGAGGCGCAGTCGGCGGCCAAGCTCTCGCACCCGAACATCGTCAACGTCTACGACTTCGGCCAGGAGAACAGCGCCTACTACATCGTGATGGAGCTGGTCGACGGTGTCACGCTCGAGAAGCTGCTCCGCGACGAGCGGGTGCTGCCCGAGGCGGCGGCGGTCGACTACGCGATCCAGATCGCGAGCGGTCTGGCCTACGCGCACCGCCAAGGCTTCTTGCACCGCGACGTCAAGCCGGCCAACATCCTGGTCACCAAAGACGACGTCGTCAAGATCAGCGACTTCGGCATCGCGCGCGCGGTCTCCGAACACACGATGGGCGTCACCCAGCCGGGCATGGTGATGGGCAGCGTGGCGTACCTCTCGCCCGAGCAGGCCCAAAATCACGAACTCGACGAGCGCAGCGACCTCTACGCGCTGGGCGTCGTGCTGTATCAGATGTTGACCGGGTCGCTGCCGTTCAGTGGCGACTCGCCGGTCGCGGTCGCGCTCAAGCACGTCGCCGAGCCGGCCCCGCCGATCGACACCAAGGCGTTCGACGTCAGTCCGGCCGTCGCGGCGATCGTCGCGCGCCTCCTGCGCAAGCGGCCCGACGAGCGCTACGCGTCGGCCACCGAACTGGCCAGCGCGTTGCGCGAGGCGCGCGAGCGGCCCCAGGCGAGCGGTGACGTGCTCTTCCCCGAGCCCCCGTTCGGCCGCGGCGCGCAGCCGCCGCCACCGCGCAGCTCGCAGTCGCCCGACCGCGTCACGCCCGCCCACGGCATCGAGGTCGTCGAAGAACGGCGACCGCTCGACCGGCGCTGGATCATCATGCCGCTCTTGCTGCTGGCGACGATCGCGGTCGGCTTCTTCGCACTGCCCAACACCGGGCTGTTCGGCCCGCTGGCGAGCATCGTCGTCCCCGACCTGACCGGCGAGGATGCGAACGACGCCCGCAAAGCCCTCTTCCATCTCGGTTTGCAATCGACGGTGACGGCGCAGTCGAGCGAGAGCGTGCCGCAAAATCACGTCATCTCGCAAAGCCCGACGGCCGGCGGCAAGCTCGCCCACGCGGGGATCGTCGCGCTGGTCGTCTCCGACGGCTTGCCGCAGGTGCAGGTGCCCGACGTCAAGGGCTACTCGCTCGCCGACGCGCAGCGAACGCTCGAAAACGCGAAGCTCAAGACGACCCTCAAGGGGGTCTACAGCGCGAGCGTCCCGCAAGGACAAGTCGTGGCGCTCGATCCCGACGTCGGCGCGCCGATCCGCCAAGGGCAGACGATCACGCTGACGGTTTCGAAGGGCGTTCAGCCGATCAACGTGCCGAACGTCGTCAGCCTCTCGCTCGACGACGCCCGCCGTGCGCTCGGCGCGAAGGGTCTGAGCTTGACCGTCGGCCAGCAAACGGCCAGCGATGCGGTGCCGGCCAACGTCATCGCCTCGCAAGAGCCCGCGCCGGGGTCGACGGTCCAGCCGCGCAGCACCATCACCGTGGTCGTCAGTACCGGCCCCTCCGCCCAAGCCGTGCCCGACGTCGTCGGGCAGGAACCCGACGCGGCCCAATCCGCCCTGCGCGGCGCCGGTTTCGACGTGCAGCTCGCATACAACGTCGATGCGTCCGATGCGAGCGGGAAGATCGCCATGCAGACGCCCGACGGCGGGACGCAGGCGAAGAAGGGGACGCGCGTGACGATCTACGTCAACGTCCCCGGGAGTGTCCCCGACGTGACCGGGATGGCGCTCGCCGATGCGGAGAAACAACTGCGCGCACAAGGCTACCAGATCGGCAACATCGCGTACACGACCGACGGCCAACAACAGCCCGGTCAGGTCGTCCGCACCGAGCCCGAGGCGAACAGCTCGCTGCGGCCGGGCGAGTCGGTCAACCTCACCGTGATGCAGGGCGCCGGCAACGCCGGCGGCCAGCAAGACGACGGACAGCAGAAGGATTATCGATGAGCGCGGGGCGGGTCATCCTCGGGATCGACCCCGGCCTGCGCACGACCGGCTACGGCGCGATCGAGGTCGGGCCGGGCCTCTTGCGGCTGGTCGAAGGCGGCGTCGTGCAACCCGATCCGGCGCGCCCGCTCGAACAGCGGCTGGTGCAGTTGCACGACGGCATCGTCGAGGTGCTGCGCGCGGTGCGTCCCGCGTGCGTGGTCATCGAAGAGTTGTGGACCGACTACGCGCACCCGCAGACGGCGGTGTTGATGGGGCACGCGCGCGGCGTGATCGCGCTCGCGGCGGGCGCCCACGGGGTGAGCGTTCACGCGCTCGCGCACGCGATGGTGAAGCGGGCGCTGGCCGGCAGCGGTGCCGCGCGCAAGACGCAGGTGAAGGGAATGGTCGTCCAGTTGCTCGGCCTGACGGCCCCTCCGCGCCCCGACGACGTCTCGGACGCACTCGCCCTGGCGATCGCCTTCGCAAACGTGGAAGCACAACGGGAGCGGTTTGCCGAAATGGGCGTGGTGATGCCCCACCGACGCTCACGCGCCACCCGGTTGGCGTAAACGTGTGTTTTCGAGAATCACCGGAACCGTCGTCGAGAACGCGGGCGAGCT
>Ga0181531_10002421_pt1 | contig 11669 bp, 20 predicted proteins | sample PEATcosm2014_Bin_38_FD_119743 | JGI IMG/M metagenome (GOLD analysis project Ga0181531, IMG submission 119743) | Peatland microbial communities from MTU Mesocosm Facility, Houghton, MI, USA - PEATcosm2014_Bin11_10_metaG | ecosystem: Environmental > Terrestrial > Soil > Wetlands > Peat | place... | reverse complement strand
TGGAAAGCGGTTACGAATGAGACAGACAAAGCCTGAAAATCCGGTCGCTGTCTGGCGCTGGGAAATTCACCTCGGGACCATGACGAAGCCGTACCACAAAGACAATCGGGATCTCACCGTCTGGGGTTATGCCTTCTGGGCGCTGCTGGGATTCATCGCCGGCGCCACGTGTGCGTCGCTGTGGCAGGGGCTCTCTCGATGAAAGCCATCACGCTCTGGCAGCCCTGGGCCTCGCTCGTCGCCCTGGGCCCGAAGAAAGTCGAGACGCGCTCGTGGACCACGAAGCACCGCGGCGAGCTCGCCATCCATTCGGCCTCGGCCATGCCCTCGCGGTACCTGGGCCGGTCACGATACGGCAAGGAATTCGGCGACCAACTCCAGCAGGTGCTCGGCTGCCCTCCCCATGAACTCATGTCGAAAACCATGGCGCTGCCCCGCGGCTTTGTGCTCTGCATCGTGCGGCTGCTCGATGTGATTCCGGTCGACCGATGCCGCGAGGATCTATCGGAGCGCGAGCGGATCTTCGGCAATTACGACGATGGCCGGTACGCGTGGTTTCTCGAAATGGTGCATGTGCTCAAGGAACCGGTTCCAGCCAAGGGCAATCGCATGCTCTGGAATTGGCACTGGAAATGAAAAAGCCGAAGTGCGGAGCCCGCTGTAGTAAGACGTTCGACGGCAGCATGCACATCTGCGGCCGCAAACCCCATCACAAAGGGAATCACCGCTGCACCCAATTGTCGATCGGCGGCATTGCCAAACCTCGCCCCAAACCAACCCTCTGTAACTACCAGTGGCCACAAAGGAAACGATGACCGGAGCGATGAATAGCTGGGTCGGCGAGCGAACCGAAGCGCTGCGGCGCTATGACCGGGCGTGTCCGCCGGGCCTGAAATGTATCGAGTGTCTGCGTCACGGGCACGATGGCGTCCAAGCGTTCGAATACGTGGACGGCGTGCCGCTGTGCATCTTTTGCCGGGACGGCGACCCCTGCCCCGGATGCCGTAAAGTCATCAAGGACAACATTATGCCAACCCGAGATACCGATTGCCCTGGCCTGCCGGGCCACGCGCATTGTGGGAAGCCCAAGAACGTGCAACGGAAGTATTGCCCGGAGTGTCAGAAGCAGCGCTGGGCCGGCAAACCCGTCGTGACTCTGCCGGCGCCGATCGAGCTCCCGCCGGTAGTTCTGGAACCGATTAAACAGCCCATTCCCGAAGCTCCGGCGACCGTGGCAAGCGAGACGGAGCTTGTGCGACCATCCGCAGCCCCGAAAAACGGCCACGCGCCCCGGAAGGCTCCCCAGCCCCGTTTCATTCTCGAGGTGAGCGAGCCCCAGCTCAACAAGTTTCTGCTCAACCTGCCAGTCGAAGAAAAGCGTCGCCTGGCACAGAGCTATTTGGACCAACCGGCGGAGTGAGAGTCAAGCATTCTGCTCAGTTTGGCCGGAGAGGAGGTCTATGGCAAAAAAGGGCGTATCAACATGGTGCTCGCCGTCGGAGCACAATTTCATTCCGCTCATGGTCAGCCGGGAAGTCCGTCCGGCAAGCGGTAAGGTCACGGAGCTGGCAAAGTGTCAGTTTGCAGTGGTCTGCACAAAATGCGGTCAAGCCCGCAAGCTGTGATTTTTTTCGCACCGTTCGGGATCTCTGGTTTATCCTTGCGGCAACGAGTAGGCGGGTGGTCATCCGGGCCGCGGCGTTCATGGCGCTCGCTGCGGTCCGGCTTAATTCGAATGTCAAAGCGGCGATCAGCTCGACGGCAAGGCGTCACGGTTGAGTTCCTCGAAACCGTCGCCCGGCCGTCCGCCATGGTCGACTGCTTCTACTTCGATCAGGACGACGCCACAGCCCCTTGCAAGATCCTCACGCGCGAGGTCTGCCATGAGCTCAAAGCCGCCGGCGTTGGGAAGTTCATCAACCACGGGCGCACGTTCCGCCTCTATGAAAAAATGCCCCAAGCCGAACCGCGGTTCTTTGCGAGCGACAGCCCCAAATCGGCCGAAAGCATCTCCCTCGCGGAAATGAAGGCAAACGTTGGGATTACGGAAAACAATTCGGAGCCTGACGAACCGCCATTGCGCCACCTGGTCAAGCGCGCACAAGAGAAAATTCGATCGGTCGGCCGCAACAATTACACGGACGACATCCGGGCGCCCTTGGCACCGCTGACGGCGAGGGAAACGTGATTCGGCTGATTCATTTCTGCGTAGTCACGAAGGACGGCGAGAAGTTTCGGCGAACCGTCCGGGCGGATAATCGGGGCTATATCCCCGAGGCGCTGCTCAAAGGCGTTCTTGACGATGAGCGCAAGCGCATCGAGCACTATTTCCCCTCTCGCGCATTCCGCCTGGTCGAGCTCCGCGCCACGGCTTCGACGCGAACCTTCAACTTCATCGAGATCCCAAAGGACGTATGCCGCAAAGAGCAGGGCTTCGCCGAAGATGGCAATTCCTGCCTGCAAACTCCTGGCACCTGTGAATCCTGCCCCAATTGGTCCCATGGCTCCGCGTCCGCCTAGCATCTGCCGTGAGTGTCGCTGCCTGGTACCGGAAGGCGGTCCCTATTGCAAGGCGCATGTTAACGACAACATGCAGACGCGGGCGGCCAAGGCGCGCGAGGCCATCCGGCGATCGAGCGGCCTGAAATCGCTCTATGACTCCCACCAATGGCGCAAAGTCACACAGCCGTTCATTATCCGGCGAGATCCCATTTGCATGATTGGCTTTCTCTGTGAAGGCCGCGCATGGTCGGCGCAGGTTGATCACATCGTCAAGGCGGAAATCTACATTGCCCAGCACGGCGGCGATACGCGCTACTTTTACGATGAAACCAACCTGCAGGGAGTTTGCGCCGAGGACCACACCCGAAAAACTTCTCTGGAGATGCGTGGCCTCTGGCCGGTTTTACCCGGCCTTGGAAACGACGGCAAGTGATTCAACCGGCTTGCGCGGATGCCCTGGCTTGCGTCCGCGGACTGTGTTCCACTTCGAACCGCAGCGCGGGCATTGTACGGGTACTTCGCCGGGCTTCCGCTTGGCGCGTGCGGGCCAGTCTTTGCCGCACACGTCGCATTCAAAACCATCGGTTTCAATGACTACTCGCTTCGGTCGAATCATTGCTGCCGCTCCAAGATTGCGCGCGCATGGGCCATGCTGTCCGCGGCATATTTGAGCTGGGCCCTGATCTCGATGTCGCTGCCATAAACCAATTTCGCAACACGGCGGGCCTCTTTCGCATAAGTCGCGGCCATGGCTAAGTAATTAATTACCCGTTCAATTTCTTCAATAGTCGGCTTCATCGTGATCCCAATCCTAAACGCAGATTCCCTGCCTGTAAAGCGGTTGGTTGGTGGCATCCGATGCACACCGTCGCGCCGCGCTCATTCCAGAAAATCACGTGAGCGCTTCCGCAGCGTGAGCATCGTCCGCCTGCTGGAACGATGGCCATGGTCGCAGCGGGCATGTGCAGCAGCGTCATGTGGGGCGGTGGTTTCAGTCGCTTTAGTGGTGACATTTCAGCCCCTCATTGTGACCGCTGATATAAGCGCGGCCCGCGGTTTCTCCAGCCACTAAGCTGTAGCCGATCGTGTTCCAGAAGCGCGACCGCGAGCGAACCATCCGCCGGGCGGCGAGGAGCTCGGCAGCCTCGCCGGCAAAACTGATGGTCAGGAATCGCGCCTGATTCGGATGGGGGCCATAGAGCCACGGGTTTTCCGACTCATAGCATCCGCGCTCGACGAACGAATGCGTGGTGTAGTTATCGGCGACGATGGACGCGGTGTAGGCGCCGGCCGCAACCCAAAACAGGGAAGGCGTGCGACCTGGCAGCGGCGCATCGGGTAACGGGCGTAATTGCTGGCCTGGGGAAACGATGGCCAGCAGCAAAACGACGGCAAGTGATAGCGATACTCGGTTTTTCATGTGGTAGCTGCTCCTCTGTGAAATTAGCTGCTCACTGATACGCCGCGCTGTGACGCGGCGCACCCGTCAACGGCTAGCTTTCCATGGCGGCGTTTCGAGTTCGCGGATGAATAAATCGCGCGTCCAACTGGCGAGCTCGGGGTGTGCCGCCCGCTCCGCCTTGCTCAGTTCGTCCGCCTGGGCTCGCGCTTCGTCCAACGTCAAACCGGATGCGACAATCTCCCGTCGGCCGTTTGCGGGCCAGTTCCCGCGGTTGACGCGGACGATGCGATAGCGCCGTTTCGCTTCCCACTCCTCGTAGCTGGTCATCCCTGCTCCGCTTGCGCTTTCAGTTCGCACCACTCCTGCCAAGCAACATCGTCCTTCCACCACCGCGAGGCGGACGCGTCCCGCAAAAGCTACTCGGCTCCCTTCTTGAATTTGAACTGCGCCGTGGTGCAATCCTGATAGCGCACGTCCGTGCGGATCTTGCCGAAGTATTTCGCCTGGGCCACGCCACCGCCCGGATAGGCGTAGAGATAGCGCACGTCGATGATGGCTCCGTCCGCTGGGAGTGGATACTTCTCCGGCACTCCGACGCTGCCCACGTACCGCAGTGGCGGACACGGGCGTTCATTCAAACCGCATAATGGCCGCCAATCACTGGTAAATTCGGCGGTCGCGTCCACGATGTAGGTGCCGACGCTGCGCTTCCCGTCCGGCTTCGGCTTCGGGCCGACGATGAAGCTGGCGAACTGCTCGAACTTATATTTCTTGTGCTGGCCATTGCGTCCGGGCGCGTAAGGCGCTTCGCGGTCTTTGATGCAGACGCCCTCAATCGTCCGGTTGGCGAGCAGTTCCCCCTTGTCGGCATCGGTGTAAGCGGTGTAGGTCAAGTGCAAGAGTGAAAACTCGGGCGCTAGATCGCTGAGCAACAACGAGAGCATGGCGAGTCGATTCGAATAGGGCTGCTCGCGGAGATCCCGTTTGCAGATAAGCAAGTCCCAGCCGTGCCAGCCATCGGCCTCCCATTCGCCATCCATCAAAAGCTGGTCAATCTCTCCGGCTTCACAGAGGCGCTTGACCGTGGCGTATAGCTGCGGGTCGAGCTTGACGGCGAATCCGAGTTTGTTGAATCCGTAGATGTTGCCTGCGTCGTTGCGAATTGCCAGCCGTTCGCCGTCCTGCTTCACCTGCAAGAGATACCGGGGCATGGCGGCGAAGAATCCGGCCTCGCGGCAAGTGACGCGGGTTAATAGTTCGGGATTGAAAACGATGGCATCTGATACGCGCTCTCTCGAACTGGTCAGCGCGGGCGCAACTGGCTCGCTCGGCTCGCGTGGCTTGCCTGCGAGCGGGTCACGGTAGCCTTTGGCTGTTTTCTCGCGCACAAGGCGGTCATAGATCGTTTTCGCTTGCTGGTAATCAACGTTCAAGGCTTTGCGCTCGGTGATCAGGGTTGAACTGCGTCGTCCGCGCTGGGCGGTGACGCTCCAACCGTTTTCGCATTGGCTTAGGTCGATGTTGTAAACCTTGTCGCTGCTGCCCTCGCGGTAGGCGAGGTCAATATGCTCCTCGCTGAAAGTTGTGGTAATGTGGTTGTCGCTGGTGAGTGCATTGGTGATTGTGTCCGGCATGGTGTTGGTTTTCCTTTCGTGAGTTAGCTGCTCCGAGACGCGCCAAGCCATGCCGGACGCGTCGCGCAAAAGCTAGGCTCTCTTAGCTGCTGCATTCCGCTTGCGAATCTTCTCGACTCTGGCCTCGCGGGCGTCCGCACAATTCCCACAAAGGCCGTCCCAACCTTCGCCATTGTCGGCGTTCGTCGCTCCGCATTCGCGGCAGATACCGGCGTCGCTGGCATCCACCCAAACCCAAGCGGCAACATAGGCTCCAAGCAGCGACGATGAAACGATGGCATCGGAGTCAATCTCGATGGCACCCTCGCTGACGTATTCGTCTTTGGCTGCGGCGCGGTATGCGTTGGCGGTTTCTTCTGGCGTCTCATCCGTCGGCTCAAAGGCTGCGAGCACGGCGTCGATCGCGGCTGCTTCCATTTTGTAACCGTCGCGGGCGAGCAGTTTCGATGGGCTGGGATACTTCATGGCGGCGAGGTGTTTCAGTGCTTCCGATAACTTAGTGGTCATTGGCTTTCCTCCATGGCGAAGTGTTGTTCGATTCCGCTGCCGTCGAACGGCAGTTCTAGGCCACGCGCAAGCGCTTCCTCACGCGTGAGCGGTTCAATGTGGTGTTGTGACTCGGTACCACGGTGCCGGAATGCTGCTCCGGCACTCGTGGTGCTGAATCCGCATCGGCAATACCAGTACACGCGGGTCATGCGCTCTGCTCCTTGGCTGGCGGGAAGGCTGTTGGTGCGCTCCAATTTTCGGGGTCGGTAAATGCCTCGGCTACTTGGTCAGGGTCCAGCGATTCGATGGCGCTTGGGTTTTCGAGCCCGCTGGCGTTGTACTCGGCGATGTCGGCGACGCTGGTACCTTCCGGTTCCCAATCAAGATTGATGCGGGCTCCGATTTGAGACAAGATGTCCCAACATCTGGCGATACCGCAAGCGGCATCGGTGACGGCGCGGGCGAGCGCGATTTTCTCCTCGGCGGTGAATTCGATTGGCTTCTTAGAATCCATGGCGGTTAACTCTCCTCTCGGGTTGGCGGTACTGCGTTTCCTTCCATCGTCGATCACGTGCGAGTTTGGCGGCGCGGCGGTCTTTCGGGTTTAGCCTGGGGCGTCTCATTCCTCGCCTCCGTCGAATCCGACGCATGCGTAATAGTCACGGTAGCTGTTAACGTCGCGGAATCCCTGCAGAGCTCGCTTGTAATCGCTCGTCTGCTCGCGGGCGCGTTCTTCGTTGGCGATGGCGTCAAGGTCTTGCGCGGATGGCAATCCATCGGGCTCGGGTGCGGGCGAGTCGATCATCAACCGTGTACACTGCGGGCTCGGATAGATGCGGCTTAGTAAGTCGCCTAAGATAATTTTCTTCTGCGTGTCTGACATGGTGGTTTTCCTTTCGAGTTATTTAGCTGCTCCGTGACGCGCCAACCGTGAGGCGGGCGCGTCCCGCAAAAGCTAGATTACAATTCGCATCGTCTCGCCAAACGGGCCGTTCTCGGTGACGGATAAATCAGTGCACCAAAGCACGGGGTAATCGGGCTGCGTGAGCTCTTTCTTGTCGGTCGCGTCAAGGTCGGTGAAATAAATCAGGCAAACGGGCGGTTCGTCGGCGGTGTTGAGCATGTCAAACACTGGCTTAAACCGCGTGCCTCCTCCGCCTTTGGCGTTCAACGTAATTTCATCATCGGCGCTGAATTCCTGCGTGCTTCTAACAGCCGCGTCGCTATAGATCACAACTAGCAGGTCGGGGCGGCATTCGCTGACAATCGCCTGTAACTCCGCGGCTACTGCGGCAAGCTGGCGCGTGTTAATGCTGCCGGAAGTGTCAACCGCAAAAGCGAGTTTTCCAAGATTCTCTTTCACAATGCCCGGTAGGTAGAGGCCGTCTGAGATATATCGGCGGTTCGGTGACATCCACGAATAATCGCTCGGCGTCGTGTGCTCCACGAATTCGCGCAAGGTGGCTCGCCAATCTGCGGTTTCGGTGCGTGCCATCTTCACCGCACGGTCAATGCCTGCGGGTAGTTTGCCGCATCCGCGTGCAACGTCGGTCGCCTGCTCGGCGGCAATCTTCCAATCGCTTTCCGTCATCGGCTGCGGCGCGGGCTGCGGCTGCTGTCCGCTGGCGCTGCCGTTCGGGTCTGGGTCTGGGGATACCTGCGCGGGCGCGGGCGGCGCGTCTACAACGGTTCCGGTGATTGGCTCGGGGTTTTGCTCGGCACCTTGGCCACCTTGCGGTTGTGGCTGCTGCTGCGGTTGCTGCTGCTGGTTCTGTTCGTTCTGGCGTTTCTGCTTGGCGCGTTGGGCGTAGATTACTTCGGCGCTGAGCCCGTCATACTGCGGGTCAATCAAGCAACCGTCTGGGAGTTTCAGTCCAGCGCGGGCACATTCGGCGTTCACCGCGTAATCGGTGGCTTCGTTCCACTCCTGCGCGTTGCGGCTGCCGCGTCGGAACGGGTGCAACAGGGCACAGTGCATAACTTCGTGCGCGATAATTCCGGTGAGCTCTAAATCAGTGACCGCATCTAAGGCTGCTGGGTTATAGGCGAGTCGCGTTCCGTCGGTCTGAAAAGTTTTGATGTTCTCGTCCGGTTCAACCTTTAACCGCATCGCGAGCGAACCGTACCACGGGAAATCGAGTAGTAAGCGCGTGCGGGCTGCTGTCATCCGTGCTTGGTGTGAGCGCTGCATCATAGGAGTACCTTTCTGGGGCTGTCTTAGCTGCTCCGTGACGCGCCAACCGCGAGGCGGGCGCGTCCCGCAAAAGCTAGGCGATAAATGCCGACATCTTGCTAAGGATCTCGTCGGCGCGGGCTGCGGTGTCGGTGCGGGCAAACTCGGTGTTTCGAAGTTGCTCGGGTGTGTACTTCGTCAAGCTGGCGCGCATCTCGTCGGCGAACTGCGTTACGGCGGGGTCGCCCGTCAAGTTGAGAATCGGAATCACTTCGAGCAGTTCAGTGATATTCGAGACAAGAGTGTCGCGGAACGGGTGCTCTGTGCTGCCGTCCGGGTTCTTTTTGAAAACCTTCAAGCGAGCGGACATTGCCGCGATAACTTCGCTCATGCGTTTCCAGACGTCGGCCATGGCGCGGTCAACCTGGGCTCGTGAATCTCGCGCAAGTTGCTCACGAATGCGGGTTACTTCGGCGTCGCCTAGTTGCACGCGGAAGTCGGCTGCATCGGGCACGGGCAAAACTTCGAAGTTAAATGAGAATTTGCCGCGAATCTCCCACGGCGCGGGATAGTCGGCGGGGTTGAAAAGCCCGTTCAACTTCACGCGGGCTTCGTCAACAAACTGCGGGTAATTGGCGCAAAAGGCGTCAACCGCCGTTTCGAATTCCGCCTGTATCTTGCGGATAACTTCGGCATAAGCGAAGTAGCCCGCGCTGCTTAGCACGCGGTCGCCCGTGTCGCGCCACGGTAGAGTAACTCGGTAGTGCTCCTCTCGGGCCTTGGCTGTAATCTCTTTAATCGCCCGGAGTGCTTCCTTTGCGACTAAGGTCTTGCGGTAGTTCCCCATGTTTTCGTCATTGCCGTGCTGTTTCGCCACTTCGTGGTTTACCTTCTTGTCTGACTTAGCGGCTGACCATTGGGAAATGGACAAGTTGACGATCACTGCGCGTTCGCTGAGGGTTTCGGAATTCATGGCTCTTTATTCTCCTTGGTGAATTTAACTAGCTGCTCCGTGACGCGCCAACCTGGCGGCGGGCGCGTCCCGCAAAAGCTAGAAAACTACATCGGAGTGTGCAATCGCCCATTGCGTAAACTCCGAAGTCGTTGCCAGTGTCGCGTCGCGTCCAACCGCATCCTTCACGGTCATCACCGCGTATTCTTGCGGCATTCGGTCAAGGTAGGTCAGTACACGGCGGAAATTCTGATCGCTGGCACGGCGGGCGAGCGCTGCGCCAATCGCCCACAAACTAGCAGGGTCGTTTATCGGGACGTTCGCTTTATCAGGGTTCAGCAGAATCGAATCGATGGACGGCAAACTGCGGAACAATTGCAGGAATGCCGCGTATTCCACCGCAGCGCCGTGTCCGATGGTACCTTCGAATATGGCGAGCTCAACAGACTTGTTCGGGTGCTTCGCGGTGATATTGCTGGTGAACTCCCATGTACGCGGTGACGGGAACGCCTTTGCGTTGCGCTCATATTGGTGCAACAGTTCAGACCGGAAGCGAAGGAACGCAATTACAGCAGGCTCTATGCCCGCCTTAATTGCCCACTTACACCATTCGTCCAAGCTGGTAATAAGGTCAAGATGCACGAAGCGATTGCACAGCGCGGATGACATCTTACTCACGCCCGTGTCCACGTTGTTACAAGCGGCAATTACTTGCCAGTCGTCCGGCAGCGCATACTCGCCTAGTCGGCGGTCTAGCACCAATTGCAGGCAAGCATTCTGAACCAATGGAACAGCGCGGTTGAGTTCATCAAGGAACAGGATTCCTTTGCCGTCACGTGGAAGAAAATCAGGAATTGCCCAATGGCTGCGACCATCGCCGTTCACGTGCGGCAGTCCGCGCAAGTCGACAGGGTCTAACAGCACGGCACGGACATCAATGAGGCGTCGGTTCGTGGCTTGTGCCACTTGGGCCACAATTTGGCTTTTCCCGATGCCGGGCTCGCCCCAGATACAAGCGGGCTGCGCGGCATCAATTAGCACGTTTAGTGCTTCGGTCAATTCGGACGGATACATTGTTAGTAACTCCTCTCGTTTGGTGATCTAGCTGCTCCGTCACGTGCCAACCGCAACAGGCGGACACGTGCCGCAACAGCTAGCGGTTTTTCGAATTCCACCGGGCGAGCTCACAGCGCACGGAGTCGGAATTCGGTGGCATGTAAGCCAATCGAAGGTAATAGACGCCTGCTAGGCTGCTCGCTGCCACGTGTACGGGCAACGTGTCAATGCGCTCCATTACAGCTAGCTCTAGACTATCGGCATACGTGAGCAATTCCGCTGCTGCGAGCTCGGAATCAATCCATTGTCCTGTTTCGTCATGTCTCATGGCAGTAACTCCTCTATAGGTGTTTCCGGCAGCATCTATGCACACATAATTTCCGTCTCCAGCGACATTAGCGCGGCACGCACGTTGTTAGCGGAATCCTTGACGATGCGAGCGAAGTTTGGCGCGGGCTTTTCCGGGCATTCTTGCTGCCAGATACTTGCCAGCAGCGCGGTCACTTGCGACGCAATGCCGTAACTCGAAAACTCGATTATGTGAAAGCGAGATAAGAAACGTGGCTCTAGGCGGTCAACGGAATTGCAGGTACCGATAAACACAGTGTTAGGGAAAAAATTGGTTTGGTCTAGCTTCGACAAGAGTGAAATTTGCGCGGGCCCGGTCAACTGATCAATTTCATCGGCGAGTACACAATGCCACTTACACTGAGCCATCGGCACGTATTGGCACGTTCGTCTAACCCGTTCGATGTTTTCAAGGTTGCACTCTTGTGACGGTATCTTATGGAGCTCCGCCTGCAGCGCTGCTGCGATTGCTAAGCCCATGCTAGTTTTGCCCGTGCCACTTGGGCCCACAAACAACCATGCCGACTCTCGCGGAGCTCTAATCAGGTTTTCCGCAAACCGCTTTACCTTGTCCAATCCGACAAATTGGTTGACCGCACGCGGGCAATACTTTTCGGTCAACTGCTGGGGGAACTGAAAGCCCGCCTGTTGCGCTGCCGCGTCACCGCCAAACATCATTGCTTCGTTTTCCATCGAATCCTCCGGTACTCGCCCCTAGTTGTACCATGCCATTATCTCGTAACTACGGGCAATACAGCATGGTATTGAAAACAGGGCAAATATAGTGCTTGACAACTTCTTAGAGTTACGGGCAATTCTGCGAAGTTGCTGTAACCTGTTGCAATACAGGTACTTGCAGACTAGCAGGCGATTGGCGAGCGATTAGCAGTGCTTTTGCAGGCGATTGGCGCGGCCGCTCGTTTCGCCGGCTGTTCGCCCACCTGAACCGACCGCCCGGTCGGCTATACCGACTAGTCGGTCGGTTGAGTGTGACCGACGGTGCGGTCTGGCACGTTACCACTCTGTTACAGAAGTGTGTTACATAGCTAACTGCCATAGAATCTATTAGATGGGGGGTAGGGGTACGATCTCTAGGCGCGAGGCGCCGGCGAC
>Ga0181531_10002420_pt1 | contig 11670 bp, 6 predicted proteins | sample PEATcosm2014_Bin_38_FD_119743 | JGI IMG/M metagenome (GOLD analysis project Ga0181531, IMG submission 119743) | Peatland microbial communities from MTU Mesocosm Facility, Houghton, MI, USA - PEATcosm2014_Bin11_10_metaG | ecosystem: Environmental > Terrestrial > Soil > Wetlands > Peat | place... | reverse complement strand
GACCTACCTGCAGGCGCCCATCATCTACTCAGTACCGCTGCAGCTGCTCGCCTATCACGTGGCCATTCTCAAGGGCACCGACGTCGATCAGCCGCGGAATCTGGCCAAGAGCGTGACGGTGGAATAGGGAGTACTGACGGAATGCCGCGGCGGACATGCGGGCATCCTTAGGACGTTCCTGTCGCCATAGCGATCAGATGGACACCAGCACACTTAAGGCGAGCAGTCCGAGAATCAGAAGGCTGGGACGGTCGCGTATGGCAAAGACGACGGGGTCGTCGTGCATGCGCCCGCGCGTGGTCAAGGTCCAGACGCGGCTGATCCAGTAGAGCATCAAAGGGCAGACCAGCCACAGCGGCTTATGGTGATGGTACAGCGCCCCGGAATCCGGGCTGTTGATATAGAGCGCCAGGACGACGATTGCAGAATAACCGGAGGCGCTGCCGAGGCTCAGCACCAACGGCAGATCATCGGGCCGATAGCCGCGTCCAGCGCCACTGTGCTCGGCGGCGCGGCGTATGCTGTCGAGTTCGGCGTAGCGTTTGACAAACCCCAGGCTCAGGAACATGAAAACCGAGAATGCCAGCAGCCAAAACGACAAGGGCACGTCGTTAGCCGCGGCGCCGGCGATGATACGAATGGTGTAGAGCGCTGCCAGCACCATCACGTCAAGGAGTGCCACCCGCTTGAGTCGCACGGAATATGACCACGTCAGCAGGTAATAGGCTGCCAGTACGCCGATGAAGGCCAAATTCACCGCAGTCGCAATGCCCGCCGCCGCCAGCAATAGTAGACTTGCGGCGATCAGTCCGCTGCGCGCGGAAATCATCCCCGCGGCGAATGGGCGATGCCGTTTGCGGGGATGAGTTCGATCAGAGGCGAGATCCAGCAGATCGTTCAGCACATATACGCTCGAGGCACAGAGTCCGAATGCGACAAAGGCGAGCAGGGCAGTGCGGAGCGCGGCTAGCGAGAGCGAATGTGACAGCAGCAGAGGCAAGAAGATCAGACCATTCTTGACCCACTGATGCAGCCGAAACGCCTTGATCCAGGTGCGTGCGGTCGCCGCTGGAGTGGCGATCGTACGCTCGACTTCGGTACGTCGGGCGACGCGATCGGCAAGCCGACTGTCACCCACCACGATGGCATGACGTGCCGCAGTCCAGATTTCCTCATCTGCTGCGTCTGCGCCAACGTAGTCGAATCCGCGCTCGCCATACCGGTCCACCAACACGCGACGTTTGACGGCGCCACAAAGCTCCTCACGACCGTCGCCCGCGATGATCTCATCGAAGAGTTTGACATGGGCTGCCAAGTCAACCGCGACCCTCTGGTCAGCCGCGGTTACCAACACTAACTTTCGTCCGATTGCGTGCTGTGTCTCGAGCCACTCCACCAGTTCACGTCGCAACGGCACCGCTGCCGGATCAAGCCGCGCGCGCGCGGCCATCTCTTTCCTGACATGAGACTTGCCCTGGCTCCGCCACAGTGCCAGTTTGATGATCGAAACAGGCGACTGCCTGATGAAGTTCAGTACGCTTTCCGAGAGCGTGTCTATAGGCGTCAACGTGGCATCAAGGTTCACGCATAGAGGCACCACGCACGCGTTCATGATATGGCCCGCTGCCGCTCGGCTCTGTGCCGAATCTCAATCAACGCTGTTGCGACCAGACCGAGCAATACCGCAAACCACAGAGTCGCGAGCCGGCAAAGTAAAACGGCGACCAAGGCGACACGGACGGGAGCACCCTGCTCGACCAAAAGTGAGGTCATCACCGCTTCCGCGCCGCCGATACCCGCGGGCAAAAAGAACGCCGCACTGCCAGCAAGCACCGCCATCGAATAGACGCCAATGGCGAGCGCTGTATCGACATCAAGCGCAAGACCATCGCAGATTAAGCCGAACCCCAGCCCCTCGGCGCCCCACGAAACCAGAGCCAGCAGCAGTCCGACCGTTAGCGGTCGCCAGCGGAGCAGCCGGCTGGATGCGCGCAGCAGTTCCGCGAAAGCAGCCAGCACCTGGCCGAGCCGCCCAGTGCGGCGGCCACCAATGGTGTCCAGCATTCGCGGCAATGACGGTCGCGAGACGGCCAGCAGCGCGATCAGCGCTATCGAAAGAACTCCCAGAATCAGGGGCCTGTAGGGACGATGGCTCAATACGATCATGCTCGCCAGCAGGACCATGGCAAGCACGTCAACCAGCCTCTCCACGAAGAGCGCCGCCATGCTTTGGGAGTAAGGGACCTCGTGCTCGCGCAGATAAACTGATCGCATGGCTTCGCCTACCTTGCCGGGGCTGACCGTAAATGCAAATCCGCTCAGGTAGTAAAGAAAATGCAGCGATGAGGGCAGCCGCCGGCCAAAGATGGCGAGATACATCTGCCAGCGCTGAAACCGGCCCAGGTAGTTCGCCAAGGACAACGCCAGGACTGTGCCACAACCGATCCACCCCATTGTCCGCAACGCCTCCTCCAGGCGCCTGGCGTCGGTAAGGAGAGCCACGGCGATGTAAGCCATGGGGGCCGCAAGTGCCAGGACTATCAGGAGTCGATGTCTGTTGCTGATTGAGCGTCCGCTATTCAAACCATCGCATCCTGGAGGGGGCCGGCACCTATATCAACACGAATAATGCGTTGCATGCCTTCCAGCGCAATCCCGAAGGCGCCTTGACGCTGATCGATGCCTCCGGTGCGGGCACCGGAGCCAGTCTGGGCACCACCTGTCAATACGTCTGTGGCGTGAGTCTCAATCAATTGGGCGCGCCGGCGGGAGCTATACAGACGCGGATAACACTAACCTGTGGGCTTCCAAACTGGCGATCGACGAGCTACCAACAAGTCACGCTTGATCAGCTTCATGAGAAAATAACATACCGCCGAGCGCCTGATCTAAATGCCGCTCGGCTTCCGTCGAGCTCACTCGCACCGTGATCGTGATCGCGTGGTGCGCGCGCACCGATCTGGTCCACGCAATGCGCGCGCATATTCAGCGGCAGATGGGTCCCTTAACATAAGGGCATGAGCGCAGCTACGTGACCGGTGCGGTAGGTCGGTGCATGCTCGCTGCTCAAGGCTTCCAGCTCATCACGAGCCCTATCGTTCGCGGTCGGAATGTATAGGCGTAGAGGAGCGATGAGCCGTTGACATCGGAGTCCAGATGCAGCACCGGCGTGGAATTCAGTGCATTGTCGAGCGACAACCTGATATCCAGCGCACCCCGCTGGACCCCAAGCCTCAGATTGACCCGGTTGGTCGCCGGGTCAGCGTGTATAACCGGCGCGTAGGCGACGGCATTGGGGTCGCTTTCGGTGAACGGACCTGGATTGCGGCTGGCAAACAGATCGTTGGCGGTCGCATAGGCACTCATATCGGCCGTCAGCGGCTGTCGATATTGCGCGAATAGGGTGCCCGTCCAGGGGGAAGGCACCGATGGCGCGGTGCCTACCACAGTATCGCGCGCGACGATCACCTGGCCGCCTTCGGTGAGCACCGTCCGGGTGTAATGGGCATCGGTCAACCCGAGCGTCAAGCCCACTCGCAGCCGCGGGGTTGGCAGCGCTTCGACTGACAGGTCGAATCCGGTGCTGATCGCGCCACCCGCATTGGTCGTGTAGGCATTGCCGCAGTCATCGTTCACATGCACCTGGATGCTGTCCCACCGGATGTAGTAGACGCTGCTGGACAATTGCAGACGCCGCTGGAACAGCATCTGCTTGGCACCGATCTCGTAATTCCAGAGGGCGTCGGAGCTGTACGCTGGCGGCACCGGGTTCTCTCCGCACAGTGCAGCCTGATTGGCGCCGCCGCCCCTGGCGCCCTTGGAGAGCGCGGCATAGAAGACATGGTCTTCATTGACTCGATAGGACATATCAAAGCGTGGGCTGGCCGGCAGCGGCACGAACCTTCCGATCGTATGCGAGTAGGGCGTAGCGCCAACGTTGGCGAAGCCGCCCCGCAGGGAGATCGAATCGCCCCGGGTCCAGCCGTTACGGGTGCCGACTCCAATACGCCAGCGCGGCGTCAGCGCGAAATTAACTTGCGCGAAGCCCGAGACTTCCAATCCGTAGAAGAACGAAGCGTTGTAGGCGCCCGGATTGCCCGGATCCGTAATGGCAAACGTGTCGCTCTGCTCGTTGAGATGTGTGCGCCACAGGAACAACCCGACGAGCCAGCTCAGGCGCGCATCCTGTGCCGCGGAGGCGATTCTCAGCTCCTGCGAGAACGCACTCTGCTGCTGCCCCAATGTGTCGGGGACCGCCTGTTGGTAGGAGATGGGATAGGCCGGACCGAGCGGATTGCCACAGGTGCCGAAATAGGTGGCGCAGGCAGCATTGGTGTAGTCGGTCTGCGCCGAGGCGCTGCGATTGAAGTAAGCGCTGATCGCCGTCAATTCGACCGGACCCAGCAGCTGTTGGAGCTTGATCGAAGTCAGCGCAAAACTGTCGCGCAGCGGCTGGCGCAACAGTCTGCCACTGCGGAATATTCCGTCACTTGGGGTGGAGAGGTAAGAATAGAATGTTGGTGCGTCGTGCAGATCATTCGATTGGTATGTCAACAAAGGTGTGATTCGCAGCGAGTCACCCAATTCCAAAGTGATGCCGGCACGCAGCACCTTCTCCGTCGATCGATTGGCATTCGGATCGACGGTCTGGTCGTTGAATGGATCCACCCGGTCTATATATCCACCCTCACTGCGATACCAGGCACTGACCCGGCCGCCCACGATCCCGGGCACGATCGGCCCGCCGATGGCGGCGCCGGTCTCGAATGTTGGACCGCCGCCCTCCGTGTCGTCAGCCTCGAGGTGATAAAACTGACTGACCTGGGTAGTGCTGGCCTCGTTACTGATAAAACGTATCGCGCCATTGAGGGCGCTTGAACCGAAGAGTGTGCCTTGCGGACCGCGTAACACCTCCACACGGTCGAGATCGAATGTGAAGGGAAGCGCATTGCGGAAGGTGCTGAAAGTTGACTGTATCGGCACATCATCGATGTAGATTCCAATCGTCGGCGAGCCCTGGATATCGCTGATGCCCCTGATGGAGATGTTGCTGAGCAGCCCGGGGCCGAACCCGGAATTGAAGTCGAACTGCAGACCGGGGGTTTGGGCCGCGATATCGCCGAATGTCCTGATGCCCTTGGCATCAATGTCGTCGGCAGAGAGCACCGCGACGCTGATCGGCACCATGCTCAGCGGCTCCGCGCGCTTGGTGGCAGTCACCACCATTTCGGTGAGTACTTCCTCCGACGGTTCCTGCCTTGGCGCTTTCGCGGGCGGAGACTCAAGAATCGTGATGGTCTGATCGTTGAGTATCTGGTATTGCAGCCCGGTACCGGCGAGGATGCGATCCAGCGCGGCCGACAGCTGCAATCCTGGGCGCGCGCGCCCCGAACGGCGGCCGTCGGCCAGTCTGGAAACGTAGATCAGATGCAGGCCGGTCTGGCTCGCGAAGGCATCGAGCGCCTGGGGTAATGCCTGCGCCGGGATTTCATGCGCCAGCACAGCGTTGCCCAATGGGGACGGCGCGTCAGCGACCGCACCGTCCTGCGCCCAGCCGTGGTGGGGCAGCAGTGCCAGGCCAACGAGGATGCCGGCCAAAGGCCGCCATCGCCCTCCCATAGACTCCTCCCTTATCGCGCGTACTGTAACGCACGCTGCTACGCACACCTGTCAGTTATTACAGGTGCGCCTGGAGTGGTCGCTTCATAGGATCGGGCAGTCGATCCTGGCTCGCCTGCTACGCCTGCTTAGGAAAGTCAGAAGGCACAGCGTGGGCGTCGTCTGCGTTACAACCGCACCGAGGAGGGAATCATGGTTCTCCGGACATGGGCAGTCATGGCGAGCCTGGCTCTATTGGGAGCATCGTCGATCCCCATTTGCTTTGCAGCACACGCGCCAGGCTCCAGGATCATCACCTTCGATGTACCTGGCGCGGACTTGACGCCCGGTGACTACAACGGCACGTACGTCCAGGGCATCAATGACTGGGGTGTCATCACGGGCTACTATGAGGATGCAAATTTCGTGGTGCATGGCTTCCTGCGCAGCACCGAGGGCAAGTACACATCATTCGACGCTCCGGGCGCAGATACGGGTGCCAATTCAAACGCCGGGACTTTTCCTAACAGCATCAATGACGCCGGTGCGGTGACGGGGTACCTGGTCGACCCGAGTGGCGTGGCCCGCGGGTTCGTGCGCAGTCCCGAGGGCGGCTTCGTCGTGTTCGACGCGCCGGGCGCTGCCGGTAACGGTACCTATCCCAGAGCCATAAACCTCGAGGGAGCCACCGTCGGCTACTACCTGGACTCGGGTGGTCTATTCCACGCTTTCCTGCGCGCTCCCAGTGGCTCGTTCACGACTTGGGTAGGTCCGGGCTCCTGCACTACCAACGGCTCCGAGGGCTGTTACGGTACAGGGGCGTTGAGCATCAATATTTTTGGAACGGTGGCGGGAGGCTTTCAGGACAACACGGTCAACGAGGTGTCGCATGGTCTCGTGCGTGCTCCCAATGGCAAGTTCACAGCCTTCGAGGTTCCAGGTGGGAATACTTTGTACGGTACGGGTTGTCCCGGTTGTGCACCGGGCATCAACGACTTTGGGGCCATCGCAGGGATCTACACGGACAATAATTATGTGTTCCACAGTTACCTGCGCAGTCCGCAGGGCAAGTTCACCCCGATCGATGCGCCGGGCGCGGGTACAGGCCCCGGGCAGGGCACCGGGTGTTCATCCGATTGTCCGCTCACGATCAATGACCTGGGGTTTATAGCCGGAACCTACATTGACACCAACTACGCCTTCCATGCCTTCCTGCGCAATCCCGAGGGCGAATTGACGCTGATCGATGTCCCAGGTGCGGGTAGCGGGGCCTACCTGGGCACCACCTGTCAGTACTTCTGTGGCCTGAGTCTTACCCAATCGGGCACCCTGGCTGGAAGCTATACCGACGCGAACAACACCTATCACGGCTTCCTGTGGGTGCCGTGATCTAGCTGGCGACGGCGGCGTCTCGACAGGTCTTCGACAGGGTCGCGGGCCTCACGCCAGGTAATTACCGTCGACGCCTTGGCGTTACCGCAATTGACCTCAGAGCCGATTGACGGGCACTCTTGGGAAACTCTTGTCCTTGGCAGCGGTCTTAGGTAGCTAAGTGCCGGTATCTGCTGGGAAATTGAAGATTAAAAAAATCGATCGCCCCGTCAAGAAACGTCAAATCGTCAACGCTTTCTCTCACGGGGCGCTATTGTGCGGCTCACTGCCGAATTGACGGGCTTTGTCATGCGCCATGTATTTTCATTGCCGGTCATCGGACTTGCCGCTGTGCTCTCGGGCTGCGGCGGCAGTGACGACACTGGGGTCTTCATTCCGACTTACCACGCCACGGCCCCTACCTATTCGATCGGCGGCAACATCGCGGGTCTTTCCGGAACGATCGTCCTGCAGGACAACGGTGGCGACAACATCTCCGTGTCGAGCAATGGTCCGTTCGCGTTTGGCGTTACGTTGCAGCCGAACTCAGCCTATAGCGTAACCATCGCCACGCAACCGGCCAACCAGGTCTGCTCGGTCAAGAACGGCAGCGGGACGGCCACGGCCGCGGTCACGAATGTCGCTGTCGTGTGCAGCCTGAGCCCGGGTACCACCGACGTATGGACCTGGGTTGACGGTGCAGATTACGTGAACGCCCCCGGCGTTTATGGGACCCAGGGCACTGCGGCGGCCACTAACACGCCCGGCGCGCGCCGGCAGTCGGTGGCATGGACCGATCCCGCCGGCAATTTCTGGCTGTTCGGCGGCGACAGTGCGGGCAATGTTGCCATGCTCAATGATCTGTGGGAGTACAGCCCCACCGCGGGACAGTGGGTATGGCAAAGCGGCGCCGCCGTCACGGGAGCCGCGGCCTCATATGGTTCCCTGGGCGTGCCAGCCGCTGCCAATAATCCCGGCGCGCGCGAGGGCTCTGCCAGCTGGACCGATACTGCGGGCAAGCTCTGGCTGTTCGGCGGCGACAGTTTCGCTGCTCAGAACTCGCAGGAATTCAACGACCTCTGGAGCTACAACCCGACCACCGGATTGTGGACCTGGGTGGGTGGCTCGACCACTGCGGCCAACCCAGGCAGCTACGGTACAGCGGGTGTCGCTGCTGCAGGGAATCTGCCGCCGGCGCGTACCGGTGCGATCAGCTGGGTCGATAGCGCCGGGGTGTTCTGGCTGTTTGGCGGCGCGCAGCTCAACTCGGATGGCAGCTATCTGGCGGTATTCAATGACCTCTGGAGCTATAGCCCGACCACTGGACTCTGGACCTGGGTCGGCGGCTCCGCCACGCCCAACGCGGCGGGCGTTTACGGCACGCAGGGGACCGCGGCCGCCGGCAACATCCCTGGTGCCCGTATGGGTGGCAGCGCCTGGTTGGATGGCAGCGGCAATGTCTGGCTGTTCGGTGGATTGGGTCTGGGCAGCGGCGGCCTGACTCAGGAATACAGCGACCTGTGGGAGTACAGCCCCGTCAGCGGCCAGTGGACCTGGATCGGCGGTTCCAATGGGGCCAATGCCGCCGGTGTGTATGGCACCCAGCGTGCCGGCGCCGCTGGCAATAATCCGGGTGCGCGCGCCTCCGCCGTGTCCTGGAAAGACCTGTCCGGAAACTTCTGGCTGTTCGGCGGTTACGGCTACGGGCAGTCCGGCACTGCCGGCGATCTGAACGATCTGTGGGAGTACAACTTCGGCTCCGGGGTCTGGACCTGGATCGGGGGCTCGTCGTCAATTGGCGCAGCTGCGAATTACGGGATACAGGGCGCTCCTTCCGTCAGTAACACTCCCGGCGCGCGTGAACAGGCGGTCGGCTGGGCCGACAGCAGCGGCAAACTGTGGCTGTTTGGCGGTTTCGGCACCGATGCATCGGGCGTGGAAGACGACCTGAATGACCTGTGGAGCTTCACGCAGAGCCCCTGAGGCCCACCGCCGCAACGGGGGTCTCGTAAAGAGAGAAATGTCATGAACGGTAGATCGAGCAAGCCCGCAATCACGGTGGGCGCTGCGTTACGGGCGGTCTGTCTGATCACAGCCGCGATGGCACTCGCAGCCTGCGGTGGCAGCAGCAAATCCGCTGCCAGCTCGAGCTTCACCATTGGCGGCACCATCACCGGGCTGACGACCGGCAGCGTCGTGCTGGCCAACGGTACCGCCACCGTGACCGTCGCAGCGGGCGCAACCAGCTGGGTGTTCGCCAGCTCTTTTGATTCGGGCAGCGCCTACTCGGTGACCGTAGAGACCCAACCCGCCGGAGTGCTGTGCGAAGTCAGTGGCGGCAGCGGGGCGACGCTTCCCGGCGACTTGACTGATGTGGCAGTGGACTGCAGCGATTATGGGCAGTGGATCTGGGAAGCGGGCTTGAATACGGTGAATGCCGCCGGAGTCTATGGCACGCAGAACACGGCCTCGGCCAGCAACGCGCCGGGAGCGCGCTATGCGGCGAGTTCGTGGACCGATGCCGCAGGAGACCTGTGGCTGTTCGGTGGCGCCGGCTATGACCTGGCCGGCGATGCCGGAAATCTGAACGATCTGTGGCGATACAGTCCGAGCACCAATCAATGGACCTGGGTCAGTGGCGGCAGCGCAGACAATGCCGCCGGAGTCTACGGCGCGCGGGGCACCGCCGCGGCCGGTAGTGCCCCGGGAGCGCGTTACGCGGCCAGTTCGTGGACCGATGCCGCCGGCAACCTGTGGCTGTTCGGCGGAGTTGGCGATGACTCAACCGGCGCCGCAGGAGATCTGAACGATCTGTGGCGATACAGTCCGAGCACCAACGAGTGGACCTGGATCAGTGGCAGCAACGCCGCTAACGCCACCGGAGTGTATGGCGCGCAGGGCACCGCCGCCGCCGGCAATACCCCCGGAGCGCGCTATTCGGCGAGTTCGTGGACCGACGCCAGCGGCAACCTGTGGCTGTTCGGCGGATATGGATACGACTCAAGCGGCACTTTGGGCAAACTCAATGACCTGTGGCAATACAATCCGGGCACCAACGAGTGGACCTGGATCAATGGCGGCAACGCGGACAATGCCGTCGGGGTCTATGGCACGCTGGACACCGCCTCGGCCAGCAATGTGCCCGGAGCACGCCAGTCGGCGACCGCATGGACCGACTCCTCCGGCACCCTATGGCTATTCGGCGGCTACGGCTATGACTCGGCCGGCAGCGTGGGCTATCTCAATGATCTGTGGCAATTCAGCACGGCCACCAATCAGTGGACCTGGATCAGCGGTGGCGACGTAGCGGATGCGAAAGGGGTCTATGGAACCCAGGGCGTTGTCTCGGCAGGCGACGTGCCGGGAGGGCGCCAGGCGGCGAATTCATGGATCGACTCCTCCGGCAACCTGTGGCTGTTCGGAGGTTATGGCGACGACTCAAGCGGGAACGTGGGCGCCCTCAACGATCTGTGGCAATACAAACCCAGTACCAACGAGTGGGCCTCCGTCAGCGGCGGCAACATAGCCAATGGCAGCGGGACCTACGGCACCCAGGCCATCGGCTCAGCCGGCGACGGGCCCGGAGGACGCCAGGCGGCGAGTTCGTGGATCGACACTTCCGGCAACCTGTGGCTGTTCGGCGGGGTGGGCTATGGCTCGACCGGCAACGGCTACCTCAGCGATCTATGGCGATTTGTACGGCCGCAATGAGACAAACAATGTGTTCACGAGCAAACCGCGTGCGGATCACTCTCATCGCGGGAGTCGCGTTAACGCTCGCGGGTTGCGGTGGTGGCAGCAGTAACACGACGAACATCACCACCACCAACTACACGCTGGGCGGCTCGATCAGCGGCTTGACCACCGGCAGCGTCGTGCTGGCCAACGGCAGCGCTACCGTGACCGTCTCGGCAGGCGCGACCGGTTGGACTTTCGGGAGCTCCTTTGCCGCGGGAAGCAGCTATTCGGTGACCGTGCAGACCCAACCCACCGGAGAGCTTTGCGAAGTCAGTGACGGCAGCGGAACGAACACTGGTGATGTGGGCAATGTGATCGTGGTGTGCGGCTATGGGGAGTGGGTCTGGGAAGCAGGCCTGAATACGGTCAATGCCGCCGGTGTCTACGGCACGCAAACCACCGCCGCCACGGGCGATGCGCCGGGGGCGCGCTATTCCGCCAGTTCCTGGACCGACTCATCCGGCAACTTCTGGCTGTTCGGGGGGGTCGGCTACGATTCAACCGGCACCGCGGGAGATCTGAACGATCTGTGGCGCTACAGTCCCAGCACCAAAGAGTGGACCTGGATCAGTGGCGGCAATGTCGCCAATGCCACCGGGGTCTACGGCACACTCGCTACTGCCGCGGTCACCAATGTGCCCGGGGCGCGCTATTCCGCCAGTTCCTGGACCGACTCTGCCGGCAACTTCTGGCTGTTCGGCGGCGTCGGCTATGACGCGGCTGGCGTCGTCGGGAACCTGAACGATCTGTGGCGATTCAGTCCGAGCACGAATGAGTGGACCTGGATCAGCGGCGGTAACGCCAATAACGCCGCCGGAGTCTACGGGACGCAAGGCACCGCTGCGGCCGGCAACGTGCCGGGCGCGCGCTATGCGGCGAGTTCGTGGATCGACTCCTCGGGCAACCTGTGGCTGTTCGGCGGTGTCGGCTATGACGCAGCCGGCGTCGTCGGGAATCTGAACG
>Ga0181531_10002419_pt1 | contig 11673 bp, 6 predicted proteins | sample PEATcosm2014_Bin_38_FD_119743 | JGI IMG/M metagenome (GOLD analysis project Ga0181531, IMG submission 119743) | Peatland microbial communities from MTU Mesocosm Facility, Houghton, MI, USA - PEATcosm2014_Bin11_10_metaG | ecosystem: Environmental > Terrestrial > Soil > Wetlands > Peat | place... | reverse complement strand
TTTGAAACGGTGACGGTCGCGCCCGCGACGACCGCGCCGGTTTGATCGGTGACGGTCCCGCTGACCGCTCCGCTCTTACTGTCGGTTTCCACTTTGGCTTGCGCTGCGACCTGGGGGGGCGAAGCCTTGGCTGCTCCCGGAGGTGCTTCCGGCAAGCTCGGCGTGGAGAACAAAATTTCCGGTAATCCATTGCTGACCGCCGCTGGGGTAGTTTGGTTCGACGCCGCCTGGTTTGACGAAGCCTGGGTGGACGCGGTTCCGCCAGATGGCGTCTGCGTGGATTCGGTGGACTCTTTCTGTGTGCCCTTCGCGGCCCCCGCCGACGCTTCTGCGGTTTGAGCGGTCTGACCGGTTGGAGGAGGCGCGCCAGCTTCAGGGGTATTGGCCGCCGCAGGTTGCGCAGCCGTTGCGGTTGACGCAGCCGCACTACCAGCCTCTGCTTCCAAAGACACATCCAGCGGAAGAGTCACTCCTCCCGCTAACGCAACTCCCGGTGCCTGGAACGGTTTGAATCCGGGCGCTGAAGCTGAGACGTCATACGTTCCAGGAGGTAATTTTGCAATCTCGTAATTTCCTTTTGCATCTGCAACCACGGTCTTGCCGAGACCTGCGGAGTTGGTGACGCTCACGCTAGCGCCCGGAATGGCTGCGCCGCTGGCATCGGTCACTATTCCGCTCAGCTTCGCCGGCTTCCGGCTCTTGGCCGGCACAACAGCCGCTTTCGCGGCGACGGTTCCCGTAGCAGCAGGTCCGCTCTTGGCGGGAGCGCTCGGCGCTGCAGCTTGCACCGCCGAGTCTTTGCCGCGCTCCAGTGCCACATCGAGCGGAACCTCATCACCCGCCACCAACGAAACATCCTTTACCTCGAAAGTCTTAAATCCTTTTGCTCCGACAGAAATCGTGAAACCATTGCCGGGCGCGCTTTTTACGGAATACTTGCCGTGGCTGTCGGAACTCGCCGTTTGCGTTGCCCCAGAACTGGACGTGATCGAAATGGTAGCGCCGGCTACAGGCTTGCCCGCGACATTCGTCACGGTCCCACTGATCGCCGCAGTGCTGTCAAATGGCACGGGCGCATAAACCACGGGTTCCGCCGCGGCCACGCTGGCTGTCGGGTTGGCATCCGCAGAAACGGCAGTGCGGTTCTCACACTTGGCCGCAGAGGCCAGCGCCATGCTCGCGATGCAAACGTAAAAACAAAAGTGTTTCCCTGGAAGTCTCACGATTCCAAAATCCCTTCGGGTACGGATGACTTGCGCTTGTCGTTCAAGTTTTGGGGATACGTGCGCAGCGCCGAGTTAGCAAGATTACAGCAAACACTTGGCGAGACTATTAAGGTTGCGTTAAATTCCCAACTCTTGTTCCGCGAAGAGCGGCGGCAACATTTTGCACTCTTCGTCGCAAAAATTCTTCTGGGTTTAACAATCGCGTCATACCTGCGTAACACCATTCCCGCATAGTTGGTAGCGTCGCACATCGCGGTTCGCGGTGTGAGTCATCTCAAAACACAACTCAATCCAAGCATGATTCTCAATGACCCTTCGGTGGAATCCAGGTTCGCGGTGTGCGGAAATTCGTCCTCCGCGACACCACAGGGCTTCACTGGTTGCAACAACGTTGTTCAACACCTCTAAGGAGAAACAAGCAATGACACGAATTCAATCGCTTTTCGCGGCCGCAACAGTCGCCGCGATCGCCGCCGTGGTTCCGGCCGCCAATGCACAGAATGTGCATTTCGTCGGCGCCGGCTCTTCGGCTCAATGGCAGATGGCCGCAGTCGCCGCCGATCAGCTGGCAATCAATGAAAACTCGGCCGTTTACGGCGGGGCAGAGACCGTTCAGCACTGGACCTACGGCAACGGCGCGGAAGCAGTCGACAACCGTAGCACCGTGATTGAGCCTGAAGTTGGCAACCCCTGGCTGGTCTGGCTACAGGACGGCAGCGGCAATGTTACCGACATCTGGTTCGCGCTCAGCGTTGACTCGACCGTCGGCGTCCGTACCTTCTCCGCGCAGGAAACTACCGGTTCCGGCGCGACCATTACCGTTCTCGAGCCTGCGGGCACAGCTGGCGCGAACAAAATCAAACAGCAGGTTTGGCCCGACAACGCAGTTGACGTTGCCCTTACCGCCAACGCCCTCGCTGCCATCCAGAACCAGCACATCAATGTCGGACTAACCGACATCCGTCCTGAGGATGCGTTGTTCGCAACCAAGCGCGCCCTCGGCAAGCTGAACACCTCCACTTGGGCTGGTCTCGGCTACATTGGACCGAACGCCAATGTGGGATCTCCTATCTACACCACGCAGGGTACGGGAACCGAAGCGACCCCGATCGAGTTCTCGCTCCAAGGCAAAGACGACCCGTTCAACAAGACGATCGCAGTTCCGGCGTATACCACGATTCCAGTAGGCGCGGCGCCAATCGTCTTCATCATGAATCACGGCACAGCGACGGCCTATCCGAGCGACCTGAAGACCGGCGTCACCCCCGGAGTGAAGGATCCTGCCGGCTATCCGTTGGCACACTTGTTTGACGGAACCACCGCTTGCACCACCACCAACCCGGCTTTCGATGCCAGCATCGGCGGCACGGTTACCTCCACTCCTATCACGCTGTTCCTTCGTGAACCGCTCTCCGGCACCATGAACACCACGGAGTTCAGCTTGTTCCGTTCGGACGGCAACACGGACGATTCGCAAGAAGTCGGCGTAATCAACGCTTACAACACCCCCTACAACCCGCTCAAGCTCACCTGCCAGGGCGGCGGTGGTCAACGTCAGCGCGCCATCGGCACCGGCGAAGTGGTTGGCAGCACGTCGCCAGCATACGGCCTGTTGGGCGTACCTAACTCCATTGGCTACATCTTCTACGGCTTCGGCAACGCTTCCAAGTTTGGTGGCGGCGCGAACTTCAACTACCTGACCCTGGATGGCGTCGATCCTCTTGGATTGCCCGCCAACCTGACCGGAAACGGTGCCCAGACTCTGCCCACCTGCGGCGGCTCGAGCGCTCCTACCTGCCCGGCTTCTTTGTGGACCGGCAGCCTCTCTTACCCGAACCTCCGCAACGGTACCTACAAGGCGTGGTCGATCTATCGCTGGTTGATCGCCAACTCCAACATCGGTACTGACCCCTACGGCTTCGATGCCGTGGCTCAGGCCGCTCAGGACTACGTCGATCAGGACGTGGCTGATTTCGTTCCCTTCCTGACCTCCACCGGTAGCGACGGATTGTCTGTCTACCACTCGCACTTCACCCAGGAAGTAGTCACCGAAGATAACGGCAGCGCAACCGCCGCTAACTCCCTGAACGGTGGCAACACCCTCGGCGGCGGTCCGGAAGCGGGCGGCGACATGGGCGGTCTGATCGAAGGACCGTTCGGAATCACCGTTCCTACCACCAACGGCACGGGCGAAGTCCACACCACGCTGGTCCGGAACAAGGGCTACGAGTTGTTGTGGAAGTCGGGCGTGCACTTCACGGCTGGCACTTCGTGGGAAGGTTCGACGATCACGATCGGCGGCAACAGCTACACCATCGCCAACGTTCCTCTGACCACGACCATCCTCTACACCACGACCCCGGTCGGCACGACGAACGATGCCATCTATTCGTTCTCGGCTCCGTTCGCGTACACCTACCCGGCGGCGACTGCCCCCGGCGTAGTCGGCAAGAAGCAGTAGTTTGGCTTCTGGCTGTAAAGGTTAGAACGGCATCACCTCTGAGGCAGACTGGCTGGTTTGGCAGTCTGCCTCAGTTTTTAATTTCCGGGTAACATTCCAGCCTGCATCAGCTATTAAGCTGTAAGGCGGACTCAAAAAGGGATTTCAATGATTACGCAGTACGCATCAAGAAACATCTGTTTGCTGCTCACAATTGCCTTGACCATGGTTTGCGGCAGCCTCGCGGCGCAGAACGCTACCGCCGCCCCGCCCCTGGCCGCCGCTGGAAATGTCACCAGCTCTCCCACGGTTTTCGAGGATTGGACGACGCCCTCGCTGGACACCAGCCATTTGAAGATGGCCGAGCCACTGGTGGGAGAAATCGATGATGTCGATGGCGTCTACACCGCTGAATTGACGCGCGTGATCTGGCGTCCCGGTGATCCGATCGATCTTTACATCATGAAGCCCGACGGAGTGAAGAATCCTCCCGTTATCCTTTACCTTTACAGCTATCCCTTCGAGACCGATAAATTTCTCAATCACGCATTCTGCAAATTCCTGGTCAAGAATGGCTACGCGGCGGTCGGTTTTGCTTCCGCTCTGACCGGACAGCGCTATCACGATCGCCCGATGAAGGAATGGTTTGTCAGCGAGATGCCGGAAGCCCTGGCCGATTCCGCGCACGACGTGCAGATGATTCTCAACTACCTCGCGCAGCGAGGTGACTTCGATATGAACCGCGTGGGCATGTTCGGCGACGGATCGGGTGCTACGATTGCAATTCTCGCCGCCGCTGCGGATCCCAGAATCAAGACTCTCGATCTGCTGAATCCCTGGGGCGACTGGCCCGACTGGGTGCCGCGATCCACGAGAATTCCGGAAGACGAACGTCCCAACTACCTCAAGCCCGAGTGGCTGGCGAAGGTTGCGCCGCTCGATCCGGTGAAATGGCTGCCGCAGTTAACCACGCAGAAGATTCGTTTGCAATTCGTCAAGACGGTTCCAATCACGCCCTATGAAGCGCAACAGAAGATGGAAGCGGCGGCGCCGAAAAATGTGCAGATCGTTCGCTATGATAATCTGACCGCCTTCCGCAACTCGGTCGCGGACGGCTCCGGCTTCGATTGGATCAAACAGCAAGTCGGTGGCGGCGCTCCCATACAAAACGCGGCCGTAAAGCCGCAGAGCAACGGCTCTAGCACAAGCGCGCAGAAATAGGATTTCGGGCGGCGGTTTGGTTGCCACCATACTTTTTAGGAGAATCCATGCAGAGGTCGAAACGCGGGCGTCTACCATCGAGATCGAATGTTGCGGGCAAACTCTCGGCTTTGGCGCTCGCCGTCGGCGCAATAGTTCTGCTGCAAGGCTGCGGCCGAAATTATTCTCAAGTCGGATACGGCAACGGCCCGTTGCCCAACGCCACGCTGGTCGCGATCAACATCACCCCTTCGACGGCACTGCTTCAACTCGCCGGCACTCGCCAGCTTTTCGCCACTGGAGTGTATAGCGATGGCACTTCCATCGATATCTCGCCCTCCGTCACTTGGGCCGCGTCGTCGCCGCCCAGCACCACCAGCAATGTTTCCGTCACTTCAACCGGAATCGCAACCGGTTCCGCAATCGGCCAAGGCATTGTAACGGCGACGCTGGGTCCCGTAACCGGCACGCTTCAACTTATCGTTAGCACCGACGGCTTCGCTTCAACCAGCATTGGCGTATTAGTGGTCCCCTATAAGAATACGGAAGTCGACGCGGCGTATCTCGCAGAGTCGCAGAGCTTGATACAGGGCGCATACGCCGTCCAGGAAGTGAACCTGGACGCGGACCAATTTTCCAGCGTACTTCCTGTCCCCAATGCTCTGCTGGCTTCGATTCCCATGCCATCCGGCTTCGTGCCCAATGCGACCGCGGCCAGTTCAAATCTTTCAGACGTCGCGGTGATCAGCTACTCTTCGCCGGAGGTTGTGGTCATCGATGCCAGCAACGATCCTGCCCTTGACCCTTCGAGCAATACTGTCATCGGAACCTATACTGCGCCGATCACGAAGAAAGTTACATTCAACGGCCGAACCTGCATGATCTGCGCCGCCGTGGTCAATCCGGTTGACGGATCGCTTCTGTTGAGCACATCGCAAGGCTACTATTCGATGGATCTCACCACGGGAGCCTTTACCGCCCTTGATTTCTCATCGGAAGTTTTCCCTGCGCAGAGCTTCGTGCTGAATCCAACTGCGACCGAGCCTTACATTTTGAGTCCGACCTTCAGCTCGAATGGCGTGCAGCTTCTCAACCTCAAAACCAATGCTGTTACGAACAACACGAACTTCGGACTCACTACGCCCAGCGCCGCAGCCATCGACTTATCGACGAACTACAGCGCGGTAGTGGAGTCCGATACCACCAATCAAACCCTGGTTGATTTGACAAATCCCGAAAGTCCGGTCGTGACTCCGGTTCCGGATCTCGGGGTTTGCGGACAGCCCGCCTATCTGAACATGCTCACTATCGGAAAAGCGGCGAGCATCGATCCGAGCACGATAAACTCGACACTTTACACCAGCCAGGCGTCGGGAAGCTGCATCGGACTACAGACTTGGCCATTCTCAGGCGTTCCTCTCCAACCCATCCAGATTCTTTATGGGTACGGTATTATGCCCGCGACTCCGGACGGAGCGGTTTTCTTGAATGGTGCGGACCCGAACGCGATCACCAGCTTTTCAAGCGTGGTAAACAAGAAGAACTTCGGCGTGTTAGTGAGCGCCAATCCCAAGGCCAGCCAGAACTGGATCGCCAAGATAAACGCATCGGCCTCCGTCAACAACGTCACCCTTAATCAAATTCCTGGGGGCGGGGTCCTGACTAACCTGACAGCCGGAGCGGCGGGAGATGGCGTGATCTACTTGCCAGCACCAGCGACTGCCGCCACACTCTCGCTGGGCACTCTCAACTTCGGCAGCGTCAACGTCGGTACGGCAACCTCTGCGCTCCCTGTTACGCTGACCTACATCGGCACCAATGCTAATGCTGTTCTGAATGTTGCTTCCATCGCAATCCAGGGAACCAACGCGGCAGATTTCTTCGAAACCGATAATTGTGCTGGACAACTCACCTCGCTGTCGAGTTGCGTTATCAATGTCAGCTTCACGCCGTCGCTTGCGTCCGCCGAATCGGCGACGCTAGTGGTGACAGACGACGGCGGTACAGCCCTGCCTGTCGGTTGCACCGCGAGCGCAGGAACGCAAGCTGTATGCCTCTCCGGCGCCGGAACCGCAGGTTCGGGCAGCATAAGCTACGGCAATCGCGCGGGCAAACACTAAACTCGCCGACCCGCGCTTCAGGGAGCACGGCCACTCTCACTGTCTGACATACTCGCCTCAAAACCTTTGGCACGTCCGCGTCCAGCGATGGCAGCCCTATTGCGACTAGTTCAATAAACATATCAATGTCGATCAATTTACTTGACATTCATCGCGCGCCCCGCCTATAGTGGTTTCGGATCGTTGCCAGCCCCGGTTCGCGACCCGAAATGCAGCACCCGGAAAGGCGTTTGCCGTTCCACACTTCATCCCATTCCAGGAGATTTACCATGACACGAACGAAGTTCCTTCTTTCGCTGGCCGCGCTCGCAGCTTTCATTCCCGCTGTTACAGCGCAGACCGTCCACGTGGTCGGCGCCAGCGCGTCCTCTCAATTCCTAACCGCATCGCTGGGGGCGGATCAACTCGCACTCAACGAAATCGCAGCCAATGTCGCCAATGGAACCTGGCAGCCCGGCCAGAAGAGCACCTTCCACTGGACCGCCAAGAACTCCGCCAACATCATTGATAACCGTGACACCCGCATCCAGCCTGAAGTCGGCAACGTCTTCGTGGTGTGGATCGCCGATACCAGCGACAGCACTGGCAACACCAACGTTACAGACATCTGGGCCGCAGAAAGCGTCGACTCCACCGTCGCGGTGCGTTCTTTCTCAGCTCAAGAGACCACCGGCAGCGGAGCGCAACTGCAGTTGATCCCCGCCGCAGCGGGTAATCTCGTCTCCCCTACGTCGCTGTGGCCGGACAACAAGGCCGACGTGACGCTGGTTGGCGTAACGAACGTCTACAATGCAGTTGGAACGTCCTCCACGGGCGTCGGCGATGCGCACATCAACGTTGCGTTTACTGACATTCGCGCAGAAGACGCACTGTATGCTACCTCGCGCGCAATCGCCAAACTCAATACCAGCACTTGGGCCGGCCTCGGGTACGTCGGGCCAACACCCGATATCGGAGCGCCAATTTATACGGCACAGGGTACTGGCACGGAGTCCACTCCGATTAAGTTCGCGCTGAGCGGTGGGACCGATCCCATCTCGAAGATTGTCGTTCCTGCTTACACTACGATCGAAGTCGGTGCCTCGCCGGTCATCTTCGTGTTGAACAATGGAGGCACTTACTCATCCTCGACTTCCAACTTCATTACCGGAGTTGGAACCAAGGGACCATTTCCGCTAGCCCATCTGTTCGATGGCACCACCACAGCCGACACCCACAACCCGGCTTTCGGCGGATCTGGCGATGGCGCCGGAACCCCACTCACGTTGGTCCTTCGCGAGCCTCTTTCGGGCACGGAAAACGTCATCGAATATACGGAGTTCCGCACCACCGGGAACACTGGCGATTCGCAGGAAAAAGGCGTTCTTAACCCCTATAACTCTCCCTACAATCCACTGAAGCTGGCGACGCCAGGTCATGGTTTGCGGGAGCGGGCGAACAGCACCGGAGAAGTGGTCACCGCCATCCAAAAGACATCCAACTCGCTGGGTTACATCTTCTTCAGTTTCGGTAATGCTGCGAAACTGTCGGGTGCGAGCTGGAACTACCTGACTCTAGACGGCGTCGATCCGCTTTCCATTCCGGGTACGTCGAATCAGGAATTACCGAACGGCACTGTGACCGCCGCTTCGTCGGTATGGCCTGGTGGCGTCTCCTTCCCAACCCTGCGCAACGGAACCTACAAAGCGTGGTCGTTTGAACGCTATCTGGTGCCCAACTCGCTCATCGGCGCAGATCCTTACGGTCCCGATGTCCTGGCTCAATCCGAGCAGGATGCGGTTGACCAAACTGTTACGGACTTCATTCCCTTCCGCACTTCGGACGGCAGCGATGGCCTCGACGTGTATCGTTCGCACTTCACCCAGTCTGGAGTAGCAGGCAATAATGGAGATGCCACGGCGGCCAACTTGCTGGATGGCGGAAACACTCTCGGCGGTTCCACAGAACGAGGGGGAGACGTGGGAGGTGCGATTCAAGGTCCCTTCGGTATCACCGTTCCGACCACCAACGGCACAGTAATTACCGCTGGCACTCTGACCAAGAACAAAGGATACAAGGTAACCTGGAAGACGGGCCTTAAGTTTACGGCCGGCACTTCCTGGGAAGGTGGATCGATCACCATCAACGGCACAGCCTACACCATCTCTCCTGTGGCTCTCACGGCGACGATTCTCTATGTCACCTCTGACCCCGGAGCAAACACAACCGCAGTGCCTTATTCTGCTGCGTTCCCATACACGTACCCAGCCGCTGTCGCGCCCGGAGTACTTAACAAAAAGCAGTAGCGTTGCTTTGCCGAAAAGGGCAGACCGCATTGCGGTCTGCCCTTTTTTTTGAGTCGAATCGTCTAACCAAATCCGCTGTTGTTTCCCAACGTTAGCGAGTGCTAAGCTTAAAGTTTGGAGCGGCGGCAGAAAGCGCTCCCAATGCGTTACACGGAACTCTTGTATCCGTTCAGAAGCGGGAGTAGTTCAGCGGTAGAACGCCAGCTTCCCAAGCAATAGAAATATCTTCCTTTAGAATCAATTATTTACTTGTATATCCTCCCCGTGGTGTCTATATTGGTGTCCATCCATGCACAAGAAAAGGCAATCTGAGACTTCTCGGGATTCTCGCATTATCGCGCCCCGGCAAACCATCGAAGTTCTTACTCACATTGGGTGTTGGCGCATATGAAGGAAGATATCGAGTCCGCACAACCCATGAGAAAAACGCGAGAGGGAAGTACTGGACAAGTTGGAATCAAGCCACCTTCCTCATCAGGAATCGCCTATGCTCCACGCGTGAATGTTCTGAAAAAAGTGAAGCTTGGAACTTCTTGGCGCTTTGCTCCCCTGAAGCAGGACTCGAATAATCGAATTTCGTGGAACTCAGTGTTAATAGATGGAAAGGAAGAGATTCACAAAGAAGGGACTTTTTATATCGAGTGGTACGACAATGGCCGACGCAAACGGGAGTCTGTGGGCAAATTTCCGCACGAGGTTTTGGAAAGGGCTCGACGTAAGAGGCTCGTGCTTGAAAGCGAACGCGCGGGCATCCAAGTCAAAGAGCCAGAAGCTTCAGACCCGCACCGATTACACTCCGCCATCGATCGATACTTGGAGTTTGTAAAGCTCTTTAAGAAGCCTTCTACCTATAAGCATTACCGCAATGCGCTCGGGCGCTTTAAGGAGCGGTGTAGCCGGATTTTCGTGCATCAAGTGGACCGCGACGATTTGGTGGACTTCATGTCGTATCTTTCCGGTTTGGGTCTCGATAACCGCACCATCTATACGAAAACGATGGTCGTGGTACAGATGCTAAAAGATGCAGGTGTCCCGAAGATCCTTCGGAAGGGGGATTGGCCGCGCTACACTGCCGAAGAGAGGTCTATCTATACCCCTGGCGATCTCCGGGTGTTCTTCCGAAAGGCGAGCGCGCAGGAGCGAATTCTATTCCAATTTTTTCTGCTGACCGGTTTTCGTGAATCCGAAGTCAAACACGTTTCGTGGGAAGACATTGACTTTCGCGAACAGGTGGTGCGCGTGAAGGCTAAACCAAAGTGGAAATTCATTCCCAAGAACTGGGAGGAAAGGGAAGTACCAATCCCGAGTACTCTGCTCAATAGTCTTGCTGCCCTGAAACTCAAGACCACTGTGGGGACGGATCTTATTTTCCCTTCTCCTGGCGGCAAGCCGGAATACCACATGCTGGAAAAATGCAAAGCCGTCGCATCGCGGGCTGGATTGAACTGCGGTCATTGCCAGACGAAAAAAGGTAGCTGTAAAGAAGGACCATATTGTGGCAAGTTTTTCCTGCACAAATTCAGGCACACGTTTGCGACGACTCACTTGCGGGACGGCATCGACTTGCGGACCGTGCAACACTGGATGGGTCACAAGGATTTGAAGTCGACGATGGTATATCTGAAACCGGCGCGAGGTAAGGAAATTATCCGCAAAGTCAATGCCGGTAGTCTTTCCGCGATCTTTAAGTCCCGCTGACTCGGTCGAACTGTCGAAGTTCCGACGTTGACCTTACGCCAACACTGGCCTTCTTTCGCAACCACGCGGCTAGTTCGGTTGGATCGAAACGGACGGCGCTGCCGATTTTCACTGCCCCAGGGATACGGCCCGATGCGACGTAGTGGTAGATAGTCCGAGGGCTGATGCTAAGGATCTTCGCCACCTCGGGAACCGTCAATGCGTGCTGAGTTTTTTCAAGAACCTCTATGATGCTCATGGTCCGAACCTTTCAGCACACTAAGGCTGGCAGGACATGGGTGTCCCCATAGATTGCTACCCGCCATCCGCCTCATCCACTAACGATGCTGTTCATCACTGTGGCGCATTTCTGCCGCCCTGTCCAATCACTTCTGGGAATGACGTTATTCCCCACGGTTATAACGAAGGACACGGACTCGGACTAACGGACCTTGGTTTTCAACCGAGCAAGCGAAAACTGACCAAGGTGTTGCCGTGTCAGCAATCTAAGTCACGCAGAGAGAGCAAGTTCCAATTGCCTTGGGAGTAGCGCGCGAAGCGGATGTTTGCGTAGAAACGACCTCACAAACTCATTTGCGAGACGGGAATTGTCCCCCGCTCTCATCACGATGCAGCTTTCAAACGACAAAGATGAGTCGGAAAGTGGCCTTATGACGATGCCTTTAACACGGCAATCGCAAGGCAGCGGCGTCGCCAGAATCGCC
>Ga0181531_10002418_pt1 | contig 11675 bp, 6 predicted proteins | sample PEATcosm2014_Bin_38_FD_119743 | JGI IMG/M metagenome (GOLD analysis project Ga0181531, IMG submission 119743) | Peatland microbial communities from MTU Mesocosm Facility, Houghton, MI, USA - PEATcosm2014_Bin11_10_metaG | ecosystem: Environmental > Terrestrial > Soil > Wetlands > Peat | place... | reverse complement strand
TCCCCGTGCCTTTATACGATTTCAAGTGCCTCGATTGCGGGCAGCAGTTCGAAGCCCTGGTCTTGAAAAATGAACCTGCCTGTCCGGCGTGCGAAAGCCACAAACTGGAACAACTGATCTCCATGTTCAGCGTCGACTCCGCAAGCATCCGGCAGAGCAACATCCAATCTGCCCGCCGCGCCAACGTCAAGGAAGCCCGCGACAAAGCCATCGCCGACCAGGAAGCCATCAACCACCACGATGATTGAACGCGTAACCTGCATGGAAATATCGTGATCTGCCGTACCTGCTCGAACGAAATCCCGGACTCCAGCCGGTTTTGCCTGTCCTGTGGGGCGGCTCTCAATGGCGGCGCGCCGATGGTGACGCAAACGGTCGCGAGGCCAACGCAAACTGTCGCAGCGGCGCCGCCGCCGCCGGCTCGCACGCCCTCCCACTCCCATCCCCATCTCTCTTCTTCGGGATCGCTACCGGAAGGCCGCTTCCTGCCCGGCGCATTGCTGGCCGCCCGTTACCGCATCGTCGCTCTTCTGGGCCGCGGCGGGATGGGCGAAGTCTATCGCGCTCACGACCTCACGCTGGGCCAGGAAGTGGCCCTCAAGTTCCTGCCCGAAGTGGCCGCGAGCAATCCGGCAGCCCTCACTCGTTTTTACAATGAGGTTCGCATCGCCCGGCAGGTCTCGCACCCCAACGTTTGCCGCGTATACGATCTCGGCGAAGTGGAGGGCCAGCCGTACTTATCGATGGAGTACGTGGATGGCGAGGACTTGGGCTGCCTGTTGCGCCGCATCGGCCGCCTGCCGCCCGACAAAGCGCTCGAAATCGCGCGGCAGTTGTGCGCCGGACTGGCGGCGGCTCACGCCAAAGGCGTGCTGCATCGCGATCTGAAGCCGGCCAATATTATGCTCAATGGACGGGGGCAGGTGGTGATCACCGATTTCGGCCTGGCTGCGCTCGCCAACGAGATCCCCGGCGAAGAAATTCGCAACGGCACTCCGGCCTACATGGCGCCCGAGCAACTGGCCGGCAAAGAAGTCACGGTGCAAAGCGATATCTATTCGCTAGGCCTGGTGCTCTACGAAGTTTTCACCGGAAAACGCGCGTTCGAAGCCTCCACGCTGGCTGAATTGGTGCGCCTGCACACCGACACCACTCCGGTGAATCCGTCGACGCTGGTGAAGGATCTCGATCCGGCAGTGGAAAGTGCGATTCTGCGGTGCCTGGATTCCGAGCCATCCAATCGTCCAGCATCGGCTCTCGCGGTGGCTGCCCGGCTGCCTGGAGGCGATCCGCTGGCTGCCGCGCTGGCCGCCGGCGAGACGCCTTCGCCGCAAGTGGTGGCCGCTTCGGGAGACACCGCCGCGCTGCCGTGGAAAATCGCAGTCTCCGCTCTCGCCGCCGTGCTGGCAGGCCTCGCGATATTCGTGTTCGCCATCGCGAACTTGAGCATAATCGAAAAGACGGAGCCTAAGAAATCGCCCGAGGTGCTGGCCGACAAAGCGCGCGAGTTAATTCAAAGCCTGGGTTACACCGATCCACCCGGCGACTCCGCTTTCGCTTTCGACGACAACGACGATCTTCTTCACTCCGTCGAAAAAACCGACCAGCCGCGCCCGCAGTGGGACGCAATTGGCCGCGGCCGCCCGTCCATGCTGAAGTTCTGGTATCGCCAAAGCCCCGAACCGATGCTGCCGTTGGGATTCCATGATCCGCTGATCGTTCCCGGCCAGATCCAGGAGAACGATCCAAAGCCCACCATGTCCGGGATGATCGATGTCCAGCTCGATCCGCAGGGGCGCCTTACTTACCTGGAGGCGCTGCCAGCGGAGATGGAAGAGCCGCCCAGCCACCCCCCGCCGCCCGATTGGAACGCTCTTTTCACCGCGGCGGGTTTGGACATGGCGAAGTTCCGGCCGGCCACTCCGCTCTGGGCTTCGCTGGCCGCCTCCGACATTCGTCAGGCGTGGACCGGTGAGTGGCCTGGCTACCAGCATCGCCCGCTGCGCGTGGAGGCTGCGGCGTGGCATGGCCGGCCGGTCTATTTTTCATTAACTGGACCGTGGAATCGCTCGGGCCGCATGCCATCCGGACCTCCGGGAGGCCTGAATCTTGCCACCCGAATACTGCTAGCCATGATACTTTTCGTTCCCATCACCATCGCCGTTTTCCTGGCACGCTGGAACGTGGTGCATGGCAAAGGCGACCGCCGTGGCGCCCTGCGCCTGGCCGGATTGATATTCACTCTGCATATCGCGGTCTGGGCTTTTACAGCCCACTTCTCTTCGGTAGGAAATTTCGCTTATCTATTGATACTCGCCATCAGCACCGCGCTTTTTTGGGGCGCAGCGGTATGGGTGCTTTATCTGGCGCTCGAACCCTATGTGCGGCGTTATTGGCCCCAAGCCATCATTTCCTGGACGCGCGCACTGGCTGGACGCTGGCGCGATCCTCTGGTGGGACGCGATGTGCTGTACGGCGTGGAACTCGGCATCCTGGTCTGCGATATCTACTGTCTGCGATTCTATTTGATCGCGCAACTGGGCGGACCATTATTCACCCCCGACGCGGCTTACCTGACAGGCGCCCGGCAGGCCCTTAGCACTTGGCTGGAACTTCTCCCCAGCTCCATTAGCTTCACGCTGCTTTTGTTCCTGCTGCTGTTTCTTTTCCGCGTATTGCTACGGAACTCCTGGCTGGCGGCAGCCGGATTCGTCCTGCTGTTCGCCGCTGCGAAGTCCTTGTCTTCCGGCTATCCTGGCGTGGATTGGCCGCTCCAAGCTATCCTTTACTCCGCGCTGGCAGTGGGAGCGTTGCGATTCGGATTGGTAACCATGGTGGCCGCTCTTTTCGCCGCCGACACCGCGTTGAATATACCGGTCACTCTAAATTCTTCGCTTTGGTACTTCACCAGCACCAGCCTGGCTCTCGCCACCATCCCGGCGCTCGCCATCTGGGGCTGCTACACCGCGCTCGGGGGACAGAGACCCTGGCAGACCAGGTGAAGAGCGCTTTCCGTGCCCGGCATGGATGGAACCGAAGGGACGCTCCCAGCTACCGGCTCCCCGACAGTCGCGGCTCGTTCGGATGGGACGCTAGGCTCCCGAAGACCGGCCCAGTTTCTTGTTTATTGACAATATTTCCCTGATTTGCGGCCCGATATTCATAAACTCGTCCAGATCGGCAGGCTTAACAATATACCGCCTGATCTGGTATTTTTCCATTTTCGAGCGGTCGCTGGGTGAAGACGACGAGCTCAGGATCACCACCGGCACGTCCGCAAACATTGGATTAGCGCGCATTTGCGCAATAATCTCGATTCCGCCATGTTTGGGAAGGTTTAAATCGACGATGGCGAGGTCGGGCACCGGCGTAGCAGCGCCGGGGCGGAAAAGCGCCATGGCCAGGGCGCCGTCGTCCACCACGGTGAGCTGACAATCCAGCTTCGCGGCGGCCAGCGCGCGCTGCAAAAGATCGACGTCCGCCGGATTGTCTTCAATGACCAAGAGCTGGTTCTTTTCCTCGACCGCGTTTCTCATCTGCTCCCCTTTATTTGTCCTCTCCGGCAAATCGGATCGCGACATTGGGCAGGGTGAAAAAAAATGTCGCGCCTTGCCCGGCCAGCGACTCTACCCATATACGCCCGCCATAACGTTCTACAACACGCTGGCAAATCGCCAAACCCACACCGGTTCCGGGAATCTTTCTGCCATGCAGCCTGCGAAATACCTCAAAGATCTGCTTGTGATACTCGGGATCGATACCCATACCATTGTCGGAAACGCTAAAACGCAACTCGCCCCCCACCTCCTGGACAGAAACGTGGATGCGCGGTGGACTCTCGCCCCTATATTTTATCGCATTGCCGATCAGATTTTGAAACAATGGCTGAAAATGGGCCCGGAAAGCGCGCACCACCGGCAGCCGGTCGCTGCTAATTACCGCGCCGGTTTCGTCGATGGAGGCTTTCAAGTCCTGCACAACGTTTTCGACCACCACATTCAGGTCCACCAGTTCCAAAGGTTGTTCATCGCGGCTCCGGATTTCGGTGTAAGCCAGCAGGTCCGTTAGCAATTCGCGCATCCGGGTGGTGCCGTCGACAATGTTATCGACATATGCGCTGGCCTCGCTGTTGAACTGCCCGGGAAACGACTTGATCAGAAGTTGCGAGTACGCGGTGATCATTCGCAACGGCTCCTGCAGGTCGTGGCTGGCGATAAAAGCGAAGCGTTCCAGATCCTGATTGGTGAGCGCTAAAACTTCGTTGGAGCGTTGCAGGTCGGCGTTGAGGCGGGCCAGCCGGTCGGCGGCGCGAACCTGCTCGGTAATATTGCGGGAAACGACGGAGGCCGCGGTAATGCGCCCCGTTGGGTCCTGCACCGGCGATACCGTGAGGGAAACATTCAGCAGATCGCCTGCTTTGGTTTTGCGAAGGGTTTGGAACTGCTCGATGCGTTCCCCGCTGCCGATTCGCGCCTTGAGGCTGGACAATTCGTCCAGCCGGTCGGGCGGGAAGATAGCGGCGACGGATTGTCCCACAATCTCCGCGGCCGAGAAACCGAAGATGCGCTCGGCGCCCTGGTTCCAGCTGGTAACCGTGCCGTTAAGGTCCCAGCTGAAGATGGCGTCATCCGAGGATTGCACAACGGAAGCCAAAAGGCGGCTGGTTTCATCGGCGCGGCGGCGCGCCGTTACATCCCGGAATACCAGAACGGTCCCTTGAATGCTTCCACCTTCGTTCCGGATGGGTGCGGCGCTATCGTCAATGGGAATTTCTCTTCCGTCCCTTGCAACCAGGATGGTGTGGTTAGCCATGCCGACAATTCTGCCCTCGCGCAACACCTCCGTCACCGGGCTCGATATTTTCGCGCGGTTAAATTCGTTCACTACCTGAAATACTTCGTCCAGCGGCCGGTGCACCAAATCCGCTTCCGTCAGCCCCAGCAGCGACTGGGCCACGGCGTTGACGAACACTACCCGGCCGCGCGCATCCGTGGATATAACCGCGTCGCCGATACTTGCCAGCGTGGTCCGAAGAGAATCCCGAACTTCCTGACTTTCTTTCAGCGCCGCCGCCTGGGCTAGCAGCGCCTCTCTGAGCTCGCTATCCTGCGACTGAATGCGGGCCAGCATTTCGTTGAAGCCATCCGCCAATGCGCCCAGTTCGTCTCCCGAGAGCTTTTGCGCGCGAATGCTATAGTCGCTGGTTTCCGATACCTGGCGGGTGGCATCGGCAAGCTGTGAAATCGGCCCAGCGATGATCGCCCGCAGGCGGGACGAGAGCAGGAACGCGACCAGAATCGAGAGCAGCAGGATCAGCAGCACAGCCTGGCCATACAACCCGATGTGCTCGGTAAGTTCGCCCAGGTCGTTGAGCAGAACGAGGGTTCCGATGCGCCTGCCGTTCAGCTCGATCGGACGCCGGATCATGAGTCCGCTGCCGGTGAAGAGCATTTGATCGGCCGCGTTTCCGGCCGGGCATTCCATGCCGGACCCGGGCCGCAGATATTGGGCGAATATCGCTCCGTTCGGCCGGAAAATGCAGGCCCCCACCAGGTGCGGCCTGGCTTTGAGCGACCCCAGCGTCTGGGTTGCGGTGCGCGGATCTTCAAAAGCCAGCGCCGCCGTGCTGTTGTCGGCGACAATTTGCGCTAAAGCCGAAATATCGCGCTGCATCGCCGCCCGAAATAAAATGGAATCCGCCACTATAATGCCCGACCCCGCCAGCACAAGCGCGGAGGCGGTGACGGACATGATGATCACCATCAGCTTCTGGCGGATCGGAATGTCGCGGAAAGGATGCATAGAAGCGGAAGCGGAAGCGTAAGCTATTTTTCGACCGACCTCGCGACGTTCATTAGTCTGGAACTCAACGTAAGCATGGCTTTCGCCGCGGCGCTTTGCGCGATATCGAACCGCACGCGCCGGTCCTGGATGACAAAAGCGATAACGCCTCCCTCCTTAAGGAATTCTTCTCCTTCGCCCACCGTCAGCACGCCCGGCTCCGAGGCTTCCAAAATTCGAGGGACGTCTTTCTCCGACTTCGAAACAAACAGCACCTGGCACAGCTTTTGCGGCGGCGGGGCGCGCCGGATCTTTTGAATGGTTAGTTCGTGGCCATTCACAACTTCCCCCTTCAGCATGTCGCTCAACGTGTTTCCGAACGGATCTTCTCCCAGGATGCAAATGCCGAGGGGCGAATGTTCATCCGCGAATGCCGCCGGAGGCCATTCCACGAATTTCGTAAAATTGAGCAGGAACGCCGCTTTGACCTGATATTCGAGAGGCTGATCCTCCGCGGCGAGCGCCAATTTCCCGGTGCCGGTAAACCAGCAGGCAAAGAGCGATAGAAGAACCGTCAGCGCGTTACGAGCCGCGACCGTAAGGGAGCCGGGTTCGACAAGGGAGCCCGGTTCGACAAGGGAGCCGGGTTCGACACAGGCTGCTGGGAGCGTGCTTGCGTAGCTGAACTTCGCCCGAACGAAGGGGTTATGCAGCTTTTTCGGCAAGCTCATAGGAGTGGCGTGAAACCCGCGCTACTTGCTCCAGGTCAGCCGCGCATAAACACTTCGCTTGATCAGCACCAGCGGACCCGGATCGCCACCGTATTCCGCATGCGACGGCTGAAAGAGATTCTGGCCCACCACCGAAAAATCGAACTCGCGGCTGACGCGCCAGCCGAAGCGCGCGTCGCCCGTTGAATAGGCCGAAACGCCTTGTCCGGGAAGCACGCTCACATAACGATAGTCGAAATCGGATTGAAAGCGCTTGGAAAAATCCACCGACACTTGAACCGCTGCCTGGTGCTGCGGGCTGGACCCGACGATCCCCGGCGCGCTGCCGATATCCTGGGAATTCGGCGCTTTTCCCAGATCCATGTGCAGGAAGGAATACGAGCCGCGCAGCCGTAAAAACTCTTTGACCCTCCACTCGGGAGCGATTTCCACTCCTTTGGTGTAGCCCAGCAATCCGTTCCCGAATTGCGCCGGAAGCAGCAGGTGCACGGGCTCGGGATTGGTTTCCAAAAACGGCGGCCCGGTTATATCTTCGCTAAACAAATCGTGGTAATGATTATAAAATCCCGCAATATCCACATACAAATTTTGTTTCAAAAGGTTGCGATATCCGAGCTCATATCCGTTCATTTGTTCGGGGGCAAAACGATCGTTCGCATTGAAGCGCGCCAAAAAGGGAATACCATTCACAATTTGTCCGGTAAAACCCAGCAGATAAAAGTCTTCTTCCGCATCCGACGGAGTCCGCAGGGTATGCGTATAAGCCGCCCAGACGGTTTGCTTTTGAGTGGGCGTCCACAGCAGCCGGGCGCTCGGCTCAGCGCCAAAATCGGTAAAATTGGTGCGCAGTAGTTTCGTGCCGACGGTCAGCGACAGCCGGCCCTCCACCAGCCCAATCTCATCCTGGAAATATCCCGTTACCAGATAATCCGTTCTTTTGAACGGCAGAAACGTGAGCCCCGTCACTACCTCGAAATCGTGCGCGGGCTGCAGGCGGCCCTCCACGCCATAAGTAACCTGGTTGCGCGCCGGCAGACGAAGGCGCTGGAGAAAATCGATATCAAAGGTGTTGCGGTCTTCGGCGAAATTCGGCTCGTGACGGTTGGTTCGATCATAGTAGACCTGCACCTGGAAATCGTTCCCAGGGCTTAGCAGGCGCCGCCAGAATCCATTGATATTTCCGCCGGAAAGATAGGCGTTCGCGTCCGCCACCCAGGAATACGGCGGCGCGTAGGTGTTAGCCACCACGCTCTCACCCGCGATCTCGTCGTACGCGTCGCCTTCCAGAGTGAAGGTGTCGCGGGAGCCTTCGGTCCAATCCATGCGGAACCCGCCCTGACTGGATCGCCAGTCGTCGAAATTCCGCCCATCGCTGTGATCTTCCGGCCCGCGGGTGAAGCCCTTGCCGTAGATGCGATAGTTGAAATCGTCCCCGTTGCCGCCCCCGTAGCGAAAATCGGCGAAGCCTTGTTCGAAGTTGCCGCCGCCCACCGTAGCCTGCATCCCGCGCGTGTCTTTGGAAGATTTGGTGATGACATTGATCACGCCGTCCACGGCGTTCGGCCCCCAGATTGTTCCGCCCGGACCCCGGATCACTTCGATCCGGTCGATGTCTTCCATATAAGTGTCCTGCACTTCCCAATAAGTGCCGTCGAACAAAGGCGTGTAAACGGTACGGCCATCGATCAGCACCAGCACAGAACGCGTGAGCCGGGTGCCAAAACCGCGAATTCCGATGGCCCACTTGTTGCTGTCGATCCGCGCCACTTCCACGCCCGGTGCCAGACGCAATGCTTCGGGAATGCAGGTGGCGCCCGAGCGGCGGATGTCGTCTCCGGTGATTACGTAAATGGCCGCCGCGGTTTGCGAGACCTTGGTTGGCTCTTTGGTGGGGGTGGTGACTTCGATTTGAGAGAGCTCTTCGAGGCTCAGATTCTTGAGGGCCGCCGGATTGGGCTGGTTCGCAGGCTGGGGGTCGGAGCCGTCGCCGCGGACGCCGGGAGCCAAAGACGCGAGCACCAGCCACACGGCGATGCGAAGCTTGCAGCGCGCCGGAATTCGGTTTTCGCGAGCCACCATGCCGAAGATCACAGACTCGTCCACCCCATCCTGGCGAGGCTCCCCGCTAGCGCTGCCGAATTTAAACATACCGTTCTATCGGTACTCACGCCGCAACACCGTAGCACCTCTAGGGCAAAACCAAGAGCTTTCGCAAGTTCTTCTTGACATTATTTATAGAGGACTCTCCACGCCCAACTAAGTTTCACTAATATTAACTGCCCGGCAGCGTCGTTCGGCTTTTGTAGCGGGCGTTGGATGTATAGTTGCTGCACGCCACATGTAATAAGGGGCTGAACCGGGTGGGGGTATGAATTCTCTTCGCAGACTATGGGGTTCCTTCACGCTATTTTCCGTCGCGATCGGTTCGATGGCGCTGTTCGGTGGAACTGTGCAGCAGCTTCCGACCTTGCCCAACGGAGCGATTGCCCAGGCACTCCAAGTGGATGTGGTTGGGGACATTTACTTAGCCGGATCGGTTCCGCCCAAGAGCCCGAAGTCGTCTGCCGACACAACGGATGCTTTTGTCGCAAAGCTCTCGCCGGACGGTTCCAAGGTAGTGTACTTTACCGTGCTCGGTGGATCGGGCGAGGATGCGGCGGTTGCGCTGGCGGTGGGGTCCGATGACTCGGTATATGTGGCGGGAACGACCAGCTCCAGCGATTTTCCGGTTACCAAAGGAGCCCTGCAGACCTTTTTCGGAGGAGAGCTCGACAGTGCGTTCGCCGCGAAAGTCGATCCAAACGGGGCACTCGTCTATGCCACCTACCTCGGCGAAGCTACCTATACTTTCGCCCAAAACATCGCCATTGATGGCGCCGGAGATGCTTTTATTTTGGGGGGCGGAATACCTCTGGGTGTGGCGGAGATTGCCGGTGGCGACGCACAAGGCCTGGGCGGCTTCGTGATCGAGATCGATCCCACCGGGAGCAAGATGTTGATGGGATTTGCAGGGCTCGGAGGCCAGTACATTGCGGTGGACGGGGAGGGCTACGTGTATCTCGCCGGTTTGGTGACTCCGCCTTTGCCTCCACCCTTGACCGGCCCGACGTTTACAGCGGGCGCCTTGCAGACTTCCGAACCCACCGGGCTTTGCGGGGGTGATTTTGTCGCCATTCAATGTCCCTTTCAATACGTCGCCAAAGTGGGCCCAACGGGCGCCAAAGTGGACCCGACGAGCGCCAAAGTCGACCCAACGGGCGCCGAGCTGATTTATCTGACCGGTCTCAATGGAACCTACGGCGCCACCCCGGCGGGGATTGCGGTGGATACGGACGGCAATGCCATTGTCGCGGGCACCACCTTGTCGCCGGATTTTCCAGTAACTGCGGATGCTTTCGAGAGCGTTTATGCGCCGATTATTCCTCCACCGCAGCCTTTTGTATATCCGGGCCCGCATTATTTTCCGCCGCCCGCCACCGGCTTCGTTGCGAAGCTGAACGCTACAGGCTCTGCGCTGGTCTGGTCGACATTCTTTGGCGGATCGGTGAACGATTCCATCACATCCATGGCCGTGGATTCCGAAGGAGGGCTGGTGCTCGCCGGGCAGGCGGGATCGAGCGACCTCCCCGGCTTGGCGGATTCGCCAGCCGGTTGCCGTCCATCCACCATTCAGACGCTGCCGTTCGCTGTGCGGTTGACGCCCGACGCGACCAGCGCTTCGCCCGCGCAATTGTTTTATGGATTGCCGGCTTATCGCTACGGAGCGGCCGATGCAGCAACTGGCCCCATCGCTGTGGCGAGTCCGGCGTTGGGCGCGGTCTTGGCGCTGGGCGCAGTTTTGGCGTTAGAGAAGAGCGGTGCGGTGACAGCCGCCAATCTATTCGCGCCCAGCCGGCTGGCCTGCGTCACCGATCCGGCGGATAACGCGCAAATTCTCAGCGTGGCGCCGGGGCAGGACGTCACGTTGTTTGGCGCAAATCTGGCGTTTGGAGCAAATCTGGCGCCGCCGGCAGGAATTGAAGTGACATTGAATGGACTTTCTGCGCCGCTTCTTTATACCTCAGCCGACCAGGTGAATGTCCAGGTTCCGGCCCAGATCGGCAGGGCGACAACGGCCATCCTGCAAGCGACCAACAAAACTACGACACCCCCGCTGGATGAAACTCGCTCGCTAGCGGTCGTGCCCGAGCAGCCCAGCGTTTTTTTGACGGCCGAGGCGCTGGGGGGAACCACCTCGTCGTGCCTGGGGTCCGATGGCCGCTTAGGATCCGCCAGCTCCGCGCCGGCAGCCATGGCGTCGAACGCAGATGGTTCGGTCAACTCGCCAAGCAATCCGGCGGCGGTGGGTTCCTCGGTAACGATATTCGTGAACGGCGTAGATTTGAACCGATGGGTATCGCTGACAGTGACAGGTTTGGCGAACGATACTCCGGTTACATTTACAGCAGGTACACCGAACACGGGAGCGGTGCCGGTGAGTTTTCAAATCCCGCCGGTGAGCGCTCAGGCGAACGCGCAGGCGCCCACCAACGGGGTGACGTTGACGAAACTCCAGGTAGACGGAACCGCGGTGCGGGAGTCGGTAATTGCCGTTTGCGTGAAGCCGTAATTGCCGGCGCACGGGCGCGGCCTTTGCAGCGCCTGTGCCGGTCCGCGCACTCCAGGCTATTCTGAAAGTATGAGACCAGTAGCCGTCGTTGGCATCGGGAAAACTGCGTTTGGCGCGTTCCCGGATCGCGATCTCCGTTCGCTCGCGGTTGAGGCCGGACAAAAAGCATTGCAGAACGGACACGCAAACGCGTCGCAGGTAGAGGCGTTCTATGTGGGCAATTTCGCCGGGCCTTCGTTTGTAGGGCAGAATCATCTGGCCCCGTACATTTCATCCGCGATCGGGATCCAGGGCGTCCCGGCCACGCGTTTTGAAGCGGCCTGCGCCTCCAGCGGATCGGCTTTTTTTCACGCGGCGTCGGCGGTTGCGGCCGGGTTGTACGACGTGGTCCTGGTGGCCGGGGTCGAAATGATGACGTCGCAGTCGTCTCTAAAGGTGACGGAAATTCTGGCCGGCGCGGGCGATTTGTGCGGCGAAGTTCGAGCCGGATCAACATTCCCCGCTTTGTTCGCGATGTTTGCGCGGCTTGCAATGTAACAGTACGGAACCACGCG
>Ga0181531_10002417_pt1 | contig 11676 bp, 12 predicted proteins | sample PEATcosm2014_Bin_38_FD_119743 | JGI IMG/M metagenome (GOLD analysis project Ga0181531, IMG submission 119743) | Peatland microbial communities from MTU Mesocosm Facility, Houghton, MI, USA - PEATcosm2014_Bin11_10_metaG | ecosystem: Environmental > Terrestrial > Soil > Wetlands > Peat | place... | reverse complement strand
TTCGATGGCAACCCGGCGTCGAGGGCCCCCAAGCGTCGTCGCATTTTGTTAAATCCTGCGGGTGTGCCTGGTGCGTCACATAAGAGTGTCGCACGCAGAATGAGTTAGCACCGATTCCTTTCGCCGAGTGGAGAATAGCCAATCGCCGCCGCCACACACGCCCAGGCGCCACGTGCGTGCGATGTTCAAGTACTATCTTCGTTGCGCGGGGGAGGGTGAGGCAGACGGGAGCACAACCATCATGTCGACCAGGTCAGTGATTATCGCGCAGCTCGAGCAGGTGGCCGATGAGCACAAGCAAACGCTGGCGCCATTGTCCGATGACCTGAAATTGCTCGACTCTGGACTTGATTCACTGGGATTCGCGGTGGTGGTTGCCCGCCTCGAGGACCAGCTCGGCGTCGATCCCTTCAGCTCGGATGAGGAAATGGACTTTCCTGTCACGCTGGGGGATTTCATTGGAGCCTACGAAAGCCTTGTCCGGTAGTGCGGCTTCACTCTGGCAGCGCATTGCAGCGCAGGGACCACTGCGCGAGCGCTTCCTGCGGGGCATCGGCAGCAGCGTAAAGCTTGGCGATCTGCAGGGCGCTTCGAGCCTTGGCGGGGACTTTCGGGGGCTGCGCGGGCGGTCGGTGTTGATTGCCACGGAGGAGCAGCTGACCGCGGCGTTGGCATTGATCGAACTGGATGGGATCGCAGCGCGGATGGTGCTGTGTCCTCCAGGCCGATCGACGGCGGAGATCGAGTCGATTGCCCGCCAGGCCGAGGCCGATGCCATCCTCTATGACACCGATGATCAGCGTGCTGCCTTGGCGCGCCTCGGTATGCCGGTACGGTGCACGGCATCGCTGGTCCCATCCCCCGGCGCGGCCGAACGAGGGCACCCGACGACCACGCAGCCGACTGAATGGGTGCTGCTGACCTCGGGCACGACGGGGGAGCCGAAACTGGTCGTGCACAGTCTCGCGACCCTGGCGGGGGACCTGCAGACCTCGACCGCGGCAGCAACGGGCACGATCTGGAGCACGCACTACGACATCCGCCGCTTTGGGGGACTGCAGATTCTGCTGCGCGCGCTGCTGTGCGGCGGCTCGCTGGTGCTGTCGGACCCGGAAGAGCCGATCCATGATTTCCTGCAGCGGACCGCGCGCGCAGGCGTCACGCATATGACGGGTACGCCGTCGCATTGGCGCCGGGTGCTGATGAGTGGCTCGGCGCAGTTGCTTGACCCGGCCTATGTGCGTATGTCGGGCGAGATCGCCGATCAGCCGATCCTGGATCATCTGCGTGCCACCTACCCCCGGGCCGCAATCGTGCACGCCTTTGCCTCGACGGAAGCCGGGTTGGCCTTCGAGGTCACCGATGAACTGGCGGGTTTCCCCGAATCGTTCGTCAGCCGGACTGATTCGCAGGTGCAGCTGCGGATCGAACACGACTCGCTGCTGATTCGCTCCCCGCGTACCTCGTCCCACTATCTGAACGGTTGCGCCGAGGCGCTGCGTCGCGAGGATGGCTTTGTCGATACGCAGGACCTGGTCGAGTTGCGCCACGGGCGATACCATTTTGTGGGCCGGCGCGGCGGGATCATCAATGTGGGCGGACAGAAGTGCCACCCGGAGGAGATCGAGTCGGTCATCAATCGCCACCCGCGCGTGCGCATGTCGCTGGTCAGATCCCGCAAGAGTCCCTTGCTGGGTTCCGTGGTGGTGGCGGACGTGGTGCTCAATGGTGCGGAGGCGGCCGAGCCTGCGCGCGACGCCGCCAGCGTGACGGTCAGAAATGAAATCCTCGCGGCCTGCCGGGAATCATTGAGCGCCCACAAGGTGCCCGCCACCATTCGCATCGTCGAGTCGCTGGACATGACCCCGGCCGGTAAATTGCGACGGCCGAATGCGTAGTGTCATCGTCACCGGTGCGAGCCGTGGCCTCGGCCTGGGCATTGCCCGAGCGTTGGCACAGGACGGGTATCGCGTGCTGGCAATCGCCCGCCAGCAGGGGGAAGCGCTCAGTGCGCTGGGCGCCCAGGTACAGGCCGAAGGCCGCGGCGAGCTCAAGTTCCGGGCTTTCGACCTGGCCGATGTCGCCGGCATTCCCGATCTGGTGAAAGGATTGCGCGCGGAGTTCGGCGGCCTTTATGGGCTGGTCAACAATGCAGCGATCGGCACCAGCGGCATCCTGGCGACGATGCGCGACGCCTCCATCGAGCAGGTGCTGCGCATGAATCTGCTCTCGCCCATCGTTCTGAGCAAGTATGTGGTGCGCGCATTGATGGCCGGTAGCAGCGGACGGATTGTGAACGTCAGCTCTATCGTCAGCTTCACCGGTTATCGCGGCCTGTCGGTGTACGGTGCCACCAAGGCCTCGCTGCTAGGGTTTACGCGTTCGCTGGCGCGCGAAGTGGGCCCGTTAGGCATCACCGTCAACGCCGTGGCGCCGGGCTTCATCGCCACGGATATGACCAGTGGTTTGGAGAGCGATGAGCGTGAGCGAATCGTGCGTCGCAGCGCCCTGCGCCGACAGGCCACCGTGGCCGATGTGGCGCACGCGGTGGCGTACCTGTTCAGCGAGGGTGCGCAGAACGTCACCGGCACGGTGCTGACGGTGGATGCGGGCGCTACGGCCTGAGCCGCGCGCCTGTCAGAACCGGACCTGACCCGATTCGACGCGGCGGCAGAATTCCACATCGACCGGGACATAGGCCTTGGCGGTCGGATCGTCAAAGTAGATTGGATCTTCGGTTGCGGTCGGATCAAAGCCCTCGCGCACGAGGTCGAGTTTTCGGGGCTTGTGCGTCGCTGTCATCGGCATATGACGCAACAACCGCAGGAATAGTGGCCGCGCGTAGATGGGCAGATGGGCGAGCAGATGTTGGCGCAGCGCGCCGAGATCGATCGGACCGATGGTCTCGAGCGCTGCCATGCCCGCGCGGCCCTCGGTGCCCGGGACCTTGACGCCATAGACAACCGCATCGGTGGTCCCTTCAAAGCCGCGGATACATTCGGCGACCTGGGAGGTGGCCACGTTTTCACCTTTCCAGCGGAAAGTATCGCCGAGTCGATCAACGAAGTAGAAATAACCCGCGGCGTCACGGCGCATCAGATCGCCGGTCCGATACCATCGATCGCCCAAGGCGAACACATCGCGCAGCAGCTTGGCGTTCGAGGCGGCCGGATCGGTATAACCCTCGAATTGCGTCGAGGCATTCGCAGCCTCCGGGCGCAGTTCACCGATGGCCTCGCCGATCTCATCGACGGCGCAGCGAATGCACAGTCCCTGTGAATCGCGCAGCGGTTCGGCCGTCTCCTCGTTGCAGCGGATCAGCGCGATGGCATGTCGATGCCGCAGCAGCGAGGGGATCCGGCCGATGGCGCCAATTTTTTCCTCGACGTTGAAGAGCGAAAAATTGCCTTCGGTGGAGGCGTAGTACTCGAGAATGTGCGGAATCGCAAAGCGCTCCTTGAAGCGGACCCAGGTGTCGGCGCGCAGTCCGTTGCCGCAACACAGGCGCAACCGATGACGATGTTCGGCCTCCCCGCCGGGCGTGGCCAGCAGGTAGCGGCACAATTCACCGATATACTGGAACAGCGTGCAGTCCCACTTGACGACGTCGTTCCAGAACTCCCTCGCCGAAAATCCCGGCCGAATGACGACCCCGCCGCCGTTGACCAATGGCGCACCGATGGCGACGACGCCGCCAATGCTGTGATACATGGGCAGGCAGTTGTAGAGCCGATCCGAGGCTTGCGTGTGCATCAGTCCGGCAAACCAGTGGGTCCACTGCATCAAGCGAAAGTGGCTGACATTGACGGCCTTGGGCAGGCCCGATGTGCCTGACGTGTAGATGTAGAGCGCACGCTCTTTGATCGTAGGCGCCCCGTAACCGGCGGCGGGGGGCGGTGTGTTCTCCACCGCCGCAAGGGCAGTGGCGAGATCCGTATCGGCGGGCCCATGACACCAGAGTCGCGGCCGCGTGCGCAGCCCGTCGAGTAGAGGCAGCAACGCGTCCAAATGTTCAGCCGCAACGATCGCATGGCTGGCACCGACGATATCGAGCGAGTGCGCCAGCGCGCTGCCGGTGAGGCTGGTGTTGATGAGCGCCACCACGCCGCCCACGCGCGTCACTCCCAGCCAGATGGCGAAGTACTCAGGACAATTGGGCATCAGCAGCGCCAGCACCGCACCGGCAACCGCACCTTGCTGCACGGCCCAGCGGGCATATTGATTGGCACGTTCAGCCAGTGCGCGATACGTCAGCACTTGCTGCTCCGACAGCAGCGCCGGTGCGGCGCCGAAACGCTGCGCCCACTCCTCCACGGCCAGCGGCAGGATGCGCTGTGGATGGCGCGGGATGGGCGCGGTGAGTTCGAGCGCGCGCAACCACGAAGATGAGGCGGAACTGCTGATGGCCGAAGAGCTGACTGTCACGAGGCGCAGGAGAATGTGCTACATTTTCCGGGCGACAGTATCACAGCCATCAGAGCTGAGCGACCAGTCAACGTCCCATCCGAACGCCGCGGCGACGGCGAATCGGTTGCACAATCAGGAGCCTGCTGATGCGGATTGAGACGATAGCCGTGCACGGCGGCTACCAGGACGACCCGACGACTCACGCCGTGGCGGTTCCGATCTACCAGACGGTCGCCTACTCCTTTGACAGCGCAGAGCACGGTGCGGCGTTGTTCAACCTGGAAGCCGACGGATTCCGCTATACGCGCATCAGCAATCCGACCAACGAGGTGCTCGAACGTCGGGTGGCCGAACTGGAAGGGGGCGTGGCGGCGCTGAGCGTCGCCTCGGGCCAGGCGGCGCTGCATTATGCAACATTGAACATCGCCCGCAGCGGGCAGAACCTGGTGTCGGTACCGCAGCTCTACGGCACCACGCATACGCTGTTCGCGCATCTGTTGCCGGGTTTTGGTATCGATGTGCGATTCGCGGCTTCGGATGAGGCAAGCGCGATCGAAGCGCTGATCGATGAGAATACCCGCGCGGTGTTCTGCGAGAGCGTCGGCAATCCAGCGGGCAATATCTGCGACATCGAGGCGCTGGCGCAGGTCGCGCATCGACACGGAGTGCCGTTGATCGTGGATAACACGGTCGCGACGCCGATGCTGCTGCAGCCCATCCGCTATGGCGCGGACGTGGTGGTGCACTCGCTCACCAAGTTCATGGGCGGCCACGGCACCACGCTGGGCGGCGCCATCGTCGACAGCGGCAAGTTTCCATGGCAGGCGCACGGCAGCAAATTCGCGATGCTGACGGAGCCGGACCGTTCCTATCACGGCCTGGTTTATACGGAGCATTACGGGGCCAGCGCCTATGTGGCCCGATGCCGCAGCGTCTATCAGCGCACCACCGGCTCGGTGCTGGCGCCGATCAGCGCTTTCCTGCTGTTGCAGGGCATCGAAACACTCGCGTTGCGGATCGAGCGCCACGTCGAGAACGGCAGACGGGTGGCCGAGTTTCTGCGCGATAACGCCTGCGTCGACTGGGTCAGTTACGCCGGCTTCCCCGACCACCCGCACCATGCACTGGCGCAGAAGTACTTCGGCGGGCGGGCATGCTCGCTGATGACCTTCGGCATCAAGGGCGGCTATGAAGGCGGTAAGCGCTTCTACAATGCACTGCGGCTGGTCAAGCGGCTGGTGAATCTTGGCGATGCGAAGACCCTGTCCTGTCATCCGGCCTCGACCACGCATCGGCAGATGTCCAGCGAGGAGCAGCGTCTGGCCGGGGTTTCACCGGAAATGATTCGACTGAGCATCGGTATCGAGCATTCAGCGGACATCATTGCTGACCTGGACCAGGCGCTCAGCGCCAGCCAATCCCAACCCGCCGCCTGTTAGCACCGCCTTGATGGCAGCGCCCACGCCCCTGTTTCCACACCGCGAGGAACGCGAGCGCCTCGATGACTGGCTGACGCGCCAGCTGCTGGGAGTCCACCAGCGCATCGTCGCGGGGCGAGTCACGCCGACGCTGGATATCGCAGCGCTCAGAAGGGAGCTGGCGGGATTCGATTTCGCCGCGCCCCGCGGCATGGATGAGCTGCTTGCCTGGACAATTCAGATGCTGGAAACGGGGCTGGTTCATTTGACGCATCCGCGCTACTTCGGATTGTTCAATCCGGCGCCGGTATTCCCTGCCGAGTGCGCTGATCGGATTGCCGGCGCGATCAATCCTCAGCTCGCCAGCTCCGCGACGTCTCCGGCCGCGGTCGAGATCGAGGCGCACGTGATCCGCGCGGTCGCCGCCCGCGCCGGCCTGCCGGCGCAGTCGGGAGGGCATTTCACCAGCGGCGGCTCGGAGGCCAACTTCACCGCCTTGCTCAATGCGCTGACGCGGGCGGAACCGGGCTTCGCGCAGCACGGCGCGCGCGCGTTCAGCGGCGCGCCGGTGTTCTACACCTCGCGCGAGTGTCACATCGCTTGGCTCAAGATCGCCCACCAGACCGGGATCGGTCGTGCGGCGCTGCAACAGGTCGCTACCGACGGACGCGGTCGCATGGATATGAAGGCGCTGGTTGCGGCAATCGCCGCGGACCGGGCGCACGGACGCGTACCGGTGATGATCGTTTCCACCGCGGGCACGACGGGAGCCGGCGCCATCGATCCGCTGTCCGACTGTGCCGAAATCGCGCGCAAAGAATCGCTCTGGCACCATGTCGATGCGGCCTGGGGAGGCGCTGTAATCGCATCGGATCGGCTGCGGGGAATTCTCCAGGGAATCGAACGGGCCGACTCGATCACGATCGATGCCCACAAGTGGTTCGCCACCACCATGGGGTGCGGCATGTTCCTCACGCGCCAGCCAGCGCTGCTGTCGGCGGTGTTTCAGGTATCCACGCATTTCATGCCCTCGAACGTGGTTAGCCTCGACCCCTATGTGAATACCGCACAGTGGTCACGGCGCTTCCTGGGATTAAGACTGTTTCTGGCGCTCGCAGCCGTCGGTTGGGATGGCTACGCCGTGCATGTCGAGCGCGCGATCGCACTGATCGGGTTGCTGCAGCAACGGCTGGCCCGATTCGGCTGGACTACCGCCAACGATCCCTCGCTGGCGGTGCTGTGCGTCCAGCCTCCCGCCGGCAGCCCCACCGCGCGCACCATCGTTGAGCGTGTCGTGGCATCCGGGCGAGCCTGGATAGCACCCGCCCGGTTCGAAGGTCGGGACGTCGTCAGGATTTGCGCCACACACGGCGAGTCGAGCGAAGCGGACCTGGATGAATTGGTGGCAGCCCTGGAGGCTGCCCGGCATTAGCGCAAAACAGCGCTACGGAAGCCGCGGCTGCAGTCGCTCGATCAGCGCCGCGATCGACGCGATCGACAGGAAATTCTCCGGCGTTATGTCTGATTGAGGAATGGACAGCTGGAATTCAGATTCGACGGCGAGCATCAGGCTGACCATCTGCATTGATGTAACGCCAAGCTCGGCCAGCCGCATCGTCAGCGAGACCGGTCGCGTGTGCTGTGTCGATGCCAGGATATGTTCGACCAGGCCGACCACACGGACTGTGGTCGAGGCGTCGATGCTGTCATTGGCCTGGCTGGTGTGCATGGCGGGACTTGCTTCGAGAGCGCTCACTGCTACCGCGTGATTAAAACACGTCGGCGCCTTCCAGGTAAGCATCAAATAGCTCCGGGACTAGAAAAGGTTTGAATCCTGCGCGCAGGCCACGGATCGAGTGGGCAAATATCGGCGGGCGCCGATCTGCCTCGCAATCGCCCCTGATGCTTACCGATTGCTGCACATGGAAGCACGCAGTGCGATGTTGAATTTCAATTTGCGACTCGCGGCACGCTCATGATATTAGTGAGGCGCTTGATTCGCTGTCGATAGAGAAAGAGGGCCACGCCCCGTGGATATGCGCGCTGACGTCTCAATGCCCGCCGCCGCAGGCAGCATTGACACAAGTCTCGCCGTCGATGCCGCTGCGTCCGTCGCCGCACGCTTCGCCGCCGCTGTCGATCTTGAATCGCGTTTTCCCAGCGAGGCGATCGCGGCCGTCAAGGAACATCGACTCCTCGGCATTCAGGTGCCACCGCACCTCGGCGGCGAGGGCGCAGGGCTGGCCGAAGTCATGCGAGTTTGTTTTCGGCTGGGCCGCGCCTGCGCGTCCACCGGCATGGTCTTTGCGATGCATCAGATCATGGTCGCCTGCATCCTGCGGCATTCTGCCGGCAGCTCCTGGCACTCAGGAATGCTGCAGCGTCTGTGCGAGGAGCAGCTGTTGCTGGCTTCCTCGACGACCGAGGGGACCAGCGGTGGCAACGTGCGCTCCAGCGAGGCTCCGGTTGAATCCAGGGATGATGGCATCCAGCTGTTGCGGCGCGCGACGGTGATGTCGTATGGCGCCGAGGCGGATGGCATTGTGACCACTGCGCGACGCTCGGCCGATGCCGCCCCGTCCGATCAGGTCCTGGCCGTGTTCCTGAAGAAGGACTATTCCCTCGAACCCTTGTCCAGCTGGGACACCATGGGTATGCGCGGCACCTGCAGTACCGGTTACGTGATTCGTGCGGCCGGCAGTGCGGAGCAGCTGCTGCCCGAGCCGTATGAAAAGATCCATGCGCTGACGATGGTGCCGTACTCGCACCTGAGCTGGGCCAGTGTCTGGGCTGGCATCGCAGCCGGTGCGCTGGATTGCACCCAGCGTTTCCTGCGGCAAGCCGCGCGACACAGTGGCGGACAGCTGCCGCCGGGCGCGGCGCACTTCACGCGCGCCAGTGCCAGTTTGCTGACGCTGCGAGGCCTCTTGGCGTCATCGCTGAAGGGCTTCGAGCGCATTCAGCACGATGAGCTGGCCCTGCGCTCGATCGAGTTTCAGATGAGTATCAACCTCACCAAGGTGGAAGCCTCGGAACTGGCGGTGGGGATCGTCCTGAGCGCATTGCGAGCGTGTGGTCTGTCGGGCTACCGGAACGACGGCGAGTTCAGCGTCGCGCGACACCTGCGCGATGTACTCTCGTCTCCCATCATGATCAACAACGACCGGATACTGAGCAATCTGGGCACCACCGCGCTGATGAGCGGCATCCCAACGTCCATTCTGTAATCGCCCCTGAAGGACATGACACCCCAATCCAATATCGCCCAGCGGCCCACTGACAGACAGCAGGACGCGGAACAGCTGAATGCCACTTTATTTCGCTCTTTGGACGTAGCCGGCGTCTATGCCCGGACCGAGATCTACGAGGACCTGGTGACACGCCTGTCCGCGGCGATCTCCAGTATCCGCGAGCCGGGCACGGAGGTGCTGCGATTCCCACCGGTCATGAGTCGCTCCCAACTGGAGCGCGCCGGCTATCTGAAGAGCTTTCCCAATCTGCTCGGCTGCGTCTGTGCGCTGCACGGCAGCGAATCTGATATCCGTACGGCCGCAGAGCTGCATGAGAAGGGCGGCGAGTGGACTTCCGCGCTGACACCAGCCGATCTGGTCCTGACTCCGGCTGCCTGCTACCCGGTCTATCCGATTGCCGCGCGCCAGGGCGCAGTCGCTGCCACGGGCAAGCTATTCGATGTCGCCTGCGATTGCTTCAGACACGAGCCTTCGCAGCAGCTCGATCGGCTGCAGTCCTTCCGCATGCGCGAGTATGTGTGCATCGGCGCACCCGAGGTCGTCAATCGCTTTGGCGAGCGCTGGATATCCAAGGCCAAACGCTTCGCCGACAGCCTGGAGCTTGCCTTCAGCATCGCGCCGGCAAGCGATCCGTTCTTCGGGCGAGTCGGCCAGATGATGGCGGTCAGTCAGTTGCAGCAGTCGCTGAAGTTTGAATTGCTGGTGCCGCTGCCCTCAGAGAGCCGACCCACCGCGTGCATGAGCTTTAATTCCCATCGCGACCACTTCGGACAGATCTGGGACCTCAAGGACCACGAGGGTAACGTGGCGCACACCGGCTGCGTCGCGTTTGGTATCGACCGGCTGGCCATAGGTCTGTTCTGGTCACACGGGTTGCGCATTGAGGACTGGCCTGAAACGGTCCGCAGGACCCTGTCCTACTAGGCCGCAGCACGGCACCCGCTCAGCAGCGCGCATGCCGTTAGATCCGCGCGCGCAGCGTTTGCTGGACATGCTGGCGGTCGCTGCGCCCTCGCCGCAGAGCCGAATCACAGCGGATGACAGGCGCCGGGCCTTCGAAAGATTGTTAATGCTCGGCCGTCTTCCCGAACCGATCGGCCACGTCACGGAGTTGCTCGCACCCGGACCCGGCGGACCAGTCCCGCTGCGTCAATACATTCCCGTGCGAGCATTGGAGGATCTAGCACCGGCGCTGATCTATTTCCATGGCGGTGGACTGGTGGCGGGCAGTCCGGATACGCACGATGCGCTGTGCCGCACGCTGGCGAATGCGGCCCACTGCCAGGTGGTGTCGATCGGTTATCGGTTGGCACCGGAGCATCCGTTTCCCGCCGCACTGGACGACGGTTGCGCTGCGGCGCTCTGGGTACTGGCTCAGGCAAGATCGCTTCGAATCGATCCCCAACGCCTGGGCATCGCCGGAGATTCGGCCGGCGCCAATCTGGCCGCGGTGGTTTGCCAGTGGTTGACCCAAACGGCCGTCACCAGGCCCGTGCTGCAGCTATTGCTCTGTCCCATGCTCGACCACTACGCTGACACCGAATCGCGCCGGAGCTTTGGCTCCGGCTACCTCGTCAATCTGCGAGAGCTGGCGCTGGAGGCGGAAGAATACCTGGGGACTGGGGCAGATCCCGCCGATCCGAGAGTTTCACCGCTTCGTACCGCCGACTTAAGTGCCCTGCCTGAAACCATCATCCACACTGCCGAGTTCGACCCGATGCGAGATGAAGGATTGGCTTACGCTCAGCGCCTGACCAGCGCGGGCGTCCCGGTGCGCTACACCTGTCACCCCGGCATGATTCATATGTTCTATGCGCTGCCGGCGGTCATCCCGTACGCACGGGCGGCGCTGGCACAGATTGCCGTTGAGGCCGGCTCGGTATTGTATTCGGCGCGATTGGCAGATGCCGGGTAGACCCTCATGATCGAGCGCGCCGCCGTTGAGTCCCTGCTGCAGCGCCTGTACGCGGCACGGATAGCCGGCAATCTCGATGCCCTCTGCGACTTATTCGCGCCCGATGCGGTGTTCGAGATTTCCGGAGTCAGCCAATCCAAACCCATTGCCATTCGGCCCGCCGGTTCGCGGGAGTTCCGACCGTGGCTGGCACTACTGCTGAAGACCTTCCGACTGACGGACCACGTGCTGCTAACCTTGATTATCGACGACAATAAAGCGGCGGTTCGATGGCGCGCCAGCATTCACTCCAGGATTACCGGTGCCGCGGTAATGACCGATGTGGTCGATCTGATTGAGATCACAGACACTCACATCGTATCGTACATCGAGTTTTTCAGCGGTACCATGCCCGGTAAATCATGACTACGGACGAAGAAAGCCCCGACGAGAGATGGCTCGTGCTCGTCAATGACGAAGAACAGTATTCGATCTGGCGCGCCGCGAGCGCGGTGCCTGCCGGCTGGCATATCGTAGGACCGCCCACATCAAAGACGGCGGCGCTCGCATACATAGAAAGCCATTGGACCGACATGCGGCCGAAGAGTCTGCGTCCGCCCGCTTAGTCGATCCTATGATCAACGTACTTTCCTACTGCGGGGCAGCGCCGATATCGAAGCCCGAGTCGTGCAACTTCTGGACAATC
>Ga0181531_10002416_pt1 | contig 11677 bp, 10 predicted proteins | sample PEATcosm2014_Bin_38_FD_119743 | JGI IMG/M metagenome (GOLD analysis project Ga0181531, IMG submission 119743) | Peatland microbial communities from MTU Mesocosm Facility, Houghton, MI, USA - PEATcosm2014_Bin11_10_metaG | ecosystem: Environmental > Terrestrial > Soil > Wetlands > Peat | place... | reverse complement strand
TGCCTGAACGAAGCGCGCTTCGGCATCCTGTGGGGCGCCCTCGGCGCCGCCCGCGCCTGCTATGAGACCGCCCTCGAGTACGCCCAGACGCGCATCCAATTCGGCAAGCCGATCGCCGCCTTCCAACTCACGCAAGAGAAACTCGTCAACATGATGCTCGAGCTGAACAAAGGCATGCTCACCGCACTGCATATCGGCCGCCTCAAGGACGCCGGTCTCGCACACCCCAGCCACGTCTCGTTCGGCAAGCTCAACAACGTGCGCGAGTCGCTGGCGATCTGCCGCGAAGCCCGCACGATCCTGGGCGCCAACGGCATCACCCTCGAGTACCCGGTCATCCGCCACATGAACAACCTCGAGAGCGTCCTCACCTACGAGGGCACGAGCGAAGTCCACACCCTGATCCTGGGCCACGCGATCACCGGGGAGCGCGCGTTTAGCTAACCCGCTACAGCGTGACTTCGAGGTAGCTGCCGAAGCCGACGAGGTACTCGGCGCGCACGCTGTGCGCGAGCGTTTGGATCAGGTAGAGGCCGCGACCGCTTTCGGCGTAGGCGTCGCGTGGGAGGTCGGGGTTCCAGCGGAAGCCCGGGCCGCGGTCGAGTGCGGTGAGGACGAGGCGACCGTCGTCGCGGCGCAGTGCGACGTCGAGGTAGCCCGGGGTGTAGCGGGCGACGTTGCCGATGATCTCGCCGAGGATCATCTCGCCGGCCAGGCGCGCTTCTTCGCTCGCGCCCTCGGCGTGCAGGCGGGCGACGAACGCTTCGCGCGCGGATTGTGCGGCGACCCAGTCGTTGGCGTCGAAGCTCCAGTCGGCGCCGCCGCCGACGCGCATGGTGAGGATCGCGATGTCGTCGCTCGGATCGTCCGGCACGACCAGCGCGCCGAGCAACGCCGCGGGCGTGCTGCACAGCGCAAACGCAGGGTGGGCCAGCGCTCCGGCGACCTGCTGCTCGCCGGCGGTGATGTCGCGCGTCGTCTCGATGAGCCCGTCGGTGAAGACGACCAGCAAGTCACCCTCCGCGAGCGTGTGCGAACGCGTGCGCAAGAGGTCGAACGACGCCAGGCCAAGCGGGATGCCGGCCGCTTCGAGCCGATCGAGGCGGCCGTCGAGCGCGCGCAGGAACGGCGCGGGGTGTCCGGCGTTGGCGTACTGCAGCCCGCGCGTCGTGCGGTCGAACCGCGCGACGAACGCGGTCACGAACACGTCGGGGTGCTCGCGGCGCAGGACCGAATCGGCGATCCCCAGCGTGCGGCTGGGGTCGCGCTCGACGACGGCCAAGGCGCGGAACGTCTGGCGCATCTTGCCCATCGTGACCGCCGCTTCGAGCCCGTGGCCGGCGACGTCGCCGACCGAGAGCCCGACCGTCGTCTCGTCATAGGCGAGCGCGTCGTACCAATCGCCGCCGATACTCAGGTCGTGCGTGCCCGCGGTGTAGACGCCGTCGAACGTCACCCCGGGCATCGTCGGGAGCGCCGCCGGCAAGAACGAACCCTGCAACGTGCGCGCGACCTGGCGCTGCCGTTCGTACAGACGCGCGTTGACGACCCCGATCGCAGCGCGCTGCGCAAGCAGCGTCGCCAACTGCTCGTCCTCGTCGTTGAACCGTTGGCCGGTGTTCTCGAGCGCCAGCGAGAGCACACCCAGGCGCTGGTCCTCGACCGTCAGCGCGACGAACAAATATCCGCTGATGCCGAGCGATGCGAGAAAGGCGCGCTGCTCGGGATCCTCGACGCTCTCGAGCCAATCCGGCGGCAGCGGGTCGACGCGTAAGGTGCGGCCGGTGGCGGCGACCATCGCGCGGTCGTCGTCCTCGCGAATCCGGAAGCGGCGCAAATACTCGCGCGCCACCCGCAGGCGCAGCGGATCGGCGTGCGCGACCGCGGCCGGACGCAGGCGCTGCGTCTCGTCGTAGACGTAGATCGTGCACCAGTCGGCGAGGTGCGCCACCGCGACGTCGGCGATGCTCTGCAGCGTCGCCGACGCGTCGAGGACGCCGAACGCGCTGCCCGCTTCGACCACGATGCGCAGTCCGTCTTCGACCCGCTTGCGCTCGTCGATGTCCGTCAGCGTCCCGATCCAGCCGGTCAGCGCTTCCTGGGTCTGGATCGGCGCGCCGCGGTGCAAGAACCACCGATAGGCGCCCTGCCGGCCGCGCACGCGGTGCTGCGCCTCGAAGGCGCTCGCCGTCGCGCGCGCACGCATGAACGTCGCCAGCAGCGGGGCCAGATCGTCCGGGTGCACGACGTCGGGCCAGTCGTGCTCGTGCGCGCGCACGCCGGTGTGGCGAATCCAGGGCTCGTTGACGTATTCGAGCCGCCCGTCGACGTTCGTCACCGCGACCAGATCGGGTAACCCGTCGGCGAGGGCGCGGTAGCGGCGCTCCGAGCGCACCAGCTCGCGCGTCGTCCGCGCATGGCGGATGACGGCAGCCGCGCGCGCGGCGAGGTCGACGTAGAAGGTGAGGTCGGCCTGGTCGAACGGTGAGGCGTCCTCGCCGAGTCGCCCGAGGGCGAGCGCCCCGAGCCGGTGCGTGCCGTCGGCGAGCGGCACGACCAGCGCGGAGCGCACTCCCACATCGTCGTGCACGCGTTCGGCTTCGTCGGACCAGCCGGCCGGCGGCGTCGGCAGCGTCAACAAAATCGGTTCGCCGGTCGCCGCGACCTGCCACGACGTGCCGACGATCGAATCGGCGCCGCGATACCGCTCGCGCGCGGCGGCCAGCACGTCGCGCACCGGCGGCGGCCCGGCCGTCGCAAAGCGATCGAACGCGCCGCGTTCGTCGAACAGGTCGATGACCGCGTAGTCGGCATGGGTGGGCACGATGATCGCCAGCAACGCGTCGATCAGGACGTCGGGATCGCCCTGCGCGGCGAAGAGGGCGTTGACCGACGACTGCAACGCCGCCCGCTCGCGGGCGCGGTGCTCCGCATCGCACGGCACGATCGTGCCGATCCAGCCGCGCGGACCCGTCTCGTCGCGCACCTGGACGGCGTGGCCACGATACCACCGGTAGCGGCCGTCTGCGTCCAGCAAGCGGTACTCGTCGGCGTATTCTGTGCCGCCGGCGACGTGCTCGGCCCAGCGCGTGCGCACGCGCACGAGATCGTCCGGGTACAGCAGCACGGTCAGCGCGTCGTCGCCGGCCTGCCGGCCCTCGGTCCGCGTCAAGCGGCGCCACGCCGCGTTCGCCTGCACCAGCGTGCCACGCGTGTCGCTGACCCAGATCGCATCCGGGAGCAGATCCAGGGCGGCGAAATCGAGCGACGCGAGCGCACCGCGACGCTCCGGCGACATCATGGCCATCGCATCTACCCGTGCGGTCGCAAGCGCTCCTGGGGGGTGAGCGCCGAGCTTACCGTTTCAGGACACGTGCGAGCTTGTCGAAGAGCGCCTCGAGGGTCATCTCGTGCGCGCCTTCGAGCCGCCGCCACAGCGGCACCCCGACGTCGTCGGTGAGCGTCGCCGCGACGCGGTGCCGGACCAGGATCTTCTTCCCGGCCGGCTCGAGCGTGAAGCCGTGGGTGCCGTCGATCCCGGGCGTGTCGACGCGCCAGACGATGCTCTGCTCGGGCTGCGCCTCCTCGAGCACGGCGTGCAAGCCGCCGTGCCACTCTTCGGTCTTGCCGGGCACGAGCGGTCCCGGGCTGCGCAGGAACGGCTGCGAGGGGAACGGCCAGACGACATCCTGCGAGGTTCCGATGTCCGTCAGGAGCTGGTAGATGCGGCGCGGCGTTCCGCTGAACGTGCGCTCGTGGACGACGTCGATGGTTTTCGGCATACAAAAAGACCCCGGCGATTTCGCCGGGGTCGGGTGCTCAGGCCTTGAGCTCGATGTCGACGCCGGCCGGCAAGTCGAGGTGCATGAGCGCATCCATCGTCTTGGGCGACGCCTGCAAGATGTCGATCAACCGCTTGTGCGTACGCATCTCGAAGTGCTCGCGCGACTTCTTGTCGACGTGCGGGGAACGGTTGACGCAGAACCGGTTGATCTCCGTGGGGAGGGGGACCGGACCGCTCACGAACGCGCCCGTGCGCTTCGCCGTGTCGACGATGCGCTCGGCCGACTGGTCGAGCACGCGGTGATCGTACGCCTTGAGGCGGATGCGAATCTTCTGCTTAGACATTCTCTGGTAATCCTGACTTAGTCGGCGACCGTGGTGACCACGCCGGCGCCGACTGTGCGGCCGCCCTCGCGGATGGCGAAGCGGAGACCCTCTTCGCACGCGATGGGGGTGATCAGCTCGACGTCCATCTGAACGTTGTCACCGGGCATCACCATCTCGACGCCTTCCGGCAGCTTGATCGTGCCGGTCACGTCGGTCGTGCGGAAGTAGAACTGGGGACGGTAGTTCGCGAAGAACGGCGTGTGGCGGCCGCCCTCTTCTTTGGAGAGGACGTAGACTTCAGCCTTGAACTTCTTGTGCGGCTTGATCGAACCGGGCTTCGAGAGCACCTGGCCGCGCTCGATGTCGTTGCGCTCCACACCGCGGAGCAGCACGCCGACGTTGTCGCCGGCGATGCCGACGTCGAGCAGCTTGCGGAACATCTCGATACCGGTGACGACCACCTTGCGGGTCGATTCCGTCAGACCGACGATCTCGACTTCTTCACCGACTTTGACCTGACCGCGCTCGACGCGGCCGGTGCCGACCGTGCCACGGCCGGTGATCGTGAAGACGTCTTCGACCGGCATCAGGAACGGCTTGTCGACCGGGCGCTCGGGCGTGGGGATGTAGGTGTCGACGGCGTCCATCAGCGCGAAGATCGGATCGGCAGCGGCCTCGCCGCGCTTGCCCGAGCTGGCGAGGGCCTTGGTGGCCGACCCGCGGATGATCGGGACTTCGTCGCCCGGGAACTCGTAGCTGGTGAGCAGCTCGCGGACTTCCATCTCGACCAGCTCGAGCAGCTCCTCATCGTCGACCAGGTCGACCTTGTTGAGGAACACGACGATCTTCTGCACGCCGACTTGGCGCATGAGCAGCACGTGCTCGCGCGTCTGCGGCATCGGGCCGTCGGTCGCGGCAACCACCAGGATCGCGCCGTCCATCTGAGCCGCGCCGGTGATCATGTTCTTGATGTAGTCGGCGTGACCGGGGCAGTCGACGTGCGCGTAGTGGCGCTTCGCCGTCTCGTACTCCTGGTGCGAGATGGCGATCGTAATGCCGCGCTCTTTTTCCTCGGGCGCGTTGTCGATGTCGTCGACGTTGCGCTTCTGGATGCTCGAGTTCTCGGTCGCGAGGCAGTTGATGATCGCAGCCGTGAGCGTGGTCTTACCGTGGTCGACGTGACCGGTCGTCCCGATGTTGACGTGCGGCTTGCTCCGCTCGAACTTGGCTTTGGCCATGATTCCTCTTCGTGGTCCTTCTGTTACGTGTTGGTATGCGGTATCGAAACGAAGCTATGCCGCGGGCTTCTTGCCCTGCGATTTGGCGACGATCTCTTCCTCGACGGACTTCGGCGCCTTCTCGTAGTGCGAGAACTCCATGGTGTACGTCGCCCGGCCTTGGGTTGCGGAACGCAGGTCGGTCGCGTAGCCGAACATCTCCGAGAGCGGAACGTTGGCCTTGATCACGACAGCGCCGCCGATCGCCTCGTCTTGCGAGAGGATCTGGCCGCGACGCCGGTTGAGGTCGCCGTTGACCGCGCCCATAAAATCGCGCGGTGCGGTGACTTCGACGCCCATGATCGGCTCGAGCAGGATCGGGCCCGCCGCGCGGTTGGCTTCCTTGAACGCCATCGAACCGGCGATCTTGAATGCCATTTCGCTGGAATCGACGTCGTGGTACGAACCGTCGAACGCCGTCACCTTGAAGTCGAGCACGGGGTAGCCCGCGAGGACGCCGCTCTGCGCGGCTTCGCGGATACCTTCCATGACCGGCTTCTGGAATTCTTTGGGGATCACGCCGCCGACGATCTTCCACTCGAAGACGTAGCCGGTGTTCGGCTCGCCCGGCTCGAGGCGGATCGACACGTCGCCGTACTGACCCTTACCACCGGTCTGCCGGACGAATTTGCCCTGCTTCTCGACGGTCTTGGTGATGGCTTCGCGATACGCGACTTGCGGCTTGCCGACGTTGGCTTCGACCTTGAACTCGCGCTTGAGGCGATCGAGGATGATCTCGAGGTGAAGCTCACCCATGCCGGCGATGATCGTCTGCTGGGTCTCTTCGTCCGTCCGCATGCGGAAGGTCGGATCTTCTTGCGCCAGGCGCGTGAGCGCGATGCCCATCTTGTCCTGGTCGCCCTTCGTCTTCGGCTCGATGGCCTGCGAGATGACGGGCTCCGGGAAGGTGATGTTCTCGAGCAGGATCGGATGCTTCTCGTCGCACAGCGTGTCGCCCGTGCGCGTGTCGCTCAGCCCGACGGCCGCCGCGATGTCGCCCGCACCGATCGCGTCGATGTCTTCGCGATGGTTGGCGTGCATGCGCAGGATGCGCCCGATGCGCTCCTTCTTGCCGGTGCGCGCGTTGTACAGGTAGGTGCCCTTCTCCAGCACGCCCGAGTAGACGCGGAAGTAGGTCAGGTTGCCGTACGGATCGGTCGCGATCTTGAAGGCCAGCGCGGCGAAGTTCTCCTCGTCGCTGGGCTGACGGGTGATCGGCTCGTCGTCCTTGGGATCCTTGCCGGTGATGGGCTTGGCATCCAGCGGCGAGGGCAGAAAGTCGACCACCGCGTCGAGCAGCGGCTGCACGCCCTTGTTCTTGAACGCCGAACCGCAGAGCATCGGCAGAACCTTGCCCTGGATCGTCGCCTTGCGCAGCGCGGCGTGAAGGCGCTCGATCGGGATCTCTTGCCCGTCGAAGAACATCTCGAGCAGCGTGTCGTCCTGCTCGGCGATCGCCTCGATCAGCGACTGGCGCCATTCCTGCGCCGTCGTGAACAGCTCACCGTCGGCTTCGGTCACCGGCGTCATGTCGGACGTCGAACCGAGGTCGTCGGTGTAGACGATCTTGTTCATCGTGAACAGGTCGACGACGCCCAGGAAGTCGCCCTCGGCACCGATCGGCACTTGGATCGGCGTCGCCGGGGCGCCCAGACGGGTGCGAATCTGCCGGACGCAGTTGAAGAAGTCGGCGCCCATGCGGTCCATCTTGTTGACGAAGATGACGCGCGGGACGGCGTACTTGTTGGCTTGACGCCACACGGTCTCGGACTGCGGCTGCACCGCGGCGACCGAGTCGAACAGCGCGACCAAGCCGTCGAGGACGCGCAGCGAGCGCTCCACCTCGACGGTGAAGTCCACGTGGCCTGGCGTATCGATAATGTTGATACGCGTGTCGCGCCAGGTGCACGCCGTCGCCGCCGACGTGATGGTGATGCCGCGCTCCTGCTCCTGGACCATCCAGTCCATGGTGGCAGCGCCGTCGTGCACTTCACCGATCTTGTGCGTGCGCCCGGTATAGAAAAGGATGCGCTCCGTCGCCGTCGTCTTGCCGGCGTCGATGTGCGCGGCAATGCCGATGTTGCGGGTGTGCTCGAGGGGGTATTCGCGTTTGAGAGCCATGATGAAAAAGAGGGGCGCCGCTTACCAGCGGTAGTGCGCGAAGGCCTTGTTGGCTTCCGCCATCTTGTGGGTGTCCTCGCGCTTCTTGATCGAAGCGCCTTGGTTGTTGGACGCGTCGAGGAGCTCGTTGGCGAGCTTCTCGGTCATCGAGCGACCGGGGCGCGAGCGGGCATAGCCGATCAGCCAGCGCATCGCCATCGCCTGACGGCGGTCGGGACGCACTTCCATCGGGACCTGATAGGTCGCACCGCCGACGCGGCGAGGACGAACCTCGACCTGCGGCATGGTGTTGCCCAGCGCCTGATTGAAGACGTCCATCGGATCGCGACCCGACTTGGTCGCGATCATCTCGAGCGCACCGTAGGTGATCTGCTCGGCGACGGACTTCTTCCCGCACAGCATCACCTTGTTGATGAAGCGCGCGAGCACTTTCGACCCGAACTTCGGATCGGGAAGGATGGGACGCTTGGGAACCGGGCCCTTACGCGGCATGTCTCTCGAGGCTTCCTTTTACTTCTTCTTCTGATTGCGCTTGGCGCCGTACTTCGAACGGCCTTGCTTGCGATTCGCGGCGCCCGACGTGTCGAGCGTGCCGCGAATGATGTGGTAGCGAACGCCAGGGAGATCCTTGACGCGCCCACCACGGATCAGCACGACCGAGTGCTCCTGGAGGTTGTGGCCGATCCCCGGGATATAGGCCGTCACTTCCTCACCGTTGGTGAGGCGCACGCGGGCCACTTTGCGCAGCGCCGAGTTCGGCTTCTTCGGGGTGATCGTCTTCACCTGAGTGCACACGCCGCGGCGCTGCGGATTCCCCGCGACCTCGAACGTGCGATTGGGCAGGTCGGGGTGGCCCGGCTTGGGTCCGGTCGAAACGACGCGGAACGCCGGGGTTTTCACCTTTTTCTGCTGTTTCTCGCGGCCCTTACGGACCAGCTGCGAAATAGTTGGCACTCAGATCTCCGGAACGCACACGAAATCGGCCTCACCGCGCGGGTGGGCCGGAACCCTCGAAGCATACCATGCGGCAAGGGGGGCGTCAACGAGCAGCGCAGCAGACGCGAGCCGACCGCTCGAGAGGAGCCGATCGCTCGTCTTCTTAAGGGGCCCAGCCTATGCGACTCTGTCCGCCCGGTACCTATCAACTCCAGTCCCAGGCCAATCCGTTGCTCTTTCTCGGGGTGACCGCGACGGGCGATGAGTTCGTGGTGATCAACGTCGCCCAGCCGGTCACCTGGACGGTCGAGGGGACCGATTTCCCGCAGCATCTCTGGCTTCCAGGCGCGGGGGGCAACCGCGCGTACCTGCACTTCGGCCAGTCCCCGCTGCTCGCGGGCCCGCTCGACCCCTCGGCCATCGAATCGCAGCTCGGGATCTTCCAGCAACCGAACGGGTCCTACGCGATCGGCAATCACGACCACAGCTACATCGCCGACCAGAACGGCGACCAGCCCAGCGCCGGGAACCCGGTCATCCCGTGGTCGGTCAACGTGGTCTCGGGTCCGCCCCAGCCCAACCAGCTCTGGATCTTGGTTCCGGTCTAACTCCCGGCGAAGCGGGTGACGATCTGGGCCAGCTCGGCCGGGCTTTCGACCGGCAGGTTGTGGCCGGCATTGCGCAGGTTGACCATCAGGGCCCCGGCGATCGGCTCGACGACGTCGCGCCGGAGGCGGACCGGCGGCGCCAGCGGGTCCTTTTCGCCGGCCACGACCAGCGTCGGGACGGTGATGCGGTCGAGCCGGTCGCCGAAATCGGCGGCGCGACCGCGGTCGAACCAGCCGAACCAGTGCTCGCGCTGGGCGATCAGCGCGTCGTCGACGATGCGCTCCATGACCTCCGGTGCGGGTATCCGCGTCATCGCGGCGCGCTGGAAGCGCTCGATCCGCTCGCGCGAGCCGTAGGCCGCCTCGGCCAGCGCGCGCTGCTTGGGCGCCTCGCGGTAGGCGCGCGCGCTTCCGGGCGCGACCAGGATCAGCTTCTCGATCGCCGCCGCGCCCTCGCTCGCGACATATTGTGCGACCTTCGCGCCCATCGAATGGGCCACGACGACGGCCGGCCCGACCGCGTCCAGCGCGACGCGCAGGTCGGAGGCATAGCCGTCCAGATCGTGACCGTCGGCTGGCCGATCGCTCAGGCCGGCACCGCGAAAGTCGAGCAGGTGGGCCGTGAACTGCTCGGGGTCGAGCCGCTCGACGAGGTCGTACCACATGCGCCGCCCGCTGATCCAACCGTGCGCGAACAGCAGCGCCTGCGGTCCGCTCCCGCGCCGCTCGAGCGCCAGCGTGAGCGAACCGTTCTGAATATACCGAATCTTAACCGTCTCCGGGTGTCCAGTGACCGATCACCAGTGTAGCGATGCAACCGCTCGCGGCATACGTGGTGGGCTACCTCTCGCTCTTCCTCCAACTGGCCGTGCTCTCATTGAGCACCGCGCTGGCAGCGATCGTGCGCGCCTCGATCGGTCGTCGCGTGGTCGACGGCTGGGTCATCTCGCTGGCGCTCTACACGCTGGGCGTGCTGGTGATCGCGCTCGCCGCGCTCGGCAAGACCGTCGCCTTCACGGCGCTGCCGTTCCCGACCGTCACCACGATCGCGTACATGTTCGTCGAGGACCTGGCAGCGATCGGTTTCATCGTGACGCTACGGCACGAGCGCAAGCGCCCGCTGCTCACGCCCGCGCTGTGCGCGCTGATCCTGGCGGTCGCGATCGCGACGGCCTGCGCGGTGCTGCGGCTGCCGACCTTCTTCGATCAATACCGCGTCCACGCCGCGTGCCTGGGCGTGCTCTTCGCCCTCGCCGCCGGCGAGGCGCTGCGCCGACGCCAGCGCAGCCCGCTGGTCGCCGGTGCACTCGGCGCGCTCGCGCTCGACTACCTGCACGTGCCGCTGCTCACGCTGGTCGGCGTCCACTTTCCCCCCTCGTACCTGAGCCTGGAAAGCTATGTCACCTCGATGCTCGACATGACGCTCGGCATCACGATCGTCGTGCACGCGACCGATCGCGTGCGCCGGGAACTCGAGCGCCGCAACGCCGAGCTGGCCAGCGCCGAAGCCGCCTTACGTACCGCCGTATACACCGACGCGCTGTGCGGCGTCGGCAACCGCGCCGCGTTCCTCGAACGGCTGACCACGCGCGAGCGCCGCGGCGTCGTCGCGATGATCGACGTCGACGAGCTCAAGGCGATCAACGACCGCTTCGGCCACGCGACCGGCGACGCGGCGCTGGCGGCAACGGGCCGCGCGTTGCGCGAGCGGGTGACCGACGCAGCGGTCTTCCGCATCGGCGGCGACGAGTTCGTCGGGGTGTGGCCCAACGGCGACCCCGACACCGTCGGCGCCATCCTGCGTGCGGTCGAACGCGACCTGGGAGTCCTGGGCGAAGACCTCGCCGTCCAACCCCACATCTCGTGGGGCATCGCCGCGTTCGACGAGCGGCTCTCGCTCAGCGACGCGCTGGCGATCGCCGACCGCGCCCTCTACGCCCGCAAAGCCGACCGCCGTTCCTGAGCCGCAAGGCGCTCAGCGCTGATCGACCGTCGTCCCACGCAGGCCGGTGAAGGCGATGATCGCGGCCACGAAGCAGCAACCGGCGGCGCCGACCATCACCGCGCGAAAGCCGGCCAACTGCGCGTGCGGATCGGCCTCGGCGGTGCCGCTCGGCGAAAAGATCGCGTAGACGATGCCGAAGGCGGCGACCGCAAGCAATCCGGCAATCCGCGAGACGGCGTTGTTGACACCCGACGCCACGCCGCTGCGCGTCTGCGGGACGGCATCGAACACCGTCGTCGTCAGCGGCGCGATGAACAGCACGCCGGCGATGCCCAGCACCGTCGTCGCCGGGAAGTAGGTCGTCCAGTACGAACCGCCGATCCCGGGCCACGCAAAGAGCAAGAACGCGGCGCTCGCGACCACACCACCGGCGAACAGCAGCCGGCGCGGGCCGAACCGGGCGACCAATCCACCCGACCAGCGGCCGAGCGCGGCCTGCAAGACGACGAACGGCAGGAACGCGGCGCCGGCGGCGGTCGGCGCGTAGTGCTGCACGTCGATGAGCAAGAACGGCACGAAGTAAAAGGTTCCGCCCATCGCCGCGTAGAGCGCGAACGTGTAGACGTTGGCGACCCGGAAGGCGCGCACGGCGAAGAGCGACGGCGGGATCATCGGCGCCT
>Ga0181531_10002415_pt1 | contig 11679 bp, 10 predicted proteins | sample PEATcosm2014_Bin_38_FD_119743 | JGI IMG/M metagenome (GOLD analysis project Ga0181531, IMG submission 119743) | Peatland microbial communities from MTU Mesocosm Facility, Houghton, MI, USA - PEATcosm2014_Bin11_10_metaG | ecosystem: Environmental > Terrestrial > Soil > Wetlands > Peat | place... | reverse complement strand
CGCTGACACGGGACGCAGCCTGCGAGATGCCGTTCGAAACCGGCTGCCTCGGTCGCATCGAGCGCACCCAGCGCGTACGCTTCGACGTCATCGTGCAACGACTCGTTCATGCGTACTCCTCCTGAAACGGCTCGAGGGATTCGCGTAGTTTGCGCATCGCCAGTCGAATGCGTCCTTTCACGGTGCCGAGCGGCTCTTCGAGCACGTCGGCGATCTCGGTCTGGGTCAAGCCGCCGAAGTAGGCCAGCTCGACGGCGCGGCGTTGATCGTCCGGCAGACGGTCGAGCGCCGCGCGGACCGCACTCGAGCGTTCGGCATACATTGCCGGTTCGTCGGCGCGGTCGGGGGACGGAATCATGGCCACCTCGTCGAGTGTCGCGGTGGGCCGCGCACGCCGCGCGGTATCGATCGCCGCGTTGTGGGCGACGCGCACGAGCCAGGCGCGCAGGCGCACCACCTCCGGATGGATCGTCGACGCCCGCTCCCACAAGCGCGTGAATGCGAGTTGGGTGAGGTCGTCCGCCTGCGCAGCGTCGCGCAGCTCCCGGACGACGACGGCATACACCGCCGTCGCGTGGCGCCGGTAGAGGATGTCGAAGGCCGTTCCGTTGCGGCGCTGCACGGCGCGAACGAGGTCTGCGTCATCCTCGTGGTCGGCGCTCGACATCATACTCGCTCTACGGGAATGGCTCGTCGGCGGATCACTGGCCTTTCGGGACCAGTTGCCAGATCTCGTCTTGGACGTGGCCGTCGCGAACCAGGATGACTTGGCGAACTCGGAGTGACCCGTGGGCGCCCGTGTAGGTCACGTCGGCCACGACCGTCTGCCCTTTGGGGTTGCCGTCGACGGTGACACCGGCAACGTCCGGGGTGAGCAGTCCCTGCGCGGTGACGAACTTCTTCCACACACCGGCGATCGTGGCGCCGGGGTACGATCCGTCGAGCGGGCCGCCGACCCACCAGAGGATGGCGTCGGGCCGGTAGTCGGCCGCGAGACCCTGCGTGTCCCCGGCGGCGATCTTTTGGACGTGGGCGCGGACGAACGTGGCCGGATCGTCGTCCGCGTAGGCTGGGGAGAAGCCGGCTGCAGCCATCGCGATGACCCCGAGCCCGAGCAGCGCTGTTTTCATCTCTATCGTGTCCTTCGGAGTGTTGAGCGGTGATGGCATCGATACGGTCGCCGTCTCGGGACGGATCACTCGGCGTGATCCGCCGGCGCCGCGTTTGCGTATCGACTCCATGACAGCCAGCACCGCGGGCCGCTTCGCGGCCGCGCTCCTCATCGCGTGTGCGACCCTCACGGGCGGCGCTCACGCCACGACCACCGCGCCTTCAGCGTTCGATCGGGCGATGACGAGCGCGATGAACGACATGATGACCGCGATGGATCACGCGCCGGCGAACGGCGAGGCCGACCACGACTTCGCTACGATGATGATTGCGCACCATCGCGGTGCGCTCGACATGGCGAAGCTCGAACTGCGCGATGGCCGGGACGAACGGCTGCGCCGCGTCGCGCAAGAGATCGTCGTGACGCAACAATCCGAGATCGATCTCATGAACACGATCCTGCGCGCTCGCGCGATGCAGTCGAAGGGAATCGCGCATGTTCGCTAGGTCGGCACTCCTCACGCTCGCCGTCGGCGCGATGTTGGCGGCGCCGGTCGCGGCCGGCCAGGCGCCCGAGGCGGCGGACCGGCCCGACCGACCGATATCCGCGCACGATCGCGTCTATCTCTCGGATCAGAGCTCCAATACCGTGTCGGTCGTCGACCCCTCGCGGAACGTGCTCCTCGGTGTCATCCGCCTAGGCATGCCGTCATCCGCAAATTTGAGTCCCCTCTACACCGGACAACTCCTGGTTCACGGTATGGGGTTCTCGCCCGATCATCGCACGCTCGACGTCGTCTCGGTCGGCTCGAACTCGGTGACGTTCATCGACACGGCGACGAATGCCGTCAAACACGTCGCGTACGTCGGCCGTGCGCCACACGAAGCGTTCTTCACGCCGGACGGTCGCGAGGTGTGGGTGACGGTCCGAGGCGAGGACTATGTCCAGGTGCTCGACGGCCGGACGTATCGCGAGACGATGCGCATCCCCGTACCCTACGGGCCGGGGATGACGATCTTCTCGCCCGATGGCCGCTACGGTTACGTGTGCTCGAGCTTCACGCCCGAGACGGTCGTCGTCGAGCGCGCCACGCACGCCATCGTCGGCCGTGTTCGTCAGCCCTCGCCGTTCTGTCCGGACATCGCGGCAACTCCGGACGGCACCCAGGTCTGGGAGACCCTGAAGGACACCGGACGCGTGCTGATCTTCGATGCGCACCCGCCGTTTCGTCAACGCGCAGTCCTCGAGACGGGACCGATCACCAACCACGTCAACTTTGCCCGCACCGCGCGTGGTCAATTTGCGTACGTGACGATTGGCGGTCTCAACGAGGTCAAGGTGTTCTCGACCGGCGTGGTACCCGAGTTGATCGCGACGATCCCAACCGGCGATCTGCCGCACGGCGTGTGGCCGTCCGGAGACGGTACGCGCATCTATGTCGGCTTGGAGAACGGAGACGCCCTGACGGCCATCGATACCACCACCAACCAGGTCGTGGCGACGATTCCCAGCGGGCAGGCGCCCCAAGGCATTGCCTACGTCGCGGATGCGGTGCCCGACGGGCCGGGGACGCAGCACCTCGAGCCGCTCGGGGAGAGCGGCGGCGCGCAGCACGTTGCGCTCTACGCGCCCGGTGCGCAAACGCCGGCCTCGACCGTCGCGATCAACAATCAGGGCCTGGTCGACCTGGTGCAAGTCGCGGCCGCCGGCCTTCTTCCCGGACATCCCTACCTGCTGGCGTTGTCTGCTGCGACGTCCGCGCAGCGGCCGACCTCGCTCCTGCGCTTCACGACGAACCCCTCGGGCGCCGCGGTGGCCTCGACGGTCTTGCAACTGCGCGTGGCCCGCGGCGGGGAGGCGCCGGGAGTGACGCGCCTGGTGCTGTTGGATGCTGCCCCCGACGCTCCGGCGGCCGCAGTGCAGGCCGAGCGCTTGTGAATCTCTTGACGGGGCCTTCTGCCGGGAGCCCTTGCGTCCGGCAGCCGCCCCATGGTAGCTTGGTGGCCTCATGACCTCGTGTCGCATGATGACGACGACGACGATGACGACTACCCTCGGCGAGGGCAGGTCTCCGTCGGCGTACGCATAGCGCGCACAACCGACACACGAGACGGCCCTCGCCACTGCGGCGAGGGCCGTTTTTGTTTCCCGACCCTACTCGACTCCTGGAGGCTCCCGTGTTCACACTCCCGCGCGTCCACTGTTCGTCCGACCCGGCGTCGTTCGTCATCACGACGGCCGAGACGACGACGCGCACGCGCGGCGTGGGTCTCTTGGGCTGTGGCACGGTCGGCTCGGGCGTCGCCCGTCGGCTGGTCGCCTCGCACCCGGGACTGATCCGCGCGATCGCCGTGCGCGACCCGCACAAGCCGCGCGACGTGGCCTGGAGCGACTTCGGCGGCGATCCGTTCGAGGTGGTCGACGATCCCAACGTCCACGTCGTGGTCGAGTGCATCGGCGGCCTGGGGCTGGCGCGCGAACTGGTGCTGCGGGCGATCGCGCGCGGCAAGGACGTCGTCACCGCCAACAAGGACCTGATTGCGACCGAAGGCCCGTGGCTCGCGTCGTTCGCCGCGCGCACCGGCGCTTCGCTGCGGTACGAAGCCGCGGTCGGCGGCGCGATCCCGATCGTGCGGGCGCTGGCGGGCTCACTCGCCGCCGAGGACGTCTTCGAGATCGGCGGCGTGCTCAACGGGACGACCAATTTCGTGCTCTCGGCGATGGAAGACGGCGCCGAGTACGCCGAAGCGCTGGCGGAAGCCCAGCGGTTGGGCTACGCGGAAGCCGATCCGCGCGCCGACGTCGACGGGCACGACGCCGCCCACAAGCTGGCCATCTTGGCCGGCCTGGCCTTCCACCGGCCCTCGGTGTCGGCGACGCTCGCGCGCCGCGGCATCGCCGGCCTCTCGCGCGAGGACGTGCGGGCTGGGGTCGAACGCGGCCTGCGGCTCAAGCTGCTGGCCATCGCGCGGCGCGCGGCCGACGGCAGCATCGAAGCCGGCGTCACCCCGACCTACGTCCCCGCCGACCACGCCTTCGCGCGACCGCGCGGGCCGCAGAACGTCGTGCGGGTCGTGGGCCGCGGCTGCGGCGAGCTGACCTTCTCCGGTACCGGCGCGGGCGGTGATGCGACCGCCTCGGCCGTGGTGGCCGACGTGTTGGCCGCCCTCGACGAGCGCGTCGAGGCGGCAGTCCCGGCGGCCGGGGAGGACCTGGCCCCGCGGGCGCTGCGGGGCACGGTGCTGGTCCGCTTGGGCAACGGGCGGGTCATCGAGCGTGAAGGGGTTGCCCTCGGGGCACCGATCGCGGCGCTTGGAGAGCTGGACGACGTTCGGTCGGTCATCCCGCTCTGGCAGGACGCCGCCTAAGGCCGCAACCCCAAGCGACCGACACCCGGAGATACCCAACGTTTGGCCGCAGCCGAGCGCGAGGTACAACCAGGAGGCAAGTGGTGAGCGTGAGGAGCGGTACGAACGCCCGTCGATCGCTCGGTGGCGGCCTGGCCGCGATCGCGGTCGTCGTGTGCAGCCTGTCGGTCCAGGCGCACGCCGCGCGCGCTGCGAGCCCTGCCCCCGCGGCCGACCTCGATGCCGATCGCGTCGTCGCGCTGGTGACGGCGGGCAGCGAACAGCTCGACTCGTACGTGGTGCCGGTGCACGTCGAAGCCCGGGTCCACGCCCTCATCCCGCTGCGCGTCAAGCTCGACGGCACGGTGTATTTCAAGCGCCCCGAGCGCGTCAAACTCGAGATGCACCTGGTGCCCGCGCAGTACCGGCGACTCTTCGCTGCGCTCGGCACGCCGCTGACGTGGTCGCAAGGATTCGACTTCACCACCGACTCGGTCACCCTCGAGGGGACGCGCAAGTTCTATCATCTGCGCGGCGTCGCCCGCGATGCGAGCAGCGGGATGGCTTCGGTGCTGCTCGACGTCCCGGAGGATCATCTCGACGCCATGCACGCGCGCTGGACCTGCGCGGACGGAATGCAGATCGGCGAACGCGTCTATCCGGGCAGCGACGGCACCTACGATCTCCCCAAGCGCGCCGAGATCGAGATCACGGCGGAAGGTCTTCACGTCCACGCCGACCTCGAGTACGGTGACTACGCGCTCAACGAAGGGTTCCCGGACTCCGTCTTCAGCGGCTCCTGAGGCTCGTCGAGCACGACCCGGTTGCGCCCCATCGCTTTGGCGACGAAGAGGGCGCTGTCGGCGCGGCGCGGCAGCACGTCCGGCGGCGTCCCGCGCGCGGGCACGCACGACGCGACGCCGACGCTCGCGTGCAACTGCTGCAGCGGCACGGCGGTGTGCGGGATGCCGAGTGCCGCGATCGCATCGTGCGCGCGCTGCGCGAGCGCCAGCGCTGCGCGCGTGCCGCAGCCGGGGAGCAGCGCCGCGAATTCGTCGTTCTCGCACCGGGCGACGAGCGCACCGGGGACGTCGGCGTAGGCACCGGCAAGCGCCCGTGCGAGGCGGCGCAGGGCGTCGTCGCCTTCGAGGTGGCCGTACGCTTCGTTGTAGCGGTGAAAGTGATCGACGTTGACGAGCACGACCGCGAGTGGCGCGCCGTCGCCTGCGCGCCATGCCGCACGCAGCGCGGTTGCGAACGCGATCCGGTTCGCGATGCCGGTCAGGCCGTCGATCCTCGCCGATGCGGGCGGCGGCGCGCCGATCACCGGGGCCGGCGCGAGCGCGAGGACGGCGGACCGCGCGTCCGTCGTGGCGAGCATTGCCGTCAAGAGCAGCAACTCGGCGAGCGGGCCGCCGGTGAGGGCGATGTGCAGCGTTCGCAGAGCGAGTGCATCGTGTGCCGAGGCGAAGCACATGCCCAGGCCGGCGGCGAGCGCAGCGGCCGCCGTCGCCGCGAGGAGCAGCGCCCCGTACGGAGTTCTGCGGGCGACGAGCGCGATCGCCAGTGCGGCGAGCGCGACGGCGGTCGGAAAGAGGTGGTCGAGGATGCGCAGCAAGGTGGGATCGCCGTTGAGCCACAGATCTTGCTCGACGTCGGCGCCGACGACGTAGAACGCGCTCAGGCCGGCAAGCGCGATCGTGAACGCGATGAGCCAGCGCGGCGGACGGGCCGCCGCGGCGCGATCGAGGATCACCGTCAGCGTGGCGGCGAGCGCGACGGCGAACGCGAGGGCGTGCAGCGGTTGGCTGACCTCGGGCGCCGGCCGCACGATGCCGACGAACGGAATCGACAAGAGGCAGTTCGCAGCCGATGCGACGGTGAGCGCCACCAGTGCGCGCGTCCGCCGCACGAGCGCCATCACGCCGGCAACCAGCGCGAGCGAGAAAAACGCGCCGCACACGATGACGTCCCACCAGTTGTCGGAGAGCGAGCGCGCGATGATGTCGTCGGTCACTAGGAACGGCGTCGCCGTCTGGCTGACCAGCGTGCCGCCCAGGTCGATCCTCGTGGCACGCCAGGCGTCGTCGGGCAATCGCACGCCGAGGATGCCGCCGGGCAGGGTCGGCGTCGCGACGATCGTCTCGTGGCGGTCGCCCGGATAGGTTAAGGTGACGGTGAGACCGCGCGCCAGCCACGTCGTCGCGATCGAGAGCCCGCTGATCGGCGGCACGCGGAAGGTGGCCTGCAATGTGCTCGGCTGCAGCAACGAGGCCGGGGCCGCGTCGCCGAGCGGCGTCCCCGGCGGGAGCACGGGCGCGGCGGCCTGGGCCCGCGCGGCGGCCGGCGTCAGCGCGACGCACGCGACCAGCCAGGCGAGGACCGCGAACCGTCCGACCACGCCGAAGGGCTTCGCCCGGCCCCCTGCCTGCCCTACCGCACCCTGACCGAATCCAGACCACTGTTTAGAGGGTCACAGGTCGGGCGCGCGAACCTTGGGCGGTCCCCCGCCGGGCACGATGCCCGTGCGCCAGTGTGCCGACGTAGCTCAGTTGGTAGAGCAGCTGATTCGTAATCAGCAGGTCGCCGGTTCGAGTCCGGCCGTCGGCTCCATCGAGGAACCCTTGTGGTGCAAGGGTTCTGTCAACAGACGCTGCCGCGCGGGTCGTCGGGTTCCGTGACGACGTCGAGATGTTGGTAGTCCGGCGTTATGGCGAAGTCCAGGTTCGGGAAGGCACGGCTGCCCCGGATGTCTTGGAAGCGAATCTCGACGTGGTCGTAGACGGTCCGCCCGCGATGCAGCGGCGCCTCGGCGGTTTCCTTGTCGATGTATGTCGATCCGTCGATCTCCGTGAACGTGATTCGCCACGGGATGGTGGACTCAGCGGACCCGATGAAATTGCCGAGTACCGTTGCGGCAAGAACGTGCGAGGTCTTGGGGTCGATCCACACCTCGCGCAGCCGATCGCGCCTTGCATCGATCAACGGCACGAAGGACACGTGCAGCGCCGGCTTGCCGTCAACGAGGTCGGTACCGTCGACGGTGATGCCATAGCGCCGTGTCACGGAAGACGACACACCGATCACCCGCATTGGTGACTGATCGTTCGTGGACGCCGAGCGCGATCGACACGCGCGCATGCCGAACGCGTAGAGCGGACTGACTTCCGGAATCGCGAACGAGTCGGTTTGGGCTACGCGCTGGACTGGGTGATTCGCCCGGTTGAAACCTATTGGGAGATCGCCGCCGATTCCGCTGCCGCTGGTCGTGGCGACCTCGCCGTCGAGGCGGAAGCTCGTGCCGGTCGGGACGTACGGTTCGCGCTCCTCTTCGACACTGAATGCGTTCACGCGGAAGTCGCCTTTCAACGGTTCGGCTTGACCGTTGTACGTTGCCCGCTGTGCGACGCCGTTCGCGATCGTCGTCACGACGACGGAATAGTTGACGAGTCGCGGATACGTCATGGCGAACCACGTATTCCGAATTTCGGCGAAGACCGCGCCTCCGTCGCCTCGAGGATCGGCAGACGGAGGAGCGCTCGTCGGGGGGCTGGTCGGGACGCCCGCCGGCGTTTGATCGGCGCGGACATCGGGCGGTAGACAGAGTGAGAGTGCGCCGCCGCACGCCATCAGGGCGGCCGCCTGAGCCCATCGAAACATCTTGCCTGATTGCACAAGGAAGCGATCGTGACCCTGCTTACGGTATCCCGCTAATTCACGATTGTCGGGTCCTCATCGGTGGCGATACAGTGAATTCGGCGTCGGACCCTGGAAAATGCCCTCATGTTCGGACCGGTGGAAGCCACGAGGATACATTTTTGGCGACAATGGCAGTCCCGAACCCACCGGTCGTACGGCACTCAGCTGCCGCGCGCCTCGATCGACTGCCGATTTGTTCCTTTCAAAAGCAAATCATGTGGCTCATCGCCTACGTGTATTTTTTTGAACTCGGCGACCTCAACAACTTTGGCTTCGCAGCGCCTGAACTCCGACTGCAATGGCACCTGTCGATCGCGACAATCGGGGTAATTACTTCAGCCGCGTTTATCGGCATGTTCGTCGGGGCCCTCAGTGGTGGTTGGTTTTCCGACAAGGTCGGGCGCAAGAAAGCGCTCCTGTTGACGACTCTCTGGTACTCGGCCTTCTCTCTGCTGAACGCCTTCATGTGGGACGTCCCGGGGCTATTCATTACGAGATGCTTGACGGGTGTCGGGCTTTCCGCAATGACGGTGGTCGCGATTACCTATGTCAGCGAGATGTTTCCGAAGGAACAGCGCGGCAGGTACCAGGCGTGGATCATGACGATCGGCCTGTTCGGCATCCCCTTTTCCGCGCTGCTCGCGGGAGAGCTGATCCCGAGGCTCGTCTACGGTTGGCGGATCGTCTTCATTTTCGGTGCGCTGGCCGTCTTCATGCCGCTGTTCGCCCGCAACCTCGAAGAATCGCCACGCTGGTATGAAACGCAAGGCCGGCTTCCCGACGCAGACGCTGTGCTCGACCGCATCGAGGCGCGCTGCAAAGCCGATACGGGCCCGCTTCCAGCGCTCGGAAAAGACGCACCAACGGTGGTGCACCACACGAAGGTCACCGAACTTTTTGCGAAGGCGTATTTTTCACGGACCCTGATGCTGATCGGTGTGTATGTCTTCCAGACGATTGGACTCTTCGGCTTCATGGCTTGGGTTCCAACCCTCCTCGCAGCCCGGGGCTTTCCGATAGCGCAGTCGCTTCTTTGGACGTCCATCATGTATTTCGGTGCGCCGATCGGCGCGCTCATCGCGGTCTTCATTTCCGATAGGTGGGAACGCAAGTACCTAATCGCAATCGCCGCCGTCGTCATCGGCGGCCTCGGGGTCGTCTACGGCCTCAGCACGAATATGGTCCCGATCGTCATCTTCGGCTTTGCCGTAGCAATGTTCATCCAGACGTTTGCCCCGCTACTCTACGCTTACACTCCTGAGTGTTATCCGACGGCGATTCGCAGTTCCGGCTCGGGGTTGGCATACGGTGCCGGCCGGCTAGCAAACGGCTTCGGGCCGCTGTTGATCGCTTTTCTGTTTTCTCATTACGGCTACCAGAGTGTCTTTGTCTATATCGCCGTGACGTGGTTGCTCGTTGCCGTCATCATCACGGCTTTCGGTCCGAAGACAAAGGGGCTTACCCTGACGTGATCGATCGCGGGGCTTCGGGAGGTGTCCATGACGGAAGAACTCGTCGGCTATGACATTTTGGTCATCGGCGGAGGTAACGCCGCTCTCGCAGCTGCGCTGACCGCGCGCGAGTTGGGCGCAAAGGTGCTCGTGCTCGAGAGCGCTCCCAAGCACTTTCGAGCGGGCAACAGCCGGCACACGCGGGATCTTCGGTGCATGCACGACGCGCCGACCGCCGTTATGGCCGGAAGGTACACGGAAGACGAGTTCTTCAGCGACATCTCAAGCGTAACCGAAGGCCAGACGAATGAGCACTTGGCGCGCCTTGCGATCCGAGCATCGGCTGGATGCACGGATTGGATGAAATCCCACGGCGTGCGATTTCAGGGTGCGCTGGGCGGCACACTCCAGCTCGGTCGAACGAATGCGTTTTTCTTGGGCGGCGGCAAGTCGATGATGAATGCGTATTACCGGATGGCCGAACGTGACGGTATCGATGTTCGGTACGATGCCGAGGTCGTCGACCTCGACATCGTGGGTGGAGACTTCCGCAGCGCACACGTGATGCTCGACGGCAAATCGGTTCGAGCGAGCGCGAAAGTCGTTATCGCAGCGTGCGGCGGGTTTGAATCCAACTTGGAGTGGCTCAAGGAAGCCTGGGGACCGCCAGCCGACAATTTTCTCATCCGCGGAACGCCGTACAACAAAGGGAAGGTGCTCAAAGTGCTGCTGGCGTCAGGTGCTGCTTCGATCGGCGATGCGAAGGAGGGTCATATGGTCGCGATCGACGCTCGGTCGCCGAAGTTCGACGGCGGCATCGTTACTCGGCTCGATTGCGTCTCCTTGGGAATCGTCGTCAACAAGAACGGCGACCGCTTTTATGATGAAGGCGAAGACTTCTGGCCCAAGCGTTACGCAATTTGGGGACGACTCATCGCGGAGCAGCCGGATCAGATCGGCTATTCCTTTATCGACTCCAAGGTGATGGGGAAGTTCATGCCGTCGGTCTTTCCGCCGTCGACAGCGCAAACCATCGAGGACCTCGCCGCGCTCGTGAAGCTTCCGGTCGAGCGTGTTGTGGCGACGGTCAAGGCGTATAACGACGCCGTCCAGTCGGGAACCTTTGATCAGAACATCCTCGACGATTGCAAGACGGCAGGCCTGCAACCACCCAAGACGCACTGGGCGCAGCGCATCGATCAGCCGCCGTTTTATGCCTACGGGCTGCGACCCGGTCTGACGTTCACGTATCTCGGACTGAAGGTGGACGAGCGTGCTCGGGTCATGATGCTGGATGGCACACCATCGAGTAACATCTTCGCCGCGGGCGAGATCATGGCGGGGAATATTCTCGGCAAAGGCTACGCGGCTGGTATCGGCGTCACGATCGGTACCGTCTTCGGCCGCATCGCGGGTCACGAGGGAGCAGTGAAAGCTCGAGCGCTGCGCGATGCGGGCGTGAAAAACGGAGAGGTCGCAATGTATGCTGCCACCTGAGCTGTTGGAAGAAGGCCAGCACTTGATGACGGTGTGCAACAGCTGCCGTTATTGTGAAGGCTTTTGCGCAGTGTGGAAGGCGATGGAGACGCGCCTGGTTTTTGCGGAAAGCGATCTGAGCTATCTCGCAAATCTCTGCCACAATTGCGGCGAGTGCTATTACGCCTGCCAGTATTCGCCGCCGCACGAGTTCGCCATCAATCCCCCCCAAACGCTGGCAAAAATCCGAGTGCACAGTTACGAAGCCTATGCGTGGCCGAGGCCGCTGGCCAGAGCGTTTCGCTGGAACGGGTTGTTGGTGTCGTTGCTCTTGTCAGGACTGCTGATCGTGGCCCTGTCGGTCGCCAGCCTGACGTTGGGCGGCCGACTCTTCGAGCCGGTTCGCGGCGGAGACTTCTACGCGATCATTCCTCACGCGGTCATGACGATCGCGTTCGCAGTCGTTGGATCATTTGCCGCTCTCGCCTTGCTCGTCGGATTTTTGCGCTTCTGGAGAGATGTCGGAGAGTCGTACGCGACCTTGGCCGATCCCGGGGCGCTCGAGACGGCTGCGAAGGATATCTTCAGCTTGGTG
>Ga0181531_10002411_pt1 | contig 11691 bp, 8 predicted proteins | sample PEATcosm2014_Bin_38_FD_119743 | JGI IMG/M metagenome (GOLD analysis project Ga0181531, IMG submission 119743) | Peatland microbial communities from MTU Mesocosm Facility, Houghton, MI, USA - PEATcosm2014_Bin11_10_metaG | ecosystem: Environmental > Terrestrial > Soil > Wetlands > Peat | place... | reverse complement strand
CGCTGCAGTGGAGCAGTGCGAACTCGAAGATGGCGACGTGGTAATGCTCAACGATCCTTTCCGCGGAGGAACGCACCTCCCGGATATCACCCTAGTCATGCCCGTCTATGTGAGCACGGCGAAAAAGGGACGGCGACGACCGCCTCTTCGCAAGGCCCCGGATTTCTATGTTGCCAGTCGAGCTCACCATGCTGATATAGGCGGAACCTATCCCGGTTCGATGGGGCCATGCCGCGAAATCTACCAGGAAGGTTTACGTATCCCTCCGGTCAAAATCATGCGTGGCGGCGAAATAGTTGCAGACGTTCTGTCATTGCTGCTCAACAACGTGCGTACACCGGAGGAGCGAGCAGGTGATCTCGGCGCACAGATTGCTGCGTGCCAAACCGGAGCTCAGCGGATCAAGGACATCTGTGACCGGTACGGAATCGCTCGCGCCAAGCGAGCTGCCGCCGACCTGCTTTTCTACTCCGAGGAGATGATGCGTGCTTTTCTGCGTACCGTCCCGCCGGGCCAGTACGACGCGGAGGACTTTCTTGACAACGACGGCGTCAATGACAAGCCGGTTCGCATCGCCGTGTGCATTACTGTCGAGGCGGAAAAGAAATCCGTGACGCGGGCAGTCGATGCCTACCGAACCGGAAGCACCCGAACTGCACGGGTTGCGATTGACTTCAAAGGCAGTGACGCGCAAGTCCAAGGTGCGATCAACGCAGTCGAGGCGATCGCATATTCGGCCTGTTTCTACGTTTTTCGATGTTTGTTGCGGGAAGACATCCCTGCGACTTCCGGTCTGATGCGGCCCCTTCGCGTGATCGCTCCCTCCGGCACGGTCGTAAATGCGAAGCCTCCAGCGGCAGTTGCTGGGGGAAATGTGGAGACGTCACAAAGAATTGTCGATGTATTACTGAAGGCGCTGGCGCGGGCAATTCCAGAACGCATACCGGCCGCCGCTGCCGGCACTATGAACAATCTCACCATAGGTGGCGTCGATCCACGCACGGGCGAATCTTTCGCGTATTACGAGACCATTGCCGGCGGAATGGGAGCGCGGCCAACGAAAGACGGAGTTGCCGGGGTCCACACTCATATGACCAATTCGCTGAATACTCCTGCCGAGGCTCTTGAATATGCCTACCCTGTTCGTCTGCGGAAATACTCATTTCGCGGGAACAGCGGAGGCCGCGGAGAGTACAGCGGTGGCGACGGGATCGTTCGCGAAATTGAGGTTCTGACCGATGCTCAAGTCACATTGCTCGCCGATCGCCGTTCGCGTGGGCCTTATGGTTTGGCGGGAGGTTCCGACGGAAGTCCCGGACGCACGGTGATCGTACGACGCGATGGCTCGGAGCAAGAAATTCCGGGAAAAACCAGCGTGCGATTGCGCTCTGGGGAACGGGTTTGCATCGAGTCGCCGGGGGGCGGAGGCTGGGGTTTGGCGAAGTGAAAGCCGACGCCACCGTCGTGTCATAGGGCTCTCCGCTTGGTGCGGATGATTATTGAACCTTCTGTGCAGCGTCCGCGTATCTGCGGTAAAGCTCACTTTTCGCTAGAATTTAACAAGAACTTTATAGGGAATCCTCACGATGAAATTCTTACGTCCCTTCGTTTTCGGCATTCTTCTCGCTGCAGCTTTTTTCTATTTCACGACATATCGCAGCGGGCATCTCCAGTCTCCCAACTGGATCAGTCGTCCTCAGCACGTCGAGATCACCGAAGCTGCCACTGGCGAGTCGCTTGATCCGGAAGAGCAGAACAATATCGGCGTATATCGGAAGAATATCGCGTCGGTTGTCAACATCACTTCGCGCGTGATGACCTTCGACTTTTTCTATGGACTGGTGCCGCAGGAAGGACAAGGCTCGGGCTTCATTATCGATAAAGAAGGACACATCCTCACCAACTATCACGTGATCGCCGACGCTCGCCAGGTGGAAGTCACGATGCACGATCGCAAGAAATACAAGGCTACGATTGTCGGTACCGACAAGTCCCATGACCTGGCCATCGTGCAGATCAAAGCCCCTAACCTGCAGCCGATGACGCTGGGCGATTCGACGAACCTGCAAGTGGGCCAGAAAGTCTATGCCATCGGCAATCCTTTCGGCCTTTCTGGAACGCTGACCCGCGGCATTGTCAGTTCGATCCGCCAGGTGCAGGAGCCAGATGGTCTGGTCATCGATGAGGCCATCCAGACTGATGCCGCTATCAATCCGGGCAACTCGGGGGGCCCGCTGCTTAACTGGCATGGCGAAGTCATCGGCATTAATACGATGATCGCCTCGAACGTCGGACAGAGCGCTGGAATCGGCTTTGCCATCCCCATCAACACCGCAAAAGCCGTGGTCAACGACTTGGTCACGCTAGGGCGCGTGCGCCGTCCAGCGCTTGGCGTACGCACTATCCCGATCGATCCGGAACTGGCGGACGAACTCGGCCTGCCTGCCGATTACGGACTACTGATTGTTCAAGCAGTCGCGGGGGGCTCGGCGGATCGCGCCGGATTGCACGGCGGCTCCGAACGCGCCTACCTTGGCAACACTCTCATCATGATTGGCGGGGATTTGATCGTCGCCATCGACGGTGAAAAGATTGAAACTCAGCAAACTCTGGCGCAGGTCATGAACAAGCACCGAGCCGGCGACACTGTGAAAATTACTATCTTTAGAGGGAAAAAGCAGTTGGAAGTACCGGTGGTTCTCGGAGAGGCTAGAGATCAGGTCTAGTTTATCTATGGGGCACGATTCGAACGACCGCGAGTGTCCGCGCCAAGCACGGCGTTATCCTCTTTTTTCCCTATGCCCGACGTCGAATGGATACAAGAGCTCTGCCTTTCCTTTCCCAACGTGACCGAGGATATGCCTTGGGGGGACGACTTGTGTTTCAAAGTCCGCGGGAAAATCTTCACTGTCATGAGTCTGTCGGACGGCCGTTTCCCTCGCATCACCTTCAAATGCTCACCAGAAGCCTTTGACGAATTAATCGAAGTCGAAGGGATTTGCCCCGCACCCTACGTTGGACGCTACAAGTGGGTGATGCTATCCAACTCCAATGTGTTGCCAGCGAATGAACTGGAAGGCCTGATCCGTCGGTCGTACGAATTGGTTGCCGCCAACGCTCCGAAGAGAGCAAAGGCTCCCGAGAAAAAGGCTGTCGGCCAGCAACGTTCGACGAAGCGCCCGCAGAAGTAACCTTAAGGTCTGCGGCCCTGTAGTCAGGGTCATTTTGAACATAGTAAGCAGTCACTGTTCGTGTGCTGTCAACTTCGGTTTGACTCGCCACAACCGGCTGGGCTAGCCTCGTAAGTTCATCGCCAATCCATGGCCATCTATTGTAGACGCCTGATCCTCAGCAGCCTTTGTATCCTGGTCGCCTCCACCCTGAGAGCTGCGCCGCTACGACCAACGCATGCCCCCCAAGCCATGGTCACTAGCGTTCATGAACTGGCCTCGCGCGCCGGTGTTGAAATGCTGCGCGCCGGCGGTAACGCCGTCGATGCCGCCGTTGCGACCGGATTTGCGCTCGCGGTCGTGCATCCCCAGGCTGGGAATCTCGGTGGTGGCGGCTTCATGCTTTTCCGAAATTCCGACGGCAAAACGCACTTCATCGATTTCCGCGAAAAAGCGCCTGCTGGCGCGACAGAGAACATGTATCTGGACCCGCAAGGCTATCCTATCAAGGATGCCGACGTAGTCGGATACAAGGCGATCGGAGTACCGGGCTCGGTTGCCGGTATGGTGTATGCGGAAAAACAATACGGGAAGCTGACCATCGCCAAAGTGATGGCATCCGCCATAAAACTCGCTCGCGATGGTTTCCCTCTCGCCTACGAAGATGCTCAGGATTTGAAAAACGACAGGCATTTAGACGAGTTTCCCGAATCCAAGCGAATCTTCCAGCGCAACGGCAACTATTATCAACCCGGCAATATCCTCAAGCAGCCTGAACTCGCTCGCACTCTTGAGCGCATTGCGAAAGACCCCGACGATTTTTATCATGGCGCCATGGCTCGCGAACTCGCTGCCGCCATCCGGAAAGGCGGAGGCTTAATAACGGCGGAAGATCTGGCTGCTTATGAGGTGAAAGAGCGGGAGCCGGTTCGCGGATCGTATCGTGGATACGACATCATCAGCGCGCCGCCACCGTCGTCGGGCGGAGTCGCCCTGGTCGAAATCCTGAATATTCTCGAAGGCTTCGACCTGGCGAAATTCGGTAACCGCTCAGCCGATGCAATCCACTTGGAGGTCGAGTCTTTTCGTCGCGCGTTTTACGATCGAGCCGAATTCATGGGCGACCCTGACTTCGCCAAGGTTCCAGTGGCGCAACTGATCGACAAGAAATATGCGGCGGCATGGCGCGATTCGATCGAACTTCACCATGCCAGTGCAAGTAAGGATCTTAAGCGTCCATCGATCTTCAACGAACTGGAACGCGTAGCTCAGTCGCGGCCCGCAATTGGTGAATCTGAGAACACTACTCACTATTCCATTGTCGACGCGGAAGGCAATGCCGTGGCCGTAACCACGACACTCAATGACTCTTTTGGATCGCGTGTTACGGCCGAGGGACTTGGCTTTCTCCTGAACGACGAAATGGCCGATTTTACAATCAAGCCGGGTGTGCCGAACCTTTTTGGGCTCATCCAGAGTCCCGCGAATGCCGTCGGGCCCGGCAAGCGCCCGCTCTCTGCGATGACGCCCACGATCGTGCTCAAGGACGGCAAGCTTTTCCTGGTTCTTGGTTCTCCAGGGGGACCGACGATCATCACAACCGTAGCCAACGTGCTTGTTGGCGTGGTGGATTTCGGGCTGGATATCCAGGAAGCGGTGAATGCACCAAGGTTTCATCATCAGTGGCTCCCGGACCAGATTCTCGCCGAAGACCGCATTTCTCCCGATACAATGAACCTTCTGCGATCCGAAGGGCACCAGTTGACCGTGAGGCACTTTTGGGGAGATGGCGAGTGTATTATGGTGGCCCCCCAGGGTGGTGAACGCCTGGCGGGAGCTGACGGACGCAACAACGGGAAGGCGGTAGGCTACTGATGCAGAGGGCGGTATCGACATATGTTTTCGTGAAAGAGCGCCTGCATCCTGGCTTGCTCGACGAACTGGTAAAGGCGGGAGCTCAGTCGATAGAAATATTCGCCGCCCGCCAGCACTTCGACTATGCCAATCGTAAGCAACACGTTCGCGAAATCGCCGAGTGGTTTAAATCGACCGGCGTTCCTCTGAATTCGGTCCACGCTCCGTTGTACTCCGACTATGAGTGGGGCCGTACGGGCGGACCCCCAGTCAATATCGCGTCGACCGATCGCGCCGGCCGCGTCGATGCTATGGACGAAATCAAGCGCGCACTGGAGATTGCCGAACACATTCCCTTTCGCTTTCTCGTGCAGCACATTGGCAATCCCAACGAAGCGTTTAACGAAAAGAAATTCGAAGCGGCGATGACGTCGGTCGAACACCTACGCGCGTTCGCTAAACCGCTAGGCGTCCGCGTGCTGCTGGAAAATATACCTAACGAACTTTCTACCCCCGATCGACTCGTCGAGTTCATCAAGACCATGCACTTCGATGACATTGGCGTCTGCTTCGATTGCGGGCACGCGCACATGATGGAGGGTATCCCGGAGGGATTTGCGATCCTGAAAAATCACATCTGCTCCACCCACGTGCACGACAATAACAAAGATAAGGACTCGCATCTGTGGCCGGGCAACGGCTCGATTAACTGGAAAGAGACAATGGAATTGCTGCGCACTGCGCCGCAGAAACCGCCCCTGCTGCTCGAAATCGACGGCGAGGAGAAAAAGAACCCCGGCGAAGAAGTGATTACAACCTTCCAGAAGCTGGAGGATTCCTAGGACGATTCAGAGGCAAGGGACTCCTGGATCCTGCCAACAGCTTTCTATTTTCCTTTCTACCGCCCGTGGTTCAATGGTTTTGAAATTATGTCAGCCCCGATCAGTACCATTGCCGAAATCGGCAAGCACGAAGGCCAGTCTGTAACAATCCGTGGATGGCTCTACAATCTCCGCGAAAGCGGGAAGCTTCTTTTTCCGCAGTTTCGTGACGGCTCCGGTGTAATTCAGGGTGTCGTTCCAAAGAATGCCGTCCCACCTGAAGTATTCGACGCTATCAAAGGCCTCACGCAGGAATCCAGTGTCAGCGTGGAAGGAAAGGTTCGCGCTGATAAGCGCGCTCCCGGCGGCTACGAACTCGATGTGTCGAATGTCCATGTCCTACAACGCGTGCCCGAGTCCGATCCGTATCCGATTACACCCAAAGAGCATGGCACCGACTTTCTGATGGAGCACCGCCATCTGTGGGTTCGCTCGCAGCGGCAAGCTTCGATTCTTCGTGTGCGCGCAGAAATCGTTCGTGCCGCTCGCGACTATTTTGACAGTCACGGTTTCACACTCACAGATCCGCCCATCATCACCCCGGCCGCCTGTGAGGGCACCACGACACTCTTTCCTGTCGACTATTTCGAGGAGCAAGCCTACCTGACGCAGTCCGGCCAGCTCTATATTGAAGCCACGGCGATGGCGCTTGGGAAGGTGTATTCGTTCGGGCCCACATTTCGCGCGGAAAAATCGAAGACACGTCGGCACCTGACCGAATTCTGGATGGTCGAACCTGAAATTGCCTACGGTACGCTCGATGACCTGATGAGTCTTGCCGAAGGTTTACTTACCTTCATCGTCAAACGCTGTCTGGAACGCCGCCGCCCTGACCTTGAGACCATTGGACGCGACCTGACCAAGCTCGAGAAAATCGACGCGCCGTTCCCGCGCATTACCTATGACGAAGCCGTACAGAAATTGCAGGAGGGTCATGCTCAAGGCAAACTCGAAGACAAATTCGAGTGGGGCGGCGATCTCGGCTCGCCGGACGAAACCTATTTGTCCTCTTTATTCGCCCGCCCCGTCATGGTGCATCGCTACCCGGCAAGCGTAAAAGCGTTCTACATGGAACCCGACCCGGAGCGGCCCGAACTTGCACTTTGCGTCGACGTGCTGGCCCCCGAAGGCTACGGAGAAATCATAGGCGGCTCGCAGCGTATGGCTTCACACGATCTTCTTTTGAAACGGATCAAGGAGCACAATCTGCCCGAGGAAGCTTTCAAGTGGTATCTTGATCTCCGCAAGTACGGCAGCGTGCCGCATTCTGGTTTTGGCATGGGAATCGAGCGGGCAGTGGCCTGGATCTGCGGACTGGAGCACGTGCGCGAGACGATCCCCTTTCCGCGTATGCTGCACCGGCTGTATCCGTAAGTATTTCAGAGAATTCATTTATGCCCCTGCGAACCACGACGTTCAGCAGCATTACACCCCGCCAGATCCGTGTCATTGGCGTCCCTCTCGACCTCGGTCAATCGCGCCGCGGCGTCGATATGGGTCCGTCAGCCGTGCGAGTTGCGGGGCTGGAAGCGCGCCTGGAATCCATCGGTCACATCGTCGAAGATGCAGGCAACATCGCGGTAGCGATCCCCGAGCAAAAGAAGGAAGGGGCGGCTAGTGCCAAGTACCTGAGGGAAATTACGGCGACGTGCGTGAAAAGCGCCGAGATGGTCCTGAAGACACTCGAGGCCGGCAAGGTGCCTCTGATTCTGGGTGGTGACCACTCAGTGGCGGCAGGAACCGTCTCCGGCGTGGCCGAATTTTATCGGCGTAAGAACGAGAAAATTGGATTGATCTGGATCGATGCCCACACCGACATGAACACGCCGGACTCTTCCCCGAGCGGCAATGTTCACGGTATGCCTCTAGCTGCGATTATGGGCCTTCCGCCGGTGGAACTGGGGAAGATTTACGACTTCTCCCCGAAAGTGCAACCGGAAAATTGCGTGCTCGTCGGAGTGCGTGACGTCGATAACTTCGAAAAAGAAAACATCCGCAAATCGGGGGTCGAAGTATTCACGATGCGCGACATCGATGAACGCGGAATGCGCAACGTAATGGAGGAAGCGCTACGCCTCGCGGGTCACGGCACCGTCGGCTATCACGTGTCGCTCGATATGGACTGGATTGACCCCGAAGACGCGCCGGGCGTCGGCACGCCGGTGTGGGGCGGCGCCACGTATCGCGAAGCGCACCTCGCCATGGAAATCATCTCCGATCACGGGCGGATGTTGAGCCTCGAAATCGTGGAAGTGAATCCGGTCATCGATGAGCATAACCAGACGGCGGACCTAGCCGTCGAACTGGCGCTTTCAGCCTTTGGGAAAAAGATCCTTTAGAAGCATTTATTGCACGTCTGTCACTTTGCCGTTCAGAAATGTCACCTTCAGATCTTTGTAAACATAGATCTGCTTCGTGCCGAGGTTCACGATCTTGTCCGGATTACCCAAAGCTGCCTTTACCTGGTCGGGAGTCTGGCCCTTTTCGATTTGCTGAGGCTCCGCGGGAGGCGCTTGCTGCTGGGCCTGTCCTCCGCCGCCTCCGCCCCCTTGATTGCCGCCGCCCTGCTGGTCGTTGCCGCCTTGTTGCCCGTTGTTCCCCTGGTCCTGCGCGCTGTCATCGATCGCAAGCAGGCCCGAGATGGCATCCTCGACCTGAGACGGGTTCATCGTCGCCAAGCTGCCTTTTGGAAACTGGAAAACCACGTCGGCTTTGTAGAATGTCGTTGGATTCACGTTGTTGCAGGAGTCACAGTCTACGATTTCGATCGTTACTTGATCCTTCGGAAGATTCACACTGACCTTGGAAGGATAGACCTTCGAACTTACCTGGAAAAATTGAGTCGTCTGCTGCTTGCCGAATTTTCCCATTAACCCGCCGCGCGCCCCCAACATCAGGGCGTTGGGAGAATGCACGGCGCCATCCTGGTAATGCGTTGCAATTGGCTGATCGGCATAAGGCACGCCAAGAATGCCACCCTTCTTGATGACGAGGACCGTACCCTGCTCGACCACCGCGGCTCCGTTAGAGTCCGCCCCCATTTTCACCAGCGTGTACTGCGCCTTGAGTTGCTCTTCGAGCGAGACGCTCGGGGCTTGCGCCAGCACGAGGCTGGGCGCGACTGCAACAACCATGAAAGCGACAATCAGCAGCGCCATTCCGATTTTCGGCCGCATTGCAAACTTCCTCCTCTAGAACTGCTCCCTTGTCCTCTCGAACAAGAATGATTTGAATTCTGGATTTGAAAATCGAATCTCTTGAGAATCATTGGTACCTAGAAGCTAATGTTGATGATTCCGGATGGCACGACTAACCTCGTGCCACTCCCGAATCGTCGGCTCGATCAGCTTCCGGCGGTCAAAGCTAGTTCGACTGCTGCTTGGCATCTGCTTCAGCCTGATCCGCGTCTTGTTGTTGCTGTTTTAAGTCGCTATCTACGTTCGTATCAGGCTGCGGCGGCGGAACCTCACCCGGCTGTGTTTTTGTATCGGGAGCCGCCGGTATGCCGTCTTTCCCCTGCTTTTCGGCGAGCGTCTTCAACCCGGCATCCATTTGGATGCGCAGTTGATTATGCATTTCCTGCAGGTCGTCAACCGCAACACCAACGGTCGCGCCGACGGCGCACTCGTCCTTCTTGCTGGCTTTAACCACGGCATCGACCATGTTGTCGTCATCAGGCTTGTCGCCGACGCGTTTCACGACATCACCAGCCGTCAAGCTACATTCGGTTCCATCCGAGGTCGTGAGGTCTTCGTCACTCGAGACCACGAAAATGAGGATCTTCGGATCGAGCGCCGCAGGCACTTGATCGGTGCTCGGAGTGTCTTTCTGCCCGCTAGCAGCCGCAGCTTGTTCTGCTGCGATCTCGTTCTTCATTTCATCGGAGATCGCCTGCTTCACGTCCGCGGGCAATTGCGTCGTGCCACCCTTGTCTGCCGGCGCAGCGGCACCCAACATGTACCGGCCATAAGCGGCCTCCAGGTGAGCGGCAACCAGCGGGTCGCTCGACCACAACGCGGCGATCGCATCGGAGGTCTCGGGCCCCAATTGCGGCAATAAGAGCTGCCCGGCCTCAGCGGCGGAATTTTGTCCCGCTTCATATGCAGCTTGCAGGCTCGCCGCCAGCAGAAAATCGGTGAGCCAGAATGCTGCCGTTGGGTAGACCGGATACGGCGCGAAGTACGGACCGTAATAGCCGTACCACGGTGCTCCGCCCCATCCCCACGAATAGGCCACGGGCGCGGGCCACGGATTATAGGCCCATCCATAGTAGGCGGGACCGTAATAATAAGCTGGTGCATAACCGTAGTACGGACGCCCACCGTAGTAATAACTGCGATATCCATAAGCGTAGCGACGTCCACCGACGAAGTAGGTTCGCTGCACGTAGCTTCGGCCGCCGTGGCTATAGTAGGCGCGTTGGCTGTAGCCGCCGCGGTGTCCATAGCTGACGACGGTCCGGCCGTTGTGGGTACTGACCACTCTGCGGTCGCCCCGCATTCCGCGGTTGATCGTCATGTTGTGCGCTTGGATTGTGCGCACTTGTCCATTCTTGCGGAAGGTCGCGCTGCCGCCGTTTCTGAGCGAAACGGTTTTGCTTCCAGCCGGCTGCCGGCGGTTTGCCGCGCCACCGCGATTCGCAACGTTCGTATTTCCCCCCGGGCGATTGCTCGCACCTCCCGGGCGGTTGTTGGCATTCCCCGTTCCGGGTCGGTTGTTCTGGGCTCCCCCAGGGCGGTTGTTTTGGGCCCCTCCAGCGCGGTTATTCTGCGCTCCTCCTGGACGGTTAGCGTTCCCTCCTTGCGCGGAAGCTGGTCTTCCCGTTTGTGCGCCGGGCCCGCGATTATTCGAACCGACACCACCCGGTCCACGGTTCCCGCCATTTGCATTCGGCATTCCGGGACGCCCTTGGGGCGAACCACCAGGTCCCCGATTCGGCGCGCCGCCTGGCCGAGCCTGACTGGAAGCTGGTCTTTGCGCACTCGGAGCCGGCCGGCTTGGAGCGGATGGGTGCGAAGCGGGAGCAGATGTTTTTGGCGGGCCTGCATTTGGAGACGCGGATGCAATTCCGGCAAATGCGAGACTGACTAGCAAAACGGACCATTTCGGCAGGACGAACGTCTCTCGAATACTCGAATTCATAGCCACTCCTGTGAGATGTGAAGCTCCCAACTGGTAAATCTCCGGCGGAGCCTAATCAAGGACCACGCAGTCCTCCGGCACACGATCAAAGATTTCTTCGACGAGAACTTCCGGGTCCGAGTGCCATGGGGGAAGGGCCGGGCACCGGCCTTCGAAGTATCGCCAATTTCACACCTGTTTCACCACCGTGTCAAGACAAGTGTCGCAGCGAAGTTGTTGGCAAGTTTGGCCCTTTCTGCCGTGGTCGCGAATCTTTATCTGCTTTCCGCGAGCCGATCACGGCTTGAATGAATGGCCCCCAAATGCCCGGGTCTTCCTCAAGAATTTGACTACGTTCTTGCTTGCAACTGACGACTACATTCTTCCAAGTCTGAACTTCCCAAATTTGTCGCCCGACATCTGCCTAGGCGAGAGCAAGTTATGGCTTTCGTTAGAGAGGCGCCGAATACTCTTCTCGCGCTTTCTCGGCTTCAGCCGCTTCTTGGTCACCTACCACGGTAACCGGGGTAATTGGGGAGCGTCCGACTGGTGGCCGATGGAGCTAATGGACTGCGATGTACGAGACACTCCCAATTCGGCTGGGGCTCTTTGCGATACTCGTGTCCACCTGCGCATTCGCGGCGGACGCCGAGATTGCGTCCGCG
>Ga0181531_10002410_pt1 | contig 11692 bp, 9 predicted proteins | sample PEATcosm2014_Bin_38_FD_119743 | JGI IMG/M metagenome (GOLD analysis project Ga0181531, IMG submission 119743) | Peatland microbial communities from MTU Mesocosm Facility, Houghton, MI, USA - PEATcosm2014_Bin11_10_metaG | ecosystem: Environmental > Terrestrial > Soil > Wetlands > Peat | place... | reverse complement strand
GGCTTCAGTTGCCCGCTCGGACGCCGCACTCGGGTGCCGGAAATGACGACCGTCGAGGCACGGCCATTATAGCCGATCGGCATGTGCAGCCAGTTCGGCTGCAAGGCGTTGTCCTTGCCGCGGAACATGACGCCGACATTAGTGGCGTGCTCCTTCGACGAATAGAAATCCGTGTAGCCGGCGACAGCGATCGGCAAATGCAACCTTGCATCCGCCATCGGCACCAGCGCGCGGCGGCGCAATGCTTCGTTGTCGCGCAGTTCATCATTGTCATGCCGCAAAAGCTCGCTGATCCGCGTGCGCGTGGCCGTCCAGACCTTCGGCCCCAGCGCCATGAAGGGATTGAGCGAGGACGTCGAGAATACGCCGAGCGGGCCGACGTCCAGCCGGCAATCCTGTTCAAGCTCCCAGAGATCGAGAACGTGATCGCCAATCGCGACGCCGACCCGTGGCGCGGGCAGCGCCGCTGTCGAGAACACGCCATAGGGCAAATTCTGGATCGGAAAGTCCGATGCCGGATCGACCGCAATGAAAGAACGGAGCGCGGGGTCGTTGGGGTGGGACATGGCTGTCTTTCTTTCCCTCTCCCCTTGCGGGAGAGGGTGGCGAGAATAAGCGAAGCGCGTTCGAGCCGGGTGAGGGGTTGCATTCGCGAAGAGAGACCCCTCACCCGCCCTCACTTCGTGAGGGCACCCTCTCCCGCAAGGGGAGAGGGGGACAAATCACGGCTTGTTCGGATCGAAACGCTTTTCCAGGCCTTTCCAACAATCCGCATAGTCGTCTTGCAGCGTCGACGACTTGGCCGCGTGCGCGGTCACGCGCTGCGGAAACCGCGTCTCGAACATGAAAGCCATCGTCCCGGTCAGCTTGACCGGCTTGAGTTCCGAGTTGCTGGCGTGATCGAAGGCCTCGCGGTCGGGGCCATGCGGCAACATCATGTTGTGCAGGCTGATGCCGCCGGGCGTAAACCCCTGCGGCTTCGCATCGTAGACGCCATAAATCAGGCCCATGAACTCCGACATGATGTTCATGTGATACCAGGGCGGCCGGAAAGTATTTTCCGCCACCGCCCAGCGCTCCGGGAAAATCACGAAATCGATGTTCGCGGTGCCGGCTGTTTCCGACGGCGAGGTCAGCACCGTAAAGATCGACGGATCCGGATGGTCGAAGCCGATCGCGCCGACCGGCGAAAAGCTCCGCAAATCGTACTTGTAGGGCGCGTAATTGCCGTGCCACGCCACCACGTCGATCGGGGAATGCGGCAACTTCGTCACGAACAGCGAGCCGCCCCATTTCACGAACAATTCCGTCGGCGTGTCCTTGTCCTCATAGGCTGCGACAGGAGTAAGGAAATCACGCGCATTGGCGAGGCAGTTGGCGCCGATCGGCCCGCGCTCCGGCAGCGTGAAAGCGCCGCCGTAATTTTCGCAGATATAACCGCGTGCAGGCCCAGCCGTGAGCTCGACGCGGAATTTGACGCCGCGCGGCATCACGGCGATCTCGCCGGGCTCTGCGTCAATGCGTCCGAATTCGGTGACGAAGCGCAAGCTTCCCTGCTGCGGCACGAACAGCATTTCGCCGTCGGCATTGTAGAAGACCTGATCGACCATGGATTTGGTGATCAGGAACACATGCGCGGCCATGCCGGCCTGCGTGCCGGCATCGCCTGCGGTTGTCATCGTATGCACGCCTTGCAGAAACGTCATCTCGGTCTTCGGGATCGGCGCCGGATCCCAGCGCAACTGGCCGATCGCCATGTCCTGCTCGTGGCAGGGGGCGGTGCGCCACAATCCGGCGTCGGCCTTGTCGAAGCGCCCGGAATGCCTCACCGAGGGCCGGATTCGATAGAGCCAGGAGCGCTCATTGCTGCCGCGCGGCGCGGTGAAGGGCGAGCCGGACAGTTGCTCGGCATAGAGCCCATAGGCGCAGCGCTGCGGCGAATTGCGGCCGACCGGCAACGCGCCGGGCAACGCCTCGGTTTCGAAGCTATTGCCGAAGCCGGACATATAACCCGGCGTGATATTGGCCGAGCCGCGGCTGACGACGTCGGGCGATGTATTGATATTCATCACGACCCTCCCTGTAAGGAAGCCCACATTTCCCGGTCACGCTTGTCGGTCCAGATCACGGGGTCGTCGATCCCGGAAGCTTCATCGAAGGCGCGTGAGACGTTAAACGGCAGGCAGTGCTCGTAAATGGCAAAGCTTGAAAACTTCGGATCCATCACCTCGCGCGCCGCCGCCATCGTGTCCTTGAGGTTGCGGCCCTTGGCGACGGCCGCTTCGGCCGCGCCGTAGAGCGTGGTGACGAAATCGCGCGTCATCGCGATGGCGTCTCGCCCGGTCGCCAGTCCCTTGAGCGCGTCGCCACGTCCCGGCGCGATGGCCTTGGGATTGAAGGCGCGGATTTCGTTCAGCGTCGCCGGCCACTCCCGCAAATGCGCGTCACCGCAGTAACAGGCCGAGTGGTATTCAATGAGGTCACCGGAAAACATCACTTCCGCATCGGGTACCCAGGCCACGATGTCGCCCGACGTATGTCCGGCGCCGAGTTGCATCAAACGCACCTCGCGCTTGCCGAGATAGACCGACATGTCGCCTTCGAAGGTGAGCGTCGGCCAGGTCAAGCCGGGGATACTTTGCGCATCCTGAAACAAGCGTGGAAAGCGGCCGTATTCGGAATCCCAGTCCTGCTGGCCACGCTCCTCGATCAATCGATAAGTTTCCTGCGAGGCAATGATGCCTTCAGCCTTGTAGGCGGACGCGCCTAGCACACGGACCGCGTGATAGTGCGACAGCACGACATATTTGATCGGCTTGTCGGTCACCGTGCGAACGCGCTCAATCACTTTGCCCGCCATCGCCGGTGTCGCCTGCGCGTCGAACACAAGACATCCGTCGTCGCCGACGATAACAGCCGAATTGGGATCACCCTCCGCGGTAAAGGCATAGAGGTCGGTACCAATCTCCGAGAAGGTGATCTTCTTCTCGGCCATATCCGTGGTGGACGCGAAACCCTTGGCCATTGCCTGCATTCCCTCTTTGTTATTGTTGTTGCTGCTGTTGCTGGCTCGCTTCCAGCATCCGCCGTTTTGCCAGAGCAATCGCCTCGCCCAATATTTCCGGATCGCCGATATGATTGGCGAGAATGAGAACCAGTGCAGCGTCGAGATCGGCGCTCGCCTCGTCGCTCAATCCGCGATGGGCTTCGACGATGGCGCGAAAGGCATCGTCCGGTCTTTCAAAGTTCGAGCGGGTGGATAACGCCATGGATACCTCAATTGTTGCCTGATGCGCGCACAAGCGCGGCCTCGATTGCGCTTCGCGTCGGATGGCGAAAGCGCGCCGCGACATAGCCGTCCGGCCGGAGCAGATAGGCGGTTCCGGGTTTGGCATCGTAACGGGCCGCCGCCAGTCCCGCCGGATCGGACAGGCCGCGTTCGCCGATACGGATAACACCGACACCATCGGGTGGATCGACCGCCGCACCGTTTGCGAATTCGATCAGGGTAAAGCACCTGCCACATTTCAAAAATGCGTCGGTGAGATAGGCGGTCTCACCAGCGGGGCCGGTAACGGGCGCATCCATCATCGAGGCGCCGGGGCGCGGGCCGCCGCGCCACTCCTCGCCATCCGCGGTCGACAACGAGGTTTGGTAGGTCGAAGGCACCGACAACCGGCCACCATTGACCATACGCTTGCCGAATTCCGTTTCCCCGGCAAGCGACAGCACAGCCTTGCGCAACCGCGCCTCGTAAGGCGAATTCGGCGCCATGAAATCGGTCGAACGGGTGGATTCGCGGATGTTCTCGTCGGCCGCCTGGCTGCGTTCGACGTGATAGCTTTCCAGTAGCGCTTCCGGCGAGGCCTTGCGCAGCACACGATCGAGCTTCCAGCCGAGATTTTCGGCGTCCTCGAGGCCAGAATTGGCGCCGCGCGCGCCGAAAGGCGAAACCTGATGCGCGGCGTCGCCCGCAAAGATCACGCGACTGTGGAGAAAGTGCGCCATGCGCCGGCACTGGAATTTATAAAGGGAGATCCATTCGAAATCGAACTGGTTATGGCCGAGCATACGCGCGATCCGCGGCCGCACATTTTCCGGCTGCTTTTCGACCGCAGGATCGGCGTTGCGATCGAGCTGCAGATCGATACGCCAGACATCATCCGGCTGTTTGTGCAGCAAGGCGGATCTTCCGGCATGAAACGGCGGATCGAACCAGAACCAGCGCTCGGTCGGAAATGCCGCCGTCATCTTGACATCGGCGATCAGGAACTGATCCTCGAACGCTTGCCCTGCGAACTCTGCGCCCACCATTTGCCGCAGCGTCGAGCGCGCCCCGTCGCAGGCCACGACATAATTCGCGCCGATCCGATAGGGCCCGTCAGGCGTATCGACGGTGATGATCACGTGATCGTTGCGCTGCTCCAGGGCGATCACTTTGTTGCGCCAGCGTAAGGAAATGTCGGGCAGTTCCAGCACACGATCGACCAGATAGGCCTCGGCGTAGAACTGCTGGAGATTGATGAAGGCCGGGCGCTTGTGCCCCTGCTCCGGCAACAGGTCGAATTGGTACAGTAGCGAATTGCCGTGAAAAATCTTGCCCACCTGCCAGATCACGCCTTTGTCGACCATGCGCTGACCGACGCCGAGCCGGTCCCAGAATTCAAGCGAACGTTTCGAAAAACAGATCGCGCGCGAACCTTCACCGATACGGTCCGCGTCATCGAGCAGCACGACGGGCTGGCCGCGCTGGGCCAAATCGATGGCGAGCGACAATCCGACCGGCCCCGCGCCGACCACCACGACGGGATGCGCGGCCATTTCGGCGCCACGGCCGCCCTGATCGGCGTGGCGGCGGTAGCCAAATCTCGTTTTGGCCAGGGTTTCGCCTTGGATCTTGGCCTGTGCCATATGCTCCCCGCTTTGGTCAGAGGGAACCGGTTCACTACACTAGCAGACGCTCGAAGTAGGCGGAAAGCGGTTATTGAGGAACGCCAAAGCCATATTCACTTTTTCACTTTGCTGCTTTCGCGTCTTTCACTTGGCCGCGGTCACGACGATCTCGACGATATGCGGCGGCTCCAACTCGACGCCGATGCAAGCTCGCATCGGAGGATTGGCCCCGTCCACCCACTCGTCCCAGGCGCGGTTCATCTCACTCTTTAACGCCATTCCGTGGATATAGACGATGGCCGACAAAATCTTGCTTTTCTCGGTACCGCATAGCGCAAGGCTCTCGTCGATCCGCGCCAGCGCTTTCTTGCTTTGCTCGTACATTGAATCAGTAACCGGATCGGGCGCAACCGCTACCGTGAACACAAGGTCGTCGTGAACGACCGCGCGACTGCGCGTCGGGGCGAGACCTGGAAAGCGGTTGATCATGGCGAACTGTCTCCCTCTATCGCGCGAATTTACTTTGCAAAGGAGCGCGATGGCGTCTGATGCAGCGCAAAGGCGTCGACCTTGTCGCTGGCGCGCGGATAGAGCTCGGCGACCAGCGGGTCGTGACCGGGAATGACGCGGTCGGGGTGGCCGGCCAGTTGCTCAACGGTTTCCCAGCCGGCACACATGTCGCCGATATTGTAGACAATCGGAAACGGGCTGCGGCGATGGATATTGCCGTAGAAATGCGCGGCGTCCGACGCCAGCACGACCGGGCCCCGCGCGGTCGCGACCCGCACCACCTGCAAGCCGTCGGAGTGGCCGCCGACATGATGCACCGTGACGCCGGGAGCAACTTCGCCCTCGCCCGCGTGAAAGGTGACACGCTCGCGGTAGACGTGGCGCACCATCAGCGTCACATGCTCGACCGAAAATGGATGACGCAAGGCACCAAAGCACATGCAGCGCCCGGTGGCGTAGCTCATTTCGCGGTCTTGCAGGTGAAAGCGGGCGTTCGGTAAAAGATCGAGATTGCCGGCGTGGTCGTAATGCAGATGGGTGACGATCACATCGCCGATCGTTTCCGGCCGAACGCCAAAGCGCGTCAACGCCGCTACCGGATTGAGCGTGAGCTTGCGGCTTCGCAGACCCGCTTCGGTCTCGTTGAAGCCGGTATCGACCAGAATGTGGCGGCCGCCACCCCGGATCAGCCACACAAAATAATCGAGGTCGGACGCCGCGGTCTCATGCGGGTCAGGCGTGATGAAATTCATGTTGGGGGTGCGCGGCGACATGGTGGCGTAGCGGAGCGCGTAGATTTCGTAAGTCGTTTCCATCGGTGAGCTTCTTCTTCGCTTTGTCCGATCGCAGCAAGCCACCGACCCGTCAAAAGGTCAAACCCTCCTCCATTGCCTGGCATATCAAAATGCCGTTCATTCGCAATGTGTCGCGGCGATGACATCCGCGACCTTTTTCCGTCGTGACGCCCAGGTCGAGCCGCCGAGCCGGATCGGCCATAACGCCCCACCTCTAGCGGAAGCGGGCGCGCGGCTATTTGCCGGCGCATCAAACGGTGGATTCCGCTTGAGAGCGCGGTTTGATAATGCAATTTTCGTGGGCTAAGGTCGGCCCGGCGCGGACCCGGGGATCGTCGCTTACCGGTTGAACTGACGCAGAAATTGGCTGGACGGAAGCAGAATGAGTATCCGCCTTTCATTGCTGGCTCTTTTGGTGTTTTTGCTTGCTCCGAATTTCCCGTCCGCCGCCGTCGCTGCGGACCGGTTTGCCCTTGTGATCGGCAACGCGAAATATCCGGACGCGGATGCGCCCTTGAGGGAGCCGATCAACGACGCACGCAGCATCGCCGACGAACTCAAGCGTGACGGCTTCACCGTCGAGACCGGCGAGAATCTGACCGGCGATGGCATGCGCAAGGCCTTTGAGCGGCTGTACGGCCATATCAAGCCGGGCAGCGTGGCGCTGATCTTCTTCAGCGGTTACGGCATCCAGTCCAATCGTCAAAGCTTTTTGATTCCCGTCGACGCCCAGATATGGACCGAGGCAGATGTCCGGCGCGACGGATTCAGCCTCGAGACGATACTGGGTGAAGTCAACAACCGCGGCGCGGGCGTCAAGATCGCGCTCATCGATGCCTCCCGGCGCAATCCGTACGAGCGCCGCTTCCGCAGCTTCTCGGCCGGTCTCGCACCGGTCATTGCGCCCAACGGCACGCTGGCGATGTATTCTGCGGCGCTGAGTTCGGTCATGTCTGACAACGGCGGCGACCACAGCCTGTTCGTTCAGGAGTTGCTCAAGGAAATCCGCGTTCCCGACCTGATGGCCGAAGAGACGCTCAATCGCACCCGCGTCGGCGTGACTCGCGCCTCGCGCAGCGAGCAGGTGCCCTGGATTTCGTCTTCGCTGGCGGAAGACTTCTCGTTCATTCCGGGCGCGCGGCCGGTAGCCTCTCTTCCGCAACAACCGCCTGCCGAGACGCCGGCGCCTCAGCCCCCCGCACCGCTTGTCGATCCTCCCGCGCCGCCCAAGGTCGAGACGCCGGTCCTGCCGCCGGTGGCAAGCCTCCCGAACAACGATCCGTCGTGCCAGCCCTCGCTCGTCGATGATACGACCCTCAAGAGCCTGAACGCCAAGATCGCGGAAAATCCGGATGATGCCGGCTCACTGTATCGGCGCGGCCAGGTCTATGCCGGCAGGGGCGCCTACAACCTTGCCATCAAGGACTTCGACGACGTGATCCGCCTAAACTCGAAGGATGTCGAAGCCTACAACAACCGGTGCTGGGTGCGTACCGTGATCGGCGAATTGCAGTCGGCATTGAGGGACTGCAACGAGGCGCTACGGCTGCGTCCGAACTTCGTTGACGCCCTCGACAGTCGCGGATTAGTCAATTTGAAAAGCGGACTGAGCAAGAACGCCATCGCCGATTTCGACGCCGCCCTCAGGGTCAACCCGCGGCTGACGTCGTCATTATACGGGCGTGGTCTGGCGCGACAGCGCAGCGGCGCCATTTCGGATGGGGACGTGGACGTCAACAACGCGAAGGCCATGGACCCGAATATTGTCAAGGAATTTGCATGCTACGGAGTGCGCTGAGTTATCGTTGCCGACGCACTTTTCTTGAAGTTCCGGCAGACGGAGCCACCCCGGACTGAACCCGCGCCCTAAAGGAGGACTGGCAATGTCAAGGAATTCCGCAAGGAGTGTCTTTATCGCGATCCTTTCGCTCTTCGCCATTGGGGCCGCACTCTCGATCGGCCCCGCCAGGGCGGAGGATGTCACCGAGGACCAGATTCTCAGGGCACTGACGCCGGAGAAAAAGCCGCTCACCCGCAGCCTGTCGCTCGGAGCGCCGGCTCAGGCCGATCCGGCGGCGTCCGAGGCCGAAGGCAAATTCGTGCAATCGCTGCGCAACCGATCGACACGCTCACTGTCGATGGACGAGCGCGAACAAATCGCCACCATCGTGAAAAACAAGCCGAAGATCGATCTGGAGATCAACTTCGATTACAATTCCGACCGCATCAGCGCCAGGTCGCTTTCCTCGGTGCAGGCGCTGGGGCGGGCGCTCGCCAGCCCCGAGTTGAAGGGATCGACCTTCATTGTTGCGGGCCACACCGACGCCGCCGGCGGCGACACTTACAACCAGGACCTTTCGGAGCGCCGTGCCGATTCGATCAAGCGTTACCTGATCGAGAAATCCGGCATTCCTGGCGCCGATCTCGTCACCGTCGGCTACGGCAAGACAAAGCTGAAAGACCCGATGAACCCGCTGTCCGAGGTGAATCGTCGCGTGCAGGTTGCCAACACGGAAAACAAGGCCACCGCCTCGAAATGAGTTGACGCTAGCGGCTCAGAAGTCCGCATTGTTTGTGCCGGGAGTTCGTCACGCGGACTTCTGAAAGCAAAGCCACACTGGAATAATAGGTCTGCTAGTGTCCTTTCGATTTCCGAAGCTCGAAACGTTGCTACGCAATATGCTACGAGCTTCGGAATCGGGACACTAGCCCGCCCCGACACAGGAGCGCCGAGACCGGCAATGAACCTTTCACAGTACCTCAAGCCAGCGCTGGCGGTTGTATTTTTCATTTTCCTCGGGGCCGGCTGGTACTGGTTCGAGCACCGCTCGCACCCCGAAGACAAGGAAACGACAAGCAATGCGCTTGTCGTCGTCGCGAAATCCGTCAGTGCCTGTTTCTCCGATCTGGTGCGGGTGACCGGGTTTGCGGTGCCGCGCCGCGAAGCGGTGGTATCGGCCGATCAGGAGGGCTCGAAGGTCACCGATGTGCTCGTCCGCGAGGGCGAGACCGTCGCCGAGAACCAGGAGTTGGCGCGGCTTACCCCGCCGCCGGCCCAGGCGGGCGCCGCGCGCAACCCGGTCTCGCTGCGTGCGCCGGCCGCAGGCCTCGTCACCCAGGTCAACACCATCGTCGGCGCACCCGCATCGCCCCAGGCGGGACCGATGTTCCGCATTGCCGTCAACAACGAGGTCGACCTCGACGCCGAGGTGCCCGCGGTCCACATGATGAAGCTTAGCCCGGGCGTTACCGCGCGGATCAGCCGCGATAACAGCCCTGATATCGTCGGACGCGTGCGGCTGGTGTTGCCGCAGATCGATCGCAACACCCAGCTCGGTCATGTCCGGATTACACTGCCCGGCAATCCGGCAATCAAGATCGGCATGTTCGCCCAGGCCAGCATCAACGCCAAGCAAAGTTGCGGGGTTTCGATTCCACGTACAGCCATCGATCACCTCACGGTGCAGGTGGTGAAGGACAATACAGTCGAGACACGACTCGTTCGGGTCGGGCTGGTGTCCGACACGTCGACGGAAATCCTGGAGGGCCTTAAACTCGACGAGATCGTCGTCGCCGACGCCGGTTCTTCACTGCATGACGGCGACCAGATCAAGACGGTGTTCGCCGATGAAATCGATCGGACGCGGGTACGCTGATGGCACTCAATATCTCGGCATGGTCGATCCGCAATCCGCTTCCCTCCGTCGTTTTTTCAATCATTTTGCTGGTATTGGGCTGGGTCAGCTTTACCAAGCTGGCCGTGACGCGACTGCCGAGCGCCGACATCCCGGTGATTTCGGTAGCGGTCTCGCAGTTCGGCGCCGCACCTGCCGAGCTTGAATCGCAGGTCACCAAGACCATCGAAGACGGCGTGTCGGGTGTCGAAGGCGTGCGGCACATCTCGTCGTCGATCACGGACGGCCTGTCAGTAACGACGATCCAGTTCGCGCTGGAAACCAATACCGACCGCGCTTTGAACGACGTCAAGGACGCGGTCACACGCGTACGCGCCAACCTGCCGCAGAACGTCAACGAGCCGTTGATCCAACGCGTCGATGTCATCGGGTTGCCGATCGTCACCTACGCGGCGATTTCGCCCGGCAAGACGCCGGAGCAACTGTCCTATTTCGTGGATGACGTGGTCAAACGCGCGTTGCAAGGCGTGCGCAACGTCGCCCAGGTCGAACGAATCGGCGGCGTCGAGCGCGAGATTCTCGTCTCGCTCGATCCCGATCGCCTGCAAGCCGCCGGGCTGACCGCCGTCGACGTCTCTCACCGTCTGCGTGGCACCAACGTCGATCTGGCCGGCGGGCGGGCCGAAATCGGCAAGAACGACCAGGCGATCCGCACGCTCGCCGGCGCCAAGACCCTCAACGAACTCGCCGGAACCATGATCAGCCTGCCGACCGGTGGCGAAGTCCGGCTGGACGATCTCGGGACCGTCACCGATACCATCGCCGACCGCCGGACATTTGCGCGCTTCAACGGCGAGCCGGTGGTGGCGCTCGGCATCAAGCGCTCCAAGGGCGCGAGCGACGTGGTCGTCGCCGCTGCCGTGCAGAAGCGCATCGACGCCCTGAAAATTGCCCATCCGGAAGTGGACCTCAAACTGATCGACACCTCCGTCGAATTCACCAAGGGCAATTACGAGGCGGCAATCTCTACCCTGTTCGAAGGCGCGATCCTGGCCGTCGTCATCGTGCTGCTGTTTTTGCGCGATATCCGCGCCACCATCATCGCTGCGATTTCGTTGCCGCTGTCGATCTTCCCGGCGTTCTGGGCGATGGATATTCTCGGCTTTTCGCTCAATCTCGTCAGCTTCCTCGCCATCACGCTGTCGACCGGCATCCTCGTCGACGATGCCATCGTCGAGATCGAGAACATCGTGCGCCACATGCGGATGGGCAAATCGCCCTACCGTGCCGCGCTTGAAGCCGCCGACGAGATCGGCCTTGCCGTGATCGCGATATCGCTGACGATCATCGCGATTTTCGCACCGGCCAGTTTCATGTCGGGAATCGCCGGACAGTTTTTCAAGCAATTCGGCATCACGGTTTCGGTGCAGGTGTTCTTCTCACTGCTTGCCGCGCGTTTTGTCACCCCGGTGTTGGCCGCCTATTTCCTTAAAGATCATCTGCACGACGATCCACCGCCTGGTCGCGTGCTTCAAATCTACACCAGGCTCGTGACCTGGTCGGTCAAGCACTACCTGATTACGGTCTTGATCGGCTTCGGCATTTTTGCCGCCTCGATCTGGAGCATCACACTGTTGCCGCAGGGCTTCCTGCCGGCGCAGGACACCGCACGCTCGCTGCTGGCGATGGAGCTGCCGCCCGGCTCGCAACTCGCCTACACCGAAAAGGTCACCGAGGACATCGTCGCGCGCCTGCGCAAACGGCCCGAGGTGAGAAACGTGTTCGTCGACGGGAGCCTGCGCGACTACATCGTCGATATCGTCATCGCCACGCGCGATCCGAAGGCCTACCGGCTCGAGT
>Ga0181531_10002409_pt1 | contig 11694 bp, 6 predicted proteins | sample PEATcosm2014_Bin_38_FD_119743 | JGI IMG/M metagenome (GOLD analysis project Ga0181531, IMG submission 119743) | Peatland microbial communities from MTU Mesocosm Facility, Houghton, MI, USA - PEATcosm2014_Bin11_10_metaG | ecosystem: Environmental > Terrestrial > Soil > Wetlands > Peat | place... | reverse complement strand
GCGTCTGTTCCATGAGAAAGGAATGCGACTATTACGCGCCGAGAGCGTGGTCGTTGAGCACAAAGGCGGCCGCTTCAATTTGATCGGCGTTGACTACCAGCGCGATCACATGACTGGCGGCGAGAGCACCGGCCCGATGCTGCAAGAAATCGAGCATCTCATCCGTCGCGACATTCCGAATGTGCTCCTCTCGCACAATCCGAACTCCTTTCGCCGCGCCGCTGACTTGGGTATCGAGCTCAGCCTCGCTGGCCACACGCACGGCGGACAAGTGAAGGTCGAAATTGTGGATCACAGTGTCAGCCCTGCGCGCCTGATTTCTCCGTTTGTGGCTGGGCTCTACCGGTTGCCGATGAACGGGCATGGTGGCAACGCTGCCAACAGTTCTCAGAAGGCTGCCCTTTATGTGAACCGGGGACTGGGGACATTCGGCTTCCCGGTACGGTTGGGCGTTCCTCCGGAGATCACGTTGTTGACACTGCGCCGGGCCTAAGAAGGCCCATCCTTGATGCTTGCGCTGTGCTATCCGGAGCGGTTCGGTGGACACCAACCGCTCTTCTGACTTAGCTCGTTGAAACGAACTTGCCACCCCCTCAAAGCCCCCTACCCGTGGTATAATTTGGTTGTGATTCTAACTAGGTAATGCCAGCAAATCCAATGACTTAGCAGCATTTTTGGGCATATAACAAGCGAGCTTCGCTTGGCCTGCACGGTGGATGTCCGCTGCCGTCCCGACGCTGGCCTTTTGCTGCGAGCTGACACTCGAGAACCGAGAAATTTCATTCATGGCTGACGATCAGAATCCTGAACTCCCATTAACTCCTCCTCCCGGAGGCGACGCACCCGGTCCGGGCGCTGGCAACCTCCAACCCGTCAATATCGAAGAGGAGATGAAGCGGTCGTACCTCGACTACTCCCTCTCTGTGATCATCGGCCGCGCTCTGCCCGACGTTCGCGACGGATTGAAGCCCGTCCACCGCCGCATTCTTTACACCATGCAGCAGATGGGGCTTGCTCCCGGCCGCGCCACGCGTAAGTGCGCTCGTATCGTAGGCGAAGTGATGGGCAAATACCATCCGCACGGTAATCTTGCCGTCTACGACGCATTGGTTCGACTGGCGCAGCCGTTTGCCATGCGCGCACCGCTGGTCGATGGCCAGGGAAATTTCGGCTCGGTCGATGGCGACCCTCCTGCAGCTGATCGTTACACCGAAGCCCGGCTCACCCGGGTTTCCACCGCGCTGCTCGAAGATCTCGACAAAGAAGCCGTCGATTTTTATCCCAACTACGACGGCACGGAAACGCAGCCCGCTGTTCTGCCCGCGCGCTATCCAAATCTGCTCGTCAACGGTTCCGACGGAATCGCCGTCGGCATGGCAACCAAAATCCCGCCGCACAATCTGACCGAGATTGTCGATGCGACGATTACGCTGGTGAATAATCCCAACGCACAGTTGCCCGAAATTCTGAAATTTGTCCAGGGACCCGATTTCCCGACCGCCGGCATCATCCACGGCCGCGCTGGAATTTTCGAGGCTTACAGAACCGGCCGTGGGCGCTTTATGATGCGCGCGCGCGCTGCCATCGAAAACATCTCGAAGGAAAGACAGGCGATCATCGTCACCGAGATTCCCTATCAGGTGAACAAAGCGCGCCTCATTGAACGCATCGCTGATCTTGTCAACGACAAGACCATCGACGACATCTCGGACATTCGCGACGAAAGCGATCGCGACGGCATGCGCATCGTGATCGAACTCAAGCGCGGGGCCGAACCGCAGATTGTTCTGAACCAGCTCTACAAGCACACGTCGATGCAGGAAGGTTTCAGCATGATCCTGCTGGCTGTCGTCAATCAGCAGCCGAAAGAAATGGGTCTGATCCAGGCGATTAAGCACTTCATCGATCATCGCGTGGATGTCGTCCGACGCCGCACTTCGTACCTGCTCTCCAAAGCCCGCGATCGCGAGCACATCCTTGAGGGCTACCTGACCGCACTTGATCACCTCGATAACGTGATCACCATCATCCGCGGCAGCGCTAATCGCGCGGACGCGAGAGAAAATTTAGTCGCGTACTTCGGTGGCAGGAAAATCGACATCAATACCACTGGACGCGCTCCGAAGCTCGATGCCGACAAGCCATTTACTTCGAAACAAGCCGATGCCATCCTCGAATTGCAGCTCCACCGGTTGACCAAGCTCTCCATCGATGAAATCTCGAACGAGTTGAAGCAAGTGCGTGAAGCCATCGCCGAGTACGAATCGATTCTTGCGTCCGAAGCGAAGCTGCGTAAGGTCATCGTCAAGGAACTTGAAGAGGTCAAAAAGCTCTACGGCGACGATCGCCGCACCGTTATCGAAGACGAAGCTGCCGAAATCCTGCTGGAGGACTTGATTGCCGACGAGCAGGTGGCCGTCACGGTCAGCCACTCCGGCTACATGAAGCGCACGCCGATCTCCACGTACCGCATGCAGCGTCGCGGTGGCACCGGACGCACGGGCATGAAGACGCGCGACGAGGATTTTGTCGAGCATCTGTTCATCGCTTCGACGCACGCCTACATCCTGATCTTTACCAACACCGGGCGCGTCTACTGGCTCAAGGTGTATGAAATTCCCGATGTTAGCGCTGCCGGAAAAGGCAAGCACGTCGGCAACCTGGTCGCCCTCCAACCCGGAGAAACCGTCCGTACCATGCTCGCCGTGCGCGATTTGGAAGAAGAGAATCGTTATGTCTTTTTTGCTACTCGCAACGGCACGGTGAAAAAGACGGAAGTTAAAGACTTCTCCCACGTGATGTCACGCGGCATTATCGCCATCAACATCGAACAAGGAGACGAACTGGTTGCGGCTTCGCTCACTGATGGCAACCAGATTGTCTTCCTTGCTTCGCATGATGGACAAGCGATTCGCTTTGACGAGAACGACGTCCGTTCCATGGGCCGTAATGCCACCGGCGTGCGGGGCATGAATTTGGACGAGAAGGATTACATCGTCGGCATGGCCACGACCATCAAGCCGGAAGCGAAAGCCGTCGCCAAAGACGGCGCGGTTGCTCCTGAAGTCGCCGACCTGGTTCCTGAAAAGGGCTCGCTGATTCTATCCGTCACCGAAAATGGATACGGCAAGCGCACCCCGGCCGAAGAATATCGCCTCACCAATCGTGGTGGCAAGGGCGTAATCAATGTCAAGACAACCGAACGCAACGGCAAAGTCGTCGGTATTTCGCAGGTGACGGAGAAATCCGAAGTGATGCTGATCAGCCAGTATGGCAAGATCATCCGCATCGAGTCGAAATTCATCCGCGAATCGGGACGCTCCGCCCAGGGCGTTCGTCTGCTCAATGTCGAACCCGGTGACCGCGTGGCTGCCGCAGTCGTAATTCCGCCGGAAGAACCGAATGGAAACGGGACGCTGATTCAGTAGGGCTCATGAGGGGGCGGACGATCGTCCGCCCCTCAACTCCCGCCCGATCCGACGCCAATTGACCTTCTGGCGCAACGTCCGCACCGAAATCCGGGATCAGTGACACTAACCATTCCGATTACCCTTCGTCACAACCGTTAACAGCGTCGTTATGTCTGACTTCGCGCTTTCCGTCAATGGATCTCGACATGATTTGAGCGCCGATCCCGAGATGCCGCTTCTGTGGGTATTACGCGACCTCCTACACCTCACCGGAACGAAATACGGGTGCGGCATTGGAGCGTGCGGAGCCTGCACGGTGCACGAGAACGGAAAGGCGGTGCGTTCCTGCCAGATTCCGCTTTCTGCCACCGCGGGTAAAGCGTACACAACCATCGAAGGGCTCTCTATGAACGGAGATGATCCGTGCCAGCGGGCATGGATTGAAGAGGACGTCTCGCAATGTGGCTATTGTCAAGCTGGCATGATCATGGAGGCCGCCGCTCTCTTGGGAAGTAATGCCTCGCCCGGTATCAACGAAATCGACTCCGCACTTTCTGCGCACGTATGCCGCTGCGGAACCTATCAGCGCGTGCGTCGCGCCGTCCAAAGAGCCGCCAACGAGGTGCGAGGGACATGAAAGCCACGCGGCGCGCATTCCTCGAGGCTGGGCTCAAAACTGGCGCCTTGGTCAGCACAGGACTCGTCATCTGGATCGACACGCCGCGCGGCCACGCGGAAGCAACGGGCGACGCGTTCACACCCAATGCGTACATCAGTATTACTCCCGACAATATTGTTCGTCTTTGGGTGACGCGATCAGAAATGGGACAGGGCGTCAGAACAACTCTGCCGATGATGTTGGCCGACGAACTCGATGCTGACTGGTCACAAGTCCGGCTCGAACAGGCGATGCCAGGGGGACGATTCCAAGGCATCCGCCTGCGTACCAGCGGCAGTGGCAGCACCGAGGGAACCTACAAAGCGATGCGCGCAGCTGGCGCAACGGCCCGCGAAATGCTGATTGCCGCTGCCGCCGAACATTGGGGTGTGGAACGTTCGACCTGTAGCAGCGCGACCGGGACCGTCATACACGGCCCAACCGGACGCACGCTGAGTTATGGCGAACTCGCTGGCTCCGCGGCGAAACAGGAAACGCCGAAACATCCCAAGCTCAAAGATCCGAAAGACTTTCGGCTCATCGGAAAGCCGCTGAAGCGCACGGACGGCAGCGCGATTGTGACCGGCCGCGCGATCTATGGGCTCGATGTTCAAGTTCAAGGGATGCTGTACGCCGTAATTGCGCGCTGCCCTTACATCGGCGGCAAAGTTGTCGCCTTCGATGACCGTCCGGCGCTGCATGTGGCGGGTGTGAAGCATGTGGTCCCGGTCAAGAGCGGGATTGCAACCGGCGTGGCAGTGGTCGCCGAGCATACGTGGTCCGCAATCAAAGGTCGCGAAGCGCTGGCCGTAACTTGGGATGCGGGACCGAATCGCGCATTCGACTCCGACAAATTCCTCCAAGACCAAGCGTCTGCGCTCAATGGTGAAGGCGACGGGTATTTTGTACGCGACGACGGTAATACCGGCAAAGCGCTACATGGAGCAGCAAAGACGCTTGAGGCCGTTTACGAGTTTCCATTTCAGGCGCACGCCCCCGTGGAGCCCATGAACTGTATCGCCCATGTGCACCCGGACTCGTGTGAAATTTGGGCGCCCACCCAATGCCCCGAAGTCGCCCAGTCTGAAACGGCCAAAATGCTGGGACTGCCCTCGGAATCGGTCAGACTTCATATCACGCTCCTAGGCGGCGGGTTTGGAAGGCGATTGTTCGCAGATTATGTGCCAGAAGCAGTCGAAATTTCCCGCGCAATCGGCAAGCCGGTGCAAGTGGTCTGGACCCGCAGCGATGACATGCAACATGGATTTTTTCATCCTAGCGACGTCGAGCGAATCGTGGGCGGATTGGACGCTACTGGGCGTCCCATCGCTTGGTTGCAGAGATCGGTCGGCTCCAATCTTTCGATGTTCGGCTTTCCCAGTGAAGAAAGAAACAAAGACCCGCGTCTCTACTTCAACGACGGAAGCCCATGGGGATCTTTTGACAATCCCTATAACTTTCCCCACTTGAAAGCCGATTTTATTCCGCTAAATTCTCCAGTACCAACGGGGCCCTGGCGCGCCGTGGAATACCCCCCAACCGTTTTCGCACGGGAATCATTCTTGGACGAGATGGCACACGCTGCGCGAAGAGATCCGCTCGCATTTCGCATGATGTTGCTCGAACCGGGAGACATTCTCCGGATTGGCGACGCAAAGATTGACCGCAGCCGCCTCAGCCGTGTTCTGCAAACGGTTGCCGAAAAATCGAACTGGTCGAAGCCGTTTCCTGATGACTCCGACCGGCAGTGGGGCCGCGGCATCGCCTGCAATGTCTATGACTCTGATTCCTTTATGGCGCAAGTTGCGGAGGTGTCGGTCGGCCGCAAGTCGCGCGATATACGCGTGCACCGAATCATTTGCGCGACCGATTGTGGATTGGTTATCAACCCTTCTGGGCTTGCCGGTCAGGCCGAGAGCGGTGTGATTTGGGGACTTTCTGCAACCCTGCATGGCAAAATTGATTTCAAGAACGGCGCAGCCGTCCAGCAGAACTTTACCGACTTCGAAGTCATCCGCATGCACGAATCTCCTGAGATCGAAACGCACATCATTGCGTCCGATCACCCGCCCGGGGGATTTGGAGAGACCGCAGTCCCTTGCGTCGCGCCCGCCGTCGCGAATGCGATTTTCGCTGCGACCGGAAAGCGCGTGCGTCGATTGCCCATCACATCTGAGAAATTGCGGGCGTGAAATCTTCAGTAGAGCGGTATTACCGCAGTCACTTCTAAATAACTTTCCTTTCGATTACTGTTAATCTTAGTGATATTGCCTCTCCCCGTGTGTGCCTGCGCGGTTGCAGACTGTTTGTAAGCGAGCGTTTGTGCATAACATCGTCAACGCAAAAACTGAAGCTACCACGTATCAGGAACTTCTGAGTCGGCCGATTCGCGAGCTGGGACTTAAGCTCGAAGGGTCTCCGGTGGAGCGCTACGTCGAACAGCTCTATCGTGAACTCGACGCCAAGGGTCTGACGAAATTTCGCCCGGCGTGTTACCTGACGGATGAGTGGGGATGTCCGTCCGGCGAACCGATCATTGGAATTCCGTTTTACCTAGCGCACGCGGCCCTGGCAACGCTCGAAAAAGAGACCCATGATCTCGAAGACGCGAGAGAAATCATGATGTATCTGCGCCACGAAGCTGGGCACGCATTCACCTATGCGTACAAGCTCCATGCCAAGCCCGAGTGGCGGCAGATCTTTGGACCGTTTCGCCGGCCCTATCGCGACAATTATCGGCCCGCTCCGTTTTCCCGCGACTACGTCCGGCATTTGCCTGGATGGTACGCGCAGAAGCATCCGGATGAGGATTTTGCTGAGACCTTCGCAGTGTGGCTCACGCCGCGCTCCAACTGGCGCAAGCGCTATCGCGGTTGGGGGGCGATGGACAAACTGCGTTATCTCGACCGTCTGGCGCGCAAGCTGGGAAAAAGCGATCCGCCCCGCCGACGCGGCCAGACCGACATTACCGTTGATGATATGGAAACAACCGTCGCAGAGTTCTACCACCAGGCCGCCCGCGAAGAAGTTGCCGTTACCGAACTTACTCCCGACACCGATTTGCGCGACATCTTCCGTGTCTCGAAGCGGCGCAAGACCGCGCTGGCGGCACGCGACTTTCTGCATCAACACCGCAAGCCAGTAATCGACAAGATCGCTCGTTGGACCGGTGCCCAGCGTCCGCTAATCAAGAATCTGGTGGAAACGATCGAAAAGCGGGCCGGCGAACTTGACTTGCGTGCTGACACATCCCGCAGTGCCGAGCATCTGGCGGAGGTTACCGCCTACGCCACGGCGCTGGTGATGACATATGTGACGAAAGGAAAATTCATTCAGCCATAAGAAACTCTGGCGGATCGCCAGCCACTGGACTTAACTAGGAGACACAATGATCGGAGCCAAACTCAAAATCGCGTTGCTCTACGACCTCTGGAACGAAGACCCGGTCGCAGCGGCGTCGAAAGAAGAGCCAGATGCCGTCCGCAAATCGCCCAAGAAAGTAAAGAAGATCAAAAAAGCAAAGACTGACCGCGAGGAAATTTTCGAGGCCTTGCAGAAGCTCGGCCACGAGCCTTCCTACTTTGAGTTGGACGGCCGTCCGCAATCGTTGCACTCGCTCTCGAAATGCGATGCCGACCTCATTTTCAATCTGACCGAGTCTTTTGACGGCGATGACACCAAGGAAATGAACGTGGTTGCCTATGTCGACCTGTTGGGTCTTCGCTACACCGGGGCCGGTCCGCATTCGATTTTCATGTCGCAAGACAAGGCGATCGCCAAAAAGATCTTTGCTTTTCACGGAATCAAGACTCCGTTCTTTGCGACTTCCTATCGTGGACGCATTGAACATGCCCACGACATTTCCTTCCCGCTCATCGTGAAACCGTCCTGGGAAGATGGATCGATCGGCATCGACGCCGGCGCCGTCGTCAAGAACGTGAAAGAGATGATGGAGCGCGTCGAGTACATTCAGGACGAGTTCGACTCGCCCGCCCTTATTGAGGAATACATCGAGGGCCGCGAAATCTATGCCGGAATCCTCGGGAGTTACGAGCGCGCCCAGGTTCTACCACTTGTCGAACTCGATCTCTCCCGCCTACCCGAGGGCACACCCAGAATTGCCAGCTACGATGTGAAGTTTGAAAAGAACACAGAAGTCTACAAGCTGACCAAGTCGGCCATCGCCGAAGATCTCGACGAAGAGACGACGAAGCGTCTATCCGATACCGCTCTCGCGGCCTACCGCGCGCTAAAGCTACGCGATTACGGACGCATCGACATGCGTCTCGCTCCCAACGGCGACGTATACGTGATTGAAGCCAACCCGAATCCGTGGCTCGCCAGTCGCCAGGAGTTTGCCATGGCAGCGAAGGCCTTCGGTCTGTCCTATGTCGAAATGATCGGCTCCATCATCGATCTGGCCATGAGCCGCTACCTGAATGCCAACCTGGCGAACGCTGCGGCGATGCACTAGCAGCGATGCGTTGCATGTCGAAACAGGATTGTCATCCTTCGCGAGAGCGAAGGACCTATGTCTTCATCGTCGCGACCAACTGCTTTACTTAGATCCTATTCGTTGATGGTCCCCGCCGGTTGCAACCTTTCAAACGCTTCTTGCGCTCTTCGCAAAGCATCCTGCACGTTGTCGCAAATGTTTTCCGGGCCGATCAGGTCTTCGAACTCTGTCTGCTGAATCAGCCGCAGTGGCTGTTCTCGTGCGCCGCACAGAATCATCGCTCGACCACTTTCCCTCAGAGTCCGCGCCACTTCTTCCAACGCGAACAGTCCCGTGGCGTCGAGCGCCGTCATGTTGCGTAGCCGCAGAATGACAACCGGTGGCAGGCTGTGGAGGTGCTCCGTCACCACGCCAATCTTGTCAGTCGCTCCAAATAGAAACGGCCCGTGGATCCGGAAGATCGTTGCGTAATACGGAATGTCCTTATCCTGCAGGATATGGACCCGGCCATCTTCCACGTAATCATCGGTAACCTGCGACACCGTTGTGGTAGCGGCGACTCGGCTAATGAAGAGCAATGCCGCCAGAATCATCCCCGCCTGCACCGCAACCGTCAGATCGGCGAAGACGGTCAGCGCGAACGTGACCAGCCATACGCTGATATCGGTCTTCGTCAGCTTGAGCAGCGCTGGAATCTCGCGCCACTCGCCCATGTTGTAGCTCACCACCATCAGGATTCCCGCCAGCACCGCCATCGGCACAAAGCTGACCAGCTTCGACGCAAACACCAGAATCGACAGGAGCGTCAGCGCATGAATCATTCCCGCAACCGGCGTTTTTGCACCCGCGCGGATATTCGTGGCCGTGCGCGCGATCGCGCCCGTGGCGGGCAATCCACCAAACATCGGCGAAGCGATATTGGCAATGCCTTGCGCCACCAACTCAACGTTTGGATTATGCCTCGACTTCGTGTTGCTCATGCGATCCGACACGACCGCCGACATCAGCGATTCGATCGCGCCCAGCATGGCAACCGTCAGCGCCGGGCCCAGCAACCCATGAATCAGGTCGGAACGAAACGCGGGAATCTGCAGATGCGGTAGACCGCTTGGAATTCCATGGAACCGGCTTCCGATGGTTTCGACCGGCAGTTTGAAAATGACCACCGCCAGGGTTCCCAGCGCCAGCGCAACAATCGCTCCTGGGACGCGGTTCGACACCGCACGGCAAGCCAGGATGACGAGGACTGTTCCGGCGGCGAGCACGGTGGCTGCAAACGAAATGGTGTGAAAGTTCTGGGCCAATGCCTCCATACGCAACCAAAAGACGCCCGGAACCTTTTCCAGCTTTAGGCCTAAGAAATCCTTTACCTGCGTGCTTGCAATCAGAATCGCAATGCCATTGGTGAAACCGATGATGATCGGTCGCGGAATATACTTTACCGCCGTCCCCATCCCCGTCAGGCCCATGAGGACCAGGATGACTCCGGCCATCACGGTGCACATGAACAGGCCATCCACGCCGTGCGTGGCGATAATGCCGGCGATCACGACCACAAACGCTCCCGTCGGACCACCGATTTGCGTCGTCGAACCGCCGAGAGCGGAGATGATGAATCCGGTGACGATCGCGCAGTAGATGCCAGCTTGCGGCGTAAGCCCCGACGCAATGGCAAAAGCCATGGCGAGAGGCAGCGCGACCAGACCGACGGTGATCCCGGCGACCAGGTCATGCAGAAACAGATTCAGAGTGTAATGGCGCAGGCAAAGCACCGATTTCGGAAGCCAGCGCTCGTCGGCCCGGGTAAGTTCCATTGAAACGAAAATTATCGCAGGTGAAAGCCGCGAACCATAGTCCTCGAAAGGGTAGGGTGACAGTGCACCTTTAGAACATCCACGCCTAAGGCACGAGACCCCCACGCCTCAACTCCGAGACGTGGGGGCATCCTTAGCGCGTCCCGCACTCGACGCTAGAACTTGTTCCAGAGGTATTGGTTGTAAACGTCGTGGTGGTACTGCACCTCGGGAGCTTTCACGAATGTACCCAGCAGACGCGGACAACGATCCGCCGAAGCCTCTTTCAGGTCGGCATAACGGCCCTTCACGTCCTTGCCCATCAGCTCCGAGGTCCACTCCGCTTTCTTGAAGTCAGCCAGCGCCTTGTAGATATTGTCGGGCAGGTAGCGTTCGGCTTGGCGCAAGTTCTTGATCTTCGCGGTGCTCCCTTCAAGGCCAGTCTTGAAGATCGCCAGCATCACCAGATACGGGTTCGCATCGGGAGCCACGGAACGCACTTCGACTCGCATACTGCGCTCGTTGCCGATTGGAATCCGAATCATCGAACCGCGATCGACTGCCGACGCCTTGATCTGGTTCGGCGCTTCGAAGTGCGGATCAAGACGCCGATACGCGTTGACGCTCGGATTCAACAGCAGGCAAATGTCGTTGCCATGTGTCAGGATGCGATCGACGAATTCCCATCCCATCTTGCTGAGCTTTTCTTCGCCCTTCGGATCCCAGAACAGGTTTTTGCCGTTCTTGCTCACCGAAACGTTCGTGTGCATACCGCTGCCATTCACGCCAACCACTGGCTTCGGAAGGAACGACGCGGTCAGCCCCATATTGCGCGCGACCTGGCGGCAAATCAGCTTGTACAGCTGAATGTTATCGGCAGCGGCCACCACTTCCGCATAGTTGTAATTGATCTCAAACTGTGAAGGCGCAACCTCGGGATGATCCTTCTCGTTCTGGAACCCCATCGCCCGCTGCACTTCGGCAGTTGTGTCAATGAACGTGCGCAACGGATCGCCCGGGAGGGAATGATAATAGCCTCCGGTATTCACGTATTCGAACTTGCCAGTCTCGTGATAGGTGCGCTCCGCATCGGGACCATTGAACAGGAAGCCTTCGATCTCATTCGCCGCGTTCATGGTATAGCCCTGTTTCTTGAACATGCCGTGAGCGAAATCCTTAAGCACACCACGCATATCGGCCGCGTAGGGCTCCCCGCCTTTGTCGATGACTTCACCAAAAACCATCACCTTCCCGGGACCGAACACATCCGCCGGGCCCCAGTAAAACGCAGACCAGTCAATCCCCAGCCGGAGATCGCTCTCCCGCTGCGCTGTGAAACCGCGAATCGACGAGCCGTCGAACGTCAGGTTGTCATAG
>Ga0181531_10002407_pt1 | contig 11700 bp, 11 predicted proteins | sample PEATcosm2014_Bin_38_FD_119743 | JGI IMG/M metagenome (GOLD analysis project Ga0181531, IMG submission 119743) | Peatland microbial communities from MTU Mesocosm Facility, Houghton, MI, USA - PEATcosm2014_Bin11_10_metaG | ecosystem: Environmental > Terrestrial > Soil > Wetlands > Peat | place... | reverse complement strand
TCCGCCGGTGATAAGAATATTCATAGTTCGGTCAGTCCTGATGATCCCCACGACAGACTAGCGCACGAGAAGCGACGTCCCACACAAATCGATCCATAGGGCCGTGCCTAGGAAACACGCGCACGCAGCCGCTCGAATACCTCGAAATAACCCGCCGCAACCTTGCCCCAGGATATGGAACGAGCAAACTGCTGCCCCGCTGCGCGAACCGATTCGTATCGATCCGGATTCTTCATTGCGTCCGCGACCAGGCTGGCGAGCTTCGATTCGTCGGGTGACATCAGGCAGACTGTCCGAAAGAACTCCGGATCATCTCTCGACTCCAGAGTAACAAGCAGAGCGCCGTTGCCCATGGCGGCAAGCGCCGTGGTTCGCCGCCCGCTCATTCCGTCCGGGAACGGCAGCAGGGCGATCCGCGTCCGGCACAGGATTGTCGCCACTTCTTCCGGGTTTCGATCCAGCACAGTATCGATGCCGTGATCGTTTAATTCACGAAGAATCTTCTCCGCGTAGTCCTCGTACCCGGCTGGTATCTGGCCGATGGCGCGAACCTTCAACCCACGCTGCTGGGCGAGGGGGGATGCTGCCGCCGCAAAGGCCTCCAGCCCCTTGGTGGGATGAATCAGGCCGAAATACGCGACATCCGTCTCGGTTGGTTGCGGATCCCGAAACGGGATATGGCTGCCGATGGAAACTACAGAGGATTGCTTTGTAATCCAGGGGGCCACCCGGCATGCGGCGCTCCTCTCGGCGTCGGTAGTAAACACAATCCAGTCGGCAAAGAGGAAGAACAGCCATACCGTCAGCCTGGCTTCCCATCGTTTTTGGCTGAACTCGTGGAGAGTGACCACGATTTTGCGTTTTCGGATCAACAGGGACAAGAGCTGAGGAACAATGCTCCAGCCATACCCCTGGGTGGGATACTGGATGTTCACAATGTCTGAATCCGACTGGCTTAGTTCGTGTGCGTAGGGCAACAACTTGCGAAGCCGCCAGTCCTTCCGGTAATAAAGGTTCGCCGCTATCCCACTTCGCAGAAGTTCGTCTGCCAACAGCTTTGCGTATTCACCGCAGCCGCATCTGTCGGGAGGGACGGAACCCGTCACGATCGTCACGCCGGTCATCTGGCTCACTCCCCTGGTTGCATCCTCTGCTGGTCTTTCCAGTTTTAGATATACGGATTCAGTCCCGGTCATGCACGCTCCCCAAGCTTAGGGCCAGTAAGCAGCGATGCCTGTCTTCTGACTCTTTCGCGCGGCTCGTCCGCCAGAAGGACTGTTCGGGATTTCGGGTCTCGCGAGAATCGATGGATCACGAGGCCCATGCAGAAGGCGATTACTGCGTCGTGTAGTCTGTAGCTGGTAAAGTACGCTCCATTGCACTGCTGCCGTGATCGACAGGGAGAAACAGTTGTGCCGGGTAGGGTGTCCGCCAGTATCGTCCTTTTCAATCACGGTCCCGAGCATGTAGGCTCGCTACTGGAGATTCTAAGCCGCGATTCAGAGTGCGTGGAATGGATCGTCGTTGACAATGGAGGTTCTGAGGAGGCAACGGCTCTGGCATCGGCACTGGGCGGCCGATCACTGCAGCCGGGACGCAATCTCGGTTTCGGGGCGGCGCACAATCGCGCCCTTGCGAGCCTTACATCCGGCGCCCCATACCATCTTATTCTGAATCCGGATATCGTACTGCAACCCGGGGTCCTGACCGAACTTGCCAACGTCATGGATGCCTCCCCTCAGGTGGGCAGCGTTATGCCTCGTGTGCTCTACCCTGACGGTTCGACACAGTACCTTTGCAAGCTGCTGCCAACGCCCCTTGATCTGATCCTGCGGCGCTTCGCGGCAGGACCCCTGCGCCGTGTTTTTAGCCGGCAGATGGATCGTTACGACATGAAGGGATTCGATTACTCACGTCCGGTATACGTGCCGGTCCTTTCCGGGTGCTTCATGTTTACGCGCCGCTCTGTTCTGGATGCGGCCGGCGGATTCGATGATCGCTTCTTTCTGTACATGGAGGACGTGGATTTGTGCCGGCGGGTGGGAGCGGTCTCGAGGCTCCTCTTCTGGCCAAACTCGACAATCACCCACGGTTATACTCAGGGATCATATCGGCATTCCCGCCTTTTGCACCTCCATATTCGCGCTGCCGTCGCCTATTTCAACAAGTGGGGGTGGTTTCGCGACCCCGAGAGGCGTGCGCGCAACCTTGCTGGCTTAGGTGAGGTGAATATCAACCCGGGCCATCCGGAGTCGCTGCCAACCCGCGAGCAGGCTGCGCGAAGATGATCTGCATGGAGAGGCGCGGCTATATCGGGGTTCACGGCCGCCGCTCCTTTGGCAATCAGGGCCCTCGGCCAGATTGATCCCGATAAAACCGCTCCCGCCGGTGACCATTACCCGGCCTGGCGTTTGAGGGTTGCTGCTCATGCCCCTGCCCTTTGAATCCGCATCATCTCCGTGCGTTCGATTTGGCGTTGTCTCTGGCGCGTCAGCGTCATCTGCCGCCGATTTAGATATATGGCTCCAACTCATGCCACACCCGTTGCGCAGTGTCACGGGTGGTAAATAACGCGGCCTGCTTTCTGCCCTTCTCTCGCAGTTCCTGAGCGAACGCGGCATCCTCAAGTACCCGCGCAATACACCTGGCGATATCGACTGTATCCGACGGGTCACAATAAACCGCGGCATCGCCACAGGCTTCCGGAAGAGACGAGCTTCGTGCAACCACCACGGGGCACCCGCACGACATCGCTTCAACGGGCGGAATGCCGAAGCCCTCGTAAAACGAAGGATAGACAAAGAGCGCGGCATTTTCATAGAGGCTTCGCAACTCGCTGTCTGAAACGTAGCCAAGCTTGACAACGCTGTCATCGCTCTTCGAGTCGCCTGCTCGAAAAAGACGTTCGTGTTTCTTCCCGGCGATGGCCAGTTTGATCCCGGGCGTCCGCACCTGATTCCAGGCCCTGGCCAAGCCTTCAAAATTTTTGATGAGGCTCTGCGAACTGACCCCCAGCACATAGCGCCCTTTCTCGAGTCCCGAACGCTCCAAAATCGAGGGATCTCCCGGGATAGGCAGAAGGTGATCGCAGGCAGGCGGGATCACGGTCATCTTTTTCAAAGGCACGGAAAAGTACCGGTTGAGTTCGCGCTTCGAGAATTCTGAATCGGTAAAAACGGGGTTGCAAACACGTCCAAGAGTCCGAAAGACCACGAAGCAGTAGGCCCTGAAGGAGAAGGAGTATTGTTGCGGCGCGGCGGCGGCGGCGGCATCGTGAATCGTGACTGCATGGCGGGCTTTGAAGAGGGGTGCGGCAGCGTAGGGACTGAAGAGAAGTGTGCCCCGAGCTCGCCAGGAGAGCTCGACCTGCTCCCAGTAGCGCCCCTGCGTCGAACTTCGGACGATCTCGATTTGCTTGTATCCCGGTTCGCGCAAAATCTTGCGAGGCACGATAAGCCGGATGGAATACCGCTGCCGGTCGATCCACCCTTCTTCCAGCCCCTGATCCCATCCCTGGACGATCGCAGCGGAATAGCGCTGAACTCCAGTGACAGGCTGGGAGAGGAATTTTCCGCTGACGCTCAGAATCTTCACGATCTGGCGTCCTTCCGCGACACCGTCATAAAAGGCAGGCCGGACCCAGGGGAGTGCTGTGCTGGATCGGCGAGCGTCGAAGCCCGCAGGCGGAATCCTGAGTTAGCAAAGGGCCTCGTGGTCCAGATTGCAAACGAGAAACTAAGGCCATTATACGTGCCGGAGAAAAAAGCGGCCACGTCGCGATTACCGAACCGGCAGTCTGTAAAGCAATCAAGAAGCGCAACATTCCCGTGCTTTCGTGACGACAACTGCTAAGCCCGAATGAGTCTCGGCGTCGGTGGGAGCCGTGTTATCTATAGAGAACCGGAGGCATGTAAACTGTGGAACTGTATTCGATCAAAAGGGGGTAGAGCTATCTGGACAACAACCAGCTGAACGATCTGACGCTTTGGGGCACCTGAACGGAAAGCCAAGCAGGGGTTCAGATTCATGTTCTTAAAACGGGCGGTCCGGGAGACCATACCGGATCGTTGAAGGACTAAGATGCCACGGAAAGCATTAATTACCGGAATTACTGGCCAGGACGGATCCTATCTGGCCGAGTTTCTGCTCGAAAAGGGGTATCGCGTCAGCGGATTGGTACGCAGAAGCAGCTCACTCAATCTGGATCGCCTGGTCAATGTCATCGATCAGATCGATCTGATTTCCGGCGATCTGCTCGATCAAAACTCGCTGGTAGCGGCCATCGAGCAAAGCGGAGCGGACGAAGTTTATAACCTTGCGGCGCAGTCATTTGTTGCTACATCGTGGCGTCAGGCGGATCTCACCGGCGAGTTCACGGCATTGGGGGTCACACGGCTGCTGGAAGCGTGCCGGCTTGTCAATCCAAAGATCCGTTTTTATCAGGCGTCGTCGAGCGAGATGTTTGGTGCGACGAATCCGCCTCAAAATGAATCGTCTCCCTTTCATCCGCGGAGCCCCTATGCGGTAGCCAAAGTTTTCGGCCACTATATGACGCAGAATTACCGCGAGAGCTATGGCATGTTTGCCTGCTCGGGGATCCTGTTCAACCACGAGTCGCCGCGGCGGGGACTTGAATTCGTAACCCGCAAAGTAACGAATGGCGTAGCCCGGATCAAGCTGGGTCTGCAAACGGAGCTTTGCATGGGCAATCTCAACGCCCAGCGCGACTGGGGTTTTGCCGGCGATTACGTCTCGGCGATGTGGCAAATGCTGCAGGGGGAAGATGCGCAGGATTATGTCGTTGCCACGGGTGTGAGTCACTCTGTGGAATACCTGCTCCAGGTCGCATTTGCACATCAGAATCTGGATTACAAGGATTACGTCCGAGTCGATCCGCGGTTGATTCGCCCGGCCGAAGTCGACTACCTGTGCGGGGACGCTTCCAGGGCTCGACAAGCCTTTGGGTGGGAGCCGAGAACCACATTCGAGCAGATGATCGCTATGATGGTGGACGCCGATCTGGAACGTAATCGGCAAAATCCAAAGCTGGTGCATTTTTCCGGGGGACTATAACGAGTTGTCACGCGCTTTGATTACGGGGATCTCCGGCTTCGCGGGCCCCTATCTGGCCGCACACCTGCGTAGCCTGGACATCGAATGCGTTGGGATATCGCGGAAAGCAACAGATCCGAAGCATCCTGTCTCGCTGGCCGGAATTCGGATTCATGACCTGGACCTCCGGGATCGAACGGCGTTGCGGGAGGTTCTGGAAGCGGAGAAGCCGGATCTGGTATTTCACCTGGCTGCGATCAGCCATGTTGCCACCAGCAGGGCCGAGCCGGAAATCGTGTTCGATGTGAACGTGACCGGAACGTTCAATCTGCTGGAGGGTCTGCGGCAGATTGGAAGCCAGTCGCGAATTGTGTTGGTAAGCACCGGTAACCTTTATGGCGAGATCGATTCCGGTGAGGATGGCTTCAAGGAAAGCGATCCGCCCCAGCCGATGTCTCCGTACGCCACGAGTAAACTCATCGGCGAACAGATCGCGCGTTCCTATGTCGATGACTTCGGCCTCGCAATCGTGATCGCCAGGCCGTTCAATCATACGGGCCCTGGTCAGCCACCGAGCTTTGCATGCCCGGAGTTTGCCCGGTGCATCGCTGCGGCGATGAGCGCCGGTGAATCAACCGTTCAGCTGAAGACGGGAAGACTGGAACCCTTGCGGGACATCAGCGACGTCCGCGATGTGGTTCGAGCCTATGCTCTGCTTGCGGACCGCGGAATGGCCGGCGAGGTTTATAACGTCTGCTCGGGCTCGATGGTCAGCATGAGCCAGGTCATCGACACGCTTGCCGACCTCGCTCATATCACGGTGACGACCGAACTCGATCCGCTACGCCTTAGAACTCGTGACATCATGCGTTCAGGAGGCAACTGCACGAAGATCCGACAGGAGCTGGGATGGTCACCCGAGATTCCGTTGAGGGATACGCTGCAGACACTGTTGGATTATTGGGTTGACCAGTCGCGAAGTCGCGGCCAGCAAGCCTAGAACGTGCGCTTGATCGAGTCAGTCTCGTCGTGTACGGCTCGTTTACCATGGGTGACAAGGGATACCTCAGTCAGGAGATCGGCAATTCAGGACACGATACTGGTCACGGGTGGAGCTGGTTTTATTGGGTCGAACTTTGTCCTGGGATGGGTGGGAACTGTCGACTCGCCGGTCGTGAATCTCGATTGCCTCAACTATGCGGGGAATCCCGCGAATCTGGAATCGCTCCAGGCTGACCGGCGGCACCTGCTGATCCACGGCGACATCTGTAATGCGGAACTGGTGGGCGCGTTGTTGGGAGAGCATCGGCCTCGCGCCATTGTGCACTTCGCGGCGGAGAGCCATGTGGACCGGTCGATAGTGGGGCCGGATGCATTTATTCGCACCAATATTCAGGGGACGTTCGCTCTGCTGGAGGAGGCGAAGGCGTACTGGTCGAGTCTGGGAGAGACGGATCGGAACAGGTTCCGGTTCCTGCACGTTTCGACGGACGAAGTCTATGGCACGCTGGGACCCGGGGATCCGGCGTTTTGCGAGACGACTCCTTACGCGCCGAATAGTCCGTATGCGGCTTCGAAGGCGGCATCGGATCATTTGGTACGGGCGTATCACCACACCTATGGGCTACCGGTGGTGACGACGAACTGCTCCAATAACTACGGACCATTTCAGTTTCCGGAGAAGCTGATCCCGTTGATGATTCTGAACGCGCTGGAAGGCAAGCCGCTGCCGGTTTATGGCGACGGCGGGAACGTGCGGGACTGGCTTTTTGTTGGGGATCACTGTGCGGCGATTCGGGCGGTTCTGGAGCGGGGGCGGGTGGGAGAGACATATAACATTGGCGGCAACAGCGAGCGGAAGAATCTGGATGTCGTAACGACGATCTGCGATCTGGTTGATGAGATGCGGCCGGATGGCGCGATGGGATCGCGCAGGAAGCTGATCACGTTTGTGAAGGATCGGCCGGGGCACGACCGGCGATATGCCATCGATGCATCGAAGATTGCGCGCGAGATTGGCTGGACGCCGGAGGAAGAATTTGAGAGCGGACTGCGGCGGACAGTGCGGTGGTATCTGGACCATCCGGACTGGGTGGAAAATGTCCGCACCGGCGCGTACCTGCGGTGGATGGAACAGAATTACCGGGAGCGGCTGACGCGATGAGAGGGATCATTCTCGCGGGCGGGTCGGGAACGCGGCTCTATCCGGTGACGCATGTGGTGTCGAAGCAGCTGCTGCCGGTCTATGACAAGCCACTGATCTACTATCCGCTGAGCACGCTGATGCTGGCGGGACTGCGGGAGATTCTGGTGATCTCGACGCCGCAGGATACATCGCGGTTCGCAGAGTTGCTGGGAGACGGGCACGGGTGGGGGATCGACATCCGCTACGCGGTGCAGCCGAGTCCCGACGGGCTGGCGCAGGCATTCCTGATTGGGCGGGAGTTTATCGGGAACGAGACGTGCTCGCTGATTTTGGGGGACAACATCTTCTACGGGCAGTCCTTCTCGAAACAGTTGCAGGCGGCGGCGCAGCTAAAGCGTGGGGCGACGGTGTTTGCCTATCCGGTGCACGATCCGGAGCGGTACGGAGTGGTGGAGTTCGATGCTAAAGGGCGGGCGGTGAGCCTCGAGGAGAAACCGAAGGCGCCGCGCTCGCGATACGCCGTGACGGGGCTCTATTTCTACGACAAGGATGTGGTGGGGATCGCCTCCGCCCTGAAGCCTTCGGCCCGCGGCGAGCTGGAGATCACAGATCTGAATCGCCGCTATCTGGAAGCGGGAACGCTGAACGTGCAGATCATGAGCCGCGGCATGGCATGGCTGGATACGGGAACGCACGATTCGTTGTTTGAGGCGGGGTTGTTTATCCAGACGGTGGAGAGGCGCCAGGGGCTGAAGATTGCGTGTCCGGAGGAGATTGCCTACCGCCTCGGTTACATTACGGCGGAGCAACTGGAGACGCTGGCGGAGCCGGTGCGCAAGAGCGGATACGGGCAGTACCTGCTGGGGCTTCTGCGCGAGCCGTATTTTGCGGCAGAGACGCGGCCGTTATGAAGATCGAGGAGGCGGGGCTGCCGGGGGTGCTGTTGCTCAAGCCACCTGTGTACAGAGACAGCCGAGGCGCTTTCCAGGAGACATGGAACCTGCGGGCATGCGCAGAAGCCGGTTTGCCGACGACGTGGGTGCAGGACAACTTCTCCGTTTCGAGAAAGAATGTTCTGCGGGGCATTCACTACCAGGTGGTTCAGCCGCAGGGGAAGCTGGTGCGCGTGGCGCAGGGCGCGGTGCTGGACGTGGCGGTGGATCTGCGGCGCAGCTCGGCGACGTTCGGCAAGTATTTTGCAGTGGAACTGACGGCGGAAGAGGGCGCGATGCTGTGGATCCCGGCAGGATTCGGGCATGCGTTCCTGGCACTGACCGAGAGTGCCGGATTTGCGTACAAAGTAACGGACTACTACTCACCCGTGGGCGAGCGAACGATTCGGTGGAATGACGTGGACCTGGCGATCGCATGGCCGGTGGAGGCGGAGAGCGTGATCGTCTCAGAAAAAGACAATAAGGGAGCGACTCTGCGCGAGGCTGAGGTATTTGCGTGAACAGGGATGTCCGCGTTTTGATTCTGGGCGCAGCGGGACAGGTGGGGCTGGAGCTGCAGCGCAGCTTTGCCGGCAGGGGGGAGACGATCGCGGTGGACCGAGCAGATCTGAATCTGGCCGAGCCGGATCAGGTCCGCGAACTGTTGCGAAGGGTCGAGCCGGATTTGATTCTCAATGCCGCGGCGTACACCGCGGTGGATCGCGCGGAGGAAGAGCTGGATGCGGCGATGGCGATCAACGCCGCGATGCCGCGAGTGCTGGCGGAAGAGGCGGCGCGGCTGAATGCGCTGCTGGTGCATTATTCGACGGATTATGTGTTTGACGGACGCAAAGAGGCGCCGTGGACAGAGGAGGATCCGACGGGGCCACTGAACGCGTATGGAGCGAGCAAGCTCGCCGGGGAAGAGGCCATTCGGAAGACCGGCGGGAGGTATTTGATTTTTCGCACCAGCTGGGTCTACGGACCGCACGGCAGGAATTTTCTGCTGACGATGCTGCGGCTGGGGCGTGAGCGGGATCGTCTGAGCGTGGTGAACGATCAGTATGGAGCACCGACTAGCTCGATCGCGTTGGCGGAAGCGACGCGTGCCGTGGTGGATCGGATCGAGGGAGGCAGTTTGGGAGGGCCCGCCTCCTGGGCGGATCTTTATCACATGAGCTGTGCGGGATCGGTGACCTGGTATGGGTTTGCCGAGGCAATCTTCGCGCGGTCGGAAAACGCACTGGGGGGACGGCGGCCAAGGGTCGAGGCGATTCCGTCGAGCGAATATCCGATGCCTGCGAAGCGGCCACGCAATTCAGTGCTGTCGAATGCGCGTCTCAGGGAGCGGCTTGGAGTGGAGCTGCCGCATTGGGAGACGGCGCTGGACGCGGTGTTCGCGCGGCTTGCACACTCCGCGGCCCTGCGTTAGCGCTGAACTGCGGCGATTGCAGCGGCTTCGCACACGCACTTTTCGATGTAGTCGCAGAGCATGTGGCCGCAGAGGATGTGGCCTTCCTGGATGCGCGGGGTTTCGTTCGAGGGCATGCGGAGGGTCTCGTCGGCGATAGAGGCTATGGCTCCGCCGCCTTGCCCCGTGAAGGCGACGGTGAAGGCGCCGCGCTGGCGGGCGGATTCGAGGGCGAGGGAGACGTTCTTGCTGTTGCCGGAGGTGGAGAGGCCGACAACGACGTCGCCGGACACGCAGAGCGCCTCGACCTGGCGGCGGAAGACATGTTCGTAACCGTAGTCGTTGGCAATTGAAGTTAAGGCGGAGGTATCGGTGGTGAGGGCGATGGAAGGCAGACCGCGGCGTTCACGGAGGAAGCGTCCGACGAGCTCGGCAGCCAGATGCTGAGCGTCGGCGGCGCTGCCGCCATTGCCGCACCAGAGAATGGTGCCACCGTCGAGGATGGTCCTGCTCATGCGGGAGGCGATTCGATGGAGGAGCGGAACCTGGTCGTGCAGCGATCGAATGACTTTCAGGTGTTCGTCAATCGCCTGTTCGAAGATGTCCGCGGTCTGGGCCACTGCGCGCCTTTCGGGGAAAGTGAATGTGCGTGCCAGCTACGATTGTAATCGTGGAAGGACGAGCCGATTCACCGTCACCTTGCCTTTCGGATGGACGGCGGGAGGCCGGACCCCATCATTGCCGCGACCGCCGCTATCGCGATGAGCGGGCGGCTGCGACCTGAACGACTGCGTTGAAGGCTGGTTTGGGCTGGCCGGCGCGGTCGAAGAGAAGCGGGTAGCTGGTGCGTCCTTTGACGGGCCAGTCGTTGCGCCAGGAATCGGCATCGGTAACGCCCCAGAGGGTGACGCGGTTGACGACGTCGCGGTGCTTGAGGAAGACGGCGAAGAGGTCGGCGTAGCGCCTAGCTAGCTGTTGCTGCACGGCGTCGGGCAGGCCGTTGACGTAGGGATTGAGCGCGAGATTCTGCGCGATGCGCAGCGTGGCGTCGGCGGTTTGTTGTTGCGTGGCCTTCGGCAGGACGTCGATGTCGAGCTCGGTGATGGCGACTTTGACACCGAGTTTGGCGAAGGCTTCGATGGCTGCGTCTTGCTGTTCGATGCTGGGTGTGGTGAGGTTGTCGTGGCCCTGGATGCCGACGGTCATGATGGGGACGCCGGCGGATTTGAGTTTGGTGATGAGGGCGATGGCGCCGGCGCGCTTGGGGTCATTCTCGATGTTGTAGTCGTTGTAATTGAGCTGGGCTTGCGGGTCGGCTTCGTGGGCGTACTCGAAGGCCTTAGCGATGTAGTCGTCGCCGATGATTTTTTCCCACATGGATTGGCGCAGGGTTCCGTCTTCGTTGAGCGCTTCGTTGACGACGTCCCAACTTTGAATGCGGCCTTTGTAGCGGCCGACGACGGTGCGGATGTGGTCGCGCATGCGGGCGAGGAGCGCGTCGCGGGTGAGTAGATTGCCCTTGTCGTCGTGGAAGACCCAGGCGGGCACCTGGTTATGCCAGACCAGATTGTGGCCCACGATGAACATGTGGTGCTTTTCGCCGAAAGCGACGTACTGGTCGGGGATGGTGAAGTCGTATCTGTCCGGCTGCGGGTGGACGTTTTCCCACTTGAGGCAGTTTTCGGGCGAGATGGAGTTGAACTGGGCAGCGATGAGAGCGTCACCGCGCGTGTCCAGGCCGGTGATTTGCGCAGTGTTGATGGCGGCGCCGACGTAGAAATCGCCGTGGTAGGCGTCTTTGAGCGAGGTGGGGGCCTGGGCAGTGGCGGCGAGGCCGAATGCGAGAGAAGCTGTTAGCGCTGCCGAGCGAAGATGCACGAGCGAGGCCCTCCTACTTTTGGGCCGATGAAGTTGCTGGCGGACCGAAGTTGAGGCGGCGGCCGGCGAGTTCATCGGAGATGTTTTTGTTGATCTTGCGCGAGATTGGATAGAAGAAGAGGCAGATTGCGGTGGCGAAGAAGAAGAGGCCGGAGTAGAGGCCCGCGGTGAGGCGGATGCCGTCGAGGGCGCGCCGCGTCTGGACGGCGTTGGCTGCGTATCCAAAGAAGGAGAAAAGCCAGCCTGCGATGGCGCCGCCGAGGGCGAGGCCCAACCAGAGC